>Ga0070708_100000571_pt1 | contig 27611 bp, 21 predicted proteins | sample KBSK5503metaG_FD_65469 | JGI IMG/M metagenome (GOLD analysis project Ga0070708, IMG submission 65469) | Corn, switchgrass and miscanthus rhizosphere microbial communities from Kellogg Biological Station, Michigan, USA - KBS K5-50-3 metaG | ecosystem: Host-associated > Plants > Roots >... | reverse complement strand
CCAGGCCGTGCCGCCGGCGTCGGCCACGTAGTGCTCGGCCCAGCTGATGGCACCCATCGAAAGGTTCCAGCCCTCGCCCACCCAGCCAGCAGCTCCCTGGGCGCTGTGCTGGTCGCTTACCCCGGCCGAGTTGTAAGCCAGCACCACTGGTGGTCTGATGCCCTTGGGTCCGGCCGGCAGATCCAGCGGGTAACTGGCCGTCAGTGCCGCCCCACTCAAATCGGCCTCAAATGGTTGGGGCTTGCCAAACGTCGCCACAGAGCTCGTGTTGGTGCCAAAACTGGCCGAGGTGCTCGGGAAAAGGAGTGGCGCTTCGGCGTCGATGGTCTGGGTGGTGGGGTCGAACACTGGGGTCGTACTGAGCGTCGGCAACGCCGCACTAGTAGCGGACAGCCCTCCTGTCTGGCCCTGGCCGTACGCGTTCACGAACAGATAGCTGTTCGACACATCGACCGCCGTGCCCTGGCTTCCGACGTGGAGCTTGAGTGTCACGGGTACTCGCAGACCATGCTTCGCTTTGTTGCCGTTGGCGTCCAATGTCTGCAGGAGGTAGGTGCCGAAGCTGAAGTGGCCCGACCCACCGGCGTTCGAACCCGACCCTGGCGAGATCTGGGACACGGCAAGTGAGGTGGAGCCCCCGTCCGCAGCGACGTCACCAGCCGTCACAGCGCCCGCCGGCACGTCGATCTCCAGTCTTCCATCGCGACTCAAGAAGTGGCTGGGCGCAGTGGCGCTGAGCGGGAATGACTCGGGTGCCATGAGGCCGGCATTGTTCCCGGGCTTCGCATTCGGAGGGCCGCCGGGCGCTCCCGAAGGGGTGGAATTCCCCGGCGGCTGGATCCCCAGCGTCGGGGACAGCAGTCCGCGTGCCGGACCAGACTTGGAGTCGGAGCTGGGGTTGAAGAGGTTTGGAGTGCCGTGCTTGCCAGATTGCTGTGCCTGGACGCTGTACGCGCTTGCCGTGGCGGGCAGCGGAACGATCCACGCAGTCGCCGCGATGGAAGCACTGAGCCCGATCGCTGTCTTTCGTCGCAGCGCAAGAACGCCCGAGCGCAAACGAGCGCGCGTGGAAAGTGACCCCCCCATGGCCCGGCCCTCCACAAAGCGCACCGCCGTCGAGGCGATGCCGCACAAGAACGTAATTCAACGAGCGAAGGCTGTCAATAGATCGTTAAGTAGCCGCTTGGCCGGGCTAAAGAAATCGTTCCGCGTGACCGCTCTGATCAGTCACGCTCAACTCCCTCATGCGCGGGAGTGTCAGGTATCAGCCTGACAGCTGCAAGGCATCAGCCGAAACACCTGACAAGCGTCATCCGGGACGCTTTTGTCAGGCATCAACCGGATCAGCACATCCGCCCCGCAGGTGAAACCGGTTGCTCGTGCTAAAGAGAGGGTTATCGCAAGCTTCCTGCACCGGCGACTGATGTGCTCCGAATGACTGCTCCTCGTACGCAAATAAGTCGACGCCCGGCAGACTTCCGCATACGGCGATTCCAGAAAGGCGTGTCTTGCGACCCTGCACCTCGAGGCCGTCGGCGCTCAGGCCTCCTCCTGCACGGCCGAGTGCAACGCGCGCCGTCATTCTCAAAGGCGCACCATGGTCGGCTGGCGCGACGCACTTGCCTGGCGGCGCAGCCCGTGTGCACTACGCGCTAGTTGGTCAGTTCTTGCGGTTCACGATGACCTTGATGGTGCTGCCGCCCAGGATCTCCCCCGTCTCTAGGTGGCGCTGATATACGTTGAAGGTCTCCACGGCGCGCTCCGCGTGAACTGGCTCGACGGCCAGGAAGATGTGCTCGAAGCCTGGGGCGGACAGCCCCAGTGGTCGCAGCACCGTTTGCTTGTCGTTCGCCACCACTCCGAGGTTCTCGCTGACCTCTTCGAGGCCGCGCAGCAACGCCGCTGTAAGTACCGGCGAGTAGGTGCCATCGCGGGCGTGCTTGCGGGTCGCTTCCAGCGTCTCGCGATGCCAGTCCCGCAGGCGCTCGCGCATGCGCTCACCGACGGGATCGATGTCGCCGTGCCGGAACCTGTGCACGATGGAGCTGGGCAGCACCACGCTGATCCCACCCTTGAAGCCACCTCGGTCGATAACCAGTTCGGTCTCCAACGCCTCCTTCTGGAAGCCCATCATCAATGGGACCATCGAGAGACCCTGCGCCGGCCCGGTGTAGGCAACCACATGCAGGTTCTTCTGGGCGACCTTGCGGTCGGTGACAGTCAGGGTGTTGACGTCCGTCTCGGTATTGCTGAAAGGATCGAAGGTTGGGCAGTGGACCAGGGCGAGGATGCAGAAGTGGCTGTTGCCACCCAGACTCGCCGGCGGTGGAAGCATCGAGGAGTGCAAGTCGAAGTAGGCGACCTGGGGGAAGCCCACTGTGAGGTTGTCGATGGGTGAGACGATGCCCACCGTCTGCCAGTCCGTAGTACTGATCGCGGTGCCGCTCTGCACGTTGGTCCAGTAGTTGGCAGGAAGAGGATGCAGCACTAGCGAGGCGTTGGTCAGCAACAGCATCGCCTGCACGCCCGACGCCTGCTGTACGCCCCGGTTGTGGACCTGCACGTAGACGCGGTTGTGCACCTCTGAGTGGGTGACTGGGTCGACCGTGGCCACGGCGCCGCTGCCGTCATTGATGACGGCGAAGTCGTAGAACGTGATAGCGGTGGACGGCGTCTGGTAAGTCCCCGACGAAGAGGGTGGGTCGACCTTGATGTCCGCGGCATTCCAGTGCCGGACGATCTGCCCCGATGCCGTCGGGTCGGCGGCGTTGTCCTCGGTGTTGTAGCGCCCACGGTCGAGGATCGTGTCGCGCATGTACAGCTCGACCGCGCTGGCAGAGGTGGCGTCGAGGTTCCACTCCCACACTCCGCGTCCATGCAGCAGCGCACGGAGCAGGCGTCTGCCCGCATGCAGCTTGAGGTCGCGCACCGCCGCGTCCGGGAGGTTGTCGGACATGACACTCCACGTCGTCCCCGAGTCCGGAGAGCGCCACACACCCAGCTCACCACCCGCGTACAGCGTGCCGGTGTTGGCGGGGTCGACGACGAGGGCGTTGAACTGCACATCGATCAGGCTGTTGCCGCCGCCTGGGCCGCTGCGCGCGGCCCATGTCGTGCCGTCGAAATGCCACACGTGCTGGTAGGTGCCACCGCCACCGAGGGCGACGTAGAGCGAGTTGAGTGATGCGTCTGCTGGATCGACAGTGATCGACCGTACGGGCAGCGGCAAGGTTGTGGTGCCCACCTGCTGCGCGGTGCTCCAGGTTCCAGCTGTGCGCGAGTACTTGTGTACCTTGCCTCCCTGTCCGACGTAGAGGAGATCGGGGCTGGCGAAGGTCATGCAGTCGATGATCCCCGGCAGGCGATCGGCGGTGCTGTTGTTGGGGATCGACGACCAGCCGCCGCCGAAGGTCGTGCTCAGCCAGGGACGCTCGGTGGACACCGCGATCTGCCGTGGTGCCGTGCCGCCCACCGGTGTGGCCGCCACAGGCAGATAGAAGTTGGCTGTGGCCTGGCTCCATGCCTCGGGGTCGTAAAGTGAGACGTCAGCGGGAAAGCTGTCGCCACCGTCCTCGGACTGGGCGGCGCCGCCGAAGTAGTACGTGTGGAATACCTCGTACGGGTTGTTCCAGTTGATGAGAACCGCCCCTCCGTCACCCCCGTCCGAGGCGAACCACGCCTCGTCGCCGGTATAGCGCTGCGTCCCGTTGTCCTGTGTTCCGATGAAGAACACGGCATCCTCACTGGGGTGCTGGTCGCCGTGGTATGGCTCGAGGTTGGCGAGGCCGACGTTGCGCGCCGTGAAGGTCGCTGTGGTGTTGGCGCTGTCCGTGCTATACACCCCGCCATCGCAGCCGACGTAGAGACGCGTCGAATCACCGGGCACGTGCTTGAGATCGTGGATGTCGCTGTGCACGCCGAAGAGCTGGGTCGGCGTCATCGAGTAGGCGAGTCCGGAGCCGGTGCCGCTGGACGCGATGACGCAGCGGTACAACCCCACACCCCCGATGTAGATGAGGTTGGGGTCACTTGGGTCGACGGCGACGCAGTTGTCGTACCAGCCCTGGTTGTTGCTGCCGAACAGCGAGGCGGGCACGCCGGTCACCTGCGTCCAGCGACCACTGCCGGTATCGAGGCGCCACATGCCGAACAGCGATCCAAACGGCGGCGTCGACGAGGCGTATCCCGCGGCGATGAGGGCGTACACCACAGTTGGATCGTTCGGGCGGGCGCCCAGAGAGATGTTGCTGAGGTTGCCGGTCGGCCAAGTGGCTGTTCCCACTGCCGTCCAGGTGGCGCCGTCATTCGAGGAGTACACCTGCCCGCCGAGCGCTGCCGCGTAAAACGTCGTGACGCCGGCGGCGCGCGTGACGACGACCGAGGAATGCCCACCAGAGCGCACCTGCGCCCAGTTGTAGCCACCTGTGCCGTTCGGCTGGCGCCGGTACAGCCCAGCGGTGCTGGCTAACACCACCCGGTCGGGGATGGCAGGGTCGACCGCCATGGCCGCGGAGCCAGTTCCGGCGAGGGATCCCACCGCAGCCAGTTCCGGCGACCAATTGCCGCCGGCGTTGTCGGTGCGCATTGGTCCCACCCCGAAGTACACACCGGTGCCGCCATGACCTTCGCCCGTGCCGACGAAGAGCTTGTTGGGATCGGCGGGGCTGACGGCGACGGCGCCGCACGCCAGCGAATCGGACCCAATGATTGCCGACCCCATCGGCAGCCCGTCCATAGTGGAAAGCCAATTCGTGCCGCCGTCGTCAGAGCGCCAGACTCCGCCGTTGGCCGTGCCTGCGTAGATGCGTATGGCGCCGGTACTGAGCGGCACAATGGCCAGGGAGGCGACCCGTCCGGCAACCTTGGACGGATACACGGCCGATGGCCCGATTGGGATCCAGTTGGGGGCGGGCGGCGGCACTCCTGGCAGTCCGGGCTGGTCGCCAGGTCGCGGCTGCGGCGGCGTACCGTGTGAGCCTTTCGACGATGCACGCTGTGCAGCACGGTATGCCTCGATGGCCCGCGCACGCATCCCGTGCGGGAAGCGGCGGCGTATCCGCTGTAGCGCCTCGTCAAACTTCTCCGGTGTGCTCAGGTCCGGGTATGTCGTCTCGCCGGTCTTGGTGTCGTGCCACACCAGCCGATCGCGCAAGAAGGCGACCATTCGCGTATACGGGTCGTCGTGCTTGTCATTACCATCCGCCTGGTCGGCCTGCTGTTCACCGGGCTCTTTGGTGGCCGTTGTCCGAACGCGCTTCCCCGATTTTCGGCTGCGCATCGCTTTTGTGGTCATCGTGCCTCCTCCTCGAGTAAGCGCAACACCTAAAACCTCTGCCCCTGTCCTTTCCGCGGCAACCTCGCCTTGTAATCGCTAGATCTCCGGGCTAGAGTGCTTGCCAGCCCGCAGACTCACGCACGGGGGACATAGCCCCAACCAACGATCTGCTCGAGATCCGCATCAGTGAACCCTGCTGCCTTCCGCGCGGTGATGTTGAGAACTCTGTGAAATGGCAGTTGCTCTCGGCGCGAAATTGAGTCGAGTTGATCGACCTCGGCCATAGCCTCTTCAGGATGTTCGATGACAAATCGGGCTCGTGCCTCCTTCACCATTGCGACAAAGTACTCATGAGCGAGACCTCTCTCATTAAGCACTAGCTCTTCGTTTCCTTCACATAAGAACCTGCTCCACCGCAATCCGGACTGAGCGTGGAAGATCTCGTCAACAAGGAGCCACTCAAAAAGCGATGCCAGATCGAACTGCTGCGCATGGCCCCGCTTCCGCACTTCAAACGCGAGGCTGTCCAGCGCGAGGCCTTCATGAAACGTCTGCCGCAGCAAGATTCGCCACAATAGTTCGCGCTTGCTTCCGGGCTCGCAAGGCCCAAATTGATACTGACCCTCGTACGACGACAGATACACAGGGTAGTCCCCGTAGGAAACGCCTAAGCGATTGGCTGCTCTCTCGATGATCAGTGAGTGGCGCGCCTCATCGGCGGCATGCCAGGCCGACTCAAGTTGAAACTCCCACGGCATGTCAGCGTGTTCGTACAAGTTTCGGCCGGCGAGCTCCATCGTGGCGACTTCCTCATTCAGAAAGTTGTGAAGGAACAGCCCAACACCTTTCTGATCTCGCAACGGATCATCCGGCATTTCCCTCATTGCACCGATTGAGCCACGTCGGAAACTGGCCGGCCGACTGGCAAATGGAGCCCGGTCGATCAGGCCACTCACGGGTCCGTCAATTCCTTGAGAGTCTCCGCTCTTTGCATCGGGCCACATTGAGGCCAATCGATCCAACCACGGGCTCCCACTAATGTCGGCTTGCACATGATCGGCCTGCGCGGCGAGGTCGACGCACAGCGCCTGGACCTCACGTGCGCCCAGAGAGTCGGTGAGCGGATCAGCCAGACGCAGATACTCTTCAGCGCAACTCCGGAGCCTCGGCTTGATAACACCATATATCCCAGCTACTAAAGCATCGGAATCCACAGCGTGATCAACTTCGTGAATGAGGCTCCAATAGCCGTCGCTGATCTCAGGTGACCCGCCATCCGGGTTAGCCAGTGCGCGAAGACGACGACGGATCGCGTATGCGTGAGACATGTCAGTGGCGGCATCGCGAGCAAGCATGGTCTTGATTCGCAGGTCAGGAGTCTTTACGATCCAGCCCGCCGCAACAATCGAGGTTGCCCGCGCCAAGAAACAAATCGCGGGAAGGGCCCGTCGCGCATCAGATGCCGCCCACGGTCTCTCCAAGTCCGCGCTCATGACCGAGTACCGTCCCGACCCTTATGCGACGCTAGAAAATCAGCGCACACCCATAGCCCGGAGCGCAGGATCTGACGCGACTTCCGTCACGATGTTCCAAGCGCAGCAACCGCCATCACAGCCAGCGGCCCAATTACGGAGGTCGGTGTGCACATCGAGCGCGCGCAGGACGCGCTCCATGCGTACGCGCGGACTTTCGGTCAAGAGGATTTCACCAATGCGCATCACCTCTGCTTTGGCTTTGTCCGGTTCGACCTGGCCATTGATCAGCGCGTCCAGGTCATTCCGCGCAATACCTGCCTTCTTCGCAAGCTTGTCGCTATCAACGCGCTTGATGTTCATCATCATCGCCAACCATGGTCCATAGGCTGAGTGCGCCATGACTACTCCTCCTGGAATGCGATCCAACGGGACCAACGACTTAGCGGCATTGGCTCGATTTGGAGGGTGCACGCCGGGGGAGGGCTTGAGCGATGCGAGCCGCGTTAACCGATGTTAAGTGCTCATCAAACATCTGTCAACCAGAGCTGCAACCCGTCTACGCATCACGCACCGATTGAGTACTCATGAGGCTTGGGTTAGTTCTAGCCCTGACCCCGGGACGGGACAGATATCGAGATCAGTTAACCCGAGACGCTCGCCAAACCACCTAGGGAGGCACAGCGGCGAAGGGATCAGCGCACGGTTTTGCAGGCACTGAGCTGGCGAGCAGGTGGTTCCGAGAGCCACCCGAAGGCTTTGATCCGCGACTGCTGATGACCGTGGTTCGCGCGTATGGCGGGGTTCAGAGGTCCGCATAAGCCCGCAGTTATCAGCAGCAGATCAGAGTGCCATCACACTCACGAATTGGCCGACCGTGGGCCCCAACGGCGCCCCACCTGAGCAGTGGGTTGGGAAGGCGTTCTAGCCCAGCAACTTCCCGGCTGCGAAACCTGCCGGCTGCGATGAGTCGATCCGCTACTACGAGTCCTCGCGGAGGCCCAGAGCGAGGCGAGAGCAAACGCCATCGATCCGTCGCTAGGGTGGATCTACCCACCAGGCTCAACCGCGCTTATCACTAGTATTCGGAGGTGGCCGCCGGCGATCACGAGATAGACATCGCACTGTCAGCGGGGGTGTCTGAGGCTGATGTAGAAGGGCTGACATCAACTCTTGAGCGTGCGGGCTTCAAAATCGCCTATGGGGGAGTGATTGACATCGATATCGGCATTCCTCAGATATGGCTCGACTTGGTCTTAGACGGCCAAGTTCCATTGAATCGCCTTGCTATTTCTCTTGAAGACGGAGCCACGAGTCTCTGGCAGGCCGCTTACGACCGCGGGATTGGCTTGCCAACACTAAGACTGGAGCTCCTTAGGGCAGCCAGTTTGCCGACGGTCTACCTCATCCCGGCGGGAGCGCGGAAGGCAGTCCACGACCTTCATGTCGATTTTTCGAAGGACTCCCTGCCCGACGGGCAAAGGTTCTGGAGCGAGGATGTGGGATGGGCTGCACGCACCGTCGCAGAGGGCAGATGGCAAGGTGTGGAAGGATTCGCGGCAAATCGATCGCGGTTCAACGTCAAGGAGCGGGGCAAGAGCCAAGTTGCTCAAAGCGAGCCAGGTCCTTTCACCCTTACCGGACTCGTCGAGGAGGCATTCCCCCGAAGGGAGGAGGCATTCCCCCGAAGGAAAAAGTGAGGAACGACGTGGCGACTAGTGTTTGACGCGGTCGGCGCCAATGCGGGAAGCATCTACGGAAAAGTTCTCGACGATGAGGTCTCCAGGGAGACCGCCCGGCAACAGGGAATTGAACAGAAGGGACTCGCAGTCATCACCACTTCCGGCGTCTTGGTGACTCTGATGTTTGGATTGGGTGCACTAGCTACCAACGCCAACCAATTTGTGCTGCCTACTGTCGCTACACCGTGGCTAGTGACTTCGGTGCTGCTGTTCTTGGTAGCGGCAGTCATGGCGATCCTCACCAACTGGCCCGGAGGCTACCAAGCCCTTGATCAGCGGAGCTTGCTCAGAATGACGGGGTTAGTCAGCTGGAGTGGAGCGGCAGATGACGCCTCTCGCCGGGTTGCGCAGGCCCATGTACAAATAGTGTTGGCTGCTCGGATAACCAATACACGAAAAGCACTGCTTCTGTCCACTTCAATTGCCGCCGAAGTAATCGCGGTCATCGCCTTGGCCATCGCCATTGTGCTCGTATTGAGCGGGCCGCAGCCATCCTCATTGCCGAGTGCAAAGCCCACACCCTCCGCATGGCTGGTCGATATGCAGGAGGCGTAGGTTGCCGATATTGGCGCCTTATCGATAGCTGGAGCAATGCACGGTCGTCGTCGGCAACTCTGCAGCATGACTCACGATGCTTGACACTCGATAAGCTGGGCTGCACCAAGATGAACGACAAACGACCTGAAGGGTTGAACACGGAGCTCGCCGACTGGATCAAGGGGCACACCTGCGTCGAATGGCCCAAAGCCCTTGTGGTGACAGATCTTGTCGAGCACGCCGCAAACGCCATTGCAATTGCCGTCAGATCGAAATCGGCGCGATCCGGCTTGGTGTCTGAGGTCCGAACGACGGCCGAATGCCTGGGCCCACGAACATCAGCCCTAATACGCCATCAATGTGATGATCTGATCGCTTCCCTCCGCCGGGACCGAGCTCAGGAAGCTTTCTCATTGCTTCACGACTTGCGAAACACGCTCCAGTCACCGTCATCTGTCGATGGCGCTTACGACGACCTAGTAGACGCCGTGGGAAATGTCACCGAGACCCCGATGGCTATTGAGTGGAGAAGAAACGTCGTCTCAGAACTCTGTCGCCGCCAGGGGCGAAGTTGGCCTTCGCGCTCATCTTTCGCGGTCCGGGTCTTGCAGGGGCGTGTCGATGATATCGAATGGGCGCAAGTCGTCTCCAAGTTCACAAGTCTTGAGGAAGCCGCCTACGCGCAAGTCGCTCCTTCCGCTCAGGATCAACTCGATCTCTCTAAGCGGCTTCTGTTGGCGGAGACCGCACCAGCTCATCACGTAGTTTGGTTGGCCGTTGATCACGCCCGACTTAACCGATTTCCGGCGTTCAAGGTTGGAAACATCGAGTTCTTCCATGCAGACATCCTTAGGGCATGGATGATCGAGAAGCACGAAGGACTCCCCACGGAACTGTTGAATTCGACTTGGCAGGTTGAGACCGGAATGCCGAGCGGTCCGGAGACCTTGTTTGCGAGAGTCGATTTAGGCACTGTTAGTTCTACCGACCCCATCGGTGATGCCCGTCGAATGCTACGGGGCCTGTTAGGGGTGGCCAAACTTGAGGTCGACCTGAGCGGAAGAACGGCCTGGCGTGTGCTCTCCGGCTACTGGCAGGCGGTCGACGATGAGCTCTCAGGCTTCGAAGTAATTGAGGATCACGATGATCTCGCGGTATATCGCGAAGCCTATGAGGCAGTAGGTCATGAACTCGAGGCAATGGCAGCCTCCGGCCTGGGTGACATAGCCGCGTATCGAGATGATTTGGATTCGCTTACACGATGGATCGATCGCGCGACGGGCGCTGACACGGCGATGGCGACCGTGCTCTATGTCCGAGTGATCGAAACACTCGCTGGCAGAGCTGGATTTTCCGATTGGACGGCTTTCGTCGACGACTGCTTAATGAATTCCTGGATCCGAGGTCAGATTGCTAGAGCGGTAATCGCAACAGTTCGACGTTCTATCGGCGTCTTGGGGAGGATGTCGTTGGATCTCGACCCGAACCTCGGGGCGGAACTCGACGAAATCGAACGCACGGTGATTCGTCGGTTACCGGGCTTGAGATACGAGGTGAACTTCGAAGCGGCGGCGGCGAGCCTTGAAATCATCTGTCGGGCGGCACCTAAGAACTCAGCTTTCCATCGTGAGGTTGGATACCTCACGCAGCGGTTGGGCAACATGCAGGATCGATCTCAGTGGTTGTTAGGTCTGGAGTCAAGTTGGAGGCTCTTGCGAGGTCGGCTCACCGAGGTACGCAACGAAATATCCCACGCAGAAGCACCTGCTGATCGCGTGGTGGAAACAGTAATTGGGCTGGCCTCTTTCGGAGCGCGCCGGCTGACGTTGGAGTTAGTCGCTGCTACTAAAGCCAACCGGCCGTTCGGCGAATCGTGCCTGGCCTCAAGTAGAGACTCGCGCGATTGGCTGGATGGGTTTGTCCGGGGCAACGTGGGCGCAACTGCAGGGCAATCACCTCGCCAAACGTCGTCCTGATAGTCGTCTCTTATCGCTAGCAACGAGCGCTACCCGGCAGTTAACTGACTACGACCAGCCAACTGAAGGGCACGATATTGAGATGAGCTAGAGCGACGCAGAGATAGGCGAGGACAAAGAGCCAGACGATTATCTGAAGCCCACGGTTCGGTGGCAGCACACGAGCCAAAGGGCCGTACCTGAATTTACGGCTGCGTACCCATACTTCCTCTCCGTTCGCAAACCTCGTCCCTGTGCCAGTCACTAGGTCCCAGTGGGCGGGCTCGACGGCAGCCGCCTGCTGCAAACGGAAGTTGACTTTCAGGAGGTTCCTTCGGGTCGCGGCGAGCCAAGGAATACAAAATCCGAGCCCGACGATCGACGCGGCGGCCAGAAGGTAGTGGTATTTCGCGCTGTCCTTACCAACCGTTGCCGCAAGAACAAAGCCGAGGAAGATTGTCTGCGGAAGAAGGAAGCCCCCAAAGATCCTCTCGAAGTTCTCGTCCTCGAACCTGGCGTGCTCGAGGGTTGCCCGGTACCGCTCGATCTGATCGTCAGGGTTCACGCCGGCTAGGTTAGTCGGTCAATGATCCCCGGGCCGCCAAGGGTGGAGTTCCCACTAAGCACACATTGTCATTCGCAATCCCTGCCATCGGTTGGTGGGCTCGGTGGACGTATCTCGCCAATCACCAGCGTCGATGGCCAGCGGACCGACGGGAGGGCAGTCGTCGCCCGCGGCTTAGGCGAGTCCAAACAGGTCGATGGCGTCGATCAAGGCGGAGAGGATATGGCGACCGTCATTTGTGAACTTGACATCGAGTGCGTTGTTTCGCCCCTTTTCGCCATGGAACAGATTGCAGCGAACTTGGTAGACAGCATGAAGAGTGTGTGCCCAGTCGAACGGGAGCTTCCCATTCTCGGTCCGATGCCTGCGTGCGCAAGCTGGGCGAGAGTTCTTTTCGACGCCAGCTACAGACATCCAGAACTCGACCTGCTTCGACCGCGACCCCCGCGGCTCTGTATCGAGCAGTCCAAGCTCGCGCCTCTCCTTGCGTAACCAACTCGCCTTAAAGATTGGAGCGTCATTCATCAGCCGCCTTACTGCCTTTTGAGCTACCGGATTCCAATCGAGGAGCTCGACGAAGTCATTGCTGAACCGCTCGGAGACGGCAAGCGTCTGTATCCACTCCCAATCCTTTTCAAGTCCGGTCGCCCTTTCGGCCCAGCCATTGAACGCGATCCACGTGAAAATAAAGCCCTCGAAGGGGTTGCCTGCCCGCTTGCCACGCAGAAACCAGTCGCGAATCAGGTCGGGCCCCTCGCCATACGAATTGCGGACTGCATCGAATTGGATTTGAGCCTTGGCGGGCCTGCCTGCGACGCACCAGGCGGGCACAATCTCGCCTTTGGATCGTTCTGCGCCCTCGACCTGCTTCATTACGCAGGTGCTGGTGCCCTTGGAGGTGCGCCATCGCCACCATCCGTAATCTGTTGCGACCGATCCGCCATGCTGCCCGTAGTCTGATCATCGATCATTTCCGGAATTGTCCTGCCACTGCTTGATTGGTGGTTGTCCCGACAGCTCGCATAGGATCGCCGGCGATCGAGAGCGCATTGGAACTGTGGATAACCGACGCTTATCAACAGCTAATCCGGGGACAGCTGAACTTTGATACTGGGATGAGACTGCCATTGAAACCTGCCATCCGCGATGCTATCCCTCCCATGGTCTATCTACCAACACTCGCTCAGTCCGAGGTTCGGCTAACTGCGTGACGTGATCGACTCATCCCTTGATGCTCCAGCACCTGGCAGCGACGCATTCGACCCGAAACGTCACAAATGGGACGGTCGCGATTGGTGGACCCTGGATGGTAGTTTTTGGTGGGACGGCTCGCATTGGCGGCTAGCGACCGCGTCCCAGGTCGCGCGACGACCAAGCGTCGTTTACCGCGTCAGGTGGTACCTGCCTCTCCTTTTGGTCGGACTCTCGCCGATCATCACGTTGCCCCTCACATGGATCATCGTCGGCGCAATAGTTGGCAGTCCCGGCGTTTGCACTGTCCAACCCCGTTTCATGATCGGCTTGGATGCGACTTGTCCGGTCGGCATAACCTTGATCGCCCTGGCCCCAGGTCTGCTGAACTTGGTTCCGATCTGGTGGTTGCGCGCCAGCGACACGAGGACACGAAGTGCCGCTAAGTGGGCTTCAGTTCTTGGCGGCTTGCGCCTCGTCATGCCAGCGATCGCAGTCATGCTGTCTGGCTCTTCGGGCGCAATCGTCGCGACGGGGATAATTGGCACTTTTCCAAATGCAGGTTCGCAGGCAGTGCTTGTAATCAGCCTCCTGCTGTGGTTGTCAACGTTCCCGGTGCTCTGGGGCATTTCTCGCATCGACACCTGACTGGGCATCAAGCTCAGTTCGAGGAGAGAACCGAATCCCGGTGCGAATTGGGTCTGATACAGGCGCCTTATCAAGTCCAAATCGACCCGGAGGCGACCAGGCCTACTGGACTACGCTGTTCGCGCCCAGGGGTCGCGTCCTTTCGGAGATCGAGCAATGGCGACCCCGGCTCCGCCCAATGGCTGCCGATAGCAACCAGTTATCTCACGCAATCGGGCGCCTGTGGCGCATCGGACCGATGAGTCGCTTCTGCCCCCTTCGGAGATCGAGCAGTGGCGGCATTAGCTTGCCCCGACATTGCACCTTCGGCCCGGACGCGCTGAGCCGAGATTTCGCTCATCCTAAGCTGACCATTCGGAATGCCTGAGCCAATTTGGTATCACCTTCGCGCGTCTCGATCCAACCCGCCTGGGCTCGCGGCAAGCGATGAGGTTCATCGTCGCATTTACGTGGCCGCGATTGAGCAGTTCGAGGAGCTCATGGAGGCATCGCGCCGAATATCGGCAGCCAGCCGGCCGCTCACGATCTTCTATGCGCTTGCTCAGGCTGGAAAAGCGATTGTCGCGGCGCACTCGAATGACGACCCTCCTCGAAGCCACGGCTTGACCCTGACCGATCCCTTGCCAGACCTGATGGCAACGCAGCTGAAGGAAGCAGGGCGTGGTTGGTATCAAGCTGTAAGCGAAACCGTCGGATCGTCGACCGTCGAAACAGTTGAGTTAGGCGAAGTCTGGGCCGCTATCCCCGATCTTGCATACACGCCTCTACCATGTGGTCGCTGGACGAGAGCAGCGTTGGTCCTGCCGCAAGTCGCGAACGTCTTCTCGTACGTCATTGGCAGCACCGCTCGGGCCGCGGTGCTATTTGATCCGGCGCCGACCACCCTAGAGCAGGCACGCGTGAGTCTTGCGAAATATCCGACCGCCCAACCTGCCTCCGTTGTCCATTTGGGGGAATCGGAGTCGATAGCAACCACCCAACTTCCTTCGGGTACAGCAATTCAGGTCAGTTTCTCGTTGGCAAAGGACGAGCAACCGATCCTTCAGGACGCGTTAGTCGAAAGGCGCGCTCCACAGCATCGGTTTCTTGGGGAACATTGGTTGGTCCCCGCCGTAGCTGGAGGGGTCGTGTTAACCCCCTTGATGGCGTGGTGGGCACTGCTTTTTGGGCTTTCGATGCTGGCTCGTTATCACCCTGCAAGTTGGGTTAGCGCGCTCGACCTGAACTCATCGCCCCTGGCAGTGCCTCTTGAGGACGCCCTTGACCAAGCGATGACAGCCATCCCTCATCTCGTACTGGAAGCACTCCAACAGAGGCGGATACTGCTGCGTCGCGCTTGACATGAATGCTCGGCACGGACGAGTTGACTGAGGCTGCGCCTATTGCTGCGTTGCGGACGATACCTGGGGGCTAATCCCTAGAGACGAGCTCGGCTTCGGACAGATCACAATTCGTCTTCGTGACCTTGGGGATGGCGTGGATCCGAACTCTTGTCGGAACCGAAGAACTTGTGGTTGTCTCGGACAGTCGGTTGCGCTGGGGGCGGAGCTGGGACTGCTGCCCAAAGATCTTGATGCTGCCACGCACCGACAGCGTCATAAGTTTCGCTGGATCGACTGCTTACACATACCCGCTTATGTTGCAAGCGATTAACGCCATTCGTATGTATCCGCCAGCCATGAATCGAGGCATGAGCGTTGAACAGCTGAGAGGCTACTTGTTGCAGATCTTTGAAAATATGAGGCGAGATATCCACGACTTCCCAAAGCCGAAGGACAACGAACAGCCCGATGCCCTGATCCTATTATCGGGTATTCGTGGCGGGAGTCACGTTTCAGAATGTGGACCCTCTATTACGATCGAGGCCTTGAGCGATTCAACTTCCGCACACATCGTAATGGATACCTAGCGGAACCAAGACTATTGCCTTCGTCGGAGACGAAGTTCGCGAAGCGAAGCAAAGGTTGATACGGCTTCTTAGAGAACGTGAACGGTTACGGCAAGGTGGATTCAACATGGAACCCTTAGAAGTGCTACGCGACATGATTCGGGATGGAGGTTACCCGTCTATTGGCGGGCCCCCCCAGATGGTCAAGGTGTATCGATACATGCATTGCAAGGAATTTGGCATCTATTGGCCAAACCGACAGACCGGCACCAGAACGGTATTGGGCCGGCCGCTTTTAGACTTCGAGACAGCTAACTGTCAAGTGCTGGATCCTGACGCGCTCGATACACATCAGGATCATGCGGCTCCAGCCACCGCTGACACACAGAACGCGCCGACCGCCTTCTAGTCGCATCGCGCAGTCGCCTCGAAGCTTCAATCGGACGCCTCCGGTCAGACGACCAGGTGGTCCCGATACCGAGTGCTTATCGCAAGCTTTTCAGCGCGTGCGAGATGAGATGCTTACGAAATGGAAGTAACCGTCAAACTAGAGTGCCTGCTGGCCGCTGCGCGATCCGCTCTGGCGGCTCTTGACACGACCGACCGGTCCGTCGCATGACTCGTTGACAGGGTCGCAACTCTCCGATTCTCGGAAGGCACCCTGATCGGTTTCCTCGACGCCCTCGTCGTTACCGATCCGGCCGCAGCCCGGGCCGCCGCACCCCGGATCGAGGCGTTTATTAGCGAAGCGATCGCCGCACGGATCCTACTGGATTAGAGCCCGCCTTCTAACCATCCACGAATCGGGTCCTCCGTGCTGGCGCGTTCGATTCGCCTCAACGATGCCAAACGGCCCGCTTCTGGTCCGGAGCCGCATAGCGGCTGTCCCTGGGCATGTTTTGCGCCTAATTGCGTGGCTCTTGCCGGTGACCATTTCTGTGACCAGGCCGCTACGGTGCCAGGTCAATCTCGGTTGCCTCCGGTCCGGTGGTGGTAACCCGCAACGAAACCAGAGCACGGATTACGGTTCCCGGGGCCAGAGGTCCAACAGCATTCATCTGATCGATTGCTGAGGCATCCCAGGCAGGCTGCGACGTCGCAAACATCAACTGGCGAGCCTGAAGTCGGTCGCTCAACTGAGCCAGACGCTTGGGTTGGGCGGGGTTCGAGCGGAAGTGGTTCACCGATTTGGCCTCGCCGATTACCAGGTTCGAGTTGACTGGTCCAGCGATGTCAGTCTCGACTTGAAGTTTTCCGAATCGCCAGTCGGTGCCTAGCGCGAGATCGGCCGTGTCTGCTGATTTCTCGAGTAGCGCTGCGAGCGCTATCTCCTCGAAGCCGTCGTTGTCGAGAGCATGTCGAAGAATTTCGTCAAGTCCGAAGAATAGACCCCATCGCACCGCGTTGGTAGGAGTCGCTTCAAAATGTCGACGACATCGCCTACACAAGATGCCAGCTGCCGTGAAGTCCTCCCAGCGGTAAAGCCACTTGGCGGTGCATAGCGGACATTTGAGCGGAAGACCCGAGTAGAGGATTTGGCGAGAAGACCACCCGGAGAGTTGTGTGGCCAGCTCTGCGGCCTCATCAGAGCCAGGCTTGATTTTGAGGTGCTCGTGAAGGCCCTGCTCGCTAACGGCTCGCCTCGATTCTGGTAGTTCAATGAAGACGTCGGCCGACTTCTTGGCCCGGAGCTCAGCGATGATCGTCGCGAGGCGCCCTGATCCCAATGCAAGGGCCGCGGTTTGGATTCCACTGAAGCGTCCAACGACCTCGCGCAGTACCGCGCCGGAGCTGGAAACCGACGCCTTACCCCCTTCGTTGTTGGCGATGGCTTCCAATTGCTGTTGAACCGTCGGAAGGCTCAACTGAGTTCGCACCAGAAGCTGGGGAAGTGAATCGCCGGCTAGGGCGAAGGGTTCGACACCAGCGATAACGACCCCATAGCGTCCAGAGCGGTGTTCTCGGTTCTTCTCTTTAAGGAGGCGAATGCCTGGGTGAGTAGGCGGCCTGAACTTGTCGATCGAGGCTTCGATTAGGAAACGGACATCGGCCACTTTGGACACCCACGTCGGAATCTCAGGGGGCCGTAGGAAACCGGAAGATTCGCCACCTGTGAACTGCTCAAGATAGGCTGCCTCATGGCGGTTGAGCGCCATGAAATGGTGGCCGCGAAGGACCGCGATCGGATCAGCAACGGCTTGCAACGTGAAGCTATCGACTGGATCTCTCAAGCTCTGGACTACGTCCTCGAGCGCCTGGTCATGCAAGGACGAGCTCACTACCACTGCGCTGTGGCCCCCTGCCATCTGATGGGCCAGTATTGAAACCCGAGTCTTTAGCGCAAGCTGAAACGTGTGCGAAACAGCTCCCGCTGGCAGGTCAGTGGGATACCAAAGAATGGATGCGGGCGAACGTAGCGTTCGGAGCGTCAACCACAGACAGATGTCCTCGAACGACGATCCAGCCACTATTACGGGAGCTCGTGTGATCGCGGGGCCCGTAATCGGGATCACCGAGCTTAGGTACTGGATCCCGGCGCCATTGAGTGAGGCGAGTGAGTCGCTCCGACCGCCGAGGATCCACGTTAGGGTTTCGCCGAAACCTGCTCCAGATGGGTCGGCCGACAGGCTCGAATCACCAATTGTCCAGGCATTTGGGGCGTCACGGAGATCCAAGACTCCCTTGTCGTCGAGATAACCACAGGTTGCTGCAAGCATGGTCCGGAGAGCATCGGGCCCGTCGAGCAGCCGATGACTCAGATAGGGGGTCGCCGTTTTCGGGTTGGGCATGGTCGCGGCGACCTGGATGAGATCGACAGTTCCTTCGCCGTGCAGTGGATCCCTGCGATGGACGAGGGTTAGGTCGGCAAGAATCATCAGAGGCGCGTATCGGCGGCGCATCAGATCGCCATTGGGATGGTTGTCGACGCCCAAGAGGATCACGTCCGGATCGAAGCGTTCGAGCAGTCTGTCCCACAGACTTCGTGGCTGCCATGCGGCGATCGGGAAAATTGCAGTGGAACCAACACCACCCCAAGTCGCGGTAATCCGGTGGAACGCACCAAGCCAGTTATTTGGGCCCATACCTTGAACTCCCAGAGCGATTCGGGGTGGGCGCGCGAAAGGCAGGACGATCCGCTGTTCTCGACGTGTGACTCCCGCGGCAGGCAACATCACCGCGCGCGATCTGCCAAGCGGTCGGGTCTTGCACCCCTTGGTTTCAAGCACCTGCCGCGCGGCCGGCAGCACCCAGTGAAAGCTCTTCCGCACTCGAAGAGTCTCAATTTGCCGTCAAAGGCTGCACAACCGCCCGGATCCATGGGCGATTACGCCTTACGCATGAGTTTGCGCATTCCGCCCGCCATCACCTCGTCAGCTGGGTGGTCGTCAGGTTTGAAGTCTTGTGCGCGAACAACGTGGCGTATGAGCAACCCACTCTGAACTATGCGCATCGGTGGAGATGTCGAGCTATATGTTGAGAAATCGCGACAAGATCCTTGGGATCGGTGTAGAGAGCTGCCACTCCGTCTTTAACGGTGGAATCAGCTGCTGGATCGAAGACGACGTCGACACCTGACTCATTCAGACTGCCGGACATCCGCTCCCGGAAGAAGTTGCGAATCCGCTGGTCGGGCGCCCTATCCTCGTCGCTGAGCTGCGGCGCACCGCTTCCCGTCTGTGGGACCTCGTGGGCGATGATCCGACTAAGCACCAGATCAGCAACGTTGAGGGACATGGGCGCAATTCTCTCTTAACGACCACTTGACGGGATTTATGATCTCGTTGGATGACGTGGCCGAGAGACCGTTACACGGGCCCAGGCGGTGGCTTTTATACCGGGCCCGGTGGTGGGCTCTACACGGGCCAGGGTGGGGGTGCTTACACAGGGCCGGGAGGAGGACTCTATACGGGCCCTGGCGGTGGAATGTATACCGGGCCAGGGGGCGGACTTTACACGGGCCCGGGCGGTGGTCTCTCTACCGGTCCCGGCGGCGGGCTCTCAACCGGCCCTGGCGGAGGAATGTATACCGGGCCGGGTGGTGGTCTATCAACCGGTCCCGGCGGTGGACTCTATGCAGGAGCTGCGGGCCATCACTACCACAGAAACTGGCCGCCCCGAGACGAGCTGCTACAGGCACTACGTGAACAAGGCATGGGTGATGTAGTCGAGTTCCTTCTGCGCCACGGCTTCTAGCTAGCCAATCAGATGCACCCAACCGCGTATTCCTGCCCTCAACAATGCTGTAGGAAAGCTGTAGTGCTACAGGGGCGGTATCAGATTAGGTCCGCTAGAGAGCTCAATCTGAATTAAAAAAATGGTCGGGGGCCCGGGATTTGAACCCGGGGCCTCACGGTCCCGAACCGTGTCGGCGCCGTGTCCTCGAGTGTCCTGGCGGCTTCTCTGGGGGCCGCCTGAACTCAAATGGCGTGGGCTTCGTGTCCTTCAGTGACCTCTCGGAACCGTCCGTTTCCGGGAATGCGTGATCCAGCTGTGATCCAGCGAAGGCCAGATTTGTGCGTCGAAGTTGTCGCGGACCTGCTGGCTGGTCAAGGGTTCGACTCCCTTCGGGTGGACCTAAGTTCCCACAATGCGAACCCGCCCGACGTATTCGACGGTGAGCCGATTCCAATGTCCCACGTTGCCGATACCCGAATCGCGGAGTCTGTCGCGGCTCTTCGGAGGTTCGTCGCTGAGCACGACCGAGCGCCCGCCGTCCATCTGGTCTAGGTCGGAGGCGACGTTACCAACCGGTTGACTAGACGTCCGAGTCGTCCGACTTCGACAACGACCTCATCTCCGGGTTTCAGCCAGGGCTGCCCCGGCCGAGCGGCTGCGACTCCCTCAGGAGTCCCCGTGAAAATGATGTCGCCTGCCTCCAGCGTGATATGCCTGCTGATGAAACTAATAAGTTCTGGCACCCCGAAAATCATGTCGCCGACTGATGAGGACTGCCGCAACTCGCCGTTTACAGTGCACCGAATTGGCATGTCAGAAAGAGATCCAGCCTCGTCACAACTAACAATCCATGGACCGATTGGCCCAAATCCATCCAGCGACTTTCCCAAGAGCCACTGGCTGCTCTGACCTTGCAAGTCTCGAGCGGATATGTCATTCCCATTGCAGTAACCCCAAACGTAGCTCGGCGCTTCTGTTTCCGAAACTGCGCGGGCGCGTCGGCCGATCACGACTACGAGTTCAGCCTCGTAGTCGTATTGGGTTGATAGTTGAGGCAATTCGATGTCTTGACCCGACGCTGAGACCGTGTTGTTGAGTTTCGAAAAGATGATTGGTTTCGGGGGAGCTGGCAAGTTGGCTTCGGCTGCGTGACGTCGATAGTTGAGTCCGACGCAGATGACCTTCCCAGGGTTTGGGACACACGGTGCAAGCCGAATCTGTTCCTCGCTTAGAGGGTGGAGCAACGTAGGCTTCTTGTTGGCGAAGAGATCCATGAGGCCGATATCGACATCGAAGATTCCGTTACCTGTGCGCACAGCCATTTTCGGACCGCTTGGAGTCTGTACGTGAAGCACGATCATCGGCAAGTGGTGCGAGCGCTGAGCTGAAGACCGTAGGTCAAACGTTGGCTCCAAAGCTGGAGATCAGCTGGTTGACAGTGATAGGAGGTACCGCCATTAGAAAGAGCGTGACCCTCTTCTGGTTCGCGCGCTCGGCTTGGTCGAGGTACTCCAGCTGGGACCGTCCCGCAACGCGCGCCAAGAGGCAGGCCAATATGCTCCGAATCGCCCGGCCCTCCAAGCGATCCGACCAACGTTCAGTCTGAATCGCATCACGGTACACCGACCAGTAACGAACGGCAGCCTCCAGGAAATCCGACCTGTGATCTCGAAGATGGTGTGCCTTGCTGAGCAGATGGGTCATCGAAAAGCCCATATCAAAGGCGGGGTCGCCATAGTGAGCCACCTCGTGATCGAGCAACACCAGCTGCTGCTGATAGATGAGAACGTTTTTGGGACTGAAGTCGCCGTGGACCAAGCAGAGGCGGTGCGCCCTGGTGGACTCGACAACTCCCGCCAGGAACTCGCCCGCCTCTGGCACCTGCCCTGCTGTGTAAAGGTAGTAAGGCTCGATACGGAGTGACTCGAAGAATGTCCGGTCCTGGAAATCCGCCTCGATCTCTGCCAGTCGCCGTCCCGACTCAATATGCAGCTGCGCGAGCATCCCCGCCCATGCCTCGACATGACTCATCTCCAGACGCCCTTGCAACAACATCGTCTTCCAGTTCTCGTGGGGCTCAGGCACGGCATCCATGGCGAAAAGATGGTGATCAAAGTCTTCAAACCGGAATGCCGGAACTCGAAGACCGAGTTCAGGCAGCCACCTGAGCGCATTCGCCTCACGATGAACACGCTGTGGGTCGCTAAACCAATCGACGGCGACTCGCAGCTTGGGAAGCGATTGTTTCAAGACCCACGCCTCGCCATTGACCCGTCGCACGAGAACGACGCGGCTGGACACACCGCCTGCGAGAACCGTGACTGTCGGCACCTCCCGGATACCGATGACCTGCCGCTGTCTCAGGTAGGCGATTAACGCCTCCGGTTGCTCGATATCCAGCCGAGACATGTTTGTCATCCCCTGACTTTCAGAGGCTCTCGCGGGACGACTGTCCAGACCGGATTGCGCCGGCACCCACACTCGCATGGCTGAGGCACCTCGGTTGCCCCACGCGTGGTACGGAATGAACTTCATCGTCACGGCCTCTGTAGGATCGGGGCGATCGGAAGAGGACTCGTCGTAAGGCCAGCTCTCCTGTGTTGCGGGGACAGTGGCGCCCTCAACCTTTAAGGCCGGCACGGCAGTCAAACCGACGGGTTCACTGTGATCGCGTACGGGCTGACTGCAGTCGATCGTCACGGAGTCGAGTGGCCGCGTTTGATCGACCGATTCAATGCAATAGACGAGCGGGCCTCGTTCGAGCGCAACCGTACCGCGACACGCATCTATTCGGAAATCAGGTGTGACCCATCGTGGCACCATGGGTAGTGACAGAACAAGCTCGTCACCGGGGCGCCACGTGCGACGAACCGACACGTAGCCTGGCGCGGCAGATTCAGTCCTGCCATCAACGACCAGGGTCGCTGCCTTGCACCATCCGGGAACCCGCATCATCAATGTCCAAGGATGCTGCGGACTTGCAACGACCCGAACCCGAACATCGGGCCCGATTGGATAGTCAGTGACTACTTCCAGCCTCGCGTCCAGTCCCGCCTTACCAGTGGCGATAGCGCCCTTTCCGTATTGATGGATTTGAATGCCTGATGTGTCGGCCGTTGCAAAGTACATGGATAGCGCGGGAAGAGTCCTGATGAGGTTGGTGGGGCAACACGCAACGTCGAACCACGGTGCGCGAAGGCCGCTAGCTGCCCGAGGACTGGGCTGGTCAGAATCAATGGTCGTCCCGGGCTCTCGTTGGTGCAGCGTGTTGGTGTAGAAGAAACGGGTACCCGATAGGCTCGGCGAAGTGGCAACGAGATTGAATAGGGTGCGCTCAACGATGTCGGCGTAGGCGGCGTCGCCAGTGGCCAAAAGAAGCCGCCAAGCCACCAGCACCGAGGCAATGCCGGCGCACGTTTCGCAGTACGCACTGTCAGGCGGGAGCTCGAAGTCGAAACCGAATGATTCATCAGCATGCCTGGATCCCATGCCGCCCGTGAGGTAAGTACGCGAACCGATCGCGCGGTTGTACTGGTCCGCGACCGCCTGAACCAGTTCCCGGTCACCGGTCTCTACCCCAACGTCGACCGCACCTGCGGCGAGGTAAAGCGCGCGGACCGCGTGACCGCGCAATACCTTTGCCTCTCGTATAGGGACGTCATCCTGAAAGTACTGTTGACCGAACTCGATCTTTCGCAAAATTCCCTTACCGCGACGCCCAATGAACAGCGCAGCCTGATCGATATAGCGCTGCTCGCCCGTGGCGCGTCCAAGCTCGACTAGGGCCATTTCGATCTCAGGGTGGCCACATAGGCCGGGGTTTCCTTCCGGACCGAAGGTCTCGCACACATGGTCGGCGGCTCGACGCGCGATTTGGGACAACTCGCCGCTCCGTCCGGTACGGAGGTCCGCCACTCCCGCCTGGATGAGGTGGCCGTAACAGAAGAGTTCGTGACCCCATTCGAGATCGCTGTACCGGATCGCAGCCCCTTGATGCCCATAGCGGGTGTTGATGTAACCGTCGGGCTCCTGAGCAGACCCCACCACAGATGTGATGCGGTCGAGCATGGCTTGAAGCGATTCGTCGCGACTGCGGTCAGTTTCCCAGCTCAGCGCTTCCAACAGGTTGTAGACGTTCGCGTCCGTGAAACCCCGGCCACGCCTGTCAAGCGGCGTGCGACCTTCATTGGTCACCGTGAAATTGGCTATCCAGCCAAGCCTCTCCATCCACGAAAGGCTGTGTGGGATGGTCGCCAGGCGATTGACCTCCAGGCGTGAGCCCCAAAATCCATTGGAGAGTCTGACGTCACCAGGACCAAGTGGTCTCAGGACACTCGAGCTTGGATTGACAACGCTCATAGACCAAGACTCGTCATCGGGCGGCAGAGTGATGCGCAGGTCTAGCCATGGATCGCGCCGGCCATGAAGCCGCGTACGTAATACCGCTGCAAGACAAGGAACAAGAACAGGCAAGGAATTGCGGTCACGACAACGCCGGCTTCCAACGCTCCGTAATTGATGACGCCGAAGCTTTCATGCTCCAGGCTGACGACCGCGAGCGGCAACGTAAACTTCGAACCGTCACTCAGGAGGATCAGAGGAGCTACGAAGTCGTTCCAGGATGCCAGGAATGCAAACAGCCCAACGGTGATCATGCCAGGGCGGACCGCTGGCAGCAGGATCCTGTACAGCACACCAAACGTGTTGGCCCCGTCAATTTGCGCAGCCTCGTCCATTTCTCTTGGCACGGCCTCAAAGGAGATCCGCATCATGTACGTAGCGAAAGGCAGCTGAAACATCACCATTACGAGACTGAGGCCGATCAACGAGTCTTGCAGATCAACCAGACCCAAGATCACGTAGAGGGGCACCAGGATCGTGGCGTACGGCACCATCAGAATTGAAAGCGTCAGCAAGAAAAGAGCCCTTCGTCCGGGAAATTGGAACCGGGCGAAGGCGTAGCCGCCGAACGTCGACACGACGAGCGTGCCAAGGACGGTTAGGGTCGACACGACAGCGCTATTGAACAGGTAGTGCCACAGCCCGGCCCCGAAAGAAGCCAGGACTTGATAGTTGCCCAGCCCAACTCCCTGTGATTGCCCCGTACCTGCCTGTCCCTGAACTGAAGCCACCGCGCTCCAAAGCAGAGGGAACAGGAAGACTGCCGCAATCACTACGCACACCACGTAGAAGGGAATGTTCCGCGCCACCCGCACGGTCATGGGGCCTGGTCCCGCGAGCTCAATTGCTCTCACCTCGAAGCAGCCTGAGCTGCACACTGTTTAGTGCAACCAGAGCCGCCATCGTGAGGAGGCTGAGAGCTGCTGCAGTCCCAAGATTGAAGCGGGTGAACGCTTCGCGATAAATCACGATGACTATGGAAACCGTGCTGTTCGCGGGCCCTCCGCGGGTAAGGATGTAGAACTGGTCAAAGGCCAGCAATGAGCCGGTAATCGTCAGGATGAGGACCATCGCGAGCGAGGGCCGCAGCAGGGGCAACGTGATGCGGCGGAAGGTCTGAATCCAGCTCGCCCCGTCGATGCGCGCCGCCTCGTACAGATCGGTGGGAATCCGGCTCAGACCGACGAGCAGAAGAATCATGTCAAACCCGGCAAAGCGCCACACGATCAGCGCAATCGATGAGAAGAGTGCGCTGGCAGGTGTTCCCAGCCAGTCAATCTCGCCGTGGGCCAATCCAATTTGCCGGAAGAATGGGTCGAGAGGCCCAATCTGGACTGAATACAGTCCCAAGAACAGGAGCGAGGCCGCCGCGAGACCGACCGAGGTGGGCAGGAAAAATGCCGTTCGAAAGATGCCCACGCCGCGGTGGCCCTCCTGAACCAGCAGCGCAAGCCCTAGCCCGAGCACCGTGAGGACGACGGTTACCACCAGCGTGTACTCGAGCGTGAATCCGACAGCTTGCACGACCAGGTCGTTGTGTGCCACGGCTCGATAGTTGTCGAGTCCCCCAAAGTCATGGTCGCCAATCAGAGGCCAGTGATTTAGCGACATCCACGCCATCATCACGAGCGGCGCTATGAAGAGGCCACCCACAATCGCCGCAGTGGGGGCTGCATACGCCCACCCAACCATCCCATTGAAGGGCATCGCTGAGCGGGACTTGCCGCTTCGAATTGAGTCGAGACGTGCCCGACTCAGGACAATCTTCAGCACCAGACGGGGCTTCGCATTATGGGAAATTCGGAATACATGAACCTGCCGCCGCGGCCTCACGTTAAAGCCGAGGCGGCAGATAAAGGTTATCTAGCCGCCAGCAAGCGATTTACTGATGGCCGCGTTGTCGGCCGAAAGTTTGGACTCGTCACCGAAGAGAACGTCCTGCAGCAGCTTCACCCACGGCCCGTTTGGATCGTTGAACGTCTGACCGAAGTTCAGCGAGAACGGGGTTACGCCGTGAGCACCGAGTGAGTTGATGGTCACGAGACGGGGGTCGGCGGATGAGTATTGGTTTGAAGCGAGGTCAGTTCGCGCCAACTGGTAGTGACCCTTGGCGAGGATATTGACCTGAGCGTCCTTACCCAGCGACCATGCCAGGAAGTTCCAAGCCTGGTTAGCATGCGAGCTCTTGGCGGAAATGCCGAGGACGTCGCCACCAACAAACGTTGATTGACCGCCGGTGATGCCCGGAATTGGCGCAACACCTATGTCGATCGAGGCGGGCATGCTGCCAAGCGTTGAGGAGGGCATTGCCATAATCCCGATGTTCCCCTTGGTGAAAGCCCCGACCCAGGTGGCGCCGTTCTCCTGCTTGGCGCCAGGAGCCGTGATGCCATGCTCATACAGGCCGCGGTAGAGGTCGAACACGGCTTTGGATTTCGGATCGTCGAAGTTGGCCGCTGTTCCGTCGGCGTTCAGCACCTGCAGGCCGTCGGCCCACATGGACGGCCACCAGGTGAACCCCAGACAGCCACCGCAGTTACCACCGTAATACGTGCCATACACCCCATTGCCCAGCTTGCTGATCGCGGTGGCTTGACTGGCAAACTCAGTTAGCGTCTTCGGCCCCTGGCTTGGGTCGAGGCCGGCCTTCTGATACAGGCCCTTGTTGTAGAAAAGTACGGACGTGTCGATAGTGAGCGGTATTACGTATTCCTTGCCCTTGTAGGTGCCGGCCTTAATGGCCGCCGTCGACAGCTGGCCTGAGAATGGCAAGGCACTGATGCCGCTAGTGATGTCCAGCCACAAGCCTTTGGACGAGTAGTTCGGAGAGAACACTACGTCGGACGAGAAGAGGTCGGGCAGCTGTCCGCCTCCCGCCGCCGTGCCGACCTTCTGCTGGTAGCTGTCAGTGGGGATGACGGTCAGATCGACCTGGTTCTTGTGTGAGCTGTTGTAGCCATCCACGAGAGCCTTCGTTTCCGCTTGTGTTGCGTCTCGAATCCACATCGTCAGGTGGGTCCCATCGTCAGTTCCAGTCGCAGTCAGACCACTGGGCGTCGTCGGCGACGAGCCACCGCAGCTCGTGAGCGCCAGGGTGAACATGGCAACCGCTGCGGCTGCCAAAGCGGCGCGCGGAGTGCTTCTGGATTGCCAAAACACTCGCCTCATGAGACCTCCTCTGGTTTGTGGCGTCCGCCTCGACGGCGCCGCTTATCCTCGGCGCGGCCTAGTTTTTAGCACATATCTGATAGGTTTGCAACCGCCGATGCGGCTGCCGCAGTACAGGTAGCCAAAAAAACCGGCCTAAAGGCTTATACATGTCTGACACATCTTGCTCAACCTGCTGCACCTGTGTCACCATTCAATCCGTGGCACTTGAGAACAAATCGACCGTCGGTCGAGTCGTGCGTAGATCGGACTCCGTGGTGAATCAGTTGGAAGAGCTGATCTTCCAGAACTTTGAGCCTGGCGGAAGGTTGCCCTCAGAGAACGACCTGGCCAAGCAGCTGGGCGTAAGCCGACTCACTCTGCGTGAGGCAACTCGGTCACTGCAGGCGCGCGGCCTGGTCACCATCACAAAGGGCCGCCGGCCAATTGTCTCGCACCCTACGTCCGGCCCCGTGCAAGAGTTCTTCGCCTACGCCATCCGTCGGGATCCGCGGCGCCTACTAGATCTGCTTGAGGTGCGGCGTGCGCTGGAGGTGCACGCGGCCAACCTCGCCGCGACTCGTGCTCGTCGTGGCTCGCTGGCCGCGATGGAG
>Ga0070708_100000570_pt1 | contig 27626 bp, 34 predicted proteins | sample KBSK5503metaG_FD_65469 | JGI IMG/M metagenome (GOLD analysis project Ga0070708, IMG submission 65469) | Corn, switchgrass and miscanthus rhizosphere microbial communities from Kellogg Biological Station, Michigan, USA - KBS K5-50-3 metaG | ecosystem: Host-associated > Plants > Roots >... | reverse complement strand
GCCACTGACGGACCGACCAGAACTCCTCCGGCGTCGTCATCAGCGTGCGAGGGCGCTCCTGCGTCGCCTCCCAGACGACCGCAAGACATTCTTTCGCGTCGGAGGGACGTGCGGGGCGGACGACTCCGGCGCGGCCGTCTTTGGTCGTGAACTCGAAGCGCCTCATCTGGAGTTCAGGCTACCCGCCGTACCCTTCGGCGTCTCCCTTTTTCGTACGGGTTTCGAACGTCGCTAGTCCTCGTGGCCGCTCGCGAGCACGTGCGCGCGCTCGCACGCCGCGTTGATCGCGTTGAGGAAAGCGGCGCGGACGCCGGCGTTCTCGAGCTCACGGATCGCGGAGATCGTCGTCCCGCCCGGCGACGTCACCATCTCGCGGAGCTCGACCGGATGCATCTTCGTCTCGCGAAGAAGCTTCGCCGAGCCGAGCATCGTCTGGACGATGAGCTCCGTCGCGACGTCGCGCGACAGGCCGAGGAAGATGCACGCGTCGATCATCGCTTCCGCGAGGAGAGCGAAGTAGGCTGGGCCCGAACCGGAGGTCGCGGTGATCGCATCGAGGTGCTTCTCGGCGAGCCGGAGCACGCGGCCCACGTGGCTGAGGATCTCCTCGGCGACGGCGAGGTGCTTCTCCTCCGCGTGAGAGCCGGCGGCGACCACGCTCATCGCTTCGTCGACGAGGACCGGCACGTTCGACATCACGCGCACGACGGGCACGTCGGCCTTGATCCGTTTTTCGATGAACGCCGTCGGGATACCGGCGGCGATCGAGATCAGGAGATTCTCGGGGCGCACCGCGGGTGAGATCTGGGAGAGCAGCGCTTCCATGTCCTGCGGCTTCACCGCAATGATCGAGATGCCCGCGTCGCGCACCGCGGCGTGGTTGTCGAGCGTGACGCCGACGCCGTGACGCTCGGACAGCGCTCGGCCGCGTTCCTCGCGCCGGACGGTGACGACGACCTCTTCCGGCTTGCGCCATCCAGAACGGAGCAGCCCGGACATGAGCGCCTCGCCCATCTTCCCGCCGCCGAGGATCGCGAGCTTGGACCCCATCATGGAGCCGATGGTACACCGCGCGAGGGCCCGGCCACGGTCGGATAGGGTGCGACGCATGGACAGGATCGCGAGAAATCGGAAAGGTTGGAACTACCGCGCAGCCTCGTACCAGAAGGCGATCGGCGGCGCGGGCGCGTACGGCGATCTCATCTGGGGCCCCAACCGGCATCCCGAGGACGAGCTGAAGGTGCTGGGGAACGTGCGCGGCAAGAAGGTGCTCGAGGTTGGATGCGGCGCCGCACAGTTCGGGATCGAGCTCGCCAAGCGCGGGGCGACCGTGACGGGGATCGACCTATCGGCCGAGCAGCTCCGGCACGCGCGCGCGAACATCAAAGCCGCCGGAGTCGACTACCGGCTGGAGCGCGGGAACGCCGAAAACCTGACCCGCTTCCGCTCTGGGTCGTTCGACATCGTCACCTCAGATTTCGCGCTGGGCTTCATCGACATCGACCGGCTCCTGCCGGAGGTTCGGCGAGTACTCAAGCCCGGTGGGTTCTGCGCTTTCTCGTGGGCGTCGCCGATCCTCGACTGTATGACCTTCGGCGGGTCGGCGCCGCTGCTTGCATTCGTGCGTCCATACTTCGACCGCGAGCCATTCGTCGAAGGAGGCAAGGATCCCACCTACGAGTTCAAGCGCACCTACGGCGACTGGGTACGGTCCTTCGTGCGCGCGGGCCTCGTGCTCGAGGATCTGATCGAGCCGCAGACCCCGAAGAGCGGAACGCACTGGGACTGGCCGCAGTACCGGTGGCAGCGAACGCACGTCGTGCCGGGCACCTGCATATGGAAGGCGCGCAAGCCCAAACGTTAACGGCTGAGCAGCTGGCGAAGGAAGAACTTCACGTTCGCGGGGCGCTCGGCGATGCGCCGCATGAAGTACTGGTACCACTCGGTCCCGAACGGCACGTACACGCGTACGCGGTAACCCTCGCGTACGAGTTGCTCCTGGAGATCGCGCCGTACTCCGTAGAGCATCTGGAACTCGAACGTCGAGCGATCGCGGCGGAGGGTGACTACCTGCCGCTTGGCGAAATCGATGAGACGAGCGTCGTGGGTCGCGATCATCGGGTACGCGCCGGCTTCCAGCAGGCGAACCAGCAGGCGCGCATACGCCCGGTCGACCTCCGCCTTGGTGTGATATGCGACGGCCCGAGGCTCGCGGTACGCGCCTTTGCAGAGACGGACGTGGACGCGGCCCTCGATCAGCCGCTCGACGTCGGCCGGCGTCCGGTACAGGTAGGTCTGCACCGCGACTCCCACACGCCGGTCGTAGCGATCCGCGAGCCGGAGGCACGTGTCGATCGTTTGGGCGGTGTAACGATGGTCCTCCATGTCGAGGGTGATCGAGGTGTCGGCTTCAGCCGCACGCGCCGCGACGATGGCAGCGTTCCCGATTGCGACCTCGGGATCGAGGTCGAGCCCCATCTGCGTGAGCTTCATCGAAAGGTTCGCTTTGAGGCCCGCGGCTTCGAACCGTTCGATCGTGCCACGGTACGTATCCGCCGCGGCTTGCGCGGCGGCGGCATCACGAACGTTCTCCCCGAGGTAGTCGAGCGACGCGGTCATACCGCGTTCGTTCACCGCCTTCACGACCGCGAGCGCGTCCTCGACGTCTTCGCCGGCGACGAAGCGAAGCGCGACGCGTCGCCCGGCCTTCCCGGTCGCCAGTCGCCGCACGAACGGCCGGTTCGTGACGGCGAGGATCGCGCTCCGGAGCATCGCTATCCGATCATGACGTGGGCTTTGGCCATGGCGTCCAGCGCGCGATCGCCGTCGCCCGGCGAAAGGTCGACCGCCCTCGTCGCGCCGGCCAGGACCACGGTCGCGAAACCGAGCGTCGTTCCATCGATCGCGGTGTCCTTGACGCAGTAGTCGGTGGCGAGCCCGGCGATGATCAGCCGCGTGATGCCGTGGTCGCGAAGGATCCCGGCGAGCTCCGTTTGCGAGCGATCGCCTGTGGCCGGGTCCGCGACCGTGAACCCCGAATAACCGTCCTCGCCGCCTACACCTTTGCGAACGATCGGAGCGTCGTCGACGACAACGAGGTCGGGGTGGAACTCCGCGCCCCAGGTGTCGCCGACGCAATGGACCGGCCAGACACCCCCGTCCTTCGCGAAATGGGGCGTGCTCGGAGGATGCCAGTCCTGCGTGTAAACCACGAGCGCTCGAGCGACGTGAGCCGACTCGATCTCGGCGTTGGCCGCGCGAACGACGTCTTCGCCGCCGCGGACGTAGAGACTCCCCTTCGGATCGGCGAAGTCGTTCTGCACGTCGACGACGGCGAGAGCGGTCTCGGGATCGTAGGTCGCCATCGGAAAAATCCTAACAAGCGAAGAGTCCGCCCCATCGCCGGGGGCGGACTCTTCGTTGTAGTGCGTGTTGTTAGTGGACCTTGCTCGTGCGCCGCAGGAAGGCCGCGCCGATCAGTGTGAGCATCCCGGCGAGAACCAGCCCGGAGTCGCCCACGCCCGTCGTTGCCAGCTGGCCACCCGGGTTGTTCTTCGGGCTGGCCTTGAAAGTCGCCGCGCCGCTGAACACACCCGCGTCAACCGCAACCGCCGGGGTCGTCAGCGCGGACACGTGCACCGCCGCCGGAGCGAAGGAGCCGAGTCCACTGAGCACGTCGAGCGGGTTGGTCACCGGCAGGTTGAGGTTCGCCGACGGCACCGCGAGGTGCGCGACCGACATCGCCGCGTTGGCGAAGTAGCCACTCGCGTTCTTGCCCTTGCTCGTGGTCACCTTCAGCAGGTCGAGGATCGGGGCCGAGAGGCCGAGGCCCGTCGCTTCGAACACTGTGCCGAGCGCGGACTCGACCGTGTCGATCGCGGCGTTGAGCTGCCCGCCGAGCGCGACGAGGTCGTTGGCGTTCACGACCGTCAGGTTTCCGACCTTGAGAGCACCGATCGTGCCGGCCGCGGTAGCAGCCGGGCTCGCCTTGGCCGCGAGATCCATCGTGACCTTGACGAGGTCGAGGGACAGGATCGGGGTGTCGAGCACGTCGTCGACGATCCCGAGCAGCGTGTTGCACGCGGTGTCGAGTGCCGATGTCGCCGTTCCGAGCGCGTCGACCTGACCCGTCACCGGAGCGATCGCGCCACCGAGCAGACCGTCGAGGAGACCGCCGGCTCCGTTCAGTACGTTCAGCGTGGCGAGGACGGTGTCGAGCCCGTCGCTTACCGTCGCGAGCTGCTCGTCGACGACCGCGCAGGTCGAGCCCGGGTCTGCCTGGATTCCATCGATCTGCGCCTGGAGGGCGTCGATCTGCGGAAGGACCGTGTCGCACGCCGTGGCGAGCGGACCGACGCAGATGAGGCCGAGAGCGGTTTCGAGGACGCCGAGGACACTTTCCGTGTCGTCGATCGAGCCGAGTCCGGCGGGAAGTGCACCGGTGACCGGGTCGGTGACTCCGTCGAGGGCGCTGCAGGCCGTGTTCGCGACCCCGTCGAGCGCGGTCCCGGTGCTCTGGATCGCCGCGCACGCCATCGCGAGCGGGTCGACGCCGAGGCTGTCGAGCAGGCTGCGGAGGTTGAGGACGCTGACGTTGCCGATCGAGACGTCGCGCGAAACGACCGAGGAGCCGGTCCCGACGATCGAGTCGGTCGAGGAGTTCGTCGTCCCGATGTTCACCAAACCAGAAAGCGCGTTGAGATTGCCAAGAGCGAAGTCAACAGACGAACTCACCTTGTTGCTCGCGACAGCGGCGGCGACTTTGCCACCCTGCAGCTTCACGCTGGCGAGTCCGGGGATGGTCTTCGTGATGCCGCTGTCGATCGACGTGGATCCGCTCTCGGAGGCCTTCGTTGCGCTCTTCTCGAACGCGGTCCCGATGCCGATCGGGCCGATCGAGCCGGTTACGAAGCGTCCGACTGCCTTGAGGGTCGAGGTGTTGAGGCTGTCCGCCGAGTCGGCGCCGATCTTGACGATCGTGCTGCCGACCTGGACTCGTAGGATCGTGTTGTCCGTGGTCGCCGAACCGCTGACGCCCGAGATGGCGAAGGCAGGCAACGCGACGAGTACGAGCGCCATCGCTGCGATGGCGACGAAAGCGACGAATCTCTTCATCAGAACCCTCCGTTGGGTCGACGACTGATCGAGACCGACTGCCGGGGAAGCTTCCCGACGCAAGGGGGATTGTCGGTCTCGGGGCGACGCGGAGGGTATGCCCTAGCGTGACTATTCTCTCTAGTCCTGCGGGACCAAATGCTTCATTGGCCGACGCATCTGACGAGCATCCCGGACGGGACGATGGCTCTCGGGCAGGACGAGATTCGCGATGGACTCGCTTGGGAGGAATCGGAGAGAGAATTACATAGAGCCCGAGAGATCTTACCGGCTGGTCCGGCGGTCCCCTTGCGGTTTCCGCACGATCCGGCCCTCAGACTTCTCGGGCTCTAAGTGCCCCGAGCGACTTGCCGCAGCCGTCTTGGTTTCCTCGTGGTAGTCCCCACAAGCACTCGGCTTTGGGTCGCTTACCCTTCTGGTAGTTTACCCGCCGGACCAGCGAAACGGCCTATCCCACCGGCCCGACAGTGCACCCCCACTCGGTTGGGCTCCTTACGGCCAGCCCACTCGCAGAGGCCCCAGTCGGTTCCCTGACTCGGCCACTCGGGCCGCTCGGGGCACGCGAAAGATACCACGCACGTCGATACGGTCAAGAGTGGCAAAACCCCTGGTCGGCGCGAAAAAACAGGGAAAAACCCTGGTGGTGATGCAAAACTTCTTAGTGCTAATTTTTGCAAGCACTCATTTCGGTGAGATCGTTGCACGCGGGACACCGTCGGGGATGCCCTGAGCAGCGCGCCACGCCATGTCGCGCTTCAGGTAGGACTCGAACCCGATCTCGATCGCCGGCATGAACAGCTCGTCGGAGACGGAGAAGATCGCGCCGAGCACGCGGTCGAGCTCTTCGTCGGTCACCGACTCCACGGGGAAGCGCCCGACGAGGTACACGTCTCCGATGTCGTCGAGCGCGAAGCGAACCCCGTAGATGCGCACGTTCGTCCGCAAGAGCAGCCGGTAGAGATCGGCGTGATTCTCGGCCGGACGGCGGATGAAGAACGACTCGACCTGGAGCGTCCGCTCCCTAAGAGCGAAAAGAACCGTGATCGACAGCTTCTTCTCTCCGCGGAGCTGGATCGCCCAGTCCGAGTCGCTGACGCGCTCGTACCGGATGTCGCGTTCATCGAGGTACGAGGTGATCGTGGCGGCCGCGTCCGACACGGCCTTAGATGCCGTAGTCGACGCGGATCCGGCCGAACTCCTCGGCGTTGACGCTCATGACCAGATGATCCACGTAGCGGCCCTCGATCCACGATCGGTCGCGAAGGCGCGCCTCCTCGACGAAGCCCGAGCCCTTGTACATCCGGATCGCCCGGTCGTTGTCGGCGAGCGTCCACAGCTCGATCTGACGCAAGTTCAAGGTGTCGAAGCCGTAGTGGAGGACCGCCATGAGCGCGTCGCGCCCGAATCCTTGGCCCCAGGCCTCGCGGTCTCCGATGAAGATGTACAACGACGCCATACGGTCGCGCGGGCGGAAGTTGTTCAAACCGACGCGCCCGATCGGGCGGCCTTCGGCTTCGATCACGAACGGGTGCCCTTCCTGGATGGCGCGCTCCTCGGATTCCTGGATGTCCCTCTGCGAGAACGGGCGCGAGTAGTCCATCCAGCGGAACACGACCGGATCGTTCTGCCAGCTCAGGATGTGCGGATAGTCGGCCGGCTCGACCCGGCGGAGCGTCACCCGGCGTCCCTGGATCACCCCCTCATTGTACGGGGGGTTCTCAGCCGGAGGAGTCCCCCGGTTGGGTGCCGCGTTCGGCAGCCGGTTCCGTGAGCTCCTCGTAGATGGCCAGCAGGTCGATCGACGCCCGGCGCCAGTCGAACCGGCGCGCGAAGTGCGCTCCGGCTGCGCCCATCGCCCGTGCGAGGGACGGGTCCGTGAGCACCCGGGCGAGGGCGTCGGCGTACGCCGCCGGCTCGAAGCTCGGGACGAGGAGTCCGGTGGCCCCATCGCGGACCGCGACGCGAAGTCCGCCGACGTCCGACGCGACGACCGGCGCTTCGCAGGCCGACGCTTCGATCGCGACGAGTCCGAACGACTCGCTGCGGGAAGGGATCAGCACCGCGTCCGCGGCCCGGTAGTACGGCGGCAGCGAATCGTGCGGGACGGTGCCCTCCAAACGAAGTGCGTCCGTCACCCCGAGCTCCCCGGCGAGCTTGGTCAATGCTTCCGGCTGGACACCACCGCGCCCCGAAGGGCCGCCGACGACGACGAGCGAGATACGTCCGCGAATCTCCGGGTTCCGTGCTCCTAGGTCCGCGATCGCGCGCAGCGCTGCCTCGGGCTGTTTCAACGGTTGCAGCCGGCCGACGAACAGAACGACGACTCTGCCTTCCAGTCCGAGATCCGCCTTGGCTTGGGCGCGGTCGCCCGGTGTGAAGACGTCGGTGTCCACGCCGGGGGCGACGACTCGGACGTGACGCGGATCGGCGCCGTAGAGGTTCACGAGCTCCGCCGCCTCTCCGACCGTCGGCGCGAGGATGCAGTCCGCCGCCTGTACGACCCGCTGCTCGCCGGCGATCCGAGCCGACGGCTCGGGCGCCTCGCCGTCGGCCAGCGTGCGGTTCTTGACCCTGCCCAGTGTGTGGAACGACTGAACGAGCGGCACGCCCCACCGCTCACGCGCGAATCGTCCGATCGATCCCGACAGCCAGTAGTGGGAGTGCACGACGTCGTACATCGGCGACGACAAGCCGAGTCGCTCCGCCTCCGAAGCTTCGAACTGCATCATCAAGGCGTGGAACTCGTACAGGTAACGCGAGAGCTCTTCTTTGTCGACGGGAGCATCGGGCCCGGCCCTCAGGTGCACGACGCGGACGCCGGGATCGACGTCGACGACGTGCTGCTCGGGGCCGGCCGCACGCGTGAAGACGTCCACCTCAACGCCCATCTCGGCGAGCCGGCGGGCCACCGAACGGACGTAGACGTTCATGCCGCCCGAGTCTCCGATCCCCGGCTGGTCGAGGGGACAGGTATGGATGCTCACGACGGCGACCCGCTCGACTCGGGCGGGGCCCCCGCGCGAGAGCTGCTTGTAGGCCTCCTGCACCGACTGCCCTTTCTTTGGCCGTGCCTTCCTGGAGATCTGCAACGGGGCGAACGCCTCCTCGGCCCTGCTTCTTCCCGTCATCCGCGCTCGACCAGCAAGCGGATCAGGGGGACGTCCGAGGCTCCGAACCGGTACTTGTACGGCTCCGTCCCCCGCAGGAAATCGAACGTTCCGCACCCTTCCTCTGCCGCCAGCCGGATGCAATCCCCCATAAGCACCATGCCGGGCGACAGCTCGCGGCGCCGGTGGTCGAACGCGGAGTTCCAGACGCCCCACGCACCGCGGTACGAGAAGGCGTACACGCCGGCCCAGGGCTCGCCGCCGATCTCGAGCAGCGCCAGGCGCAGCCAGCCCTGTGAGAACAGCATCCACGCGAAGCTGCCGAAGAACGACGCCATCCCCTCGTGCATGAATCGGCCCTTCGGGCCGTCGCTCGACCGGTGCATGGCGAAGAACTTTTCGAGATCGTCGTCGAGCGTCGCCTCAGTCGCGAGCCGGATCTCGTAGGACCCGGCGTCGCGCTCGAGACGGCGCGCCTTCCGCTGGATCTCGTGGCGGAGCTTCCCGGACAAAGACTGGAGGTACGCCTCGTGCGACCCGGGGATCGTCACGCGCGGACATGCCTCCGTCCGCTCCTCCGCGACCGCGTACCCGGCAGCCTTGGCGGCGCGCGACAGGGCTTCGGGCCATCCGGTATCCGCAGCGAGGCCGTCCATCTCGAACGTGGTCCATGGATCCGAAGCGACGGCGTCCAACGTTGCCGACGCGACGGCGTCGCGCTCGTCGAGCGCGGAGATGGGGCCGCGATAGTCGGTGGTCTCGTGATCGCCGGCGAAGCGCATGACGCCGTCTGCTCCGAGGGCGAGCGGCGCGATGCCGCGTGGGATCTCTTCGTTTCCGGTCAGCTCGACGATCCTCGGGGTCGATCCGGCGCCGAGCTCGGACCACCACGTCGCCAGGTATTGCGGGGTATGGAAAACGCTCGCCGAGGGGTCGCGTTCCAGGAGTGCGCGCCACCGGGGCACGAGGGACGAGAACGCGGTGAGATCGTCGTGAACGGCCGCCTGCATGGCGCGGGGAAGCGTAGCAGGGGCATTCTGGAGGCCCATCGCCTGCTTGAACGTGCGGAAGCCCGGCGATATGCCGGGCTTCCAGCCTTCGTTCTTCGACTAGCCGGCTTGCTCGACCACCGTCTCCGTCGCAGCCGTAACGGCTTTGGCGTCGATCTTCGCGGCCTTGCGTACCGAAGTGGCAGCAGCCTTCACCTTCGAACGCGCCGCCTTCGTCTGCTCGATGGCGCGCTTCGTCGGAGCGGAACGGCTGACCTTCTTCACGAGCTTCTCGCCGCGCTTCGAAAGATCGGTGAACGTCTTCGTCGCACGCTTACGAGCCTTACTCGTCGCCTTGTCCACCCGCGTCGTCGCCGACTTGGCGGCGTCGGTGATGCTCTTCAGCGTTTCCGTCGGAAGCGACGTGGCCTTGCTCGGCAACTCGGTCGCGGTCGAACGGATCTGGGTCGGGAGGGCGGTGACCCGTTTCGGAAGGGTCTTCACTCGCTCCAGAGCCATGTCGCCCGCACCGACGGCCGCGTATATCGCCTTCTTGGTCGTGCTCATGTCCTCACACCCCCCTCCGGGAGAGATAGATGAAGTTGAGGCGGAAGGGCGAAGGGGAGCCGGGTGAGGGCCACAGAGAGCCTGTGTCTCCGCCCTCCCGCCAGGTCGTCATGCGCTTCTCCGCGTGCGTCGCCGGGCCGGTGCTTTCCGCGTAGACGCGGCGCGAGAGGCCGGGCGAGATGTCGTCTTCTTGGTCTTGCGAGCCGCCGGTTTCTTGGCGGCCGCGACCTTGCGAACCTTGGTTTTTGCCGGCTTGCGCGCCTTGACGCCCTCGGCGTGGAAGCTCTGGTAGAGGTCCAGCAAGATCTGCTTCTGCTTGGCGTTCAGCGTCGAGTCGCTCCGGATCGAGCCGGTGATGTCGATCGCCGGACGCTCCTCGAGGATGCCGGCCTTCACGTAGAGCGTTTCCGCCGAGATACGCAGCGCCTTCGCGATCGCTTGGAGGATCTCGGCGCTCGGGCGGCGCAGGCCGCGCTCGATCTGCGAGAGGTAGGGGTTGGAGATGCCGGCCAGCTTCGAAAGCTTCCGCAGCGAAAGCCGCGCGGAGCCTCGCTGGTCCCGGATGAAACGACCCAGCTCTCGCACTCGCACCGACCGCTCCCTTTGCCGTGCTCGCCACTGCCTGTAAGCCGGGCGTCAGGCTAGCGTAGGAGATAGTCGGGTGCAAGCTACGAGCAAGCACCTGTTAGCCTCTTGCGAACGCGCTGGTCAGGCCTGCTTCAGATCGCCCACACAGCGCAGTATCGGGTGTGCGCCTTGACCAGGCAGGATACGCGGAAGGATGTCCTCGACGATGCGATCCGGCGAGACGGAGCCGAGAGCGCCGAGCAGCTCGAGGACTCGAACGGTCGCGATCGCCCGCCCCCGCGCGGCGCCGTCTCGCGCCTTCACCGCGAACCCGGTTTGAGACTCCACGAGCACACCGCACAAGAGTCCCTCGGCTCCGACCTTCAGAACCACGCCCGGCACCAGGGTCATGACCGTGGTGCAGATCCGGTTGGATCCCGCCACTAAACGAGGGTATGCGCGCATGGCCGCGAGCGTGTGCCCCGTTTCGGAGGGAAGCCTCGCGTACATCGCCGCGGCCTCCGCGAGCGTGAACGCGAACGTCGGAACCCCGCAACCGTCCTCGGCAACCGCCCGCGCCGGCCTCCCGACGATGCCTTCGATGCGCGCGCGGACCTCGCGCTGGAGCTCGCCGCCGGCCGCCGGGTACGCACGGGTGTCCCAGTCGTTCGCGACCATCGTCGCGAGCATCGCCGCGTGCTTGCCCGAGCAGTTGTGGTAGATGCGGCGCGGCGCGTCCGGTGGCGGGAGTTCTCCGACGACCGACGGGATCGCCGGAGGACACTGAAGGAGAGGTTCGTCGACCCCGGCTGCGGCGAGGATCGTGCGAACCGCTTCGACGTGTTGCTGTTCCCCGTTGTGGGACGCGCACGCGACGGCGAGATGCGGATCGCCCGGAGGTTCCCAGCCGAGCTCCGTGCAGACCGTCGCCTGGACCGGCTTCGACACCGATCGCAGGAATGCGATGGTGGCCGGCTCGCCGGCCGACGCCAGGAGCGTTCCTTCCGGATCGGCGAGCGCGACGTCGACGAGATGGGAGCTCTCGACGATCTCGCCGCGGACGGCTTCAACGACGAGCGGCGGGCTCATTGTCCGAGCGACAGGCGGTCGGCCAGCCAGTCGGGAAGCCCGGCCGCCCGGATCTTCTGCGCGGCCTGTTCGATCGGGTACTCGACCCGATGGCCGACGGCCCGGCCGTCGCCGAAGACCATGAAGGCGGCCCGGGGATCGCGGTCCCTGGGTTGCCCGACGCTCCCGGGGTTCAGCATGTAGCGCTCGCCGGGGACGAGCGTGATCTCCTCGCCCTCAGACAGCACCCACCCGGTAACGCGCGCGTCGGGCTGCCGGCGGAACACGGTCGGGAGGTGCGTGTGCCCGAAGAACGCGAGCGAGAACTGGGCCAGCTCGAAGCTCACCGCGGCCTCGTCCGTCGAGAGCAGATATTCGGCGACGGGATCACGTACGGAGCCGTGCACGAGTAGGCCGTGCTCCGTCTCACGCGTCGGTTGCAGCGACGCGAGGATCGTTCTGGCTTCCGCGCTCAGCACGTCTTGCGTCCAATCGATCGCCGCAGAGGCAACCTCGTTGAACCACGTCGTGTCGAAACCGCCGATCGCGGCCAGATCGTGGTTCCCCGCGATCATGATCGCGTCGCTATCGATCAGCCGGGCGATGACCGCGTCGGGATCGGCACCGTACCCGACGATGTCGCCGAGCACGATCGCGCGCTCGCATCCGGCCTCGTCGGCCGCCCGGAGGACGGCGTCGAGTGCCTCGAGGTTGGAGTGGACGTCCGAGAGAACCGCGATGCGCACGGCGCTGATTATCGCCGTTCGGGAGCTACGACACGCTGCGGGCGCCCTCGCCGACGAAGATCCGGCCCTTGTCCGCGTCCTCGCAAAGCTCGACGAACCCTTGCACGACCTCGGGATCGAACTGCGTACCGGCCGAGCGCGAGATCTGCTCCAACGCCTGCTCGAATGAAAGCGCACGCCGGTACGGACGATCGGACGTCATCGCGTCGAACGCGTCCACCAGCGCGAAGATCCGGGCACCCAGCGGGATCTCTTCGAACTTCAAGCCGCGCGGGTATCCGCTTCCGTCCCACTTCTCGTGGTGGGCTTCGACGATCGGCAGCGCGCGGTGGAGGAACTTCACGGGAGAAAGGATCTGCGCGCCGAGCAGCGGGTGGGTGCGCATGATGGCCCACTCGTCGTCGGTGAGCGGGCCCGGTTTCGACAGCACGCGTTCGGGGATCCCGATCTTGCCGATGTCGTGGAGGAAGAAGCCGTATCGAAGGGTCTGATCGGCCGCGAGCTCCGGCGCGACGCGCGACGCAAGAGCCACCGCGTAGTCGTGCGCGCGGTCGAGATGCGATCTCGTGTGCGTGTCCTTCGCCTCAACGACGAAGGCAAGGGTTTTCACGGTAGCGAGATAGGACTCCTCGAGCTCGCTGAGCGCTTCTTCGAGCTGCTGAGTCCGGGCGCGTTCCCTTCGGTAGATCTCATTGAGGTCGCGCGCGAACGACAAGAGCTGCTCGCGCAGGCGTCCTTCCTCGGCGGCCTCGAGCGGCTCGATCACTCGAGGACCCCGGCGAGCGTCGTCAGGAGCTCGAGCGGGCTGAACGGCTTGGTGAAATAGACGTCGGCGCCTGCTTCCATGCCCCGGCGACGATCCTCGGGGGCATCCTTCGCGGTCAGCATCACCACGACCGCATCCTTCAACCTCACGTCTTTCTTCATCCGCGCGGCGACCTCGAACCCGTTCAAGCCGGGCATCATCACGTCCAGCAGGACGACGTCCGGAGGATGCCTTCCGGCCGCGGCGAGTGCCTCCTCGCCCGAAGCCGCTTCGTCGAGAACGTACGAGCCGTCTTCGAGCACGGCGCGGACGACCCCCCGGATCAAAGGGTCGTCGTCCACGATCAGCACCCGGGGTTTGGCCTTGCGAACGGCTCCCCGGGCCGAGGAAAGAGCCATGCAATATCTATGCAACCGGACGCTCTAGACCGTCCATAGTCATTCTGGGGGAGATCTTGCGTCCTACGTAGGGTCTTACGTAGCGGTTCTAGACGTCGGCTCCGGCCTTTCGACGGCCGATCTCCTCGATGCATTGGTCGAGGACGGCGTGGACCGCTTTCCGATTTTCGGACACCTCGAGCTCCGCGGCGTTGAGCGTGGAGACGGCTGAGCTGATCTCTTCGTCGGAGAGTTCGGGGAGTCGCGTCAGCGTGTCGTCGTTCACGAGCTTCTCGACCCGGCGCCGGGGGTTGTCGTAGATCGGCGGCGCTTCGAGGCTCGGGAAAGACCCTCGGTGCTTGATCTCGTCGCCGGCGAGGATCTGGGGCAGGCGCTCGAGGATCGACTGCCGGGGCTTCCCCGAGGTGCGGATCTCCTGCTCGTCCTTCAGCAGGCGCAGCCGCGTGTGGATCAGGCTGCGCTCATAGGAAAGGACGGACTCCTCTTCGGCACAATCGTCACGCTTCTCGCGAAGCGTCTCAAGTGGGGCGTTGGTGAGCCCGTCGAGGAACGACGGGTTGAGGATGCGGTCTATCCGGCGCTTACCGCTCTTTGGCATCGCGACCCATGCTAGATGCCGGATGACTGCTTCGCCATCTCCCTCAGATCCTTCTTGAGGATCTTTCCGATGGGGTTCTTCGGGAGCGCGTCGAGGAACACGAGGTCTTTCGGCGTCTTGTACTTGGCGAGATGGTCGCGGGCGTGGGCGAGGAGCTCCTCAGCGGTGGCGGTTTCACCCGGACGCAGGACGACGTACGCGCGCACCTCCTCCCCCATCTTCTGATCGGGAACTCCGACGACGGCTACCTCTTGCACGGACGGATGGCCGTACAGCACTTCTTCCACATCGCGCGGATAGATATTGAAGCCGCCGCGGATGATCATGTCCTTCTTGCGTTCGGTGATGTACAGGAAACCGTCCTCGTCGAGGTGGCCCATGTCTCCGGTGTGGAACCATCCGTTCTTCATCGCCTCTGCGGTGACGTCGGGCAGGTTGTAGTAGCCCTTCATCACGTTCGGGCCTTTGACGGCGACCTCGCCGGTCTCATCGGCCGGCAGCGGCTTGTCGTCGTCATCAAGGATGGCAACCTCGACGTTCGGGACGGGACGCCCGCACGAGCCCGGTCGGCGGGGGTCGGTCATGCGCATGACGCTCACCGTCGGAGAAGTTTCGGTCAGCCCGTAGCCTTCGAGCACCCGCGCGCCCGTCCGCTTCTCGAACTCGTCGGCGAGCTCAACCGGCACGGGAGCCGCCGCGGCGACGAGCCACTCGAACTTCGACCAGTCGACCTTGTCGAAATCGGGGTGACCGAGCATGAACGCGAGCATCGTCGGCACCACGGCACTCGACGTCGCACCGTGCTTGTCGACCGCGTCGAAGAAGCCCTCCGCCGAGAACCACCGCAGCAGGTGCCCTCGGATCTTGAAGAGCTGCCCGACCATCGTGCTCCCCATCCCGAACAGGTGGGCCAGCGGCAGGCACGCGATCGAGACGTCGCCGTCGCGCGTCGGAACGACGCTCGATACGTTCTCGCAGTTGAACATCAGGTTGCCGTGACTGAGCATCACGCCTTTCGGACGACCCGTCGTTCCGCTCGTGTAGAACACGACGGCGAGATCGTCCTCACCGCGATCGACGATGTCGCCGTCGGTCGTCGCCGCGTCGACGAGCGACTGGAAGGACTCCGCGCCCTCGGGCGTCTGATCGCCGAGCACGATGATCTTCGGCGGGTTCGGCATCCCTTGCGTGGCCGCGGCGATGTTGCCCTGGAACTCTGGGCTGGTGACGACGGCGGTCGCTCCCGAGTCGTTCAGGATGTGGGTGATCTCCGGCACGGCGAGCATGAAGACCATCGGCATGACGACGCCGCCCATCCGGCTGATACCGCCGTAGCATGCGCCGATCTCGGGGATGTTGGGGAGCATGACGCCGACGCGATCGCCGACCTGGGTCCCGATGCCCTTGAGCGCGTTCGAGAAACGCTTCGACAGCTCGAAGATCTCTCGGTTGGTGTACTCGCGCCCCTCGAAGTAGATCGACGCGTATTCCCCGAACTTCTCGATGTTTCGCTCACCGAGCGCGGCGATATTCATGCTGTTGCCTCCCTCACCCACGGTTCAGGGGAATCATGATGGAGGAGCAGCCTCCGCCCTGTCGAGCCATCGTGCGGCCGCAAGCCCGTCGACCGTCGCTTTCCAGCCGCCGACGACCCTTTCGAGGAGGCCCACCAGTTCCAGCCGTGAGATCGCCACGTTGAGTGGACTTACCGGGAGTTGGACTCCACTGATGTACAGGTTCGCCGGGTGATCGGCCGCCGCATGTCGCAGAACGGTTCGCTGCGCGTCGTCAAGTTCCGCCCACTCTTCGCGTATCTCGACGCGGTTCGTTTCTTCTTCGACCCTGGGATCCGGCCAGTTGCGACCGCCGAACTCCAACACCGTACGTTCAGGGATGGGCGCAAGCACAGCAACCATCCGTCCGTATCTGCTCAAAACGAAGAGGCTCCCGTGCAATTCGACATCGTCGACCAGAGAAGCTGCTGAACGCTGAAGCTCGCGCACCGACACCGAACGTTTAGCTTTGATCGCTCGTATCTGTTCCATCTTGTGACCTCCCGTCGCATGCTTTCGTGGGAGTTGTCATACAAGTGTGTGACACATGTGATGACACTTTGTATGACAACCTCCACGAGACTAACCGGGGGGTGCGACAGTTGGCGCGTGTCGTCTAGCGGTGGGCGTCGAGCCAGGCGATCACGTCGCTGATGACCTGATCGCGTTCCGGTTCGTTGAAGACCTCGTGATAGAGGCCGTCGTAAACCTGAAGCGTCTTGTCCGCACTCGCGAGGGCCTCGAGCAGATCGCGCGATCCTGATGCGTCGGCGATCGGGTCGTCGCCGCCGTGGATGAGGTGCGCCGGGATCGTCACCGAGGCGGCGCCCGCGTACGCGCGTTGCGAGATCATCATGACCGCGGCTGTGCACTCCGGCGGGACGTTCTCGTTGAAGACCAAGGGGTCTTCGGCGTAGGCCTTGACGACGGCCGGATCACGGGAGACGGCGCTCGGAGGGATGCCGGGGGCGTCGGGGTCGGCGAGCGCGTCGAGCGTCGCCTGGCCCGGAGCGATCGGGCAGGCGGACAGCACAACGGCGGAGATGCCGTCCTGGCCTCGCTCGCCCAGATACGCCAGTGTCGGCAGCGTTCCCATCGAATGAGCAACGATGAATGCCGGCGCGCCCGCGATCTTCAGGCCTTCGCCGACGTCGTCGATCCACTCGTCGGGCGAGCCGACCTTGCCGGGGAAGCCGTCCGCCTCGCCGTGACCGCGCAGATCGATCGCGTGGGACGCGTAACCGGCGTCCGCGAACCGCTGCTGCAGGTAGCCGTACCGGCCCCTATGCTCGGCCAGACCGTGGACGATCAGGATCGAGCCGACGGGATCACCGGCCGGCCGCTGGGAAGAAACGGGGATGCTCATTCCTGGCACACGCAGAGCTCGTTGCCCTCTGGGTCGCACATCACGATCCAGTCGCCGCCTGAGGCGCCGGGCCCGACGATTCGGGTCGCTCCGAGCTTCTCGAGGCGGGCGGCCTCACCCTCCATGTCGTGGGTCTTGATGTCGACGTGCATGCGGTTCTTGCCGGGCCGCTTCTCGGGGACGCGCTGCAGGATGAACCGCGGACCCTCACCGGCTTCGGGGACGAGGGCGAGGTACGGCTCGCGGAAGCCTTGCACCTTGTAGCCCAAAGCCCCGGCCCAGAAAGGCGCGAGCGCTTCCGGATCGATGCAGTCGAGGACGATCTCGAGATTGGCCACGGTCACAGTCCGTACGTCTTCGAGATGATCTCTTTCATGATCTCGGTCGTACCTCCGCCGATGGGGCCGAGCCGGGAGTCGCGCCACGCGCGCTGGATCGGGAACTCCATCATGTAACCGTATCCGCCGTGGATCTGGAGCACCTCGTCGGCAACCTTCCAGTCCAGCTCGGTCGCGAGCCACTTCGCCATAGAAACCTCTCGCAACGCATCCTCGCCCGCGACGATCTTGCGCAACGCGTGATACGTGAGGCAACGGGCCGCGTGGATCTCGGTCTCCATGTCCGCGAACCGGTGACGCCATACTTGGAACTTCGCAAGCGGCTTTCCGAAGGCATTGCGATTCTTCGCGTACTCGATGCCCAGCTCCAACGTTTTATCCGCCGCGGAAACCGCGGCGAGCGCCATGACGATCCGCTCCCACTGAAAGTTCCGCATGATGTAGACGAAGCCCTGCCCCTCTTCGCCGAGAAGGTTCTCGGCGGGGACGCGGCAATCGTCGAAGAAGAGCTCGCCGGTGTGGGACGTCCACCACCCGACGGTCTTCATGCGGTTCGTGCGGAACCCGGGCGGGTCTTTGTCGATGACGAGCAACGAGATCCCGCCGTATCCTTCGCCGCCCGTCCGCACCGCCGTAACGACGTAGTCGGCTTTCGATCCGTTCGTGATGAAGGCCTTCGATCCATTGACGACGTAAGAGTCGCCGTCGCGAACCGCTCGCGTTTTGAGCGACGCGACGTCCGATCCGGCGCCGGGCTCGGTCACGCCCAAAGCGGAGATCACCTCGCCGCGGATAGACGGCACCAGCCAGCGCTTGCGCTGCTCGTCGTTGCCGAAGCGATACACGTAATAGGAGCCGAGGTCCTTGTGCGCGCCGAGACCGGCTGCGACGCCGCCGGCGCCGCACAACGTGAGCTCTTCGGTGACGACGGCGTCGGCCAGGAGATCCGGCCCGGAACCGCCGTACTCCTCCTCGTACTTGAGGCCGAAGAGGCCGAGCTCGCCGCACCGTTCATAAAGCGAGCGCGGGAAGTCGCGCTGCGCTTCCCATTCGTCGACGTTGGGGCGGATCTCTCGGCCGACGAAATCGCGCACGGAACCGCGGAGGGCTTCGTGCTCCTCGGTGAAGAGGTCGTACCGGGAGTCGCCCATCACAGACCACGCATCTTCGAGAGGATCTCGCGCATCACTTCGTCGGCGCCGCCGCCGATACGCATCAGTCGCGTATCGCGCCAGGCCCGCTGGATCGGAAGGTCCATGAGATACGCTGCGCCGCCGAAGATCTGCATCGCCTGGTTCGCGATCTTGCTGCAGACGATCCCCGTGTAGAGCTTGCACATCGAGATCTCTTTCACCGGGTAGTCGCCCTTGTTGAACTTCCAAACGGCGTCGTAGACCATCTCGCGCGCGGCGTGGATCTCGGTTGCCATCTCCGCGAGGCGATGCGCCATCGTCTGGAACTTGCCGATCGGTTGTCCAAATGCCTGCCGCTCGTTCACATACTGGAGGCATCGATCGAACAGGAGCTGCGAGCCGGCGACGGCGCCGGCCGCGGCAACGAGCCGCTCGCCTTGCAGCTCCCACATGATCTGGTAGAAGCCTTTGCCTTCCTCACCGAGCAACGCCTCTTCCGGGAGGCGCATGTCTTCCATCACGATCTCGGCCGTGTCGGAGGAGTGCATCCCGAGTTTGTCGAGCCGCCGCGTGACCTGCCATCCCGGCGTGTTCGTCGGAACGATGAACAGGCTGAATCCGTGGTAGCCACTCGGCTTGTCCGTGCGCGCTACGAGTGTGCAGAAGTGTGCCCGAACACCGTTCGTGATGAAGATCTTCCGTCCGTTGACGATCCAGTCGCTTCCGTCGCGCACGGCAGTGGTTTCGATGTTCGCAACGTCGGAGCCGGCGTTCGGCTCGGTGATCCCGAGGCACGCGATCTTCGTTCCCTTGATCGCTGGGACGAGCCACTCTTGCTTCTGCGCCTCAGTACCGAACTTGAAGATCGGAGGTGTCGCCATGTCGGATTGAACCGAGACGGCCATCCCGACACCGCCCGAGCCCGACCGCGCCATCTCCTCCTTCATCACGAGCGTGGAGATGTAGTCGCCACCCGAACCGCCGTACTCCTCGGGATACGAAAGCCCGAGCCAGCCGGCCTCACCCATCCGCGTGAACACGGAATCGGGGAAGTTTCCTTCCGCTTCCCACTGCTCCGCGAAGGGCTGAAGCTCTTTTTCGATGAAGGCGCGGATCGAGCTTCGCAGCGCCTGGTGTTCAGGCGTGAAGAAAGAGGTCGCGATCGCGGACATCGTGGCGATGATAGTCGTCGCCGAACGGGCCTGGAAAACGGTGCGGCTAGGCTGCGCCTACGTCGGCGCTCGCCACGGCGTAGACCATCCAGGCTCCGTCCGTTTTGGCCGGGAGGGAGGCGCGGCCTGTGGCGCGACGACCGGGATCGAGGACGACCCGGTCCCGGCCGCCGAAGCTCACGGGTACCGAATCCACCGCGGACGCGCTGTGCCTGGCGGACACCTGAACGGCCGTGAAGGTCACCGGACAGCTGCTTGCGTTCTCGACGGTCACCGTGGCGTTCATCGCGCCGGGCCTCGAACCACGAATCCCGAGGGTGATCCGAACGGGAACAACCGGTTGTGCCGGTCCAGGGCTGAACTTGAGCGCCGGAACGAGAACCGAAGCCGGCTTGCCTTTCACGATCGAAACGGACAGGACTTCGGTGCGAACCTGCCGGGCCCCGAGCGGGACGACCGTCTCACCGACTTTGCAGCGAGAGATCTTCGTGCCGAGGACGGCTGGCTTCGATGTCGTTTGGGTGATCTGGTTGAAACCGACCACAGCCGCCACCGCCGCGAGGGCGATCCCGATGCGAACCGGGTTACCAACCGCCACTTTCTTCCCGTCCTTCCCAAAATTGACGTGATCCGTCGAGCCGTTATCGTCGGCCTACTCGCTCAACGATCGAGACCCCGTCCCCACCACGGGAGGAGGCGGCGACGAAAGTCGCCGCCTTCCGTGGGAGTCACGTCAGCGCTTCGACGACGGCCTCGATCCCGTCGATCCTAACCACTGTTCCCGCCGGTATCTGGGCGGCGAGGAGCGCGATGGCGACGGAACCTCCGGCTGCGCTGGTGACTCGGCCGACGGACTCTCCGCCGTCGACCAGAACCTCGGAACCGGGTTTCAACGGGGCATCCGATCGGAGCCCTCGGATCGACCGTCGGACGCGGCCGAGATTGTGGATCCGTGCGACCGACTCTTGCCCCGGGTAACAGCCCTTCGACATCGACACGCCGTGGAGGAGCAGCGGCGTCTCGTTCACCAACAGCTCTTCGGTGACATCCGCTCCGTAACGAGGCCGCCGCGCTGCGATCCGAGCGGCGTCGAGGTCCGCGAGGCTCGCACGACGCACCTCGATCCTCGCGACCGCCGCAGCCACGGCTTCGGGCGGCCCCAGCAGGTCGACCCCGGGCCCGCCCCATACGACGCGTACGATGAGAACGTCACCTTCGGGCTCGACCGAAGCCTCATCGGCGCCGGGGACCGGGAGCCCGGCAGCCGCGAGAGCCGCGTCGCTCCCCAGCCCCCGCAAAGCCGCGAGGGCGAACCGATCGCCGGCGTCGGACACGTCGACCCCGGCGAGGGGCGCGTGGCGTGCGATGTGCTCGATGATCCCCGGACGAGCCGGCTCTTCGGCGTCGAGTAATACGCCGTCGCCGAGGGGGAGCACGCGTACCTCGGCTGCAACCCGGCCGTTCGCGGTGAGCACCGCGGCTATCGCGCCTCGACCTGGGGTCAGCTCGGCGACGTCCTGCGCGAGCACGTCGTGGAGGTAGCCAAGCGGCCGCTCGCCGGTCACCGAAAACACGGCGCGAGGCACGCGGTCGACGAGGAACGCTTCAGGCGCGACTGAAGTCATGTGGTCACTGTAACGCCGCGACCGAGGCTCGCCTTCCCGCTCCCGGCCGGGCTAGTCTGAGCGAAACAAGGGGGTTCGGATGCCGATAGTCAGGTCGGGCGACGCAGACATCGCGTACGAGACGGCGGGGTCCGGCGCCCCACTGATCATGATCATGGGATTCCTGGCCGACTCACGCATGTGGACCCTGCAGACCCCCGCCTTCGCGGAGCATTACACCTGCATCACGTTCGACAATCGTGGCGTCGGGATGTCCTCGCGCCCGCCGGGCCCGTACTCGATGGAGCAGATGGCCGCCGACGCGATCGCGGTCATGGACGACCTCGGGATCGACAAGGCGCACGTCCTCGGCATCTCGATGGGCGGGGCGATCGCACAACACGTCGCGCTGAAGGTGCCGGAGCGGATCCGATCGCTGGTGCTCGCCGCGACGTGGTGTCAGCCGAACCAGTGGCTGGAACGGCTCGGCGAGATGGGCGGCCAGGTCGCGCAGCTCGGTCACGTGGCGTTCGGACGCTCGGTCATGCTTTGGCTGTTCACCCCGAAGCTCGTGATCCATCAGCCCGACGTCGTAAGCATGATCGAGCAGATGGTCCTCGCCTTCGAACCGCCTCCCGAGACGTTCATGCATCAATTCGCGGCGGTCAAAGAGCACGATACGCGGGAACTGCTGCACCAGGTGACGGCGCCGACTCTCGTGATGGGAGCGAAGCGTGACTTCATGGTGCCTCCGGAGCTCGCGGAGGTCATCCATCAGTCGATCCCCGGCTCGCAGTTCGAGATGCTCGACGGGGGCCACGGTTTCTCGGCGGAGAACGCCGCCGAGTTCAACCGAGTGATACTGGAGTTCCTCCAGAAGCACTGACCACGCCGGCGTCCAACCGTTCGGCGAACGTGAGCACGATCTCCGAGAAGCGGTCGGGAATCTCGATCTGCGGATTGTGTCCGGCGCCTTCCAGCACGACGAGTTCCGCGCCGGGGATCCTGCCGACCCAATGCTCGCCGACCGCGAGCGGCACCAGAACATCTTCGCTCCCCCACACGAGCAGCGTCGGAACGCGCAACGACGCGGCGACGCGCTCGACGTCGGCCCGGCGCGCCGAAAGCATCCACAGCAGGTTGCGCTGCGCCGACAAAACCGGGGCGCGAAGGCCGGGGTCGTGGCGGCGTTGCTCCGCTTCCTCGTGCATCAGCCGCAACGTCTCCGCTGAGACACGCGTCGCGTCGGCCACGTTGCGGCGGAGTCCGTCGGCGACCTGCCAGTCGGCCGATCGGAGTTTCATGAATCCCGCGTAAAGAGCCTCGCCGACCCCGGGTAGAGACGCGACGGCCATGCGTGCGATCGTCTTGACGTCCGGACGCGCGCCCGGCGGCAGTGGCAGCGCGGGGTCGACGAGGACGAGCCCGGCGACTCGCTCGGGCCAGGTCGCGGCGAGCCACATCGCGGTGATCCCGCCGAGCGAATTCCCAACGAGCACGCACCGTTCGACGCCGATCGAATCGAGGAAGGCTTTGATCCCTCCGGCGAGGAACCCGAACGTGTAGTGACCGCGAGGCGCATCCGACCGGCCGAACCCCGGCAGGTCGATCGCGATCGCGCGCCTGCGCGACCCGATGATTGGAAGCGCGTCGCGCCACTTGGTCACGGTCGACCCGAGTCCGTGCAGCAGCACGATGGGAGGGTCGCCCGTGCCGGATTCGATGTAGCGCAGCTTCACGCGGCCGGCGGCGGCGAAACGCGACTCGAGCGTCATTCCCCGAGCAGTGTTCGCGCGATGATCAGCTTCTGGATCTCGCTCGTACCACCACCGATCGACGCCAGTTTCGCGTCGCGGATCGAGCGCTCGACGGGGAACTCCTTGATGTAGCCGTAGCCGCCGAAGATCTGCACCGCCTCGAGCGCGTTCTGCATCGCGACCTCGGCCACGTGGTACTTCGCGATCGACGCCTCCTGCATGTGCGGCAGGCCTTCCTGCTTGAGCCACGCGGCGTGATAGAGAACCCAGCGCGCGGTGTTGATGTTGACCCGCATCCGCGCGAGCTTGTCCTGGATCATCTCGAACTCAGAGATCGGCTTTCCGAACGCTTTGCGTTGCTTCACGTACTCGATGCAGCCGCGCAGTTGCGCCTCCATGCCTCCGATCGCCGACGACACCATGACGGTGCGCTCCCAATCGAAGCACTCGAAGCCGACCTTCCACAGCGCCGAGCCCTCGGGCCCGAGCATGTTCGCGTGCGGCACCGCGCAGTCGCGGAAATGAAGCTCCGACGTGGGCGAGGAACGGTTGCCCATCTTGTCGAGGTGCTTGCCGATCTCGAGGCCCGGCGTCCCGCCCGGCACGATGAAGCAGCTCATGCGCGCGCCGCTCTCGGCGGCGGGGTTGGTCACGGCGATCACGTTGATCACGTCGGCCGTGGGACCGTTGGTGATGAAGGTCTTCGAACCGTTCAGGATCCAGTGGTCGCCGTCGCGAACCGCTTTCGTCTTGATCCCGGCGGCGTCGGATCCGGCCTCCGGCTCCGTGATAGCGAACGCGCCGATCCACTCGCCGGAGCAGAGCTTCGGGAGGTAGGAGCGTTTCTGCTCCTCGGTGCCGTGCAGCCAGATCGGCACCGCGCCGATGCAGATGTGCGCGCCGAGCGACAGCAGCAATCCTGAATCACGTCCGCCTTCTTCGAGAGCCTCGAGCGCGAGGTTCGTCGTGATGATGTCGGCGCCCGACCCGCCGTACTCCTCAGGCACCGGCAGGCCGCACAGCCCGAACTCGCCGCACGCGCGCCACACGTCCATGTCGAAGCGGCCTTCTTGATCCCGCGAGTCGGCGCCCGGCGCGACGACCTTCTCCGCGAATTCCTGGACGGACTTGCGGAACGCGAGTTGCTCTTCGGTGAAGGAGAAGTTGAGGCTCACGCGCGTCCCCCCGCTCGTTCCGCCGTCAGCGTTTCGGAGGGCGCGGGAACCCGACGAGCTTCTGGGACAGCCGCTTCATCCCGCCCGGCTCGACGATACGAACGATCACGGCGAAGGCGATCAAGCCCGAGAGCCCGAGCATGAAGAGCAGCAGGATGATGAAGGAGATCTCGAGCGTTCCGATCGCGAGGGGCATGGCGCGGGCTAGAGTAGCACGCACCGTCGAACGCTCCGGAGGCCGCAATGTCGCGCAGATTCGTGCTCCGACTGACGCACGCGGGTGACGACGTCGAGCGCGTCGGCGTCGCCTTAACCGTCGGATCCACGGCGCTCGCATCGGGAGTCGACGTCGAGCTTTGGCTCGTCCACGAAGCCGTCGAGCTCGCGAAGCCCGGTGTGATCGAAGCCCTCCGGCTCGAACATTCTCCGCCCCTCATCGACCTGTGGAATTCGATCGTGAAAGGCGGAACCATCTACGCGTGCACGCAGTGCCTGCTGCGCCGCGGGATCACCGCCGGGGAGTTGCGGGAGAGCGTCACGCAAGCGGGCGCGCCGGCGCTCGTTGCGTCGCTCGTCGAGGAGGGCGCGGTCCCGCTGGAGTTCTAGTTGCGTTCCGCGTCTTCGAGCGCGGGGTTCGGGCGGCCGGCCCATTCGGGCCCGAGCAACGCGTTGACGATTGCTTGCTCGGTCGGGACGCCCGACGCGCGCCAGACGATGTGGAGATCGGGGTCGGTGACGAAGATCGTCGGCACCCGCCGGACGTTGTAGCGGTCGGCGAGGTCCAGCCGCTCGCCGGCGTCGAGCTTCACGATCCGCAGATCGCAGACCTCGGCGGCGATCTTGTCCAGCCGCGCCTCGACCGTGTCGCAGGGCGCGCACCCTTCGCCGTAGAACTCGACCACCGTCGCGCACGGTTTCTCGCGCGCGCCGATCCCGAGGTCCCGACGATCGAACAACCCCGTCGCCTCCACCATGCGTCCCTCACGGCGGCGCCACCAGATCGAAAAGGCGCCGGTTGCCGCGAGCACGACGACGACGGCGACGACGCGCGTGATCACGCGACGCTCCGCGCCGACAGACGCTTGCCGAAGAGGTAGAGCTCGCACCCCACGCACAATCCGGTGACGGCCAAAAGCGTTTGCAGTGCAAGAACGAGGAGCGTGCACGTCCAGCCCACAACGGCCGAGTCGAGTCCGTAGAAACCGATCGACCCGATGCTCAGAACGATGAACCCGAGGAGCTGCGCGAACCTCGGCGGCGGCTCCTCCTCCGGCTCGACCGCAATCGGCAGCTTGAATGTCTTCTTGATGAACCGGAAGGTGAAACCGAGCGGCGAGTAGCGCAGCCCGAAGAGCGCGCCGATCCCCAAGACGACGGCCATCACCGGCACCGCCGCGCGCCAGTCGAGCACCGCCGCCGCCGCCAGCACGACGGCCGATATCCCGGCGCCGCCTCGCATCCCGTTCCGGTCGGTCATCTTCGTCGGCATCTCTGCCTCACTTCTCCGTTCGTATCCGAACAACCTCTCGGCACGCGTCGTCTCCCCAGGCGACGCTCGTCACCTGCTCGACGAAACAGTCGGCACCGAGCGCTTGCATCACCCCTTCTTTCAAGGCCTTATCGAGCGAGCAAGCCAGCTCGGGGTGCGCCTGCGCTATTCCGCGGAACGGGCAGTCCTGATCTTCGACCTCGATCCAGCCTTCTCCTCGCCCCGCGATCCTCGTCGCGCCGGAAACCTCGGAAAGCGCGCGCACCAGCGCGATCGCCTGTTCGTCGAAGGTCGGATGTTCCGAGGTGGGCCGGTGCCGGCGTCCGAGGCGCTCTCCGGTGTCGAAGGCGACCTTGCGGGCCGGCTCCGCGGTGAAACCGGTCTGCTCGATCAACGTGGCGAGCATGTCGGCGACCAGCGTGGTGCCGTGCTCGACGTGGGCGGGTGCGGTCTCGTACAGCTTCGCCGGCCGGCCGCCGCCGGGAAGACGCCGCCATTTCACCGTCGCGAGCCCCGCGTCGACGAGCACGTCGAGGTGCCCGCGCGCGACGTTGGGGTGCAGGCTCGACCGCCCGGCGACCTCCTTGGCGGTGAGCGGCCCCTCGGCCCGGATCAGCTCGAGGATGTGCGCGCGCGTCGGGGCCGCGAGTGCCTTCGCGACCTTGGAATCGCTTTCTCCTGTCAGCTGCGCCATCGCATTCCCCATGTTCAGAGGGGGTTTTCCCTATTCACATGATACAAAACCAGCGGGACTCCGGCACATCCTTCTCTGGGCTGCTGCTCAGGCCGCTTCGTTGCCGAGCCGGAGCACGTAGTTCTTGAGGGTTGCGACCAGAGCCATCTGCTCCTTGGTCACGAGGACGTCATTCGGGATGATGTTGCCGGGCAGCTTCGGGAGCTGAACGGAGAACGCCGTCTCTTTCCGCGCCCGAGCCGCCAGCGAGGCGACCGTTGATGTCTTCCCGTCGACCGTGACCCTCGTCGGAGTGAAGATCAGCTTCCGAACGTCGAGCTTCAATCTTCCGGTTGCCTCGAAGCGACGCGTTCGGCCGCCGACGACGCGATCAGCCCGCACGAAGACCAACCCGTCCGGCTTGAAGGTCACGTGAACATCGACCTTCTGATAGACGAGGTACGCGTTGACCGCGTCCTCCGTGATCCGCGCGGTGCCGTCGCCTTTCTCCACGACCAGATCGAACCGATCGGATCGGATCAGTACGCCGATGTCGGCGTCGACGTTCTGCAAGTCGATGTCGAGCTCGGCGATCTCGAGATGCTGGATCACGAGGTCGTGCGCCACGACTTCGATCTTCGGGATGGTGCCCTGCATGATCCGGTAGAGGATGGGGAACGCGTCGATCTGAACGGCAGGTCGCACCCGGAGGTCGAGCGACCGCCCGAGGCCGCTGGCAAGCTGCGACTCGGCGAAGCTTTCGAGCACGACGCTCGCACCAAGGAAGACGGCGACCAGGACCAGTGCAAGGAAGAAAAGCTTGCGGAAGATGAACATCAGCTCGCGAGGGCCCTGAACGCGTAGAAAAAGAGCGGAGCCGAGAAAAGCAAGCTGTCGAGGCGATCGAGCGCGCCGCCGTGTGCGGGGATCACTCTGCCCGCGTCCTTGACCCCGAAGTCGCGCTTGAGCATCGACTCGAACAGGTCGCCGAGCGGCGCGACGACCGCGACCAAGGCCGCGAGCACGAGCCCGCGTCCGACCGTCATCGGCGGGTCGAAGCCGATCCCGGTCGCGATCCCGACCACGAAGGTGAACAGCGTTCCGCCGAGCCAGCCTTCCCACGTCTTTTCCGGACTGACGGTCGGGGCAAGCGCATGCCGTCCGACCTGCCGTCCCACCAACCAGGCCCCGACGTCGTTCATCAACACCATCAACCCGAACACGAGCACGATACGAAAACCGTCGCGCATCCCGCGCATCGCGATCATGAACGCGCCCATCCCCCCGACGTAGACGACGACGAAGACCGTCGTCGCGATCGAGACGAGCGCCCCCTCACGGTTCGCCCGGAGTAGAACCAGAGCCGAGGTCGCGATCAGCGCCGCTCCGACGACCGCCGCGAACTGCTCGGGCGCGCGAACGTCGTGCAGATACGCGATTACGTA
>Ga0070708_100000569_pt1 | contig 27643 bp, 27 predicted proteins | sample KBSK5503metaG_FD_65469 | JGI IMG/M metagenome (GOLD analysis project Ga0070708, IMG submission 65469) | Corn, switchgrass and miscanthus rhizosphere microbial communities from Kellogg Biological Station, Michigan, USA - KBS K5-50-3 metaG | ecosystem: Host-associated > Plants > Roots >... | reverse complement strand
AGAAGTCCTGCTTCAGCGGTCCGCTCTTCGAGCTGCTCCTCGCCTGCGACCGCAGCTACGTGCTGGACGCGGACGGCGTCGAGGTGTGGCCGGGCTCGCTCTCCGCCGGCGCCCTGCCCGGCTGGAACGGCCTCTCGCGCCTGGAGACCCGGTTTCTGGGCGATCCGCAGCGCGCCCAGAAGGTGCTCGCCGCCGGAAAGGAAGGACCCGTCGACGCCGCCACCGCCAACTCGCTGGGCCTCGCCACCGTGTTCGCCGACGACATCGACTTCGAGGAGGAGCTGCGCGTCGCCGTGGAGGAGCGCGCCTCGTTGAGCCCCGACGCGCTCACCGGCATGGAGCAGAACTTCCGCTTCGCCGGTCCGGAGACGCTGGCCACCAAGATCTTCGGCCGCCTCTCCGCGTGGCAGAACTGGATCTTCATCCGCCCCAACGCGACAGGCGAGCGTGGCGCGCTCACGATGTACGGCAAGCCCGAGCGCCCCCAATTCGACTACCGGAGGACGTAGTGGCCCAGTCACTGGAGAGCATTCCCAACAACGTCGACCTCAGCTCCGACAGGCGCCTGCAGCGCGCGCTGGAGCAGTGGCAGCCGAACTTCCTCTCCTGGTGGAAGGACGTCGGGCCCGAGGGATTCCAGGCGCACCAAGTCTACCTGCGCACGGCAGTGAGCGTGGAGACGGAGGGCTGGGCCCACTTCGACTACGTCCGCATGCCCGAGTACCGCTGGGGGATCTTCCTCGAGCCCAAGTCCGAGCGGAAGATCGGCTTCGGCGACCACATCGGCCAGCCGGTCTGGGAGGAAGTCCCGGGCGAGCACCGCAACGCGCTCCGGCGGATCATCGTCACCCAGGCGGACACCGAGCCCGCCTCCGTCGAGCAGCAGCGGCTCCTGGGCAGGACCTGCCCGTCGATGTACGACCTGCGCAACATCTTCCAGGTGAACGTCGAGGAGGGGCGGCACCTCTGGGCGATGGTCTACCTGCTCCACCGCTTCTTCGGCCGCGACGGCCGCGAGGAGGCCGACGAGCTGCTCGCTCGCCGATCCGGGACCGGCGACAAGCCGCGGATCCTGAACACCTTCAACGAGCCCATCGACGACTGGCTCTCGTTCTTCATGTTCGCGATGTTCACGGACCGCGACGGCAAGTTCCAGCTCGCCGCCCTCGCGCAGAGCGGGTTCGATCCGCTGGCGCGCACGACGCGATTCATGCTCACCGAGGAGGCGCACCACCTCTTCGTGGGAGAGTCCGGAGTCGATCGGGTGGTCCAGCGCTGCGCGGAGCTGATGGCGGCAGGAAAGGATCCGCGCAAGGAGCACGCGGTTCCGCTGGACGTCATCCAGAGGTACATCAATTTCTGGTTCTCGCTCTCGCTCGACCTGTTCGGAGGCGAGGTCTCCTCCAACGCGGCCGACTTCTTCGCCTCGGGCCTGAAGGGGCGCTTCCGCGAGGACACGCTCGAAGAGCACACCGGGATGGGACAGACCTACAAGCTGGAGGTCCCCGAGGGCGGAAAGCTGGTGGAGCAGGAAGTGCCGCTGCGCAACGCGATGAACGAAGTCCTCCGCGACGAGTACGTGAAGGACTGCCAGCGCGCGGTGGACCGCTGGAACAAGACGCTCGTGCGGGCGGGCAACAGGGGTCTCTCCCTCTTCCTGCCCCACCGCCGTTTCCACCGCGCCGTCGGGCCCTGCGCGGGGAGCTTCTTCGATCTGCAGGGGCGGATGATCTCCGAGGCGGAGTTCAAGGCGCACGAGGCGGAGTGGCTGCCCACCGCGGAGGACCGCGAGTACGTGAAGTCGCTGATGCACCCGGTGGTCGATCCCGGCAAGGTGGCGTCGTGGATCGCGCCGCCGGCGAAGGGGATCAACGGGATGCCCGTGGAGTACGAGTATGTGAAGCCCCCGGCGGCGTGAGTCAGCTTTCCAGGTCCCGCCGCATCGACTCGAGCTCCGCAAGTTCGGCCGCGGAGACACCGGGGATTCTCATCCAGCTACAGATCATGGGGTGGAGATAAGGGCAGTAGCCAGGTCGGGGCGCGGACTTGAGCCGCGCCATGAACGCGTCGGTGATCTCGGCGCGAGCAGCGTTCTCTTTGCAGGCGAGCTCGCCGAGCACAATCGCGGCAGCGCTCACGGTCCAGTCCAACGGACCTGAGAGAAGATCGAGCAGCGCTTCGCGCCGGGGGGTTCCCTGCCACCCCGTTTCCGTCCGGGCGATCAGGCAGGCCGCCGCGACCTGGATGCGGAAGATCCACTCGGGTGCGAAGGCGCGTGGTGGCGGAGGATGCACCATGACCGCCAGCAGATCCACGACGTCCGCATCCGGCGGGGCTCCGCGGACCCAAGCTTCCAAGTGGTAGTGCGTCGAGGCGAGTTGCTCGACCGCCGCGACGGCCGTGGGAGAGGGCGGCTCCACGTTGACCACCGGCTCCGTGTCCCGATACTTCCAGAGGAGGTGCCGGACGGCCCGCGCCGGTAGCCGCGGATCCGGCTGTTGCATGTTCTTCACCGTGATCTGCGGCTTCACACCTAGCTGCAGTTGAAAAGCGAGCGCCGCGCTGGGCGCCTCCAGAGCGCTGAGGGTCAGGCTGATGGAATCGTTCAGATCCGGGCGAGCATCCATCACCTTGCGCAGAACGTTCACGGTGGCGTCGCTCGGTGATGGCAGCAGGTTGACGTAAGGCACGCGGGGCTCGAGCTCGTCCAGCGCCCAGGCAGCTCGCTCGTTGCCCGGGATCATGCGAGCAAGGCGCGCACGCAGCTCGAGTGGGCTGTCCTCTCGCCCGAGCACTCTGCTCAAGAGACCTTTTCGCGGCGCGCGCAGCTTTGCATACAGCAGCGAAGGCTCTGCCCAGGCATGACCAGGTTCGAGGCGGAGGGCTTCCTGATACCGGACCGCTGCCTCCTCCCAGCGCTCCAGCGATAGCAACAGATCACCGGCGTCGAGGTGCAGGGAAACGTTCGCAGGGTCACGCTCGGAAGCGCGGCGGTAGGCAGCGAGGGCGTCGTCCGACCGGCCGGCGTCGCGCAGCGCCAGCGCGAGCCAGGTCTCGCCGATCGCGGAAGGCGCGAGCTCATTCGCCCGCTTCGCCGCCTCGATCGCCTCCTCGAACTTGCCGACCCGGCGAAGCATCTGCGAACGAATTTCCAGCACTTCGGGCAAGGCCGGATGCGCGGCGTCCAACAAGCGCAGGATCTCCAAGGCGTGCTCGACGTTCGCCCGAACAGGATGGGACGAGGGAATCGGCACCGGGAACTTCAGGAGCTCCTTGCCGAAAGCGGGGAGCGTTCGTGCCAGCCGTGCCGCGAGCTCCCGGGTCATCTTCGCAGCACCGTCGGTCAGCCACTCCGCGCCCCAAGCCAGGTAGCGCACTGTCGGAGCTGCTGCCGTAGCGTAGATCAACAGCGAAAGCGCATCGGCAGTACGCCCGGCAAGCCAGAGGAAGCGAGCGCGGACGGCGGCGTCACCGAACCACAGCTCGCCCCGGTCGGCGATCAGATCGAGCGGGTCGTCGGCTTCCGCGACGATCTGATCGAGCGTGATCAGCCATTCCTTGCGGAGCGGATCCGATGCCAGCGCGGCAGCGATGTGATGGGCCGCGTGGGGCAGGTCTCCTTCGAGCAGCGCCGCGCGCGCGATCCGCGCGTCCTCCTCAGGCTCCTTGGCGTCGTCCAGGCATCCCCCGCAGGCCGTCTCTTTTTGGAGAATCTTTCTCCATTTGATCGCATCCACCCTGCATGGACAGGAACCCGGTGATCGCGGCCCTTCAGCGCGAGCAGGCCTCCGCGCTGGTCCTCTACCTCAACTACAAGAAGTACCACTGGCTGACCTTCGGTCCCCACTTTCGCGACTTGCACCTTCTCTTCGGCGAGCACGCCGACCAGGTGCTGGAGAGCGTCGACGAGCTGGCTGAGCGGTCGCTGATGGTCGACGGCAAGCCGCTCGCCGACCCCGGCCAGTATCTCCCCGCCACGAGCGTCCCCCCTTCGGAGGGCGAGCTCACGGTGAAGCAGATGGTGGACGAAGGCATCGCAGCGCACGACATCGTGATCCGGGCGATGCACGACGATGCCGAGGTCGCCACCAAGGCCGGCGACATCGGCACCGCCGATCTCTTCACGCGCCTGGTTCAGGTCCACCAGAAGCAGCGGTGGTTCCTGAAGGAGATCGCGCGCAAGGAGCGCTAGGTCCTCACAAGTGCCGCGGCATCCGCGGCCCCTTGGCCGCCTGCGACGACGGCGAAACCTGGGCGGGTGCGCTCGCGCTGGCCGCCGCGGCCTTCGACGACGGCGTGGTTCCCGCGATGTGATCGAAGGGCACCGTCGGCGAGAACGTCGGCAGGTTGTTCGCCCGCACGTGGGTGAACGCTTCGTAGCCCGATGCGAGCCTGATCAGCGTCGGCTCGCTGAAGGCCGTTCCGAAGAAGCTGATGCCGAGCGGCACGCCGAAGACCATGCCCGCCGGAACCTGCGCGATCGGATACCCGCCAGCGGCTGCGATGCTCGAGGTGCCGAAGATGAAGTGATCGCCGAAGACGAGATCGGTGGCCCAGGCCGGGTTGTCGGTCGCGCTGACGATGGCATCGAGGTTCTGCTGGGTGAGCGCGCCATCCACGTTCTTCTGCGTGAAGTCGCGGTCGGCCGCCAGCGCCTGGTTGTAGGTCATCCCGCCGAACGCGGGCTGCGGGTCGTCGGGGCCAGTCGCGAGCGAGTTGCAGAAGTCGAAGATGTCCTGGTTGAAGAACGGCATCTCGACGTCCGCGTGCGCGTTGTTGAAGTCGATCGCGGTCTGCAGCGTGCCGCCCGCTACGGGGACGCCCGTGCGCGTGGCGAAGTACGCAGCCACGTCGTTGCGGAACTCGAAGCAGAGGACGAGGAACTCACCCGGGCCTCCAGCGAAGTTGAAGCCGAGCGCGTCGAGATCGATCACGGTCGCGCCCGCGTCCGTCAGCGCCTGGAAGGATGCCTCGACCGCGGCGGTCACCGGCGCCGGCGTCGGCACGAACGGGTCGAATCCGTTGAGCCCCTGCCGCGTGATGCCGAGCCGCGCGCCCTTCAGACCGTTCGGATTCAGGAACTGGGTGTAGTCGGTGGGGATGTTCTTCGGCCGCGTCTTGCCCGTGCCCTGCAAACCGAGCGGGACTCCGCCGGTCGCCGGGTCGCGGTGATCGGAGGTCCTGCTCTGCGCAACGCCGAGCGCCACGGCGCAGTCGCCGACGGTGCGGCAGTGCGGGCCGACCGTGTCCTGCGTGTGCGAGATCGGGACCACGCCGGCGCGGCTGGTGAGACCGACCGTCGGCTTGATCGCCGCCACCCCGTTGGCGTTGCCGGGGCAGACGATGCTGCCGTCGGTCTCGCTGCCGAACGAGACGGACGCGAAGTTCGACGACGCGGCCGCGCCCGAGCCCGAGCTGGAGCCACAGGGGTTGCGGTTGATGCCGTAGGGGTTGTTCGTCTGCCCGCCCCGTCCCGACCAGCCGCTGATCGACTCGAACGAGCGGAAGTTGGCCCACTCGGACAGGTTGGTCTTGCCGAGGATCACCGCCCCGCCGGCGCGAAGGTTGGCCGCGACCGTGGAGTCCCGCCTGGCGGGCGTCCCCACCAGCGCGAACGAGCCGGCGCTGGTCTGCATCCTGTCGCCGGTGTCGATGTTGTCCTTGAGCAGCAAGGGGATGCCGTGCAGGGGCCCCAGGATCTTGCCCTTCGCGCGCATGGCGTCGAGGCTCTGCGCGATGGAGAGCGCGTCGGGATTCAACTCGATCACCGCGTTCACGCCGGGGCCGTTCTGATCGATCTGGTTGATGCGATCGATGTAGTACTGCGTCAGCTGCACCGAGGTGAGCTGCCGATCGGCCATCATGGCCTGCAGCTCGGTGATGGTCTTCTCGTTCAGGTTGGTGGGAGCTTGCGCGCGTGCGGAAACGGCGGCGAGCGCGAAGGCCGCGGCCAATAGTATGCGTGTCATGGGTGGACCCCCGAGGGTAGGGAGCGGTACAAGTCACGCCCACCAAGTGTTCTGTCAACCACGACCAAGGTCCCAAGGGCCCCTCTAGAGAAGGGTCCCTCGAAGGATGGCCGCGGCAGTTGTGAAGTAGATGACCAAACCGGTCACGTCGACCAGCGTGGCGACGAACGGCGCGCTGGCGCTGGCAGGGTCGAATCCGAGCCGGCGGAGGATGAACGGAAGCAGCGAACCCGCCAAGGTCCCGAACGTCACCACTCCGATCAGCGAGAACGCCACTGTGAGGCCGACCAGCACCCAGTGACGGCCGTACGTATTGAAGAACCCCTGCCAGAGGAAGATGCGCATCAGGCCGATGGAGCCGAGGATGGACCCCAGCGCGAGACCCGCCGCCAGCTCGCGCCGGGTCACCCGGAACCAGTCCCGCAGCCGCAGCTCGCCCAGCGCCATCGCCCGGATCACCAGCGAGGTCGCCTGCGAGCCCGAGTTTCCTCCGGAGGAGATGATCAAGGGGACGAACAGCGCCAGCACCACCGCCTTGTCGATCTCCTTCTCGAAATACCCCATGGCGGTCGCGGTCAGCATCTCGCCGAGGAACAGCGCCGCCAGCCAGCCGGCGCGCTTCTTGATCATCCTTGCCAGCGCGATCTTCAGGTACGGCTCGCCCAGGCTCTCGCTGCCGCCGAGCTTCTGGATGTCCTCGGTGGCCTCCTCGCTCACCACCTCGACGATGTCGTCGACCGTCACCACGCCCTTCATCCGGCCCTGGGGGTCGAGCACCGGGATGGCCATCAGGCCCGTCTCCCGGAACAGGCGCGCCACCGCTTCCTGGTCCAGCTCTTCTCCCACGGAGCGGACGTCGGTCTTCATGATCTCGCTCAGCCGCCGATCGCCCCGCGCCGCCATCAGCTCGCGAAAGGAGACCACCCCGAGGAGCTTCTGCGAGGCGTCGAGCACGTACGCGTAGTAGGTCATCTCCACCGACTGGCGCGTCTGCCGCCGCAAGTACGTGACCGCCTCGTCCACCGTCATCTCCGGGCGGAGCCGGGCGAAGCGCGGATTCATCAGCCCGCCGGCGTGGTCCTCGCGATAGGCGAGCAGCGCCGTGACTTCCTTGCGGGTCTGGTCGTCGAGCATCGAGATCAGCTTGTCGCGGACGTCGGTAGAAGCCTCCTGGACCAGGTCGGCCGCATCATCGGGAGCGAGGCCCCGCAGCCAGGAGCGCTGTTCCGCCTGCGGCAGCACCAGGATGAGATCCGCCTGCTCTCGGGGCGTGATGGTGAAGAAGAGGTCCTCGGCGGTATCGCGCGGCAGCAGCTTCAGCCCTTCGGCGCGCTCTACGGCGGAGAGCGCCGGCCACGCGTCGCGCAGCTCGTCGGGAGAGAGCGCCTCCTGCTCCTGAACCCCCCCGGCGGCGGTCACACCTTTGCCTCCCGGAACTCCTCGGCCGCCTTGAAGTCCGACTCGTCCAGGTCCCGCATCGGCTTGCCGCTCTCGGCCCGCACCCGCTTGAAGACCTCGATCACGTGCAGCTTGTGGGGCCGCGAATTGGAGAGCGGGCAAGCCTCGTACGCCGCGAGATCCTCGTCGCAGTAGCCCATCCGCCTCTCGCCGCACTTCGGCTGCATGTACTTGGCGAGCTCGGGCACCCTGCGCATCAGCTCGCTGCGCATCTTGGCGATCATCTGCCGGATCTCCCACTGCGCCCGGGTGCAGAGGCGCAGGTCGCCGATGTGCAAGAGCTCGGCGAAGTTCACCATGATCTGGAAGTTGGTGGGCGCCGCGTTGGGGAGGACGAAGCGCGCATCCTCGGGCGGGATTCCGGCGGCCACCGCCTCGCGGTACACGCGGGTGATCTCGTCCATCAGCTTCTCGAACTCGCCCGCCCTGCCCGCCTCCCGCCAGCTCTCCGGCATCACGTACTCGAGCCGCTCCTCGTTCTTGCCGGTGAAGCGGACGTACCGCTGCGACTGCTGCTCGAAGGAGATGCCGATGCGGTGGCGGACGAACTGGTGGCTGAGCGAGCGGGAGACCCCGGAGATGCCGAACCAGAACACCACCTGCTCCAGCGGCGAGACGTGCCCGGTCTTGAGGCGCTCCTCGACGAACTGCGCGATCTTCTCCCGGGTCACGCTGCCGGCCGCGATGTCGTCCCAGACCTCGCGCGGCGTCTTCGGCGTGTAGCAGGTCCGGTAGGCGCCGTAGAGCTTGGTGAGCGGGTCGTTGGCGATGTCGATGAGGACGACGTCCATGGCCGCCTTGTACCGCAAATGGCAAGCGACTCTTCGCGCTTTTTCGTAGGATGCTGGGGTGATCCCAATCCTGCTCGTTGGGGCCGGAGGCGCCCTCGGCGCCGTGGCCCGCTTCCTGGTGTCGGGGGTCGTCGCGCGGGGACTCGGCGCGGAGTGGCCCTGGGCAACCCTGTTCATCAACGTGAGCGGCTGCGTGCTCATCTCCCTGTTCCTGGGCGCGAGCTCAGGCCGGCTGGCGACCCCCGCCTTTCGCTACCTCTTGCCCATCGGCTTCGTCGGCGCCTACACCACCTTCTCCACGTACGAATACGAGACGCTGGAGCTCTTCGAGCAGGGGCGGGCGGCGGCGGCATTCGCCTACGTCGCCGCTTCCAACCTGCTCGGGTTCGCGGGGGTCCTTGCCGGCTCATGGCTCGCCGGCAGATGAGCCCCTTCTTGCGGGCCGTGCGCCGGGTGGTGTGCGGCATCCCCCGCGGAACCACACTCTCCTACGGCGAGGTGGCGCTGCGCGCCGGCAAGCCAGGGGCCCCGCGGGCGGTGGTCGCCGCCCTCCACAGGCTCGACGACGTTCCCTGGTGGCGCGTGGCCAGGCACGACGGGACGCTCGCGCCCCAGGTGGCGCACCAGCAAGCGGCGCTGCTCAGACAGGAAGGGTGGAAACCTCGACGGCGGGGCCGAAGGCGCGGGTAGACTGCGATCGTGGCGCTCTACGTCGTCAGCGATCTGCACGTGGGCGAAAGCACACAGGCGTCCATGTTCCGCGACGAGGAGCAGGGGCGCCGGCTGGCCGAGCTGTGCGCGCAGATCGAGCGCGAGGCCGACGGCGAGCTGGTCCTGTTGGGCGACATCTTCGACATCACCGCGTCGTATCCCCCGCGCAAGGGCTTGACGCAGTTCGGCGTGGCCCTCGACGTGCCCATCGAGGACAAGCCCCCCAGGCCGCTCCCCGCCATCCTGCGCAGCATCCGCGAGAGCAATCCGGTGGCATTCGAGGCGCTGGAGTCGCTCTCGGCCCGCGCGCGGGTGACGCTGGTGCCCGGCAACCACGACCGGCATCTGGGCGAGGCGGGTGGTCGCGAAGCGCTCGACGCCGCGGGGCTGACGCAGGTCAAGATCGAGCCGATGGCCGTCCGCTACGTGATGGACAAATGCGTGGTGCTCCAGCATGGCCATCTCTGGGATCCGTCGAACGCCACGCCGACCGGCGGCGGCGAGACGATGACCGCATTGATCCACCACGCGGTGATCCCGTTCCTGCGCCACATCTCGCCGCGCAGCAACGTGCACATCGATCCCGATCGGCTGGTGGCGATGCGGCCCGAGGAGCGCGTCATCCCGGTCCTGGAGCGATGGCTGAAGCAAGGCGTCTTCGAGCGGTTCATCGACGCGCTCCTGGAGCTATTGGTGGAAAACGGCGCGCTTGCGCGTCCGCTCGCATGGGTGACCACACCCTCGCTCTTGCGCTGGCGCCTCAAGGACGACGACGATCTCTGGGAACGCGCTGGCGCCTCCGCGCTGGCGGTGCTGGAAGGAGCCCGATCGCTGCCCGGCAAGCCACCGCCGCCCGACGTCCTGGTGCTCGGGCACACCCACGTGATGGACTGGGCGGTGCACGACGGGCGGCCGGGGGTGCAGCGCCTCTACGTCAACCTGGGCACCTGGAGCGCGCGGGCGACCGACGCGGCCGGCCCGATGGACGCCGCCCTGCCGCTCTTGCGCATCGAGGCGGATACGCGACAGCTCCGGGCCGAGCTCTGCGAATGCTCGAACCGCTGGCGGACGCTGCAGCGCTTCGAGGTGACGCGATGAAGAAGACTCCGGCCGCGAGCCGGGTGGTCATGACCGAGACGGTGCTGCCCGGCGACGGCAATCCGGTCGGAACCGCCTTCGGCGGGAGGATCGCGCAGTGGATCGACGTGGCGGCCGCCATCGCCTGCCAGCGTCACTGCCGCGAGCGCGTGGTCACCGCTTCGATGGACGACCTGCACTTCCTCCGCCCCATCCGGGTGGGGATGATCGTCGAGCTGCGCGCGCAGGTGAACGCGGCCTTCCGCACCTCCATGGAAGCCGGGGTGCGCATCGAGAGCGAGGACCCGCTCAGCGGAGAGCGGCAGCACGTCTGCACGGCCTTCCTCACCTTCGTGGCCCAGGACGAGCACGGGCGGCCCCTGCGCATACCTCCGCTGGAGCCGGAGACCGACGAGGACCGGCGCCGCGCCCGCGACGCCGGAGAGCGGCGCGCCCTGCGGCTGTCGCGTGCGCGGGCGCGGAAGGAGCGCTTCCTGGCCGAGCAGGGCCTGGGGACCAAGGATTGAGGCTGTGGAAAAAAAATAATTATTTTTTTTCGCGCCTGGTCCTGGTGTTGGTGGGGGTGGCGGCTGCCCTGCCTGCGGAGGGCCGCGTTCCAAAAAAACGTAAGCCGTCCGCGGCCGTACAACGGATCCGCCCCGAGGACGACCCGCGCAAGCGGGGAAGCAGCCCCGCATTCCGCAAGGCGTCGGTCGCCTTCGTCGAGCCGGTCGATCTGGGGGAGCTTGGAGACGGTCCGGTGCGGATCCGTCTGGTGGTGAAGGGGTACGCGCTCGGCGCCGTCAAGCCCGGCGGACCTTCCCCGCACGCGCACCTGATCGTGGACAACGAGTCGGCCATGGAGATCTCCGACGCCGACGGGTCCTGGACGCTGAGCGGGCTCCCTCCCGGACCTCATCTGCTGCGGGCGGTGCTCTGCCGGCCTTGGCACGAAGTCGTCAAAGCGCCCAAGGCATTCGCGATGGCGCGGTTCTGGGTGGGACCGCGGCTGCAGGGCAAGGCCGGAAGGGCCGCGGAGTCGGTGACCTGGCCGCGGCCGAGAGGGCCCATCCTCACCTACGTCCTGCCGGTCGGCATCCCATCGCCAGACCTCAAGCTCATCCGCGAGCAAGCCTCAGACGATCCGAGGGACCCGGCGGCTCCCTCCGATTCCGTGGCGGCGTCACCCGGGGCGAACCGGCCGGTCCTCGATTTCTACTTCGCCAACGGCAAGCTGGGGCGGCGCGGAGACAAGGTGAAGATCGTGCTCGACCGGCGCGAGCTGCCGTTGATCACGGACTGGAAGCCGCATCCCCTCCGTCGCGCGCACCGGGGGACGCGCCGGATCAGCATCGACTTGTTGAACCGCAGGGGACTGAAGGTGAACAACGTGGTCAACCGCACCGACCGCGTGTTCACGCCCGGTTGAGTCTCAGGTCTCGACTGGTTTTCCGGCCTTCTTCCACCCGTCGATGCCGACCGACATGATGTAGACGTTCTTGTATCCGTACTGGACCGCCGCACGGGCGGCCTGGTGGCAGGCCATTCAATGCGTGTTCGCGCAATAGAAGACGACCTTGCGCGACTTGTCCTTGGGTAGATCGCTCTCCTTGACGTCCTTGAAGGAGACCCACTTCGCCGTCGGGACGTGGCCCTTGGCGTAGACCTCCTTGGTGTTGTTGTCGAAGACGTCCGCTTCCTTCTTGGCGATCAGGTCGGATACCTGCTCGACGGTCAGATCGCTGAAGCCCTCTTCCTTGGCCTCGCCGGCCCGCGCCGAGCCCGCGAGGAACAGCAGGCTGGCGCCCAACAGGGTGCTGTGCAGGATGTTCATGCGCGACAGACTAATGGCAATCGCCAAACCGTCAAGCAGCGCCGGTGTGTCGCAACAGTGAGACACACGGTTCATTGACCGGCGAAGACGCTCTTTTCCATCCGCACGTGCGGGATCCCGGTGCCGTCGTCAAACACCCCGCCGGAGGCGGTGTACCCGGCTTGCTCATAAAACCCCTGCGCACGCACCTGCGCGTGGAGCGCCAGCTTCGTCGCGCCGCGCCGCCGCGCCTCCCCTTCCAGAAACTCGAGCACCGCCCTGCCCACTCCCCGACCCCGGACGTCATCGATCACCGCCATCCGCTCGATCTTCGCCACCCCAGGCCCGGCGAAGATGAACCGCCCCGCCCCGCAGGGGACGCCGTCCAGCGTCGCCAGCGCATGCACCGCGTCGGTCCTGTCGTGCTCATCCAGCTCGTCGCTGGGCCGGACTCCCTGCTCCTCCACGAACACCCTCCAGCGCAGGCGCAGGCACTGCTCCACGTCTTTCGCCGCCTCGGCGAGCCGGACCTCGATCATGCCTTCTTCGGCGCCAGCCACCGCTCGGTGGCCACCGCCCACAGCACCACGCCGAGGCCGAGGAACAGGAGCAGCGAGGCCAGGTCGCTATTGGCGAATCCGGGGATCGCGCCCCCGACGTTGATGCGGTTGAGGAAGTTCCGCGTCGGCTCGGAGAGCTGCAGGAACGCCAGCACGGTCCCGACCACGGCCGCCCCGGCGATCAGCCCCGAGGAGAAGAGGACGCCCGGCCCGCTCTCCGCCTCCAGGCCCGACACCTTGTTCTTCGAAGTCTTGTCGACGAAGTACCGGACCAGCCCGCCCACCATGATCGGGGCGCTGGTCGACAGCGGCAGATAGACGCCGACCGCGAAGGCGAGGCTGGAGATTCCGCTCAGCTCCAACACCACCGAGATGAACACGCCGATCAGCACCAGGCCCCAGGGGAGGCGCTGGGTCATGATCCCTTCGATGATGAACGCCATCAGCACCGGCTTGGGGGCGCTGAACTTCGACTTCACCTTCTCGCCGTTGTCGCGGGTGTCGATCTTGCCGTTGATGCCGGGATCCTCGATGTACTTGATGTGCCCGGTGTCGTCGACCAGGTACTTGCCCGGCGGCACCTCGCCGCGCGGCTCGGACAACCAGACGACGTTGTAGGAGTTGCGGTCGCGGTCGGCATCGGGGCCGCGCAAGGATTCCTTGCTGCCGGTGTACTCCGACGCGTCGAAGCGGACGCCGGGGTAGCTGCGCGCGGCGAAGACCGTGCCGGCGTCGTTCAGCTTGAGGATGACGTACCCGAGCAGCAGCGCCGAGGAGAGCGCCCCCACCAGGATGGCGATCTGCTGCCGGTACGGCGTCGCTCCGATCAGATATCCCGTCTTCAGGTCCTGCGAAGTGGTGCCGCCGTTGGAGATGGCGATGCAGGCGATGGCCGCGATGCTGAGCGCCGCGACCTTGTAGGGCGGCGAGACCCAGCCCAGGGCGAAGAAGATCAGCGAGGTGATCAAGAGCGTCGCTACCGTCATCCCCGAGATCGGGTTCGACGAGCTGCCCACTTCTCCGGTGAGCCGCGAGCTGACGGTGACGAAGAGGAAGCCGAGGACGAGGATGAGGATCGCGCCCAGCACGTTGATCTTGAAGGAAGGGACCAAGGCACAGACCACCACCAGGATCACCGACCCGACTCCCACCACCCACAACGGGATGTCGCGGTCGGTGCGCGGCGGACCGGCGGCTGCCCCACTGCCTCGCAGCGATCGCATCCCCCGCATCGCGCCGCCCACGATGGTGGGCAAGGACTTGAAGAGGGAGATGATCCCGCCCGCGGCCACCGCTCCGGCGCCGATATACAGGATATATGCGCGCCAGATGTCGTTGGTGCTCATGTCCTTGATGAGCCCGGTGGCCGGATAGATGGCCGTGTTGGACGCGCTGCCGAACAGCTTGATCGCGGGCATCAGCACCAGGCTGGAGAGGATTCCGCCGGCGCCCATGATCATCGCGATGCGGGTGCCGATGATGTAGCCGACGCCCATCAGCTCGGGGCCGACCTCCAGCTCCACGTTGCCGCCCGCGTACGCCTTGCCGAAGATCTTGTTGGGGACGTCCTTGAAGATGCCGAATGCCTTGTAGCCGAGAGCGAAGACAGCTCCGACGCCGAGCCCGGCGAAGACCGTCTTCGCGGTGGTGCCGCCCATCTCGCCGGAGATGAGCACTTCGGCGCAGGCCGTTCCCTCCGGGTAGACCAGCGTCTTCGCTTCCTTGACGATCAGCGCGCGGCGCAGCGGGATCATGAGGAGGATCCCGAGCAGCCCGCCGAGGACGCTGACCAGGATCACCTGCCCGATCTCCATGTTGTAGCCGAGGATCAAGAGCGCCGGCATGGTGACGCCCACGCCGAAGGCGATGCTCTCGCCCGCGCTCCCGGCCGTCTGGGTGATGTTGTTCTCGAGGATGGTGGCGCGGCGGGTGCGGAAGATCTTAGTGAACCCGCGGAAGATGGTGATGGAGAGCACCGCCACCGGGATGGAGGCGCTCACCGTCAGCCCCACCTTCAGCACCAGGTACATGCTGGAGGCGCCGAAGAGGATGCCCAGCAGCGCCCCGACGATCAGCGGGACCGGGGTCAGCTCGGGGATGTCCTTCTCCGCCGGTACGAACGGCTTGTGCTCGACGGATTCCTCGGCCAGCGGGACGCGATCGGCGGTAGCCGTGCGTGCACTTTTGGACTCGGGGGCGTCCAATGCGGGCATTTGCATGGGTAGCGGATGGGTAGCACGGAGTGGGTGTCCGGGTCACTCGCGCGCACGCTGCGCTGCCCCGCGAATGCATCGTAGGATTGCGGCGTGTTCAGCCTGAAGCTGACGGCGCGGCCCGACGCGCGCATGGTCGAGGTTCCGCTCGAGATCGAGGCCGAGCTGCCGCGCGAGTTCGACGGCGCGGCCCTCCTCGCTTCCAGCGGCCTGCCCCGGCGCGTGCGGCTCCGCGCGGCGAAGGATGCGCTCAAGCTCTCGACCGCCTACCGCGCCGACCGGCTGGTGGGGGACATCGTCCGCGGCTCGCTGCGCGGGACGGCGGCGGACGTCCAGCGCGTGCAGGACGCGGTGATGAAGTTCGTCCGGGCCGTGCGCGAGCGCCGGCAAGACGGGGCGTCGCTGCTGGTCTCCAGCAACGGACGGGGAAAGATCGAGGTGCTGGAAGTGCCGGGCTCGCGCCCGCCCGTCCCCTCCTCTCCGCTGCAACCTTACGAGTCCTCTCAACCTCCTCCGACCCCGGAGCGCGCCGCGCCGGATCGCGTCGCGCTCCTGGAACGCCGGGTCGGGGAGTTGGAAGCGGCGCTCACCCGCCTCGGTGGCGGGGACCTGGCGGAGCGGCTCGCGCAGGTCGAGCAGAAGCTGGCGCCGGCGGCGGCGCAGGTCACGCGCGCGATCGCGTCGGCCGCGATCGCTGGACCGGGTCAGGAGAACGGCTCCGCGCGGTCTCCCCGGCGGGCCACGGCTCTCGACGCCTACGCGGACGGTCTCCGCAGCGACTTGCGCGCGCGGGCGGCCGCGGCCGCCGCGCGGGTGCTGACCGAGGCGGAACGCTGCGACCGGGCGGCGGCGCTGGCGGCAGATGCGGAACAGCTGGGAGTGCCCCAGGACGGGACGGCCCAGCAGTTGCGGGACACCGCCGCGCAAATGGCGGCGCGGCAGACGGCCCTGACACGGCTCGCGGAGGAGATCGAGTTCTACCCCGCTCCGGAGCTGGCCATCGCGGGACAGCTCCTTGCCCGCCTCGAAGAGCCGGCCGCGCGCGATCCGGCGCCGCTCCTGGAGCCGAAAGCGGAGACGATCGTGCGCGCGGCGAAGGGTGAGGACGGGGGCTCGCGTACTTCCGGGCTGCAGCGCGCCGCGACGCTGTGCGGCTGGCAGCTCGTCGCGCCGGCGCTGGGCGACCCGGTGCAGCCCGGCTGGCACCATGCCGTCGATTCCGGCGGCGAAACGGTGGTGGCGCTCATCTGTCCGGGCCTGAAGCGCGCGGACGGGACGCCCATCGTGGAAGCGCGGGTGAAGGTCGAACCCGGCGCGAGCGAGCGCGTGACCCAGCGGCTCAGCTTCCCGCCTCCCCGTCCCGTCGAGACGCAGCCGGATCCGGTCGAACCGGCGCAAGAGGCCGAGCCGGCTGCTCCGCCCTCCGCGGTCGAGGCGCTCGCGACTGCGGTGGCGGCCGCGCCGGACCCTGCGCCCGCCCTGCCGGAGCAGCCAATAGCGGCAGCTCCGTTGCCGGAGGTGCCGGCGCAACCGTTCGCGCTCCTGCCGCCGGCGGCGCCGGAGTCGGCGCTGGCGTCCGTCGCCACTTCGGGCGAGACGGGGGTTGCGGGCGAGGAAGGGGCTGCGGTGGCGCTCGCCGCTGCGCAAGCGGTGCGGATCGTCGCGGAAGATCCAGCAGCCAACGATGAAGCGCTGGCGACGCAGGTGGCCATCGTCGGGACACAGGTCGAAGGGGACCTGGTGGAAGGCGCCCTCGGCGACCGGGGCTCCGAGACTCCAAAGTCGGACGGCTGAAGGCTGCACGCTCGTCCACGCCCACGTCGCCGTCGCCGTCGCCGTCCACGATCACGACAACGTCAACGTCGACGTTGTGACTAGCGCCGCGCGCTCGCGACCCAGGCTTCCACGTCCTCCAGCTTCCGCGGGAATCCAGCCGTCAGCAGGCGCCACTTGCCGTTCCCGAGCATGAGGACTTCGTCCTCGATGCGGACGCCGAATCCGCGCTCCGGCAGGTAGACGCCGGGCTCGACGGTGAAGACGGCGCCGTCGGGGATGGGAGCGTCGTACAAGCCGGGGTCGTGCACGTCGAGGCCGACGAAGTGGCCAAATCGGTGGATGAACTTGTCCAGATATCCCGCCCGCCGCAGCGACTCCTCCGCCGCTTTCTGCAGGTCGCTCATCGAGACGCCGGACTTGATGGCGGCGAGGATGTCTTCCTGCGCCTGGTAGACGGCGCGGTACACCTTGGCCTGCTCCTCGCTGAACTTGCCGCTCACCGGATACGTGCGCGTCACGTCGGCGGCGTAACGGCCGTACTCGGCGCCCGCGTCGACCACCACCACGTCTCCGGCGCGCAGGATGCGGGAGTTCTGCGCCCAGTGCAGGACGGCGCCGTTCTCGCCGCTGCCGACGATGCTGCCGTAGGCGAGCCCGGTGGCTCCTTCTGCGAAGAAGGCGTACTCCATCTGCGTCTGGACGTCGCGCTCGCTCACGCCGGGAACGGTGGCGCGGGCCGCAGCCTGGTGTCCCGCCCGTGTGATGGCGGCGGCGCGCTCGAGCCGGGCCACCTCCTCCGGCGTGTGCGCGGAGCGGAGGCGGTCGAGCAGGTCGCGCTTGTAGACCAGCTTGAGCCCCAGCGCGCCCGCCGCCTGCCGCAGCGCTTTCACGTCGTTGCGCTCGTCCTTGAGGTCCTGGGCGGGAGCGAGGATGGCAAGGCAGTCGTGCGCCGGCGCGACGCCCAGCAGGCGGGCGCCGCCATCCCCCCTGCGGACCTCGTCCACGCCGTACTTCTCCTTCATTGCCGGGCTGATCGGGTCGCGCGGCCCGGTCCAGCGCTCGGCCTCCGGGTCGCGCGGGCGGAGGTAGAGGACCTGGCGGGAGTACTTCCCCTTGGGGACCAGGACGATCCAGGCGCCGGGCTCGTCGACTCCCGTGAGCCAGAGGAAATGGCCGTCCTGCCTGTATTCCTGCACGACGCCTACAGGGTCGCCCTGCGAGGCGAGCGCGGTGGCGCAGCCTCCCAGCTCCTTCATGACCCTCTCCCGCCGCTCCCGGTACGTGGAGGGCGGCAGATCCGGCGGAGGTTGGAGATTCGGGTGGGTAAACCCGGCGGCGAACAGGAGCGCGAGGATCATGGAGGCGCGCAAGCTAGCACGGGTTGTGATTGACATCGCCGGGTTGCTGGTCTATTCCGCGCGCGCTTCAGACCCGGGAGGGGCGGTCGCAATGGCACGGGATCTCGGCACCAAGTACGTCTGCTACAAATGCGGCACCAAGTTCTACGACCTCAAGAAGCCCGTGCCCGCGTGCCCGAAGTGCGGAGCGGACCAGCGCGGGGCACCGGTCGCCAAGCCCACTTCGGCCCGGGCCGCGCGAGCGGCTCCGCCGAAGGAGGCTGAAGAGGTGGAGGTCCCCGCCACGGACGACGAGGAGGCGGAAACGGAAGAAGAGGCCGACGACGAAGAGGACTGAGTTTCGGGGACGCCTTGCGTCACGTTACGTATGGTGTCCCCGAAACTCAGGCGGCGCGCTCGACGCGGGAGCTCTTCAGCCAGTCCGGGACGCGGTCCTTGCGATAGATGAAGATGGCGTCGTAGGGACACGCCTTCTCGCACTCGCGGCACCCGGTGCAGTTCTTCTCAATCACGCTGACCACGCCAAGGAAGCTGTTCGGGTCCTTGACGTGCACCATCTCCAGGGCTTCGAAGGGGCAGCGCTCGACGCACTTCTCGCAGCCGGTGCAGGCCTGCTCGTAGACGAAGGCGAGCGGGCGCTCGTTCTTCTTCAGCATGTGCTGCACGTTGCCGTACTGGTCGAGGATGGCGTCGACCGGGCAGACCGGGCCGCAAGCGCCGCAGTCGATGCACAGGTCCGGCCAGATGATGTGCAGCGCCTTGCGCTCGCCCGTGATCGCGTCGGTGGGACACCGCTTCACGCAGGCCGTACAGCCGATGCAGGTCTCGATGATGCGGAAGGCCATGGACGGACTTCTATACAGGCAATCGGTAGAGCATCCAATACACGACCACGCCGGTGACCGACACGTACGCCCAGACGGGGAACGTCCAGACGGCCAGCCGCCTGTGCTGCTGGAAGCTCTTGCGCACCGCGGACAGCCACATCGTCCGCAGGATGAGCGGAAGCGCCACGACGGCGAGGACCGTGTGGGTCCCGAGGAGCGCGAGGTAGAAGCCGCGGAAGGGGCCCTGGTACCGGTGGACGCCGGTGAGCGTGAATCGGGTGATGTATCCCACCAGGAACAGCGCAGAGGCGGTGAAGGCGACCGCCATGCACTTCCAATGCAGCGCGTACCGCTTGGTGCGAATGGCCCAGTAGCCGAGGAACAGGGAGCCGGCGCTCGTCGCGTTGAGCGTCGCGTTCACGCTCGGCAATGCCTCGGCCAGCGTCACCCCCGGCCTCCGGGCGTCAGCGAGCGCGCGTCGCGCAGCAGCCGGTCGCGATCGTCCGCGTCGTAGTAGCCGCGGATCCGTCCCTGGCGATCGACCAGCACGAGCCGCTCGCCGTGCATGATCTCGAAGGCGGCGACGTGGGGATCGGCGCCCTCGGCCGGCACCTTGGCCATGGCGGTGTGGAAGCCGCGCACGACGGTGCGCTCCACTTCCCGCTGGTCGCCGGTGAGCGACCGCCAGAGGCCCGGCCGCGCTCCGAACGTCTCACCGTACTGCTTGAGCTTCTGGGGAGTGTCCCGCTCGGGATCGACGCTGATGGAGAGGAGCGAGATGTTGCCGCCTTGCCCCAGCGGGATCAGCCGGTCCTGGATCTTCTTCATCTTGGCCTGCAGGAGCGGGCAGGCGTCGGAACAGGAGGTGAAGACGAAGTCGGCGATCCAGACCCGCCCGAGCAGGTCGTCCCTGCCGAAGGCCCTGCCGTCCTCGGCGATGAGCGAGAAGGCCGGAAGATCGCCCAGCATGGGAAGATCGGGGGCGGGGCGCTGCCGCAGGAGCAGCACGCCCATCGGCACCGCCAGCGCCAGCGCCGCGAACGCCACCCAGCCGGGGTGGAGCACGAGCTTTCCGGGCTTCTCGGCGACGGCTTGCATGCAGTGGAGTTATAGACCCTGCTTGCCGGCCGCGGCACCAGGAAAGATGCCTTACCGCCACTTGGTGAGCAGCCGCTCGCGATCGAACAGCCGGATCGCCAGGGCGACGAGCGCGGCGTCCGCGACCGCGATTCCAGCGGCGAACGCGAAGTAGAACCGGGGCCCGAGCGAGAGCCGCCCGGCAAGCTGGAGGACGAGGAGCGCCACCAGAGGAAGCACGGTCGTGGCGGCAAGGTTCTGCGCCGCGCGCGGATCGACCACGCGCGAGGAGACGACCACCGCGGTGGCGTTGCCGAAGAGGGCGAGGAGCGGCGAGAGCACGAGCGTGCCGAAGATCCAGGTGCCGTCCGGCAACAGGAACCGCCCGGTCGCGGCGTCGATGCCGGCGCAGAACAGCACCGCCGCGATCCAGGTGATCGCCAGCGCGGGCACCACCGCCGCGATGCTCTTTCCCAGGACGATGCTGAGCGTGCTGACGGGCGTCGCCAGCAGCGGCTCCAGGGTCCGCCGCTCGCGCTCGCCGCCGATGGACTGGGCCGCGACGAGGATGGGCAGGAAGATGGGAAGAATGAGGAACATCGACAGCCATTTCGTCGCGACCATCTCCGCTACCGCCACCGCCGCGGTGCTGGCGGCCGGCGCGCCGTAGACGTCCCGGATGGACGCGAGCGCCTGCTCCGGAGCGGCGCGCACGAGCCAGGCCAGGAGCACCACGGGAACCGATACGACCACCAGCGGCAGCGAGGCCATCGAGAGGAGGAGGACCGGCGAGCGGCGCAGCTCCAGCAGCTCCTTCCGCAGGACGACGCCCATCATGCGGCGCGCGCCTCCGCCAGGAGATCCAGCCAGGCATCCTCGAGCCGGTCCTGGTGCGGCGACACGGCCTCGATCCGCGCTCCCGAATGGACCAGCGCCGCGACGATGTCCGCGACCTCCGCCCGAGGCTCGATGACCAGCGTCGTCCCGGAGATGCGCAGCGAATGGCAGAGCGGGCGAACGGCGTCCGGCTGGAACGGCGCCGCCAGCTCGATGCGCAAGAGGTTGCCGCCGCGGATCTCGTGCACGGCGACGAGCCGTCCCGCGATGAACGCGGCGCGCGAGCAGAGGCGCTCGACCTCCTCGAGGTGATGGGTGCAGAGCACGATCGTCGCCTCGGTGGCAGCCAGGTCCGCCACCAGATTGCGCACCTCGCGGGTGGCTTCCGGATCGAGCCCCACCGTCGGCTCGTCCAGGAGGATCACCTCCGGGTCGTGCACCAGGGCGCGGGCGATGGCGAGCTTCTGCTTCATCCCGCGCGACAGCTCGGCGAACGGGCTTCCGGCGCGGTCGCGCAGGGCGAACCGTTCCAGCAGCGCGTCCGACTTCCGCTCCGGCTCCCGCGCTCCCTGCAGCCGGGCGAAGTAGACCAGGTTCTCGCGCGCCGTCAGCCGGTCGTAGAAACCGGGCGATTCGGTGAGCAGCCCTACCTTGCCGCGCAGCTGGGGACCGCCGGGACGGCCCGGACCGATCTCGCAGCCTGCCACTCGCGCGGTCCCCGTGTCCGGCGCGAAGAGCCCTGCCAGCATTCGCAGCGTCGTGGTCTTTCCCGCGCCGTTGGGGCCGAGGAAGCCGAAGACCTCGCCCCGCTCCACCGCGAAGGAAACGTCGCGGCACGCGGAGCGGCCGCCGAACGATTTACCCAGCCCGTGCGCCTCGATCGCCGCCAAGCAGCGACGATCTTACTCTACCCTTCGGCCTTTCCCGGCGTTTCCGGCCATGGCGCAAACCTACGCACTTCGCTAGAAGGGCGCGATGCGCAACCAGGCAGACGTGGTGGTGGTCGGCGCCGGCCACAACGGACTGGTCGCGGCGCTGGTCCTCGCCCGGCGCGGGCTCGACGTCCTGGTCCTCGAGGAGAAGGACGTGGTGGGGGGCGCCGCGCGGACCGAGCGTCCCTTCGCGCGGGTGCCGGGGCTCTCCGCCTCCACGGGCGCCTACCTGCTCGGGCTGATGCCGCCCGAGCTGCTGGAGACGCTCGGCGTCGAGATGCCGCTGTTGCGGCGCGATCCGCATTACTTCCTGCCCACCACCGGCAAGCGCTACCTGCTCTTCGGGTCCGACGCCCTGGCGATGAAGGAGCAGTTCCTCGGCTTCTTCAGCGAGCAGGACTACCGCGCCAACCAGGCGCTGCTGGAGGAGATCGGCCAGATCCGCGACGACGTCGCGCCCACCTGGCTTCTGGAGCCGCTCTCCATCGAGGACACCGCGGCGGAGTACGTCCGGCCCGCGCTGCGGAAGATCTTCGTCGATCTCTGCCGCAAGCCGGTGGGACAGTACCTGGACCGTTTCGGCTTCAGGAGCGATCTGCTGAAGGCGATGTACGCGGTCACCGACGGCTTCTCCGGCCTCAACGGCGATTGGGACACGCCCGGGACCGGAATGAATTTCCTCATCCACAACATGTGCCGTCTGCCCGGCAGCGACGGCACCTGGATGATCGTCAAAGGCGGGATGGGGACGGTGACGCAGCGATTCGCGGCGGCGGCGCGGGAGGCGGGCGCGCGGATCGAGACCGGGCGGGCGGCGCAGGCCATCGCGACAGGCCCGCTGCGCGTCCAGCTCCGCGACGGCTCCGAAGTGCGGGCCCGCGCCGTGGTGGTGAATGCCGATCCCTTCCGCCTCGGTGGATTGATCGGCCGCGAGAAGCTGCCCGCCGCCTGGAACGAGCGCGTCGACCGCTACCGTCGCGACGGCACCACGCTCAAGGTGAACCTGGCATTGCGGGAGCTGCCGCGCTTCACCTGCCTGCCGGAGGACCGCGGGCAGTTCGGCAGCACGATGCACCTCTTGCCCGACGAAGACGAAGTGATGCCCGCCATGCGCAAGGCGTTCGCCGGCGTGAAGGCGGGCCGGCTGCCGGAGCTCCCCACCATCGAGTGGTACGTGCACACCACCGTGGATCCCTCGCTGCGGGACGCGCAGGGCCACCACAACTCCGCGCTCTTCGTCCAGTGGGTGCCCTACCAGCTCGCGGGCACGACCTGGGAAGCGGAGGAGGAGCGATACATCCGCCACCTCCTCTCCATCTGCGACCGCTTCGCGCCGGGCACTTCCGCGCTCGTCGCCGACACGTTCGCGCTCACGCCGCCGAAGATCGAAGAGCATTTCGGGATCACGCGGGGACACATCCACCACGTGGACAACTCGTTCGGCTTCGCCGACCGCCTCCCCTATGCCACGCCGATCGAGGGAGTGTACTCCTGCAGCGCGGGATGCCACCCTGCCGGCTCGGTGATCGGAGCGGCGGGCCACAACTCGGCGGCGAGGGTCCTGCGGGATCTTGGCGTATAGCGCTACCGGTCACTACGGAGCCGACGCACATTTGCAGCATGCCCCCCGCCGATTCGCGCGACGCGTTTGCGCGCTGGAGAGATTCATCCCGCAGCACCGCGCTGGCGGTCGTCTCGGCGGGAAACGTCAGGGAGGAGAACGCGCGGTTCCGCGACCTCGACGCGGGGCGCGGACCCTGGCAGTGGCTGACCGGACCGCACGCGCGCGTCCGGTACGAGTCGCTCAGCGAGCTGCTCCGCGGCGAGGCGGCGACCCTCGCGCCGGTGCCCTACCTGTCGCGCTTCCAGCGGGGCGGCCAGGTCGTCGAGGTGCGGCTCGAGCGGCTGGACGGCGGCGAGGCGATGGCCGTGGTCCACGACGTCACCGCCGAGCTGGGGCGCCAGCGCGAGCTCCAGCGGGAGCGCGAGGCGTTGCTGCACGAGGAACGCATGCACGCGATGGGCGTGCTCGCCTCCGGCGTGGCGCACGACCTCAACCACCAGCTGAACATCATCGCGCTGCGGGTGGCGACGCTGCGCGCCGATCCCCAGCTGGAAGGCTCCCGGCGCATCCTCGACGTGCTCGCGCGCGTGGTGGGGGATGCCGCACGGATCGTGGCGCGGCTGCAAGACCTGGCCCGCAGGCGCCGCGATCGTCCGAGCGATCCGCTCGACCTCTCCGCGGTGCTGACCGGGGCGGTGGAGATGGCGCGCACGGAAGCCGAGACCGCGGGCGTCCGCATCGAGGCCAACGTTCCACCGCTGCCCCTGGTTCGTGGCTCGGCGGCCGAGCTGGCGCACGTCTTCGGAAGCCTGCTGCTCCACGCCCGGGAGCAGATGCCCGGCGGCGGGACCATCCACGTCAAGGCGCGCGAAGACCGCGGCCGGGTGCTGGTCACCGTGCGCGACGAGGGCGAGGGAATGCACGAGGAAGATCTGGCCCGGGTCTTCGATCCCTTTTCCGGCGTCGCCGGGGAGACCGCGCTGGGGCTCTCGGTGGCCTGGGGCGTGATGTCGCGGCTCGGAGGTTCATTGCAGGCGCAGAGCCGCCCGGGCGAAGGGACGACCTTCGCGCTGGTCTTTCCTTTGGCGGCGCCGCCCCGCCGCGAGCCCATCCGCAGGACGTCCGGGGAGCGCCGCACGCAGCGGGTCCTGATCATCGACGACGAGCAGGACAACCTCGAGGTGCTCCGCGAGGTGCTGGAGCTGGAGAACCAGGAGGTGGAGGCCATCCGCGGCGGACCCGAGGCCCTGGCGCTCTTCGACCAGGGCGAGCGGTTCGACCTGGTCCTCTGCGACTTGGGGATGCCGGAGATGAGCGGCTGGCACGTCGCGCGGGAGATCCAGCGGGTCGCCCCGGGGACGCCGGTGTGGATGCTGACGGGCTGGGCCAACGAGATCGGCGAGTCCGATCCCCGGCGTCGCTACGTCCGCGGGGTGCTGGCGAAGCCGCTCGACCTCGATCAGCTGCGCTCGCTCCTGGTGACCTCCCCCGGCCCGACCGCTCCGCAACCGGACGCCAGCGCGATGCATTGACCGCCGCAGGGAATCCATCGAGCGGCGAGGGAATCCAAATTGTTTCGTAACGCACTGGGTCGCGCCGGCCCTCGGATTGGGCCGCCCGGGGTCCGTGCTACAGCCGTAGTCCCTCGAGGGGCGGACGTGACACGCGACGAGCTGGCAGCGGTCTTCCAATTGACGCAAGACCGCACCGAGGCGCTTTGCGCGCCGCTCGAGCTGGAAGACTACGTGGTGCAGGCGCTGCCGGACGCGAGCCCGGTGAAGTGGCACCTGGCGCACACGGCCTGGTTCTTCGAGACGTTCGTGCTCACGCCGGGCGAGCCCCGCTACGCTCCGCTGGACACCCGATATCGTTCCTTTTTCAATTCCTATTACGACGCGGTCGGCGTGCCGATCGCCCAGGCGCAGCGGGGCGCGCTGTCGCGGCCCACCGTCGAGCAAGTGCGCGCGTATCGCAGGCACGTGCGGGAGGCGATGAAGGGGTTCCTCGCGAGGATGGGACGCGGGGAGCTCGATCGGCACGCCTTCGCCATCGACCTCGGCGTCAACCACGAGGAACAGCACCAGGAGCTGATCGTCACCGACCTGAAGGCGGCGCTGGCTTCCAACCCGTTGGGAGCGATCTATCGCGCGGCGCCCTACGAGCGGCAGATCGGGTCGCGGCAGGGGTGGAAGGCGTTCGGGGGAGGAACGGTGGAGATCGGCGCCAGGAGCGACGGCTTTGCCTTCGACAACGAGCGGCCGAGGCATCGAGCCTTGCTCGAGCCCTTCGAGCTGGCGACCCGGCCGGTGAGCTGCGGCGAATGGCGCGCGTTCATGGACGCGGGCGGTTACCGGCGCCCGGAGCTGTGGACCTCGGACGGATGGGCGGTGGCGGGCGCGCGGGGTTGGCAGGCGCCGGCATATTGGTCCAACCACGACGGGAACGATTGGGAGGTGACGACGCTCGCAGGACGGCGGCCCGTGGATCCCAACGAACCGGTGTGTCACGTCAGCTGGTACGAGGCCGACGCGTATGCGCGCTGGGCAGCGGCGCGCTTGCCCAGCGAAGAGGAGTGGGAGCACGCGGCGGCGGCGTCCCCGGTAGAGGGGAACCTGCTCGATTCGGGGTTCCTGCACCCGCGCGCCCGGGCGGGCGAAGGGCTGGTCGCGATGTTCGGGGACGTCTGGGAATGGACCGCCAGCGCGTACCGGCCCTATCCGGGGTACCGGCCCTTTCCCGCCGCGTTCTCCGAGTACAACGGCAAATTCATGGTGAACCAGATGGTGCTGCGGGGGGGCTCCTGCGCGACGCCCCGGCGTCACCTGCGAGCGAGCTACCGGAACTTCTTCCGCCCGGACGCCCGATGGCAGTTCAGCGGGGTCCGCCTGGCGCGCCGGGCTGGCGCCTGATCTGAGTGATCGGCCTGGAACCAAAACGTGACCATCCGTTCGCTGGCGTTTCAGGCTTGTTCTGGTTCGATGCCGTCGCGCCAGGCGGGGGATTTGGAGCGGACTTGATCCCGAACATGCGGTTCAGCTCCTCGTCCCGCGCCGCCCAGAAGCCGAAGCCGTCCACCGCGATGTGCCCGCGGTTCGACTGACCGACCACCTGCACACGGACGTCCATCGGATCGCCGGCTTTGCAGCCGGCGACCCAGATGTCGGGGATCTCCACCCATCCGGAGAAGTCCGCGCTGCGCTCGGCAAGCAGGCTGACCGCCGCCCTCGCCACATCGCGGGAGATGGAATCGCCGCAGTGAGGGGACTTTACTTCGACGTTCACCCGCGCCCAGGCCCAGAAATCACCGAAATAGGATCCCCGCGCCATCACGTGTCCCCAGATTCCGACGGCGTAGCCCGCGCTGAGGACATCGTAGTTTCCATCGGCGGGGACGACGCCTTTCCAGCGCATCTCTAGCGTGGCCGGCTGCAGGCCGGACTCGAGCGTCCCGTGGAAGCAGATGGGATCGTCGTCCGGCGCCCACCACCCGGCGAAGTAGTCGCGGACGTGGCCTTCGAACGGCGCGCAGAGACGTCCCTTGCGATCGTAGAACCCCTCGACGGTCGAAGAGTCGTACGAAAGAAAGGAGACGCCGGTCAGATCCTTGTTGTTCTCGGCGTACGGGCGCACGTAGATGCGGTGCGGTCTGGCGCACGAAAGCAGCAGCGCGAGCAGGACCAGGGAGAGGCGCGCGAGCATCGGCGTGCATTCTTCCAGAGTGCGCCTTCGAGCGCCAGCCTGGGATGTACCGATCGCTCGCTGCTCTGCTAAGAGGATCGCGGCAGATGACCAACCCGGTGCACGACCTCTCGAAGCTGCGGATCGACCGGGACGCGCCGCCCCAGGTGAAGCGCGCCTTCCGGAGCGCCCTCGTCGTCGCCGGCGCGGGCGCCGCGGTCATCGTGCTCGTCCTGGTGTTCCTCGGCTGGCGCCGCGGCGCGGGCGTCCCGGTCCAGGTGGCGGTCGCGACGGGCGAGGCGGGGCCTTTGGCCGGCGGCGGGGGCGCAGCGGTCACCGCGAACGGTTACGTCGTCGCGCGTACGCGGGCGTCGGTGTCGGCGAAAGTCGCCGGCCGGCTGGAATGGCTCGGGGTCAGCGAGGGGAGCCGCATCGAGAAGGGCGAGGTGATCGCGCGCCTGGAGAACGCGGATTACGTGGCGCAGCTCGCGCAAGCGGAAGCGGCCCTCGCCACGGCCCGCGCACAGCTGGCGGAGGCGGAGGCGGATCGAGACCAGGCCCGGCGCGACGCCCAGCGCGTCCACGAGATCCGCACCCAGAATCGCGAGCTGGTCTCCGCCCGCGACCTCGACGCGGCCGAGAGCCGGGCTGCGCAAGCCGTCGCGCGGGCCCGGGCAGCGTCGGCCCGCGTGGATGCCGCGGCAGCCGGCTTGCGCTTCGCGCGCGCGAATCTGGAGAACACGGTGGTCCGCGCGCCGTTCACCGGAACCGTGCTGCGCAAGGAGGCCGAGGTGGGCGAGGTCGTCGCGCCCTCGGTGGGCGGCGGGCTCACGCGCGGCGCGGTCGTCACCATGGCGGACCTGGACACGCTGGAGGTCGAAGTCGACGTGAACGAGGCGTACATCGGGAGGGTGCGCCACGACCAGCCGGCGCGCATCACGCTGGACGCCTACCCCGACGCCACCTTCCGGGGGCGGACCCGGCAAGTGGTGCCTACGGCGG
>Ga0070708_100000568_pt1 | contig 27659 bp, 25 predicted proteins | sample KBSK5503metaG_FD_65469 | JGI IMG/M metagenome (GOLD analysis project Ga0070708, IMG submission 65469) | Corn, switchgrass and miscanthus rhizosphere microbial communities from Kellogg Biological Station, Michigan, USA - KBS K5-50-3 metaG | ecosystem: Host-associated > Plants > Roots >... | reverse complement strand
CTCCCGCTGCCGACGAGAGGCTTTTCCGACGGGCCGCGAGGTGTACGACATTCAGGTGCCGCGAGGACCCAAAATGTCGTACACCTCGTCCACCGCGTCCGTCCCGCCGGGTGTCCGACGAGGCGAGGTGAGGTCAGCCAGATCCGTCTTCTCCCGATGCGGCAGGGATCTGTCCTTCCAGCGGGGTGGCGCGGGAGGAGAGCCAGTCGGCAATGAAGGGCAGGACTTCCCTCGGCGCCTGCTCCCCGAAAATCAGGTCCCCGTGTCCGTACTCCTGGCGGTCGCCGTGCTCCCGGCCGAAGATCCGCAGCTTCTTGTCCGATGCCCGCGCCAGCTCGAGGGCCCATTGCAGATTTGCGGGCGGCGCGAGCCGATCGCGACTGCCGGCGATCATGAGCATCGGCGCGGTCAAATCCTTGATCCCGTCCCGGTAGTCGACTTTTCGATCGAGGGAGCGGAAGGCGTTGTGCTCGACCCAATCGTACACCTGCGCCAGCACTCCCCGGCCCACCGAGGTGATCAGGTGGGCGTACAGTTTTTTTTGCACCGCGGCCGGAATATGGCGCGGGAAGGCGATCACGTCCGAGAACGGCAGCACCACCCGTCCCAGGAAAGGGGCGAGAGTGACGCTGAGCAGCTCCTGGCGCAGGCGGTAGGGCCACGCCGCGGCGAGCGCCAACCTCGTCGTGGTCTTCAACCAGGGATCGTAGTTGAAGTAGATCGGTGCGCCGAGCAGCACCAGGCCGTGGAGGCGCTCGGCGAGCTCGCCCTGCGCCGCCGCCAGGCCGATCAGTCCTCCCAGCGAATGGCCGACCCACATTGCTTGTGTCGCTCCGGTCTTCTGGAGGGCCATCTCGAGGAGCGCCGGCGCGTCGAACCGGATGTGATCGTCGACCGTGTACTGAGCCCATGGCCACAGGCCCGGCGAGCGGCGCGATGCGCCGGCTCCCCGCCAATCGACGCTCAGGCAGTCGAAGCCGCGCTCGGAAAGCAGGTGCGCCAGGGAGAACGGCGGCTCGAAGTCGAAGTTGTAGTGATTGGCTGCGAGCCCATGGCTCAGTAGGACCGGTTCGGCGAACCGGCGGTGGGCGGCCGGGCGGTAATGGGCGCCAATCTCCCAACCGTCCGAGCATCGCTGCCGAAGGATGGTCGGCCGCCCTCCGCGCACTGCGTAATGGCGCCGAACGACAAGGTCCCACAGGCCCAAAAGGGCCGCCACTGCAGCGGAAAATCCCAACAAGGCTACGAGATTGGCCCAACCCGTCATCCGGAATGCTCGCTGGCAATAAAACCTTGTTATGGTGACCTTCAGTCGCGAGGAAGTGATGAAGCTACGCAAGCTGATGTTCGTTCTTCCGAACCTTTTTACGCTCAGCTCGATCCTTTGTGGGTTTTACGCGATCACGCTCTGCGCCGGCGAGGCCTCACCGTCGCAGCTTTACCAGGCCGCGCTGGCCATCTTCTTCGCCATCTTCTTCGACGGATTCGACGGACGAGTCGCCCGGCTGACGAAGACCCAGACCCAGTTCGGCATCGAGTTGGACAGCCTGGCCGACGTGATCTCGTTCGGGGTGGCCCCGGCGATGCTCGTCTACAAGTGGGCGCTCCTGCCGCTGGGCTTCATCGGGCTGTTCATCTCGTTCGCGTTTGCCTCGTGCGCCGCGCTCCGCCTGGCCCGCTTCAACGTTCTTGCCCACCGGGCGCAGGGAAGGGGGAATTCCCACTTCTTCGTGGGGCTGCCCACCCCGCTCGCGGCGGGAACCATCGTCTCGATGGTGGTCGCGCACCACGGCGCGAAGGGCGGCTCGCTGGGGCTCAGGGCGCACGTCCCGATCGCGGTGGTGGTCGCGGTCCTCTCGTTGCTGATGGTCTCCACGGTCCGCTACCGCACGCTCAAGGACGTCAAGGTGTCGCCCAAGGCGGGCGCGGTGTTCATGCTCATCTGCATCGGCGGGGTGATCGTCGCCACCCAGTTCCATCCCGCGTACGTGCTCGCGGCGTACTTCGCCACCTACCTCGCCCTTGGGCTGATCGAGTCCGGCGTGCTTTTGCGCAACCATCTGGTCTCGAGAAAGATGGCGGCGTCCACGCCCTCGTCTTCCGGAGCTGTACTCTCCGAGGACGACGACGATGCGGAGGAGTCCGGAGACGTCCACGAAGAGGATTTCCTCTAAGGCCGCGATCGAGTCGTGCCGGCCGGCGCCGTTTTGGCTAGTATCCGCCCGTGAGAATTGAAGTCCTCTGCACCGGCGACGAGCTGCTCACCGGGATCACCACCGACACCAACAGCCCCTACTTCATGGGGAAGCTGCTCGATCTGGGTGAGAAGGTGGCGCATTCCCAGACCGTCGGGGACGTCCGGGAGCACATCATCGAGGCGTTGACCACGTCCCGTTCGCGCGCGGACGCGGTGCTGGTGTCCGGCGGGTTGGGGCCGACCGCGGACGATCTCACCGCCGAGTGCGCGGCGGCCGCCGCGGGCGTTCCGCTGGTCGAGAATCCCGAGGTGCTGGCGGAGCTGAAGGCGCGATTCGCGAAGCGCAACGTCGCCTTTACCCCCAACAACGCCAGACAGGCGCTGATCCCCAAGGGCGCCGAGGTGGTTCGAAACCCGGTGGGAACCGCGCCGATGTTCATTCAGCGGATCGGACGCTGCACGCTCTTCTTCGTGCCCGGCGTGCCGCGCGAGTACAAGGCGCTGGTCGACCGGGAGGTCCTGCCGAGGATCTCCGCCCTGCTCGATCGCGAGCCGGGCCGGGTGTTCCGGGCGGCGCGGTTACTGAAGACCATCGGCCTGGCCGAGTCGCATCTCGACGCGAAGGTCGCTCCGCTGGCCAAGATCCACTCTCGTGTCGTTTTCGGGTTCAGGACCCATGCGCCGGAGAATCACCTCAAGCTGCTCGCCGAAGGGGCATCGCAGCGCGAGGCGAACGAGGCGCTCGCCAACGCCGAGCGGGACTGCGGCGAGCTGCTCCATCCGTTCGTTTTCGGCGCCGACCAGGAATCGTTCGCCGGCGTTTTGGGGGCGCTCTTGCGCGAGCGCAAGGCGACGGTGGCGATCGCCGAGAGTTGCACTGGCGGGATGGCCTCGGAGCTTCTCACCGCGCCGGCGGGCGCGAGCGACTACTTCATCGGCTCGGTGGTGGCCTACTCGAACGCGATGAAGCAGAAGTGGGCCGGCGTTCGCACTGAGACCTTGCAGGCGTACGGCGCCGTCTCCCGGGAAGTGGCGATCGAGTTGGCCGAAGGCGTGCGGCGCGAGTGCGCCACGACCTACGGGCTGTCGATCACCGGGATCGCCGGACCAGGCGGCGGCACGCCGGAAAAGCCGGTCGGCACGGTCTACTTCGGCCTTGCCACGCCGGAGGGAACGCAGGCCCAACACCAGGCGATGCTGGGAGATCGCGACCGCATTCGACTCTTCTCCGCCGCGCACGCCCTGGACATGCTTCGCCGCCACCTGCTCGGCGTGGGCCCAAAGCCGTGACCGGCGGGCCGGACCGATCGACCTCGATCGGCGGCGCCGCCTCCAGCGCCGGGCAGCCTCCCCTGTCGAGCGCCTCGGTTCGGCTCCGGGCGTGGGCGGGGTCTCGCCGGACCGAGCTCGCCCTTTTTGCCGCCTGTTTCTGCCTCTTCGCCGCCTTCAGCTCGCAGCGCTTCCTTCGGCAGAGTGCGGCGCCGCATTTCATCTATCAGGCCCAGGCCTGGCTCGAGGGGCGGCTGGACCTCGATCCGCAAGTCCTCCCGAATATCGAGGACTGGGCCTGCGTGCGGGAAATCGCGGGCAGGAAGGTCCGCTGCGCCGGCGCCCCGCTGCCCGGCGACCGCTGGTACGTGAGCTTTCCCGCGTTCCCCGCCCTGGCGATGCTCCCCTTCGTCGTGCTTCACGGCTACCAGTTCAACGACACGTCCTTCACCGTGGCGATCGGGGCACTGGCGATCGCCTTGTTCTACGCCCTGCTGCGGGCCCTCTCCGCCGCCGGAGAGATCTCCACCGGCCGGGTGGAGAACGTCCTGCTCGCGCTGCTGCTCGGCTTTGGAACCGTCTTCTTCTACTGCACGATTCGAGGCGAAGTCTGGTTCACCGCGGAGATCATCGGGGTCGGGCTGACCTGCCTCTACGTCCTCTTCGCCCTCCGCGCCCGGCGTCCGGTTCTCGCAGGACTCGTCTACTCGATGGCGGTGCTCACCCGGACCCCGCTCGCCTTCGCGGGAATCTTCTTTCTCCTCGAGTGCTTCTGCCCCGGCCCGAAGGACCGCTGGCGGCAGCTTCTCGACTTTCGACGCAACGCCGCCGCCTGGCGAAAGCTGGCGCTGTTTGCCGCGGGCGCCGCGCCGCTCGCCATCGCCGCGGCGATCTACAACCAGCTTCGCTTCGGCAAGCTGAGCGAGTTCGGGCATCGATTTCTCTACAACAACCGCGTCAACGCGGACATCGATCGCTACGGCCTGTTCGACTTCCACTACCTCGGGCGCAACCTCGAGGCGGCCTTTTTCAAGCTGCCCCAAATAACCCTGCACCCGCTTCGGCTGAGCTACGACCCGTATGGCCTGACCCTGCTGCTCACGTTGCCCGTCCTGGTCTTCATCTGCGCGCCCAGGGCCGTGCCGCGGGTCCACTGGCCGCTCTGGCTCACGGTGGCGGCCTGCGCCCTCCCGGGGTTTTTCTACCAGAACACCGGGTACATGCAGTTCGGGTTCCGCTTCAGCCTCGACTACACACCCTACTTGCTAATTCTCTTAGCCGCTTCCGGCTGGTCAATCCGGAACCGCTGGGTGCTCGCGGCGGCGCTGCTCGGTTTGCTGGTCAACTTCTGGGGCGCGGTCGCCTTCCGCGGCTTCACCGAGATCGTCCGCAACTGGTGAATCGGCCCGCCGCTCATCGCCCCAACGGGGTGAGTCGGCCGTGCTCCTCACCGCCGCAACTGCTGAATCAACCCCGGCGCTCACCGCCGTAACGGGTGAATCGACCCCAGCGACCAGCGCTGCAACTGGTGAATCGGTCCCGCCGCTCACCGCCGCATCACCGACTCGCGCCGCAGACACTGTACCTCGTCAGCTGGCGAGTCGACCCCGCCGCTCACCGCGGGGATGATCGAGATCTCATCCCCCGCGGAAATGGGCGTGTCCAGGCCGCCGGTGTAGCGGATGCTTTCGCTGCCGACGAAGATGTTGACGTGGGGGCGGACCTCGCCGGTCTCGGTGAGGATGCGATCGCGAACCCCCGGGTGTTTCCTCGCCAGCGAATCCAGCGCATCGCGCACGGTGGTCGGAGCCGACTCGCTGGTCACCCGCTTCTGCCCTTCGGTGAAGGTGCGAAGATACCCGGGAATGAGGAACACCACCGCCATCTAGGCTCTCGCGCGCGCGGAGGATCGCTTCTTGGAGCGGACCGGCTTTGCCTTCTTGGCGCGGGGTTTGGATGGCTTGCTCTTCGGCCCGCCCACCAGACCCGTCTTCAGCGACACCACCGGGGGCAGGGTGCTGGCGATCAGCTGCCACGAACCGCCCTCGTTGCGAGAGCCGTAGAGCTTTCCGCTGCGGGTGCCGAAGTACACTCCCGCCGGGTCCAGCGAATCGGTGGCCATCGCGTCCCTTAGAACGGTCTCGAAGGCGTTCTTTTGCGGCAACCCCTTGGTCAGTGGCTCCCACGCGCCGCCCCCATCGCGGGTGCGGTAGACGCGAAGCTTGGCTTCGGGGACGCAGCGGAACTGGTCCGACTCCAGCGGCAGGGCATACACCGTGTCCTGATCGTGGGGGTGCATCGCCATCGCGAAGCCAAAGTCCGATGGAACGCCGCGCGCGATGTCGCTCCAGGATTCGGCCCCGTCGTCGCTGCGGTAGAGGCCGAAATGGTTCTGGAGAAACAGGCGATTTGGGCGCGACGGATGGCTCACCACCTTGTGCACGCATTGCCCGAACTCCGGATACTTGTCCGGCAGGAACTCCGCGCGGACTCCCTGGTTGCGGGCTTCCCACGAGCGGCCGCCGTCCTTCGTCCGGTACACCCCGCCGGTCGAGATAGCGACGTGCATCCGCTGGGGGTCCGACGGATCGGGGACGATCGTGTGCAGGCACAATCCGCCGCCGCCCGGCTGCCAGCGGCTCCGATGCGGGTGGTCGAAGAGTCCGCGCACCAGGGACCAGCTCTCCCCCGCATCGTTGGACTCGAAGAGGGCGGCGGGCTCGACGCCGCAAAACAGCGTGTCCGGACGGTCGGCAGGCAGCGCGATCTGCCAGATCTGTTTCAGCGCCACCCCGGCGTCGCTGGGGAACTTCACGTTGGCTTCCACGGGGTTGGTCCAGGTATGCCCGAAGTCGTCGCTCGATCGAAGGACCGCTCCAAAGTGCATGTTCTGCACCGCGGCCCAGATGCGCTGCCGCCCCATTCGCGAGTCGTAGGCCGCCGCGTAGACGGCGTGCCCGGGAAAGTGCGGGCCGGCGATCTGCCACCCCGAGCGCGCGGAATCCGAGCTCAGAATGAACAGTCCCTTCATCGTTCCCACGAGCAACAGGGCATCGCCCTTTTTGACCTTCAGGGGTGGGGCAAACTGCATGCGTCCCTCCGAGTTCAAAAGAGGGCCCCTTCGTACTCGCGCCCGGACGAACCTTCAAGGGTCGCGTCCGGCAAGGCGTCGACGGACATCCCTTGACGAGCGGCCGCCCCAGGGCCCACGTTGTTCTTTGTGGACCCGCCGGAAAAGCGCCTGCACACCCGGGAAGAGAGCGGCATCCGCCTCGATGCTCAAGGCCGCTGGTGGCACGACGGAGAGCTCGTCGAGCATCCCCACATCATCGAAGCCTTCAACCGCGGGATCTCTCCGGACGAGAACGGAAGATTCCGCCTGCGACTGGGGAACGACTGGTGCTACGTCGACGTCGAGGATGCCGCCTACCGGGTGCTGGCGATCGATCTCGCCTCGGACGACCGCCTGTCGATCCGACTGAGCGATCGCACCGCCGAGATCCTCGACCCCGCCACCCTCTCGCTCGACGCCGACGGGGCGTTCAGCTGCGCCGTCAAGCACGGCCAGGCGAAGGCGAAGTTCTCGCGCGAGGCGCACTTTGCCCTCGGCAGCCATCTCGAAGAGCAGGAGGGACGGCTCTCGCTCAGGGTTGGCGCGAAGAGCTATCCGATTCCGCTGATTGCGAAGTGAGCTCCTCCTCGCGCCGGTGGCGATTCTTGGAGCCTGCGCGCTGCGCCCGGATGGACGAGCCGACCTCGACGCCTCGGCCGCTCCGGCTCGACTTGGACCGCTTCTGGGACGGCCGGTTCTGGATCGCGTACCTGCTGGTCGACAGCGGCGGGGCGCTGGATTCAGGCGCGAGGAATGACGTTCCTTTCACTTCGGGAATGTCCTCGGAGAACTTTTCGGTGCCCATGATCTCCGCGATCCGCCGGCTCTCGTCCTGCTGCCAGGCGTCGCGGGTGGCGCACCCCGATAGAAAGCCGAGCACCGCGACGATCGTCCAGGCCATGGCGGCGCCTGGCCCGCTGCTCTTCACGCGGCCGCCTCGTCCTGAACGAGCTGGACCACCTCCGGGGGCTTTCCGGCGGCGAGCGCCTGGACGGCCAGCTCTTCCATCAGCCCGGGCCTTTCCCGGAGCCAGTCCACCGCGCGCTCCCGGCCCTGGCCGATCCGCTCTCCCTGCAGGCTGAAGTGGCTGCCCGACTTTTCGATCAACCCGTGCGAAACGGCGAGATCGAGGACCTCGCCCGCGCGGCTGATCCCCGTCCCGTAGAGGATGTCGAACTCCGCTTCCTGGAAAGGCGGCGCCAGCTTGTTCTTCACGACCTTAACCTTGGTGCGCGTCCCGACCAGCGCGTCTCCGTCCTTGATGTTCCCCGACCGCCGGATCTCCAGGCGCGCCGAGGAGTAGAACTTGAGCGCGTTTCCGCCGGTGGTCGTCTCCGGATTTCCGAAGACGACTCCGATCTTCATCCGGATCTGATTGATGAAGATGATGCAGGTACCCGAGCGGCTGACCGCGCCGGTGAGCTTTCGCAGGGCCTGGCTCATCAATCGCGCCTGCACGCCCATGTGCGCGTCCCCCATGTCGCCCTCGATCTCGGCCTTAGGCACCAGCGCGGCGACTGAGTCGATAACGATCAGATCGAGCGCTCCGGAACGGACCAGATGCTCGGTGATCTCGAGCGCCTGCTCCCCGGTATCCGGTTGAGAGACGAGAAGCTCCTCGATGCGCACCCCGAGTCTCCGGGCGTAGCTGACGTCGAGCGCGTGCTCGGCATCGACGAAGGCGGCCACGCCTCCCTGCGCCTGGACCTGGGCGATCGCGTGCAGCGCCAGCGTCGTCTTGCCGGAGGACTCGTTGCCGAAGATCTCCACCACCCGACCGCGCGGATATCCGCCCACGCCGAAGGCGCGGTCCAACCCGACCGAGCCGGTGGGAATGACCGCGACTTTTTGCTCCGAGGCCTCGCCCCCAAGCTGCATCACCGCGCCCTTGCCGAATTGCTTTTCGATCGCCGCCACCGCTGCCGCCACCGCCTTGAGCTTCTCTGTGAGTTTCCCCATCCCGTGCTCCCTTTTCCGAAGTCATTCGTGCGCCGGGCAATCCGGCCGCTCCGACCGGCCAGAGCAATCCGCGTGCCCTCGGGCGCTGCGTCGATGCCGCCCGGCCGCGCCATCTCGCCGCCCATCCGGACATCCCGGGCATCGGACTTGAGGCGGGCCCTGGCTCAAAACGGCTCTTCGCGGTCGTCGCTCGAGCGTCGCGCGGCGGCGGCGGCGTCGAGCAGCTTGTCGAAGTATCCGCGGTGCCGGGACGAGCTCTGCCCATTGGCGAGCCACCCTTTGCGATCGATCATCCGGCAATCGATCGCCAGCTGCATATCCTCGAGCTCGATGCGGTCGTGCTCCTCCAGATCGGCGCGCGTTCGCGCCAGCTTGAGGATCCGATCGTGCGCCCGGGCGGAGAGCCCGTGCCGCTTCACCGCCAGCTCGAGCATCTTCTCGGACCTGCCGCTCATCCCGCAGTGCTGGCGCATCAGCGCGGGGGTCATCTGAGCGTTGCAGTAGACGCCGAGGTCCGCCCGGAAGCGGTGTCGCTGGCGTTCCCGCGCGGCCTCGACCCGCTGACGGTAGTGCGCCGAAGGCAGCTCGTCCTCGTGGAGCGAGGCGATCTTTCGATACTCGAGCGGCTTGGTCTGCAGCGAAATGTCGATCCGATCGAGGAGAGGCCCGCTGACGCGAGCGTGGTAATCGGCGACGCGGAACTCGGCGCAGGTGCAGATCCGACCGTAGACGTTGAAATAGCCGCAGGGGCATGGATTCATCGCGGCCACCAGCATCACCCGGCAGGGATAGGTCACGTTCTGGCTGGCCCGCGCGAGGTGGATGAGTCCCTCCTCGAGCGGCTGGCGGAGGACCTCGAGCACGTGCTTTCGAAACTCGGGCAGCTCGTCGAGGAAGAGCACGCCGTGGTGCGCCATCGAGAGCTCGCCCGGCCTGGTGCTCGGGCCCCCTCCGACGAGGCCCGCGTCGGAGATGGTGTGGTGGGGCGTCCGGAACGGGCGATCGCGCATCAGCGGCTGGCCTTCGGGCAGAAGCCCGAGCACCGAATGAATCTTGGTGACCTCCAGCGCCTCCTGGAACGACATCTCGGGCAGGATGCTGGGCAGGCGCCGCGCCAGCATCGTCTTGCCCGAGCCGGGCGGACCGCACATCAAGACGTTGTGCCCTCCGGCGGCGGCGAGCTCGAGCGCGTTCTTGATCTCGCTCTGTCCCCGGACCTCGGACATGTCGAGCTGTCCGGTCGAATCGCAGGTTCGCGCTCCGATCCGATTCCGGTCGTGACCCGGCAGCACCGCCACCCCGGTCAGGTGGTCGACGGCCTGGCGAAGATGCTCCACCGGAATCACCTCGATCCGATCCACCAGCGCCGCCTCGGGCGCGTTGGCGGCGGGAACGACGAGGCCGCGAAATCCTCCGTCGCGGGCGGCCACCGCCAAGGGCAACACCCCCCGGATCGGCTTGACCGCGCCATCGAGCGATAGCTCTCCGCCGAAGAGATGGTCGCGCAGCGCTTCTTCACCCATCAATCCGGCCGCGGCGAGCACGCCGAGCGCGATCGGCAGCTCGAACGCCGCCCCCTCCTTGCGGATGTCCGCCGGCGCGAGATTGACGGTGATCCGCTTCTGGGGCAGCTCGAAGCCGGAGTTCTTCAGGGCCGAGATCACCCGGACCTTGCTTTCCCGGACCGCCCCCTCGGGAAGGCCGACGAGGTTGAAGTAGGGCAGGCCGATGGCCATGTCGACTTCGACCTCGACCACCACCGCGTCCACCCCGATCAGCGCGCCGGACCTGACCGTCGCGAGCATCCCCGCCGCCTTTTCTTTCGCCTCAAGGCGGCCGTGAAGCAACGCCCGTACCGCCGACGATTGGCAGGCCCGTGCAGCGATGCGCAGGAAGCGTTCTACCCCTCTGGGAGGCCAGCGCGGAGACGGTCGTCCACCGACGCGGTCGTTCCACGCGAAGGACTTCAGATGCGAGGCGCGGTGGAGCCTGGCGCGCGGAGCGTACGAGGCGGTACGTGAGCACGCCAGGGGGACCGCAACGAAGCAGGTGGGCTGTGCAGCAGTTTTTCAACCCCTGCTTAGTGGCCGCCGGGAGTAATTGCTCCGGACAGCCCGCTGGGGGACGTGGAAGTCGACCCCGTCGTCGGCGTCTCTCCCGGCGCCTGCGGCGCACCCGGCGTTGGGATCGCGTGCTCGGGAATCTCGGTCATCATCCCCAGCGTCTCGGCGCCGGCCAGCTTCGCGCCGTCCAGGGCAGCCACCAGCTTCGCGTAGTTCGCCTTGTCGTCCGGCATGAAGAAGACCAGCTTGTCGCCGGGCGCCCGGGCCGCGAGGATCCGCCGGAGGCGATTCACGTACTCGGGCGGTTCGATCTTCTCGGTATTGATGAAGATGGTGCCGTCCGCATCCAACCCGACCACGATCTGCTCGGGCGGCACTTCCTGCTGCGTCTCCACTTGTTCCGTCGAGGGGACGCGCACCGCGATGTCTTTTTCCAGAAGCGGCGTCACCACCATGAAGATGATCAGCAGCACCAGGACGACGTCGACCAGGGGCGTGACGTTGATGTCCGAGTTCGGCCGACCACTCGGATTGACGAAAAACTTCCGCCTCGAATGAAAATCCATCATCGCTGTCGCGCGCTCACTTCTTTGCCTTTTCGTCTTTGAGCTCTTCCACCCCGAGGGAGATTCCCTTGGCGCCGGCTTTCCTCGCCAGGTTCATCACCTTCCGGACGTCGCCATAGGCGAGCGATTGGTCTCCCTTGAGGAGGATCGGACGCCCTTCCTTCTGCGCCCATTCCTCTTTCAGACGCTGCTCGAAGCCTTTGTCATCGTACTCATCGTGCTCGATGTAGAGGTGCTTGTCGGGGGTCACCGAGACGATGATCGGGTCGGCCTTCTTTTCCTCTTTTTCGATCTGCTGAGCCTTGGGCAGCCGCACGTCCTTGCCCCGCTGGAGCATCGGCGTCACCACCATGAAGATGATCAGCAACACCAGCACGACGTCCACCAGCGGCGTCACATTGATTTCGTTCTTGATGCCCTGATTAGGGCCAACTGCCATTGACATGGTTTAGGTCTGCGGCATGTGCGGGGTGTGGGCGTGGCCTCCCAGCTGCTTGTTCACCACGTCGAGAAACTCGTTCGCTGACTCGGCGATGTCTACCGCGCGAGCGTCGACCCATCCCTGGAGGAAGTTGTAGAACATCACCGCGGGGATCGCGACCAGCAGACCGAACGCGGTGGTCACCAACGCCTCGGCGATACCGGCGGACACCGTCCCGAGGCCGCCTGAACCGGTCATCGCCATGCTCTGGAAGGAGTTCACGATACCCATCACCGTTCCGAGCAGACCGACGAACGGCGCGGTCGAACCCACGGTCGCGAGCAGACCCAGGCCGCGCTTGAAGCTCTGGACTTCGCGTTGGCCTTGGCGTTCGAGGGCCCGGGCGATCGACTCCACGGCGGCCTCCCGGTTGCTCGGGTTGCTCAGCCGGTATGCGGTCAGCCCGGCGCCGATCACCCGTCCCAGGTGACCGACCTTCTTGCCGACGTTCGTCGACGAGGCTGCCTGGAGGTCACCCTTGGCGAGGACCGCCGCCATCTTCTGGGCGAAGCTCTTGGATTCGCTCTTGGATCTACCGAAGACTACCCAGCGCTCGATCGCCACCACGAGCGAGGTGAAAGACATGATGGCCAGCACGAACACGATTGCCCGTGCGAAGAGCCCCATGTGATGCCAAAGGTCCGTGATTGTGAATTGCATAGTTTGCTATCGCGCCTCCGTTTCGCGCGTTTTTAGAAAAACAGCGTTTTAACCAGTTTCAGCGGGGGATCACCAGCCTGATCTGGATCAGATAGTCAACCGCGACGGGTCTTCCCTGATAGTGGACGGGCTTGTACCTCCAAGTAGAAACGGCGTCGAGCACCGCTTGGCTCATGTGCGGCAGAGGCTTGATCACCCTGCAATTCTCCAGCTTTCCATCGATGGTAATCACGCACTTGAGCAGGAGCGTCCCCTCCACCTGCGCGGCGAGGGCCTCGCGGGTGTAGCGGACCGGGTCGCCGGAAATCTGCTCCGGGCGCGTCATGCCCTCGCCGAAGGGAAGGACGTTGCCTCCCAGGTGGCCGCCCGGCACTCCTCCAACAGCGCCGCCGACCAGGCCGCCCTCCGTGCCCCCGGCAACTCCGCCGGCAACTCCGCCTGGGGCGCCTTCCGCGCTCGGCTGACCGTCGCTCGAGGCGGCGGCCTCTTGCGGCTCTTCGGGGTCCGCCTCGGGCGGCTTATTCTTCGGAAATTCTTTTGGTTGAACGAGCTTCTCGGGCTTCCGGACGAGTCGGTGCTCGATCGGGCGGAGCCTGGAGGTCGACGAGGCAAGCTTCGCGGGTGGTGGAGGAGGGGGAAGGGATGGGGACAAGTCCACTGCCTTCATGAACTTCACCGCCAGGTCGGGTTGGCGCTTGATCGCGGGCTCACTGGTCGAAAACCAAAGGATGAGTGCGACGACCCCCGCGTGCAAGGTGATCGAAAAAATCGCCCCGGTTCCGAAGCGCCTGCCTGTCAAGTCCTTCGAGTTGAGAACGGCGTCGAACATGAGACCCAGGGCTCGCGAAGGCAGATCGCCGCCGGCGTTCCCGGCCTTCGAGAAAGCCGGGGTGTCGATCAAAACCACTGCCGGATGCGACAGGCGATCGTACCGCGCGGCGCTGAGAGCCAGAAGACCGCTCACCGACGCCAAAGTGGGTCAGCGGCGTCGTGTGCCCCACCGCAGGGTCGTTTTGTTTCGGGTAGTTTCAAGGTGGATCAGCGAGCAGTGCAGACACAACGGTCGCGCCAAGCGCGGAATTCCTATCGATCGATGAAGCTCGGAATTCCCGGTGAACGGCGAGCGGGGTGGGCGAGGGAGGGGCCCGTCGCCGGCGCGGCCGCGTCTACTGCACGCCGGGCTTGAGGGCGGGCGGATCCGAGGTGAGGACGCACTTGAACAGGACCGGGTCGCACCTGACCGCGAAGTCCGGATTCACGTTCGTCTGAGGGAAGGAGCCCGGGCCACAGCGGCTGTCGTCGGGGATCTGATTCCCCATCCCGTCCAGGACGGGAGCTCCGGTGCTGTCGACCTGGAAGCAATCCGCGTTCGGCTGCATCCCCACCGCTTTGTACTCGGCGGTGCACCCGCCTTCGGTGTACCGCAAGGTCGCCGACATCTGCGTTCCGGGAACGTTGGCCCGCACCACGAACTTCACGTCGCTCCACTCGTAGGCGATGTCCGAGCCGCCCGCGTTCTGCTCCGCTCGGGTCAGGGTCGGGATCGCGCAGATGTCGTTGGCGTCCGGCGCGTCCTGGGTGAGGTTGCCGCTGGAGTTGGGGCTGTGGGTGGGATCGGTGTCCGACGGCGTCGCCAGGGCCATCGCGCCGAGGGTGTCGGTGCGGATGACCACCAGCGGTTTTTGCCCGTCGGGGAAATACTTCCGGACGCCCAATCCTTCGCCGGCCTTCCGGGAACAGGCTCCCCCGGGCTGGCTGGGCTTCAGCGTGTACTTGGCGAACCAGCCGCCCCCGCCGCCTCCTTGACCAATCACGCAGGTCACCGGGCTCTGCGAAAAGTTGCAACCGACCAATCCAACGAGGGCGAAGACGGTGCAGGCGATGCATCGAATCATGGCGAAATCCTCGTGGGCTAGAAGCTCAACCGCGCGGTGAACCGGAAGCTTCGCGGCGGCTGAAACGCAATCGGCCGGAGAAAGTTGGGATTGGCGGCGCCGGAGAACGGCGTTCCATCGAAATTCGTCAGCCGGCACTGGCTCCGCTGCGTCGGATCCGTCGCGTTGCAAGTATTGAGGTCCGATCGGGAGCCGCCCTCGATCGGTTTCACCGTGGCGAAGGTGTAGTTCTGATCGACCGCGGTGGCCGTCTGGAAGTTGAAGAGATTGAAGATGTCCGCTCCGACGCTCAATGCATACCCTGGCGAGAAGCGGTAGGCGACGGCGAGATGGGTGTCGATGTCGTGAACCCAGGAGAGGCGGCCCGCGGAGCCTCGGGGGAGGATGAAGGCCTCGGAAGGCCCGTAGATGTAGTGGGCGCCCAGATAGTTCAGCGGTGCGCCGGATCGTCCGATGTACGAGGCGCCCAGGGTGAGGCCGGTGGTGTTGGTCAGCCAGATCTCCTTCGCTCCGAAGAGCTTGATCGAGTGCGAGTGGTCGGCGGGAAGCTGCCCGTACCGGTTGGCGATCAGGGACTTGAGATCGAAGTCCGAGGTCAGGTTGGGCTCGAGCTGATTGTTTTCGGGCCTGAACAACCCTGAATAGTTTCCGCGCAGGTTGGAGTAGGTGTAGCTGGCCTGGGTCAGCCACGACTGGTTGAACGTCTTGGTGAAATAGATGGTCGCCGCGTCGTATTTGCGGCTCGCCTGCGGAAAGTCATTCTTCGAGACGCCCAGGCCGGGGTTGCCGATGAAAAATGTAAAGCCTTCATCGCGGCTCATGTCTTCGATCGCCGCGTTGAGGCGGCGGCGGGTGTAGGAGACGCCGACCCGGCCGTCGCGAATCACCTCGTACTCGGCGCCGGCGACGATCTCGTCGTTGGACTGCGCCTGGAGATTCGGGTCGACCGCCACCGTGTCCTGGTTGAATCCAGCCCACAATTGATTCGGATCGTTGGGAGCCCCCTGCGGGTTGAAGTTGGCGGGGTTGCGGCAGGAGCCGGCGGCCTGCACCGGATCGCTCGGGTTGCAGACGCTGGCGGGGCGGCTCGAGGAGAGGAAGCGATCGCCCGGAAACGACCGGTCGTGCATGTTCAGCGGAACGCTCTCGTAGTACCGGGCGAAGCTGGCGAAGATCTTCGATCGACCCTCGTGGGTGAAGTCGTAGACGACTCCCACGCGAGGCGACCACTCCCTGGGCAGCGAGATGTCCACGCGTCCGCTGGAGTCTTGGAGGGACTGGAGATCCCAGCGAACGCCGGCGTTCAGCGTGATGAAGTCCTGGACGCTCCAGCTGTCCTGGATAAAGGCGCCGAGGCCGGTCGAGTACGAGGTGTTCTTCACTATCCGGAGGATCACCGGATCGTCCGGCCCGCGCAGGTAGCCGAACTCGCGGTAGTCGACGAAGTTGCCGAAGCCGTCCTCGGCGTATTGGACCGTCCCCGCGATCCCCTTGTCCTTCTGATAGGTGAGCCGCTCGACGTCCACGCCGGCCTTGAGGATGTGATGTCCGGCGAGGGTCGCGAGGAAGGTGCCGACGAAGCGGCCCTGAAAGCGATCCATCGATGCTTCGCTGATCGGAATGCCGAGCGGCCAGTAGGGCCCGCGGGGGCCTCCCGTATTGTAGTTCGCCACCGGGCACCTCGGCGACGCCAAGCCGATCGAGTTGCAGACGCTCGGGTCGGGCAGCTGCTCGAACTCGGTGATGCTGTGCGGGCCGGTGCCGCCGTTGGTCCACCACACGTCCGACTGGGAGGCAAGCCCGGTCTGGCTTCCCACCTTCGATCCGTCCATCGCGCGAACGGCCGTGTCTTGATGGTGCCAGCCTCCGGTGACGTCGAAGAGCAGGTGCTTGTCGAGGAACGCCGAGGACCATTTCACCGCGGTGTTGATGGAGTTGAAGACGTACTGGTGCGCGATCGCACCGATCTGTCCATCGAGCAGATACGTCTCCGGAGCGCCGGTGTTCGGATCGATGCCGATGTCGTTCATTCCGCCGGAGCTGGTCGGCGTCCCGTAGACCGAGAGGGTGAGGCTGTGGTCGCGATCGACCAGGAACGTGAGCTTGCCGATGTATTGATAACTTCGCTCGTCGGCGAAATAGAACTGCTGCGTGCCGGGAATGCGGGTCGTCGTCTGCAGACCATTGGCGTCGGTGATCTGCTGTCCGTTCCCGTCGAAGTTCAACGAGCTCAGGTTTCGCTCCAGCCGATAGCGGGTGAAGGCGGGGCTGAATCCGGCGTAAAACCAGAGTTTGTCTTTGATGATCGGCCCACCCAGCTCGGCGCCGATGCTGCCGATGTTGAAGGCGCGGGTGGTGGTGGTGATCGCGTTGGCTTGCTGGGTGATGGTGGAGGCGCTGCCGTCCAGCCCTCCGGGGCTGTAATAGGAGAACACCGATCCGTGGAATTCGTTCGAGCCGGACTTGGTGACGACGTCGTAGATTCCGCCGGTCGACCGCCCGAACTCAGGCATGTAACCGCCGCTGATGATGTTCACTTCCTGGATGAAATCGAGCGTGAGCGGCGAGCCGAGGCTTCCGTAGGCGGGATCGTTGACCGACAGTCCATCGATCAAAAAGCCGTTCTCGTTCGAGGTCGCGCCGTTGAGGGAGAATCCATAGCGATCCGGTTGGCCGGTGGGGGCGAGCTCGGCGAGCGATTCGAAGGAGCGGGCGCCGCCGTGTTTTCCTCCCGGCGCGGAGAGCGGCAATTGTTGAAAGACCTCGGAGCTGACGCTGGTGCTGAGCTGCGTCGACCCGACGTCGACCGAGGGCGGGCGCGCCACCACGATGACCGTTTCACCCACGATCGCTTCGGGGAGGAGCTCCGCGTTGTATCGGAGCGTCTGTTCGATGCGCAGCGAGATGTCGCCTCGGACGAGCGGTTTGTAACCATCCTTCTCGAGACGCAGCGAATAGGTGCCCGGGGGAAGCTGGGGAATCCGATACAACCCGCTGGAATCCGTGACGACCACTTGTTCGCCCTGTAGGTTGGGCGAGGTCGCGGTGACCACGACGTCGGCGAGCGGACCCTTGGTCGCGGCGTCGATCACGTTTCCGGTCAGCACGCCGTTGCCCTGAGCGAGCGCCGCGAAGCCGATCAACGAGGTCGCAACGCAAACAGCTCGCAGAGCTGCAGCGAAGACCGATTTCGTCACAGGAACCCCTTTGAATCTGGAAGGAATGGAAGAAAAGGATAGACAGCAAAACCAGCCAATACAAACATCTGAGAACACTTAGTTGTCTCTCTTTGTCGCACCTCGGGCTCGTCTTGCTCACGCCGCACCACCTTGTTTGGACATGCTGTGCGGGAGCCGTTTCGCGAGGCGAGTCGGCTTCGATCCAAATGCACGCGAGGTCACGAGCGATCGAGGTCCGATTCGCTCGTAGGCAAAGAGGGTGAAGCACTCGGCGAGCCGCGGTCGGTAGGCTCATGCCCAAGCAATGTCTGAGCGACGGTCAGCTCAGTGAACAGTCATCGAGCGTCCTGCACGTTAGCTCGTGTCCAGCGAGGTGACGATGCGATCCATCGCTGTGACGGCTTGCGAGCGAGCTCGGGAAAGATTTGGCTGCGTAACAGCGGATGCAGGCGACCCATCTACAGCTCGTGTGAATTTGCCGCGGAGCCTCGGAGCTCGGGGTGGAGATGGCCTGCGAGACTCATAGGTACTCACAAGCTCGGCAATGACCGAATCCCGATCGTCGACAACGTCCTGCCAAGTGAACCGGAGTACTACCCACCCGAGCCTGAGCAGAGCGCGATCCCGAGCCCGGTCGCGCACGAACGCCGCGCGGGTGCCATGCTGCGTCCAGCCATCGAGCTCAACGCAGAGGCGCGCCTCGGGCCAGGCGAAGTCAACCTCGGCGATAAGGTGCGCACCCTCGAGAACCTTCCAGTGCAGCTTCGGCTTCCGTCCGGTTGCCTGCGCGAGCTCGATGCCAATTGATTCGAGAGCGCTGTCAGGAACCTCGTCTTCCCTCTGATGCTCGCTGACAAGTTTCCGTAGGCAGGCCGCCCCGCGGCGACCTCTTCCGTAGGTGTCAAGCGCTCGACGAATCCAAACGAGGTTCGACTTTCTTTGTCGAAGCGCCGAATCAAGCGCCGCTCGAAGCCACACCGCATCGAGGACCGATGCGAGGTCGACCATCGTTCGGGCGAGATGAGTAACTCGAAAATGCCCTCGCCTGGTTGTGTGGGTCTCTGTCAAATTCCTCGAACGGCACACTTGAATGCCGTGCAGCCTGGGCTTCCTTCGTGAAGCGGGAATCGAGATTTGCACCGAAGGCTCCCGCGGGACGTCGAGTCCAAGCCTTCTTGCCGCACTTAAGTGCGACAGTACCGCCCCTTCACCGGCAGCGCGCATTGCCGCCATCTCCAACTCATCGAGACTGGCCCTATGCGAACCGAGCCTGAACACCCCCGGATGCAGCCGAGTCCACTCTCCGGTTTGAATCCGACGGCGGAGCCATTTGCGGGAAACTCCGCATGCCGCGCAGTCTTCCATCGTCACGACGCCGAACTGCCTCGATGCCAGCGCCACCAGCCGCTTGGGGCCTTCGTTTGCCAATCCGCCACCCGCCTCCCGGTCCTTTCAGCGACCGCCGCCGCCCATTTTTGGCGAACTGAGTGACATTTGGGCTCCCGCGAGGGCCCAAATTGTCACACGGTTCATTCATTCGTCCTCGCTCTCTGAGGCGTCCACCACGCCTTTCTGCCAGAAATCGCTTGGACCTCGTGCACGTGCTCGGTTGCCCCACCCGGCCGGCCCCGTAGGGGCGTCGCTGATCGCCCCGCGTGGCGATGCCCGCATCGCGGTGATAAGTCCCTGGGCGTGGATGGCCAAGGAACAGCTCTGGATCGCGCTCGAGCGCTGCTGCGCGACGAGCAGGGCACCGTGTTCAAGCAGGCGCCGCTGCGAATCGCCCTCTGCTATCCCAGCCCCTACTTCGTCGCGATGAGCTCGCTCGGGTACCAGACGATTTATCGCGAGATCAATCTCCACCCGGCCGCGTCGGCGGAGCGCGCGTTCCTTCCCGAGGACGTCGAGGAGCTCAAGCGAAGCCGCACGCCATTGTTCACCCTGGAGTCGCAGACCCCGCTCGCCGGCTTTCCCATCCTCGCCTTCTCCATCTCCTACGAGCTGGAGATCGCGGGGTTCTTCCAGATGCTGGACCTCGCCGGAATCCCCCTCTTGCGCGAGGAGCGGAGCGCGGGAAGCCCGCTGGTGGTGGCGGGAGGGCCGCTCACCTTCTCCAACGCGGAGCCGCTCGAGCCCTTCGCCGACGTCATCGTGCAGGGGGAGGGTGAGGAGCTCATCCACACGCTGCTCGACGCGGCGCCTCGGATGGACCGGCGGGAGCTGCTCGATCACCTCGGCGCCACGCCGGGGTTTCTCGTTCCCGGCCACGGCGGCCGGCGCTATTCGGTCGCCAAGGCCGGCGATGAACGCCTGCCGGCGCGCTCGCAGATCGTGACCCCGAACACCGAGCTGCGGTCGATGTTTCTCATCGAGCCCGAGCGCGGCTGCTCGCGCGGCTGCCACTACTGCGTGATGCGCCGGACCACGAATGGCGGGATGAGGACGGTGCCCGCCTCGGAGGTGCTCTCCCTCGTCCCCGAGCAGGCGCGGCGCGTCGGACTGGTCGGCGCCGCGGTCACCGATCATCCGGAGATCACCCAACTCGTTCGGACCCTCGTCGACTCCGGCAGGGAGGTCGGCGTGTCCTCGCTTCGCGCCGATCGCCTCAGCCAGCCGCTGGTGGATGCCCTGCGCGACGGCGGTGCGCGCGTGCTCACGGTGGCCTCGGACGGCGCGTCGCAGAAGATTCGCGACCTCGTCGATCGGAAGCACTCCGAAGAGCAGATTCTCAAAGCAGCGCAGTTTGGTCGCGCCGGCGGAATGCAGCGGCTCAAGATCTACAACATGGTCGGATTGCCGTTCGAGACCGACCGCGACATCGACGAGCTGGTGCGGTTCACCATCGAGCTGTCCCGCATCCTTCCCGTCGCCCTCGGCGTGGCGCCGTTCGTCGCCAAGCGCAACACGCCACTCGACGGATCGCCGTTCGCCGGCATCGCCGAGATCGATGCGAAGTTGGCCCGGCTTCGCCGCGGCCTCAAGGGCAGAGGCTCGGTCCGGCCCACTTCGGCGCGATGGGCCTGGATCGAATATATGCTCGCGCAGTGCGGTCCCGAGGCCGGCCTCGCGGCGATGGATGCCTACTGCGCCGGGGGATCGTTCGCCGCCTACAAGCGGGCGTTTGAGAATCGCGGAGCGGTCCCCTTCGAAGCCGCCCGAACGCCGGATGGCCGACGCAACCCCACCGTCTGGCCCTCGGTATCGCCCGCCCGCGCCGCGGCCAGCGCTTGAAGCTTCCGATCGCGCGACGCCACCCGGGGGCATCGGTCCGAGCAGCTTGCCCGCGACGCAGCCGAATCAGAGCGCGGAAATCTCGCCGCCGATGCCGATGCGAGAACGGGTCGCGCCCGGGACCTCGGCGAGCACGAGCTTCACCGGCACCAGCGCTCCGACCGTCGTGTAGGTCTTCGACCCGACCCGCGTCTGCGTGCTTCGCAGCTCGAAGCTATTGGCGCGGGCGAGGAACCACTCGCGGGTCGCGCGCATCGGCAGATGGTGCACTTCGCGCGGGGAGAGAAAGACGTAGAGGAGCAGATCCGCCGAGCTGTAGAGGAAACAGCCGGGCGTCTCGCGCTCGAGGTTCGAGATCAGCTCGAAGAAGTAATTCCCGCGCCGGGCCTGGCGGTCGCCCTTCACCTCGACGCCGAGCACCGGAGACCGGTCGCGCTCCCAGAGCAGATCCACTCCCCGCTCCTGAAAGCGCGGATCCTCCTGAACGTCGTGGATCCGGCCGAGGGAATCCTGCCGGGTGAGGTAGGCCCGCGCGAGATCCACCGCTCGATCCGCGGCGGCTTGAACGCCGGTCATGGTGTAGCTTCGCGTCATGCGCGGCTTCTGGCCCAGGCCCTGATTGGCTCGTATCCAAAACCCTTTGCTCGATCAAGCTTCCGCACCTAGAGTCCGCGCCGCGCAGAACTAGCCGGAGGAAGCCATGCAGGTCCAATGTCCGCATTGCTCGACCCAATTCGAGACGCAGCGTTCCGGCCTTCAGTTCTGTCCCAACTGCGGGCAGCAGATCCAGGTCGCGGCGGGCACCGGTCGAGATCCCAGCGCCGCATCGGGCGGCGAGACGCCTCCGCCGGGCGCGATGGGTGGAGCTCCGCCTCCGCCCGCCGGCGAGATTCCACCGATGGGTCCCCCGCCTCCCGGATGGATGCCTCCCCCCGGGGCGCCTCCGCCCGGTGGCCCGCCCCCGCCTGGAGGTCCGTCGATTCGCCAGGACACGCCCTGGGAGCGCCGCAAGGATCTCGGGTTTCTCAACGCGCTGGTGGAGACCTGGAAACAGTCGATCCTGTCGCCCGACAAGTTCTGGTCCTCGGTCAAGCCGGATGGGCGGTGGGAGGACGCGTTTCTCTACGGTTGGTTGATTGCGACGATCGGCGTCGTGGTCAACGTGATCATCTCGATTCCATTCCAGGCGGCGATCAACGCGCAACTGCGCCAGGCGCTCGACATGCTGAACACTCGGGGCAACCTTCCGCCCCAAGCTCAGCATTACTTGCAGATCGCGATGGGTGGGGGCGGCTGGGCGCAAATCGGCCACGCCATCGGTCGAATCTTTCTGTGGCCGATCTTCATCTTCATCTTCGCCGCGCTGACGCATCTTTTCTGCATTCTCTTCGGCTGCGCGACCAACGGATTCTGGGCCACTTTTCGCGCCCTGGCGTACGCCCAGGGGGCGATGATCTTCGCGGCCCTCTCGGCGATCCCCTGCGTCGGCGCAGCCGTGTCGCTCGCGGCGGTCGTCTACACCGTGGTCCTCGAGATCTGGGGAGTGATGCGCCTTCAGGAAACCAGCGGCGGTAAGGCCGCGGCCGCCGTCCTGGCGACGCCCGTTCTATGCTGCTGTTGTTGTTGTGGGGTCATCGCTCTCGCCGGGAGCGCTTTGAAATCGATGCTGAACGCAGGAAACTAAGGCGTGACCATCACCTGGCCCCGCCCGAACCGAACGGTCGGATTCGTCGACGCGCTGGCGCTGACCGGCTTGACCGGACTGCTGGTCGCGCGCTTCGTTCCGGTGGCGCGGCTTCCCTTCTGGGGATGCGTTCTGCGGCAGCACACCGGTTGGCCCTGCCCGGGGTGCGGGCTGACGCGCGCGGCGGAGCGGGTCGCTCACTTCAACATCGTCGGAGCCTGGGATGCCAATCCGCTCGGAACGGTGGCCGCCCTGTCCTTCGTGGTGACGATTGTGCTCTCGGTTTTGCACCTGGTCTTCAAGATGCCGCTGCCGATCCTCGCGCCCAGCCGGAAAGAGGCGCGGATGATGCGCATCACCCTGGCGGCGCTGGTGGTGATCAACTACGGATACGTCATTCTGAAGACCAGATTCCCCGCGCTCCTCTGACGTGAGTGCCATGGTCGCGGTTTCCCTGGTAGTGCTCGGGTATCTTTCGGGTTCCGTTCCCTACGGCGCGCTCCTGGCCAAGTGGGTCAAGGGCGTCGACGTCCGCCACGCCGGCAGCGGGAACATCGGCGCGACGAACGTGGCACGGGTGGCCGGTCGCAAGCTGGGCGTTCTCGTCCTCCTGCTCGACGCGGCCAAGGGCGCGATCCCGGTGTCTCTCTCGATCTGGATCACCGAGCAGCCTGAGATCCACGCCGCTGTCGGGCTCGCCGCTTTCCTCGGCCACGTGTTTCCGGTCTGGCTCCGCTTTCGCGGCGGCAAGGGCGTGGCGACCGCGTTCGGGGTGATCGCCGTCCTTCAGCCGTGGGCCGCGCTCGCCGGATTCGCCGCCTACGGCATCCTCTTCGCCCTTTTCCGGGTGAGCTCGATCGGCTCGCTGGCGGGAGGCACCGCGGCGGTGGTCGTCGCCTTCGCGCTAGGAGGGCCGCGCGCCTATGCGCTTCTCGTTCTCGTCCTTTTCGCGCTGATGCTGGTCACCCATCGCGGAAACATCCGGCGGCTTCTCTCGCGGGCGGAGAAACCGCTCTAGAGGACCCGGGGCGCGCGGAAGTTTCTTCACGGGCGGGCGGGATACCCGAGCAGCCGGCACTCGATCGGACCGTTCCAGAAGTCGCGCGCGCTGGTGGGCTTGAGGTGGAAGGCGCTTTCGAAGGCGGGATTGCCGGCGAGGATGAACATCCGCCAGCCGTGGAGCTGCCGCAGCGTCTCGCCGAGCTTGAAGTAGAAAGTCTTCATTCCCTTCTGCCCGCCGGCGGTGAGGCGGTTGCCGTAGGGCGGATTGGTGATCAGCAGGCCCGGAGGCACTCCCTCGAGCGGAAGCGGCTGCATCGCGTCCGCTATCTCGAGCCGGACCGCGCCCCCGAGCTTTCCCGCCGCTGCGTTCTGGCGCGCGGCCTTGATCGCATCGGGGTCGCGATCGAAGCCGATGATCGGATGCGGCGGTTTGCGCTGCGCCGCGATCGCTTCGGCGCGCAGCTCGTCGAGAATCGCGGTGGCCTCCCGGCCTCGCTTCGGCCAGCGCTCGACGCCGAGCTTCCGCTGTAGATTTGGAGCGCGGTTGGCCGCGATGGAGGCGGCTTCGATCAGGATCGTGCCCGAGCCGCACATCGGATCGACGAGCGATTCCTGACCGGTGTAGCCCGCCGCCCGGAGGAGGGCGGCGGCGAGAGTCGTCTTCAGCGGCGCCGCGGCGGACTCGACCCGATAGCCCCTTTGGTGCAGCGGCTCGCCGACGAGATCGATGCTGATCGTCAGCTTCTCCTTCGCCAGATGAACCGCGATCGACAGGTCCGGATTGCGCGGATCGACATTCGGCCTGCGCCCGAGCTTCTCCCGGAGCCGATCCGCGATCGCGTCCTTGACTTTGAGCGCGACGAATCCCGAATGGGTGTGCTCGGAATCGCGAAGGGTCGCTTCCACCGCGAAGGTGCTCTCCGGGGTGAGGTGTTCCTCCCAGGCGATCGACCGCGCCGCGTCGTACAGCCCCTGGGCTCCCCGCGCCGTGAATTCACCGAGCGGATGAAGCACCCGCATCGCGATTCGGGTCCACAGGCAGATCCGGAGCGCCTCGTTCCAGTTCGCGGCAAAGCGCACCCCTCCGCGATCCTGGCGGATCTTCTTCGCGCCGAGCTCCGTCAACTCATCGGCGAGCAGCGGCTCGGTCCCGCGCGCAGCGGTCGCAAAGAATTGGAGTCGCTCCGGCACGCGCGCAACCTACTTGGGCGGGCGGCCGGGAAGCTATCCCTCCATCGTACGCCCGAGCTCTGCTAGCTCCTTGAACATTGCGCCGAGGCCGGATTTATCCAATCGGCGCTCCTCGATTGTTCCGGTCTTCACCGGCTCGTAATTCTTCAGACGGGACCGTCCCGTTACCTTCTTGGTTGACAAAAGCCCTTCGATGCTTCACGTGTCACCGACTTTCACGAAGGGAGTAACCCATGCAACCCAAACGTCTGCTGATCAGTGGCCTTGCCGCCGGCGTCGTGATGTGGGTCGTGGACTTCATTGCCAATGGGATAGTTCTGGCGGAAAGGTACAAGGCGCTGCAACAAGGAGGTCAATTCCTGCCTGCGCCACGGCTCCCGTTCTTCCCTCTCTGGACCTTGACGGAGCTCGCACTCGGGATTGGATTGGCTTGGATCTATGCTGCGGTCCGGCCCCGTCTGGGTCCGGGTCCGAAAACCGCCCTAACAGTGGGCGTTGTTCTTGGACTGATGATGTACGTGCCGGGAAACCTGGCGCAGGCCTCGTGGAGCGCCGTGGGTCGCTTCGTGCCCTTGGTGTGGCTCATTTTCGGCCTGATCGGAGCCATTGCCGGCGCGCTCGTCGCCGGCGCGCTGTACAAGGAGGAACCCGCTAAATAGCTTCGGGTCGGTGTCGATGGCCACATCGTCACCGGACCGTGCTCATCGCCGGCAGATCAGTTAGAAGGCGCAAATGCCCTTCTCCGGATTTCCGAAAGAGCAGATCGCCTTCTTCAAGCAGCTCGCCGCAAAGCAAGATCGCGAGTGGTTCAAGCAAAACAAGGACCGCTACCTGACGCTCGCCGAGCGGCCCATGAAAGAACTGTTCGACGATCTGCAGCCCGCCCTCGCCAGGCAATACCAGGGATTCGCGCTGGCGCCCCCGAAGCATTTCCGCATCTACCGAGACGTGCGCTTCTCGAAGGACAAGAGCCCATTCAAGACGCACGTCGCGGCAATGATCGGCCTCCGAGGCGGCGAGGAAGAAGGCGCGCCCGCAGCGCTCTACATGCACCTCGGCCTGGAGGACTTCGCCGGCGCCGGGCACTGGCACCTGCCTACCGACAAGCTCGAGCGCTACCGCAAGCTCGTCGGAGACGACAAGACCGGCCGCGAGGTACGGAAGCGGATCGAAGTGTTAAAGAAGAAGGGATTCAAGATCGAATCGTTCGAGGCGACCAAGCGCTTGCCGCCGGGGTTTGCGCCTGATCATCCGCGCGCCGAGCTGCTCAAGCTGAAGGGGCTCGGGATCTCCTTTCCAAGCATTCCGGCCGCGATCCGCTTCTCGCCCAAGCTCGCCGCCTGGCTCACTGCGCGCTCGCGCGAGGCAGCCACGCTCGTGACTTGGCTGGAGCAGCGCCTCTGATTTTTCGCCGAGTTTCAGAGTGCTGCACCGGCGATGTTCGAATGACCGCTTGCGGAGAAAACCTGACGAGGAGCTCCGCCCTTAGTTGCCAAGCTTCTCCCTCAGGGACAACGGCGAGAATCCGATTGGGAAGAAAAGTCGATCGAAACCGGGCCAACCTCGTGGTCGAAGACACCTTTAAGACCGGGTAAAGTTCCGGTCGGGAGGTGGAAATGACAGTGGACATACCGGACGATCTCCAACGCTGGGCGGCAGGGCGTCGCTCAGCGCTGATGGTGAGCATTCTCAAGGGGAGAGCTACCCCTCCATCGCGCCGGCGCCGGGCATCTCGCCCACGGGCCGAATCAACACCTCGCGAGGCTTCGCGCCGTCCGCCGGCCCGACCACGCCCTCGCGCTCCAGCCGCTCGATCATTCTCGCCGCGCGGTTGTAGCCGATGCGCATCTTGCGCTGGAGCATGGAGATGGACACCTGGCGCATCTCGCTGATCACCGCGAGCGCCTGGTCGTACAGCTCGTCGGTGAGATCGTCGTCGCCCGAACCCTCCATCTCGCCATCACGCGGCCGGAGAATCGATTCGTCGTAGACCGGCTTGCCCTGCGATTTCAGGTGATCCACCGCGCGCTTGATCTCTACCTCGGAGACGTAGGCGCCATGGACGCGCTCGAGGTTCGAGCTGGTGGGAGGCATCAAGAGCATGTCTCCCATTCCGAGCAGCGCCTCGGCGCCGGACGTTCCCAGAATGGTCATCGAGTCCGGCCGGGAGCGGAGCATGAAGCTGATGCGGGTCGGAAAATTCGCCTTGATCACGCCGGTGACGACGTCGGTCGACGGCCGCTGGGTGGCGACGAGGAGGTGGATGCCCGAGGCGCGCGCCATCTGCGCCAGGCGCGCCACGTAGGTCTCGACCTCGCGCGGCGCAACCATCATCAGATCCGCCAGCTCATCGATGATCACCACGATGTAGGGCAGCTTCTTGAGCTCCTTCTTCTCCGGATCCTTCGAGGCCTGTCCGGCCGATGAGTCGGCCTCTGTCTGCGCGATCGCCTCCCGAATCTCCTGGGACAAATCTTTTGGCGCGGGCACCCCGATCGACTCCACGCTCTTCGCCCGCTGGAGCGCGTCCTCCTCGCTCTCGCCCTCGGCCACGTCGACGACGAGGACCTTCTTCGGCGGCGCGGCGGTCTTCTTCGATTTCTCGTCGTTCGACCGCAAGAGCTCTCGCGCCTGACCGGAGGCGCCCTCGACCAGCTTGTTGTAGCCGGCGATGTTGCGGACCCCGGCCTCGGAGAGGATCTGGTATCGGCGCTCCATCTCCTCGAGCGCCCAGCGCAGCGCCAGCGCCGCCTTCTTCGGATCGGTGACGACCGGAAGGAGCAGGTGGGGAATCCCCTCGTAGCTGGAAAGCTCGAGCATCTTCGGATCGACCATCAGGAAGCGAACCTCCTCCGGCGTGGCCTTGAGCAGGATGCTCATGATCATCGAGTTCACCGCCACCGACTTGCCCGACCCGGTCGTCCCGGCGATCAAAAGATGCGGGGCGCGCGCCAGATCGAGGACGTAGGGCATCCCTTCGATGTCCTTGCCCAGGCACATCGTCAGCTTCGAGGCCGACTTGGTGAAGACGTCCTGCTCGGCGATCTCCTTGAGGTAGACCGTTTCCCGATCGCGGTTGGGGACTTCGATTCCCACCACGCCCTTGCCCGGGATCGGCGCCACGATGCGCACCCGCATCGCCTCCATCGCCATCGCCAGGTCGTCGGCGA
>Ga0070708_100000567_pt1 | contig 27692 bp, 23 predicted proteins | sample KBSK5503metaG_FD_65469 | JGI IMG/M metagenome (GOLD analysis project Ga0070708, IMG submission 65469) | Corn, switchgrass and miscanthus rhizosphere microbial communities from Kellogg Biological Station, Michigan, USA - KBS K5-50-3 metaG | ecosystem: Host-associated > Plants > Roots >... | reverse complement strand
GCCGGGATGAGAAGCGCGAACCCGAGGGTGCCGCGGTCCCGGAGCATCTGGACCGCCTCCTTCTTCAGGACGGGGAGGAAACCTCTCACGAGGCCTGCTTTGCCCGCTCGGGGACCTCGCCGCGCTCGTCGATCTGGAGCTTCGTCAGGCGCACGAAGACGTCCTCGAGGGTCGGCTCGATCGGCCGGATCTCGACGCGGGCATGGGCCCGCTGCTCGAGGTCGCGGGCGATCGTTTCGGTGGGAACGTCGGAACGCACGAGAAGGTGGAGCGAGTTGCCGAAGATCGTGACGTCCTCAACGTAGGAGAGCTTGCGCGCCTCCGTCATGAACGAGGCGACCCCGCGCTCGCAAACGGCCTCGACGCGGCGCATCCCCTCCGGCGTGACCTCCGGCAGCTTCGTCAGCTCATCGGGGGCGCCTTCCACCAGCATCCGGGAAAGGTACAGGTACGCCACATGCCCGCAGCGCTCGGCTTCGTCCATGTAATGCGTCGACACGAGGAGCGTGACGCCTTCCCCCGCGAGCGTGAATAACAGGTTCCAGAGCTCCCGGCGCGCGACCGGGTCGATGCCGGCCGTCGGCTCGTCCAGGAAGAGAACGCGCGGCCGGTGCATGAGCGCGGCGGCCAGTGCGAGCCGCTGCTTCCAGCCGCCGGAAAGCTGCCCCGCCAGGCGCCCGCGATACGGCCCGATGGAAGTCAGCCCGATCGCCCACTCGCGCTGCTTCCGGAGCTCCGCGTTCTTCAAGCCGTAAACCGAGGCGAAGAAGTCGAGGTTCTCGAGCACCGTCAGATCCTCGTAGAGCGAGAACTTCTGCGGCACATAGCCGATGCGCCGGCGAACCTCTTCCCCCTGCTGGGTGACGTCGAGGCCGTCCACGCGCGCGCGGCCTTCCGTCGGAGCGAGCAGGCCGCAGAGGATGCGGATCAACGTGGACTTGCCCGAGCCGTTGGGGCCGAGCAGGCCGTAAATCTCCCCGCGCGGCACGTGGAGAGAGACCTTGTCCAGCGCGCGGACCGGCCCGAAGTCGCGCGAGACCCCTTCGACCTCGATCCCGTAGTCCGTCGCAGTCGTGGACCCTGTGTCGCCGGGAGTCCGGGATCCCACGCCTGTCGACTGTCGACTGTCGACTGCCGACTTCATTCCACGAGCCTCACCATCGCGGCCATCCCGGGCTTCAGCTCCGGCACGGGGTCGATCGAGACCTTCACGCCGAAGACCTGGTCCATCCGCTGGTCGAGGGTCTGCACGTTGCGGGGCGTGTACTCTGCCTGCGTGCGAATCTCGACGACTTTTCCGAGGAACTCCCTCCCGGGGAACGTGTCCACCTTGAGAGCCGTCCTCTGCCCGATGCGCACGCGGCCGAGCTGCGGCTCCGGCACGAAGACGCGCACCCAGAGCTGCGAGGGCTCGAGCATCCGGGCGACCGGCTGGTTGGCGGCGACGAGGTCCCCGGGGCGCAGGTCGATGGACTCGAGGACCCCCGCGGCGGGCGCTTTGACGAGCGATTCCGCGCGCTGGCGCTCGAGATAGCCGAGCTGTTTCTCTTCCGCTTCGAGGAGCGAACGGGCCACCGCGATGTCTTCCGGCCGATTCCCGCGTTGCAGCTCGAGGAACGATTCCTGGGCCGTTCTCGCCGCGGTCGCGGCCGTGTCGTAGGCCTCCCTCGAGACGATTCCTTTGTCGAGGAGGCCCTTCAGCCGAAGGCGCTCGCGCTCGGCGTTCTCCGCCTGGGCGCGCGCCCTCGCGATCTCTTCGACGCGCGGGCCGCGGAGGGCCTTGGCGAGGTTCGCCCTCGCCTGCTCGACACGCGCCTTTTCCTGCTGGATCTGGAGATCCGGAAGATCGGTCTCGAACTGCACGATCGGCTGGCCGGCCGAGACGCTGGCGCCCTCTTCGACCAGGACCTTGGCGACGCGCCCGCCGAGGAGCGAGCCCACTTCGACGTCCCGCGCCTCGATCGATCCGGAGAGGACCAGGGGCTTTTCGTGGCTGGACCTGAGGAGTCCCCAGGCGGCGCCTCCGGCCGCGAGGAGAACCGCCAGGATCAGGAGCCCTTTGCGTTTCATCGGTTCTTTCTCCCCGAGGAGAGCGCCCCGCGCTTCCAGATCTCCAGGACTGTGTCGAGGTAAGCGTCCAGGGGAATCGGGGGCTGGATCCGCAGGACGCGATGAAAGAAGACGTAAGACTGCATTGACCCGAGGAAAGCGAGCGCTCCCGCCCGCGCGCTCGGCAGGGAGACCTTTCCGGCGGCGCCGGCCCGGCGCAGGTACTTCTCGAGCGCCCGGACGGCCAGAGCCGGAGGCGAGGTCTTCTTTCGCGGGTCGAAGGGGAGCCGGATCGTGCGCGCATCCTCTTCGGTCGAGGCGCGCAGGAAGCGCGCGATGTTCTCTCCCATCTTCTGCTCGATGAACGGGATGAAGACCAGGGCGAGCCGTCGGAGCACCTGGGCCGGGTCGGCGTCCGTCGAGACCGACGCGAGAAATTCGGTGGGGAGCTTCTCTCCGGGAGGCTCCGACTCCATGGCCAGGGCGAAGAGGGCCTTCTTGGAAGGGGCGTGACGCAGGAGCGCCGCCGGCGAGACGCCGAGGCGGGCGCCGATGTGGGCCAGCGTCGTCCCGTCGAACCCGCGTTCCGCGAAGGCGACGCGAGCCTGCGCCAGGACTTCTTCGCGTGTGACCCGCGCCGGACGGCCCATCGAGTTAGTAAATATACGCTTATTTACTAAATGTCAACCCGCTTTCCTTGAGGAATCTGCCTGCGTTCCCGTGTCGTCGGGGAGGGGCTTGCTCCTCCCGCGACAACGTGCACAGGATTCCGACGGGAGCCACGCGGGCCTTGGGCCGACTAGTCCGGCAGCGGCCCTCCCCGCCGGTGTTCGAGCCAAGCCGTCAGCTCGTCCGCGGACTTCGCGTTCAGTGTCGCGGCGGGCGTGACCCAGCCCTTGCGGGCGATCCCGACGCCCAGGGGGATCAGCCCGAGCTCTGCGACGGAATGGGCGTCAGGGTCGATCGAGAGCGGCACGCCCTTGCCGACCGCGTACCGGCCGTGCCTCCAGTCGAGGTCCAGCCTCTGGGGGGAGCAGTTGATCTCCAGGGCGCAACCCGACTCCGCCGCCGCGTCGATGACCGCGTCGATGTCCACGGAAATCCCGTCGCGGGAGAGGAGGAGCCGGCCGGTCGGGTGCCCGAGCACCGAGACGCGGGGGTTGCGAACCGCGCGCAGGAGCCTTGCGGTCTGCTCCTCCCGCGAGAGGCCGAAACGCGAGTGAACGGACGCCACGACGAGATCGAAGACCCGCAGGAACTCGTCGCCGTAGTCGATCGACCCGTCCGCGAGGATATCCGCCTCGGTGCCGTGGAAGATCCGGAAACCGGGGAAGCGGCGGCGCGTCGCGCGTATCTCCTCGCGCTGCGCGAGCACGCGCTCCTCGTCGAGGCCCCCGGCGTAGCCGGCGCTCTTGCTGTGATCGGTGATGGCCGCGTAGGAGTAGCCGGCGCCGCGCGCGGCCGCGACCATCGCTTCGAGCGAGTCACGGCCGTCGGACGCGGTCGTGTGGACATGGATCAGGCCGCGCAGGTCCCGCTCCGAAACGAGCGTGGGAAGCTCCCCGCGCCGGGAGGCCTCGATCTCGCCCCGGCCCTCGCGCAGCTCCGGCTCGATGAACGCGAGACCCAGAGCGCCGTAGATCTCCGCCTCGCTCGCGCCGGGGACCTGCGCGCCCCCCTTCGTCCGGAAGAGACCGCCCGCGGTCAGCTCGAGGCCGAGCCGCTTCGCGCATTCCCGAAGCTCCCCGACGTGCTCCTCCGAGCCCGTCAGGAAAAGAAGCGTCGCGGGGAACTCCTCTTCGGAGACGATACGCAGGTTCGCGGCGAGGCCGTCGGCGAAACGCGCAGACATTTTCCCCGTGCCCTCCGCCGTCCACTCCGCCACGCCGGGCAGGTCCCGGAAGGCCTCGGCGAGACGGCCCCGCTCCCTCGACGCCGCGACGAGGTCGATGGCGTGCACGACCTCATTGCTCCGGCGAAGGCTCCCCGCGATCGCGAGTGAGGAGGCGAAGCTCGTCCGGCGAAGGAACTCGAGGACCTCCTCCGCCCGGCGGCGCGCCGCCCGGTTGCGGTAGAGTCCGGCGCTCCCGCGCACGAGGGCGATCCCCTTGAGGATCCTTTCCACACTGCGTGCCCCGAATCCCTTGACAGCGGCGAGCCTTCCTTCCCGGCACGCCTTCTCGAGCGCCGCAAGCGAGTCCACGCCGAGCGCGTCGTGAAGCTGCTTCACTTTGCGGGCTCCGAGACCCGGGATCCTCAGGCACTCCCGGAGGCCCGGCGGGAAACGCCCGCGAAGCTCGTCGTAGTAGGGGAGCGAGCCGGTCCGGACCAGGGTCTCGATGTTGGCGAAGAGGCCGGCTCCGATTCCCGCGGTCTTCAGGAGCTCGCGGCTCGCGACGGCGGCCGCGAGGTCCCCCGAAAAAGAGAAGAGCGCCTTCGCTCCGTTCTCGTACGCGCGTACCTTGAAGGGGTTTTCGCCCGCGAGCTCCAGCATCGCCGCGATCTCCTCGAGCACGCGCGCGGCCTGTTTCGCGTCCATGGAGGGATTCTAGTGTTGGCGATTCGAGCCGCGCCTCCCTGTAAGATTCCGCCGTGCGCATCGACCTCCACAGCCACTCCTCCGTGTCCGACGGACTCGACGCGCCGCCTGAGCTTGTCCGGAAGATGCGGGACGCGAGGATCGAGGCCTTCGCGCTGACCGATCACGACACGCTGCAGGGGCTGCCGGAAGCGCGCGCCGAGGCGGCGAAGGCGGGCATCGAGCTCATCCCCGGAGCGGAGGTGTCTGCGGATTTCGAAGGCCGGGACGACGTTCACATCCTCGCGCTCTTCATCGACGAGAAGAACGACCGGTTCAACTCCCGCCTCGCCGACCGGCAGGAGAGCCGGCGCCGCCGCGGAGAACGGATGGCCGAGAAGCTGATCGCCGCGGGTTACGCGCTCGATCTCGACGCCATTCGCCGCGACGTGGGCGACGGCGTCTGGGGACGGCCGCACCTGGCGCGCGCCCTCGTGCGGGCCGGCCACGCCTCCTCCAACGATGACGCGTTCGACCGCTTCCTCGGCCGCGAGCACCCCTGGTACGTGCCTTCGACCCGGTGGGAGGGGACCGACGTTCTGCAGACGATCCGTCAGGCCGGGGGGGTCTCTTCCCTCGCGCACGCCGTCTGGTACCGGGACGCGGAACCGCTGATCCGGTCTCTGGCCGGAGCGGGGCTCGACGCCATCGAGGTCTTTCACCCCGACCATGGCCCGGCGGAAGAGGCGCGGTTCGGCGCGCTCGCGCGCGAGCTCGGCCTGCTCGTCACGGCGGGCAGCGATTTCCACGGCACGCCGGAGGGCCGGAAGTTCCCGGGCGGAGTGGTCGGGACCGGGGAGATGCTGGGACTCCTGCGCGGCCGGGCGCAGAGGAGGCCGTCCGAGTAATGTTCGAGCATTCCGCTCACAGTGAGAGCATCTCCGCGCGCAGCAGGAGATTACGAGGACGGCCTCCGGAGCCCACTTGACGCAGGGGGAGCCGCCCGCGCCCGGCCAGCCGGAGCACCCCTTCTGGGTCCTGCTCCTGCAGCGCGGCGCCGAAGACGTCCTCTACGAAGCCGCGGCCATGACCGCGGCGGCGGTCTCCCTGGGGATCGACGTGACGCTCATCTGGTTCGATGCGGCTCTCGAGGCGCTCGTCTCGGGCCGTCTCGCGGAGGAGGACCAGGATCCGGGGAGCGCGGGCCGCCTGCTGGCCGAGGCGCGGGAGACCGGACGCGTGCGCCACCTCGCCTGTTCCGCTTCCGTCGTCGGGCGCCGCCTCGATCGCGAGGCGCTCGGCCGGCACGTCGACGACATCGTCGGCTGGCCCACTGCGATTGCGCTCATCCGCGCGGCGGAAAAATCGTTCGTTTGGTGATGCGCAGAGGCTCGCATCCGGGCACGGCCTCCTCGGACTTCATTTGTCCCTGCCGCCTGGTCCAATAGGTCTGTGGATAACGCGCTCGAAATATTTTTCGATCCGGCGCGGATGGGGCGCCGCGGCCTTCGCGGTTGTGGAAATCGCCCGGATGCGTTGACAGCGCGTCGCAGCGGATAAAAGAATCGGTCATCCCGGTTCCAAAAACTGATGCTCGAACAAGCCGTCGCCGCCGAGAAAGGCCTCCCGCAGAACGCCGAGGCGGAACGCGCCGTGCTCGGTTCGATCCTGCTGGACCCGGCCGCGATCTCGCTCGTCGTTCCGATCCTGGAGCAGGAGGATTTCTACAGCGACAAGCACCAGCGGATCTTCCGCGGAATGCTCGACCTCTTCGAACGGTCCTCCGAGATCGACTTGCTGACGCTCAAGGAGGAGCTGAACGCCGGCGGCACGGAGACGGTGGACGCGGCCTACCTCTCCTGGCTGATCGACGGAGTGCCGGACATCGGCAACGTCGAGCACTACGCCCGGATCGTCAAGGAAAAGGCGACTCTGAGGCGGCTGATCCGCGCCGGCCAGCGGATCGTGCGGGACGGACTGACGCAGGACAAGACGGCGGAGGAGCTTCTGAACGACGTCACCGGCGAGATCTTCGAGATCGCCGACGACGCTGTGCGCGAGGCTTTCACTCCGATCGGGAAGATCGTCAAGCACAACCTGGAAGTCATCGAGGACGCCCGTTCCCGGCAGGGCATGCTCTCGGGGCTGGCCACGGGCTTCACGGAGCTCGACCGGATGACCTCGGGGTTCCAGGCCTCCGATCTGATCATCCTTGCGGCGCGCCCGTCGGTCGGCAAGACCTCCTTCGCCCTGAATATCGCGCAGCACGTCGCGCTGCGCGAGGCGCGAAAATCCGTGGGGTTCTTTTCGCTGGAGATGTCCATGGAACAGCTCGGCTTCCGGGTTCTCTGTTCGGAAGCCGACGTGGATGCCAAGAAGGTTCGCGACGGGTTCGCCTCGAAGGAGGCGATCGGCCGGCTCGTGCTCGCGCAGACGACAATCGCGGGAGCGAACTTTTTCATCGATGACAGCGCCGCCGTGACGGTGCCCATGATGCGCGCCAAGGCGCAGCGCCTGAAGCGCGAGAAGGGGCTGGACCTGCTCTTCGTGGATTACCTCCAGCTCATGGCGGGGCACGGACGGTTCGACAACCGCACGCAGGAGGTCTCCCAGATCTCGCGCGGCCTGAAGCTGCTCGCCAAGGAGCTGAAGATCCCGATCGTCGCGCTGTCGCAGCTCTCCCGCCAGCCGGAGCAGCGCAAGGGAGACCAGCGCAAGCCTCAGCTGGCCGACCTGCGCGACTCCGGTTCGCTCGAGCAGGACGCCGATGTCGTCATCATGCTCTACCGCGAGGAGCTCTATGATCGCGACACCGAACGCAAGGGGATCGCCGACGTGATCATCGCCAAGCAGCGCAACGGCCCGACCGGCGACTTCGAGCTCGTCTTCCTTCCCGACCACATGACGTTCCGCAACTACGCCCGGCAGGCCCCTCCGCCCGGCGACAGCGAGCCCTTCTAGGAAAAGTTGTCACAACGCTCCCGGCCCACCGAGGCAGTCGTGGACCTCGGAGCCATCGCGCGCAACTACGGCCGGCTCAAGAGCCGCGTCGGCGAACGGGTCGCAGTCATCCCCGTCGTCAAGGCGGACGCGTATGGGCACGGGGCGGTCCCGGTGGCGCGAAGGCTGGAGCGCGAGGGCGCCCGGATGTTCGCGGTGGCGATCGCCGAAGAGGGATTGGAGTTGCGCCGGGCGGGCGTGGCCGGAGAGATCTTGCTGCTGAACGTCTCCGATCCTTCGGACCTCGCGCTCCACCGCGCCTACGGCCTGACGCCCAGCCTGCGCGACCTGGCGCAGGCCGAGGCCTTCGCGCGCGCGGCGCAGGAGCTCGCGGCGCCGCTCCCGGTGCATGTCAATTTCGACACGGGCATGGGCCGCCTCGGAATCCAGCCGGAAGAGACCGGGGCGTTGATCGAGATCCTGAGGAGTGCGCCGCGGTTGGCTCTCTCCGGCGTCTTCGCGCAGCTGTCTTCGGCGGAAGAGCCGGCATCGCCGGCGACGCCGGTAGAGATCCGGGGTCTCTCCAACGCGGTCGCGGCGCTGCGGGCCGCCGGCGTCGAGCCGGGGCTCGTCCATCTGGCCAACTCGGCCGGCGTGCTCGCCCATCCCGATTCTCATTTCGACGCCGTCCGTCCGGGGCTCGCGCTCTACGGCGTCCTCCCTTCCGAACGTTTCGCGGAGGAAGACCTCGAGCCGGCGATGACTCTGACGACGCGCGTCCTGTCGGTCCGGAGAGTCGCGCCCGGTATTCCTCTCGGTTACGGCGGCACGTTCGTGACACGGCGCCCGTCGACGATCGCCGTCCTTCCGATCGGCTATCATGACGGCCTTCGTCGCTCGTTTTCCGGACGGGTTTCTGTGCTGTTGCGTGGCAGGGAGGCGCCCATCGTTGGTGCGGTGAGCATGGACCTGACGCTCGTAGATGCGACCGACAGCGGCGCGTCGCCGGGAGATCCCGTCGTGTGCCTCGGCTCGGACGCCGGGCTCCGCCTGACGGCCTGGGATCTCGCTCGCGCGGCCGGCACGATTCCCTACGAGATTCTCTGCGGCATCGGCCCGCGCGTTGTGCGCGCCTACCGCTCATGACGCGCCTCCTCGAAGCGATCGGCCGCGTCGTCCTGCGTGTCTTCGAGGAGGTCGGGACCTTCTTTTCGATGCTGGGGAGGGTGGCCTTCTGGGCGGTGCGCCCGCCCTACGACATCCCGGAGCTTGCGCGCCAGATGGTGCGCGTCGGCTTCGACTCGATCCCGGTCGTGCTCGTCACGACGCTTTTCACCGGCATGGTGCTGGCGCTCCAGACCTTCAACGGGTTCGCGCGCTTCCATGCGGAGAACCTCGTCGGCAGCGTCGTCGCTCTTTCCCTCACCCGCGAGCTCTCTCCCGTCCTGACGGCCCTCATGGTGACCGGCCGCGTGGGCAGCGCGATGGCCGCCGAGCTCGGAACCATGCGGGTCACGGAGCAGATCGACGCGCTGACCGCGCTCGGGACCGAGCCGGTCCAGTACCTGATGGTCCCGCGCGTGACGGCGTCCCTTCTGATGATGCCGCTCCTCGTCATCATGGGAGATGCCGTCGGCATTTACGGCGGATACTTCGTCGCGGTGCAGCTGCTCGGAGCGAACCCGGTCGCCTACCTGGACAACTCGTTTCAGTACCTGCACGTCAGCGACGACGTGGTGTCCGGGATCATCAAGGCGGCGGTTTTCGGCCTCATCTTTTCGCTCATCGCGTGCGTGCGCGGCTATATGACGACGGGGGGCGCGGAAGGCGTGGGCCGGGCGACGACCCGCGCCGTCGTGGCCGGTAGTCTCACGGTGCTCGTCGTGGACTTTTTTCTGACGAAGCTCCTTTACTAGGACGATCGGATGATGGAAAGCGCTACGGGCCAGCCCCCTTCTCCGGACCAGTCGGAGCCGCGGTTGCGCGCGGTGGACCTGAAGAAATCCTTCGGAAACAAGGTCGTCCTGGACGGCCTGTCTTTTTCCGTAGCGGCGGGAGAGTCGCTCGTGATCGTCGGCCCGTCCGGCACGGGAAAGAGCGTGCTGCTCAAGCACCTGATCGGGCTCGTGCGGCCCGATTCCGGCAAGGTCTTCGTGGCCGGAGAAGACCTCTGGGCGCTCTCCAACGTCGAGCGCAACCGCGTGCGCAAGAAATTCGGGATGTCTTTCCAGGAAGGAGCGCTCTTCGATTCGATGTCGGTCTTCGACAACATCGCTTTTCCGCTGCGGCGCTCGGGGCGCCCGGCGTCGGAGGTGCGGAGCCGGGTGAAGGAGTGCCTCGAGATCGTCCACCTGCCCAACGTCGAGGACAAGCGGCCCTCGGAGCTCTCCGGCGGGATGCGCCGCCGCGTCGGGTTCGCGAGGGCGATCGCGCACGAGCCCGAGATCCTCCTCTTCGACGAGCCGAATACGGGGCTCGACCCGATCATGACCGACATCATCGACGAAGTGATCATGGAGTTGCGCGAAAAGATGACTCCGACGATCGTCACCATCACCCACCACATGGAGAGCGCGAGGAAGATCGGAGACAGGATCGCGCTCCTTTACGGTGGAAAGATCCTCTACGACGCGCCGCCGGACGAGTTCCTGCGTTCGAGCGATCCGGCCGTGCGGCAGTTCGTGGAGGGGAACGCGAAGGGCCCATTAACGGTAGAGTCTCAGGTGGCGGAGGGCGCATGAGCACGGCGGCAAAACTCGGAGCGTTTTTCCTGGTGGTCCTGATACTGGCCGGAATCCTGGTCTGGAGAATCGAGGACCTGCGGCTGGGCCGTGGGCCCGCAAAGAAGATCTCCGTCGAGTTCAAGGACGTAGCCGGCCTGGACGCCAAGTCCACCGTGCGCCTGGCCGGCGTGCGCGTGGGCAAGGTCAGCAAGATCCGCCTGAGCCCGGACGGCAAGGCCGTCGTCGACATGGATCTCGACCGGGACGTGGACTTGAGACAGGGCGCGACGGCATCGATCGCGAACCTGGGGTTGCTCGGCGAGAAGTACGTCGAGCTCGTGCCCGGCCCCGTCGGCGCGCCGGAGCTGCCGGAGGGGACGACCCTCAAAGGGGACCTGCCGGTCAGCTTCGACCAGATCACGAGGCTCGCCCGGGACATCGAAGTGGACGTCAAGGACATCACGAGAAACCTGAGTCAGTCTCTCGGGGGACCGCAGGGCGAGGAGAGACTCCGCACGATCGTGGACAACGTGCGGATCATCACCGAGGACCTGCGGGTGATGGTCGCCGCCAACCGCGGCAACGTGGACGCGACGCTGGCCAACTTTCGCACCTTCAGCGAGGCGATGACGCAGCTCGTGGACCGCGTGGACAGGCTGATCGCGTCCAACCAGGCGAACGTCACGGCGGGAATCGCCAACATCAAGGACGTGTCGCAGAAGCTCGAGACGACGGCGGACAATGTCAACCAGATCACGGGGAAGATCAAAGAGGGGGAGGGGACGGTCGGCAAGCTCGTCCAGAGCGAAGAGACCCACAAGAACTTGAACGATGCGCTCGTCGCGGTCAAGGAGGGGGTCGCCGGACTGAACAAGGCCCTCGGGTCCATCGGGAAGACAAAGATCGACCTCGGCGTCCGCTCGGAGCTCCTCTCCCGTTTTTCGAAAGGGAAGGCCTACTTCACGCTCGACATCGATCCCCCCGACACCCCGCGCTTCTACCGGGTCGAGCTTTCGAGCCAGCCGTTCGGGCGCCGCGTCGCGTCGACAACGGTCGAGCGCACGACGTTTCCGGACGGGCACACCGAGGTCAAGACGACCGACACGCAGGAACTCAAGGACGATTTCGCGCTCTCGGCGATGTTCGGCTACCGGTGGAAGAACATCGCCCTGCGGGCGGGAGTGATCGAGTCGCGGGGCGGCGCGGGCCTCGATTACCTGCTGTTGAAGAACCGTCTCCGTCTCTCCGCGGACCTGTGGGACTTCAACCGACCCGACTTCTCCGCGCACGCGAAGCTGACCAGCCGATACTATTTTTCCCCGTCGGTGTTCGTCACGGGCGGCTGGGACGATTTTCTCAACCGCTCCCGACAGGCGGATTCTCTCTTCTTCGGCGCGGGGCTGCGCTGGAGCGACGATGACATCAAGTACCTGCTCGGGTCGCTGCCGAGGCCGTGAGCGCCGGATCGGGAAACGGGAAACGTAAAACGGTAAACGAGGGACCGAGGATACCCATGCCGCGAGCCCGCTCCTGTCCTTTCCCGTTTCCCGTTTCCCGTTTTCCGGCTTCTTGAGCCATGGCTACCCGAGTCACTACGGTCTTCGCCTGCCAGTCCTGCGGTTCGGCCTCGCCCAAGTGGCTCGGCCGCTGTCCCGAGTGCGGTGAGTGGAACAGCTACGTGGAGGAAGTCCGGGCAGGCAAGCCCGCGCCCTCCGGGGAAGCGGTGGCGACTCCGGTCGCGGTTGCCGGAGAAGAGAGCGAGGCCCGAGTCGCCGCGGGGATGCCCGGCCTCGACCGGGTGCTCGGCGGCGGACTCGTCCCGGGCTCGGTCGTGCTGCTCGGCGGCGAGCCGGGCATCGGCAAGTCCACGTTCCTCCTCCAGGCCGCCCGTTGCCTCGCGGCGCGCGCCGGCGAAGTCCTCTATGCCACGGCCGAGGAGTCCGCGGCGCAGGTCCGGATGCGCGCCGAAAGGCTCGGCATCCGCGAGGAGTCGCTCCTCCTGATCGCCGAGACCGACGTGACCAGGATCGTGGCGGGAGCCGAGGCCCGGCGGCCCGCCCTCCTGATCGTGGACTCGATCCAGGCCGTTTACGAGCCGGCGCTCTCCTCCGCGGCCGGGACCGTCTCGCAGGTGCGGGAGTCGGCCTCCGCGCTCCTGCGCTACGCGAAGAGCCGCGGCGTGCCGGTTATCCTGATCGGCCACGTGACGAAGGACGGCAGCCTCGCCGGGCCGAAGTCGCTCGAGCATCTGGTCGACACCGTCGTCACGCTGGAAGGGGAGCGCACCTCGCTGCGGCGCGTCCTGCGCGCCACCAAGAACCGCTTCGGACCGGTGGACGAAGTGGCTCTCTACGACATGACCGGCGAAGGACTGGCCGAAATCGCCAACGCTTCGGCGGCGCTCCTCGCCGAGCGGCGGCAGGGCCTTCCCGGCAGCGCGGTGACTGCCACGCGCGAGGGATCGCGATGCCTGCTCGTCGAGATCCAGGCTCTCGTCGGTCCCGCCACGGCCGGCTCGCCGCGCCGCGTGGCGATCGGCGTGGACGGGGGAAGGCTGGCTCTCCTGCTCGCCGTGCTCGAGGGCGCCGGCCTGTCGCTCGCTGCGCGTGAGGTCTTCGTCTCCTGCGCCGGTGGGCTCGAGACGGCCGAACCGGCCGCGGATCTCGCGGTCGTGGCCGCTCTCGTTTCTTCGGCGCGCGGCCGGGCGATCCCGGGAGACGTCGTCTGTTTCGGGGAGATCGGCCTCCTCGGCGAAGTGCGGCGCGTGCCCGCCGCCGGCTCGCGGTTGAAGGAGGCCGCGGCGATGGGTTTCTCGACTGTTTATCTGCCCGCCGGCGACGCGGCGGAAGCCGCGCGTTTCCAGGACCTGGCGATCCGGCCCGTCGATCGGGTCGTGGACTTCGTGAAGGGTTTGTGAGGGCGCCCGTCAGCCGTTCAGCCGCTCGAGCGAGACGGCCACGCGCATCGGGGCGGGGCCGAAGGAATCCGCCGGGAAGGGCGCAAGGAGCGTGACGCGGGCGCTTGGGGCCGGGCCCAGTCGGAAATCCGACGGCTTCATCACCCGTCTCTCGGTCACGCGGTAGAGCCGCAGTCCCCGGGACGTTCTCAGCCGGACGCGGTCGCCCAGGCGCAGCCCCGCGACCGCCGCGCCGTTCCGGCCGCGAGTGATCGCGATCACGGAAGAGTTTTTCTTTTCTTCTTCGCCGGGCAGAGCCGTGCCGGGAACGTGCCCGGCCCCCCGGGCCAGGGTCGCGGCCTCGACGCCCTCGAAAACGGGAGCGTCGAGCTCCAGGCGCGGAATCGCCAGGCGGCCCACGAGCTCTCCGGGTTCGACATGAGCCGGAGCACGCGGCGCCAGAGGCGGGCGCGGGTCGGCCCCGGCGATTCCGGTGTAGACCTCGCGCGCGAATCCGGCGGTGAACAGGAGGGCGCACCCCAGTCCGACCGACGCGAGCACGGGGACGATTCTTTCGGACAGCATGTCGAGAGGAGGAAAACCGGAACGCCCGGCCCCCTTCGCAGGAGGCCGGGCGCCGGGAGTCCTGTCCGTCTTAGCGGGCCTTGCGGCCAATCAGAAGGCCGACCGCCACGAGGGCGAGGCCGAGAAGAGCCATCCGCGGCGACGAGGACGCTGTCTTGGGAAGCGTCGTCTCAACCGGGGCCGGCGGAGCCGGGGCCGGCTGATAGACCGGAGCGGGCGCCGGAGGAGGCTGGTAAGCCGGGGCGGGTGCCGGCGGCGGGGGAGCCGGCGCCATGGACGTCGTGGCCGCCGTGGACGAGGTGCTCTCCGCGATGATGGTCGGCGTGGTGATCACGCTGACTTCCTTGCGGTCGATGACTTCGCCGCTGACGTTTAGCGCGACGACAGCGATCTTGTGGGTGCCGGCGGGGACGCTCTCGATCGTGGCGGTATTGGATTCCGTCCCTTTGAGCGTGGTCTTCAGGCTGTTGTCGAGATAAACGTCAAAACGCGGCTGCGGGAAGTTCGATTCTCCGAATTTCGTGCCCTGCCCGGTGCCAAACGCCTTGTTGTTCCAGCCCACGCTGACGCGGACCGAGTTTCCAGTAATGGTGGCGCCTTCTACGGGCTCGATGAGCCTCAATTGAAGCGTGTTCTTGGTGGGGCCGCCGGTATTCTGGTCGGCGTTCTGGGCGACGACCATTCCTGCAACGGCGAACAGTGCCAATGCAACGATGAGACCTGAGGTTTTCCTGCGCATGGTCCTTCTCCTTCTTGAAAGTGGCGCCAGATGAGGGTCGCCGTTGGGTGTTAAAGCAAACCGCGGGCCAACAATCGTGGGACCGGGGCCTCTTCCCGGAGGACGGACCGGGAGAATTCCCGGACGGTTTTTGTCACCCGTTCCGATTTCGCCGGGGAAACCCGGGTCACTGGTCCAGGTATGCCGGCGTCCTCTCCGTCAGGGTCTTGAACGCCTCCAGGTACTTCCCGCGGGTCGTTCGCACGACGCCCTCAGGAAGCCTCGGCGCGGGGGGGTGCCTGTTCCAGCCCGTGGAGTCGAGCCAATCCCGGACGAATTGCTTGTCGAGCGAGTGAGGGCTGTGCCCGGGCCGGTAGGCGGCGGCGTCCCAGTAACGGCTCGAATCGGGCGTGAAGGCTTCGTCGATCCAGACAAGGCGGCCCTCGATGCGGCCGAACTCGAGCTTCGTGTCGGCCAGGAGGAGGCCCCGCGACGCGGCGTATTCGCCGGCGCGCGCGTACAGGCCGAGCGTCAGGGCACGCAGACTCTCGGCTTCCTCGCGGCCGATCCGGTTGGCCAGGAATTCGAAGGACACGTTTTCGTCGTGGCCGCGATCGTTCTTGGTCGCGGGGGTGAAAATCGGCTCCGCCAGGCGGTCGGCCTCGACCAGGCCGGCGGGGAGCCGGATGCCGCAGACCTGCCTCGTCTTCTTGTACTCCGCCCATCCGGACCCGGCGAGGTATCCGCGCGCCACGCATTCGAAGGGGATCACTTCGGCCTTCTTCACGATGACCGAACGGCCGGCGAGCGTCGCGCGGTCCGCTTGAAGACCTTCGGGATAGCGGTCGACTTCGGTCTCCAGGAGATGGTTCTCGACATCGGAGAATTTCTGAAACCAGAAGGTCGACAGTTGCGTCAGAACTTTTCCCTTGTCGGGGATGCCAGGGGACAGCACGCAGTCGAAGGCGGAGATGCGGTCGCTTGCGACGAGCAGGAGCGATTCGCCGAGGTCGTAGAGCTCGCGAACTTTGCCTCGTCGGGACAGTCGGGCCCCGGAAAGATGGGTTTCCACGACGACGGCCATTGGTGCGACATTAGCACGGGGCATGACTCGTTTGACTGAGTCTCCGCGGTGAGCCTCCTCTGCTATTGTTGCGCGCCATGCGCCTGGAAGTCCGGGATTCCGCCCCACCGCCGGGAAAGAGCCTCCGCATCGCCTTCCTGCACGAATCCCGAGATCCCTCCCAGGGGGCTCCGGCATCTGTCCGCGCGGAGTTGCGCGAGGCCTGCCGCGTCTCCGCGTTCCGCGGCCGGGAAAACGAGGGCGCGGGCGCGCTGTCGGCGGGAGGTGGCTGGATCCTGATCGGTCTCGGCCGCGCCGGAAGCCCGCTCGGGAAGGTGCGGCGGGCGCTCCGGCACGCGCTCCGCGACGCGCTCCGGCAGCGCGGCCGCGGTCTGCTGCTCGCTTTCGGCAAGGGAATCGGCGCGGGGCAGATGCGCGCGCTCCTGCGCGAGGTCGCCCAGGGCGACTATCGCTTCCGGCGCTACAAGTCCGCCGAAGCCGGGCGAAAGGCCGCGGCGGAAGCCCGCGCGGTCGTGCTCCCCCCGCCATCAGTTTCCGCAGCGGAGCTCAAGGAGGCCGCGCGCGAAGCGCAGATCCTGGCTCCCGTGATCGCGTGGGCCCGGGACCTCGGCAACACGCCGGGAAACGATCTCGGCCCGGCCGAGCTCGCCCGGGAAGCGCGCGCGATGGCGCGGAAAGACGGCCTGCGCCTTCGGGTCCTCGGCCGGAAAGCGATCGAGCGGGAAAAGATGGGGGGCCTTCTCGCTGTCAACTCCGGCAGCGTCCGCCCCCCGGTCTTTCTCATCGGGGAGTATTCTCCTCCGCGAGCGAAGGGCACCGCGGTCCTCGTCGGCAAAGGGATCACGTTCGACTCGGGCGGCATCTCGATCAAGCCCGCTCCCTCGATGGGGGAGATGAAGTACGACATGATGGGGGCGGCGACCGCGTTCGCCTGCCTTCGGGGCGCGAAGCTCCTGAAACTGCCCGTCCGGGTCGTTGCGCTCGCGCCCGTCACCGAGAACCTGCCGAGCGGCTCCGCCTGCCGCCCGGGAGACATCCTTCGGATGCGAAACGGCAAGACCGTCGAAGTGGACAACACCGACGCGGAAGGCCGGCTGGTGCTGGCGGACGCGCTCTCCTACGCCGGGAAATACCGGCCCGACGTGCTCGTGGACTACGCCACGCTGACAGGCGCGGTGCTCGTCGCTCTCGGCCACGAGTGCGCGGGCCTCATGACGCCGGAAGAAGGTCTCGCGCGGGAATTCCTCGAGGCGAGCGACGCGACCAGTGAGCGGGTCTGGCGGCTCCCCGTGTGGCCGGACTACCGCGACAACCTGAAATCCGAGTGGGCGGACATGAAGAACTCGGCGGGTCGAACCGCGGGCACGATCAACGCCGCGGTCTTCCTGAAGGAGTTCGTCCCTCCGGGAGTGCCCTGGGCCCACCTCGACATCGCCGGCGTGGCGCATTTCGAAAAAGAGCACGCGGGATTCGATCCGGGAGCGACGGGCTTCGGCGTCGCGCTGACGATGGAATTCCTCCGCCGGCACTTCCGCCTCTAGATCTGTCCAACGAGCGACTTCTTCGCGAGGGCTCCGGAAAACGCGCCGCCTCCCGGAGGCGGCGATCAACGAATAAGCAATCGACGAGATATCGGAGCCTCCCGTCTGGCTAAAGCCGAGGTTTCAAGAGCGCCGCGACGGCGATGGAGCGCGCCCCGTTCTTTCCCACGGAACGGACCGCGAAGAATCGGTTATCGGTCGAGACGCCCTTCAAGACGTTCTCTCCCGGCGCGGAAACGAAGTCGTAGACCGACCAGCGGGGATCCGTCGTCTCGCGCCAGAGAATCTCGAAGCCTTCCCGCGCCGGGTCTTCGTCGGCCGACCACGTGAGCTTCGCGTCGGGCGTGACGCCTCCGGAGACCGTCACGTCCTTCGGCGCCGCCGGAGCGAGCGCGAGACGGCGCAGGGTCTCGGCGTTGGTGCGGGCGACGTTGCCGAGGAACTCGAAGTTCAGAAACTTGACGAGATCCCCGTACTCCCGCCCGTTCTCGACGCGCGGCGTCTGGTGCTCGTGATCGTAGTTCTCCAGCGGCTCCGTGAAGCGAACGGCGGGAAGACCCGCTTCGACGAACGGGCGGTGATCGCCTCCGCGCCCGAGGCGATCCAGGCGGAAGACGAGGCGGACCGCGTCGCGGCCCGCCGCCTCTTCGACCGCGCGCGCGAGTTCGCGGGAGGGAGAATCGACCCCGTCCGGCCCGCCGCCGGAGAAGACGCGGACCCTGTGCGGCGCGCCGGGAGCAAAGTCGGCGCCGACGATGTCGTTGTTCAGGAACCCGCCGACCTGGTAACCGTTCTCCTTCAGATACTCGAGCAGGCGCTTGCCGCCGAGGAGGCCCTGCTCCTCCCCCGAGACAGCCACGAAAAGGAGCGTCGCGCGGTACGTGCCCTTCGCGAGCAGCCGGGCGCACTCGATCGAGACGGCGACGCCCGAGGCGTCGTCGTCCGCGCCGGGCGCGTCCGCTTCCGGATCCATCACGGAGGAGGGCATCGAATCGTAGTGCCCCGAGACGAGGAAGACCGTCCGGGCGAGCTTCGGATCGCTGCCCGGCAGGAACGCGAGAACGTTCTCCATCCGCGCCGGCTTGTCATGCGTACGCGGCCCGGTTGCCTCGAACCGGTCCACGACCACGTTCAACTTCCCGCCCGCGGCCTTCGCGATCGCGCGGAAGCGGGCGGCGGCGCGGTCCCGCCCGCAGCCGACCCCGCGTTTCGGATCCTCCCACGAGGAGAGCGAATGCCGGGTGCCGCAAGCGGCGAGCTCTTCGATCGTGGCGCGCAGGGCGTTCTCGTCCACGGCCGGACGCGCGATCGCTCCGGCCGGAACGGGCAAGGTCTTCGACGCGGGCTTGCCCTGGGGCGGCTCGGCCGGATCCTCCGCCGCAAGTGCCGCTGTAGAAAACGGACCGAAAACAAGAAGCGCGGCGAAAGCCGCACGCATCGCGAATTTGACTGCCGGGGATCGCTTTGCTAGGTTCGCGCTCACATGCCACTCCGTCAGTTTTCGATTGGTGCGGTCGGGGAGGAAGTTTATCCCCGCTTTGTCGCGGAGCTGGCGGAGCGCCTGGACGATCCGGCGCTGGATCGAAACCTGGTGGTCCGCGACACGCTCTCGCAGCTCTACCTGGGCAAGTCTTACGACGAAGGGGCGCTGACCGACCGGCGGCTGGCGATCGGATCGAAGACCCTTCTCGCGTCTCTGGACCCCAGGAACGGGACGCTCGAGGCCGAGTACTACAGGGAAATCGACCTCGAAAAGTGGGCCCGGGTCAAGCCGCTGCTCTGGTTCTGGCAGATGTTCGACCACTCTCCGGTGGGCCGCAACGTGCGGCTGGGCACCCAGATGCGGGCGATGCTCGCCCAGCGCGTCTTCAAGCGCTGCGGCAGGGGCATCCGCATCTTTCACGACGTGGAGTTCTCTTTCGGCTACAACCTCTCCGTCGGAGACGGCGTCACGATTCACCGAAACGTCCTGATCGACGACCGGGGCGAAGTCGTGATCGGCAACGAAGCCTCGATCTCCGACTACGCCAACATCTACTCCCACTCCCACGCCGTCGAGGACATCCACAACGTGACGCTCGCCCGGACGGTCATCGGGAACCGGGTCCGGATCACGTACCACGCCGTCGTCCTCTCGGGAGTCACCATCGAGGACGACGCGATGGTGGGGTCCATGGGAGTCGCTTCGAAATCCGTCCCCGCCGGAGTCATCGCCGCCGGCATTCCCGCCAGGCCGATCGGTCAGAAGAAAGTCTCGACGTCCGGCCGCTGAACCGCCCGAAAGAATCCAACAAGTCGGGGGATCCTCGAATTTCGAGCTTTCCGCCGGGCCGGTCTTCGAGTATCATGCCTCCCGTCCCTTAAACAAAACACCCGGGAGGAACTGTTCCATGGAGACTCGCGCCCCGCGCGGAGGGAGAAACGCGCGAAACCAGGCCCTTCTCGCCGTCCTGCTCACTGTCGAGACACTCATCGCCGGAGCGCTGTCCGCGACGACCGTCGCGCCGATCTCCGACCGCGAGCTCTCCAGGCGGGCGGACGTGGTCGTCCACGGGATCGTGGTCTCCAGCCGGACGGTCGAGGATGCCTTCGGCCGTCCCGAAACCGTGACCGTCATCGCTCCCCTGCGGGTTGTCAAGGGCGCGCTCGCCGGAACGCTCGTGCTGCACCAGGCCGGCGGCCGTCTGCCTGACGGGCGGTTCCTCCAGCTCTGGGGGCGCCCCGAGTACCGGGCCGGCCATGAGGTCGTCGTGTTCGCGATCGCGCGACCGGAGGGGGACTACCAGACGGCGGAGCTGCTGCTCGGCAAGTTCGAGGTCCAGGTGGACGAGCAGGCCGTTGCCTTCGCCGTGCCCGCGCTGGCGCTGCCGGCGCCGACCGGCGTGACGGTCCTGCGCCCGCGCCCCGGAAAGAACGGGGATGCGGACAGCGACGCCTTCGAGGCCGACAACCCCGGCTCGCCCCGTGAGCTCTCCGGATTTCTCGCGTCCCTTTCGTCCTCGGACAGGCCGATCCCGTCCGCAGCCATTTCACCGGCGGGGAGCCTCCAGTCGGTCCTCCACTCCGAATACGCTCGGGACATCCAACCGCTCTGGGACAACATCGGCTCCCTCTGGCGCTACACCAACGGAGCCAGCGCCGTATGGACGCTCGACGGGACGGCCAACGTCACCGGGGGAGGCATCGCGGAAGCCAATGCCGCGGCGGCCACCTGGGACGGCGAGCCGAACGCGACGATCAACTACACGGTCGGAACGGGCGGCGCGAACTTCATCCACCTGGACGCGCTGTCCTCTCCCTGCGGCTGGAGCACCTGCATGTCCGGCGGCGGGATCATCGGCTGCGGAGGGCCCGACGGCGTCGGCGGAACGAACAGCTGGCGCGGCGAGAGTTATTCGACGATCGTCGGCGGAGAGGTGTGGCTGCGCTCCTACTGCGCGCAGAATCTCTGGGACTCGGTCACGACCCAGTCGGTCCTGACGCACGAGCTCGGCCACACCCTCGGGCTCGGGCACTCGGACCAGGGAGCCTCGGCGCACGACGTCTGCCGCGGCGATGAAGACCTGGCCACGATGCGCTCCTTCGTGCAGCACCGGACGACGCTCGGCACGGACGACTCGGACGCGGTGCGGTGGCTCTACGGAGACGGCGGCAACTCGTGCAACGGGGGAGGCCCCGCGCTGACGGTGACGAAGACCGGATCGGGCTCCGGCACGGTGACGAGCACGCCCTCCGGGATCGCGTGCGGTGCGACCTGTTCTTCCGCTTTCAGCGAGGGGTCGCTCGTGACCCTTTCCGCCGCCCCCGGCGCCAATTCCGTGTTCACCGGCTGGGGAGGAGACGCGGACTGTTCCGACGGCTCCGTGACGATGACCGCCGCCAGGAACTGCACGGCCACCTTCGCCCTGATGCCCGATCTCTTCGTCTCCTCCTTGACCGCGCCCGCGGCGGCGACGGCCGGCTCGGTCATCTCCGTCACCGAGACGACGAAGAACCAGGGCGGCGCCGCGACGGGGTCGACGACCCGGTATTACCTCTCGACAAACTCGACGTGGGACGCGGCCGACACGCCCCTCGGGTCCCGAACCGTCGACCTCCTGGCCGGGGGCGCGTCGAGTTCCGCGACGATCCTTCTGACGATCCCGGCGAACACGGCCGCGGGGAACCTGTTCCTCATCGCCCGCGCCGATGCGGACGGCCAGCTGACCGAGTCCAACGAGACCAACAACACGAAAGCGGCTTCGATCCACATCGGCCCGCCCGACCTCGTCGTCTCCTCTCTTGGGGCGCCGGCGACCGCCGGGGCCGGATTGACGGTTACGGTGACGGACACGACACACAACCAGTCGGGAACCGGTCCGGCCGCCGCCTCGATCACCCGCTTCTACCTCTCGACCGATTCCACCTGGGACGCGGGCGACGCGGCTCTCGGCTTCCGCAACGTGCCGGCGCTGCAGCCGAACGACTCGAGCTCGGCGTCGACATCCCTCCTGATCCCCGCGGGAACCGTGCCCGGAAGCTACTTCATCATCGCCAGGGCGGACGCGGACGGCGTCGTCCCGGAGACGCTCGAGACGAACAACGCGCGAACGGACACGATCACGATCGGACCGGACCTCGCGGTGTCCGCCCTGACGGCGCCGGCAACCGGGGGAGCCGGAATGGCGATCACCGTTTCGGACACCACGAAGAACGCCGGCGGCGGCTCGTCCGGGATCCCGACGACGACGAGCTTCTACCTGTCCGCGAACGCGACGATCGGCGCGGGCGACGTGCTGCTCGGCGGCCGGACGGTGGCAAGCCTCGCTCCCGGCGCCTCGAGCTCGGCTTCGACGACGCTGACGATTCCAGCCGCGACCGCGGCCGGCACCTATTACCTCATCGCCCGCTCCGATGACGGCGCGGCGGTCCCCGAGACCGACGAGACGAACAACACCCGGAGCGTGCTCGTCAGGGTGAGCCCCGACCTCCTCGTCACGGCGTTCTCGACCCCGGTGTCGGCGGCGCCCGGCTCGGTTCTCTCCGTGACCGACACCACCAGGAACCAGGGACAGGGGATCGCCGCGGCCACGACGACGCGGTTCTACTTCTCGACGAACACGGCCTTCGATCCGCTGGCGGACATCGAGATCGGGAACCGTGGCGTCCCGCTGCTCGCCTCCGGAGCTTCCAGCTCCGGCGCGAGCGCGGTGGCGATTCCGCCCGGCACGGCCGCCGGCACCTACTACATCCTCGCCCGGGCCGACGCCGACGGCGCGGTGTCCGAATCGAACGAAGGAAACAACACCCTGAGCAGCAAACCGATCACCATCTCTCTCTCTCCATAGACCGGGGGGAGAAAAGAACGGGCAGGCGCGCCTGGAGTCCGGGGCGCTGACGGCACGCCCGCGGGCCCTGAGATAATTCAGGCCCATGCTCCGGCGGCTGACGGTGAAGAACCTCGCGATCGTCGAGGACCTCGAGATCGAGCTCGAGCCGGGGCTGACGGTCATCACCGGTGAAACCGGAGCGGGCAAGTCGATCCTGGTGGACGCTCTTTCCCTTCTAGCGGGCGGACGGGGCTCGGTCGATCTCGTGCGGCGGGGAGCCGCGCGGCTGACCGTGGCCGGGGAGTTCGAGACAGACGCGGCCGTGCGGAGCATCCTTTCGGACGCGGGGCTGCCCGACTCGGAGACGGTTCTCTTGAGGCGGGAGTTTTCCGGGGACGGCAAGGGGCGCGTCTTCATCGAGGACGAGCCGGCCTCCGTCCGCACGCTGGCGAAAGTGGGCGAGCGGCTGGTGACGATCCACGGCCAGAACTCGGAGCGGGATTTGATCGACGCCGAGACGCCGCTCGAGATGCTGGACGCCTTCGCCCGGGCCGCGAAGGAAAGCGGGGCGACGGCGGAGGCGGCGCGAGGCTGGAGGGAGGCCCGGGAGGCGCTCGCGGAGCTCGCGGCTTCGCGGCAGGGCCGGGAAGCGCGCCTGGAAATGCTCGATTACCAGATCAACGAGATCACCGAGGCCGCTCCCGACGAGAGGGAGGAAGAGGAGCTGTTGCGCGAGCGCGAACGGCTCGTGCACGCGGACCGCATCCGTCTCGCGGGGGAGACAGCGCTGGAGGCGCTTTCGGAGGGCGAGGGATCGGCCGCGGACCGTCTCGGGGAAGCCGTCAAGGCCTTCGCGGAGCTCGCCGCTATCGATCCTCGCGAAAGGGCCCGCCTCGAAGAAGCCGAAGATCTCAAGCGCCGGGTCGCCGACCTCGCGGCGGCGGCGCGGGACGCGGCGGGGCAGATCGAGAGCGATCCGGATCGGCTCACGCGCATCGAATCGCGCCTGGAAAAGCTCTCGCGCCTGAAACGGAAATACGGCGGCACGGTGGCCGACCTGCGCGGCCTCGGCGAGAATCTCCGGCGGGAGCACGCGGAGCTGTCGAACATCGAGGACGCCCTGGACCGCCGGGAGAAGGAGGAGCGGGCCGCCCGCGCTCTTTACGGGGAACGCGCGGAAGCGCTCTCGCAGAGGCGGCGTTTGGCGGCCGGCAGGTTTTCGGCGGCCGTCGAGAAGGAGCTCGGCGCGCTCGCCATGGAAAAGGCGCGATTTCGAGTGGCGCTCGCGCCCGCAGGCAAAGATGAGCCGCGGAACTCCGGGCTCGAGACGGCCACCTTTTTCTTTGCGCCGAACCCGGGGGAGCCGGAGAAGCCGGTGGAAAAGATCGCCTCCGGCGGCGAGCTGGCGCGGCTGCAGCTGGCGATCCAGTCCGTGACCGCGGGCCGGCCGGGAAGCCGCACGCTCGTCTTCGACGAAGTCGATTCCGGCATCGGGGGACGGACGGCCGAGGTCGTCGGCCGGAAACTGCGCGCGCTTTCAGCGGGGGGACAGGTCCTCTGCGTGACGCACGTGCCCCAGATCGCCGCCCTGGCGGACCGGCACTTCCTCGCGGAAAAAGACGAGGTCGGAGGGCGGACGGTCGCGGCCGTGAGGCTGCTCGAGGGGCAGGAACGCGTGGCGGAGATCGCCCGGATGCTGGCCGGAGAGAAGGTTCCGGAGACGGCGATGAAGCACGCGCGGACGCTTTTGGACGCGGCCCGGGGATGAGACAGAATCTTCCGATGGACCGATCAACCTTGACCGCTAGCGATCGTTATTCGCGCTCGATCCTTTTTCCCGGGATCGGGGAGGAGGGCCAGGCGCGGATCCGGGCTTTCTCGATCGTGTTCGTGGGCGTGGGAGCCGTCGGGGCGGCGGCGGCGGAGTCGGCGGCTCGCGCCGGCGTCGGAAGGATCACGCTCGTGGACCGGGATGTCGTCGAGGAGTCGAACCTCGCGCGTCAGTTTCTCTTCGACGCGGAGGACGCGGCGAGGGTCCTGCCCAAGGCGGCGGCCGCAGCGGCGCGTCTTCTGGAGATCGCCCCGGCCGCCGACGTGCGCGGCGTCGTCGCGGATCTCGACCACGGGAATGCGCGCGAGATCCTGGCCGGGCACGACTTGATCTTCGACGGCTCCGACAACTTCGAGACGCGGTTTCTCGTCTCCGACGCCGCCCGCGCGCTCGGCCGCTCCTCGGTCTACGCGGCATGCGTGGGCGAGGAGGGTCTCGTGGCCGCGAACGTGCCGCGGGAGACACCCTGCCTGCGGTGCTACGTCGAGGCCCTGCCGCCGGCGGGCTCGGGACCGACCTGCGACACGGTCGGGATCGTGCCGACGCTGCCGCCCCTGGTTGCCGCGATCGGCATGACGGAGGCGCTGCGCCTGGCGGCCGGGAGGCCGCCTGCCCGCGGCGTTCTCTCGGTCCGGGTCTGGGACGGCGCCTTCGTCTCGAAGCGGCTGTTCGAGAACGCGCGGTCGTCGGTCGCCTGCCCGGTCTGCGCCGGCCGCCGGTTCCCCGCCCTGGAGGGTGAGGGAGCCTCGGACGTGGTCAAGCTCTGCGGGCGAAACTCGGTGCAGGTCGCTCCGGCGGGAAGACAGAGGCCGGACTTCGAGGCGCTCGAGGCGCGTCTGGCGCGCGTCGGGCGGGTCCGCCGGTCCGCGCAGCTTCTCTCGGCGGATGTCGAGGACGTGAGCCTGGCAGTTTTTTCCGACGGCCGCTGCGTCGTCCGGGGCACGGACGATCTCCGGCGCGCCCGCGCTCTCTACGACCGTTACGTCGGAAGGTGACGCCGTGCGGCGGATGCCGATCACGAGCCTCGTCTCCTCGCCGGAGGAGACCGCGAAGTTCCGTCTGCTGCTGCGCCGTGGGGGCGTCGCGGCCGTACCGACCGAGACCTTCTACGCGCTGGCCGCCGACCCGTTCAGCTCCGATGCCGTGGAGCGAATCTTCCGGATCAAGGGGCGCGATGCCGGCAACCCGTTGCCGGTCCTGTTCGCGACGCGGCTGGACCTGGAAGGGTTGGGAGTGACCGCCGATCCGGCCACGCTCGAGATCTATTTCTCCGTCTGGCCCGCTCCTCTGACTGTCGTCTTTCCGATCCGAGCGCCGATCGCCGCCTCGCGCGGGGCCTCCACGCTCGGCGTCCGGCTCCCCGCATCCCGGCCGCTGCGCGACCTTCTTTCCGCTGTCGGGCCTCTGACCGGCACGAGCGCCAACCGCTCGGGGTCGCCGCCTCTCTCGGACCCGGACGAAATCGAAGCCGGGTTCCGGCGCGAAATCGACTTCCTCCTGGATGGGGGACGGACGCCGGGGGGATTCCCCTCGACGCTCCTCGACGCGACGCGCGATCCGCCGGTCGTGCTGCGCCCCGGCGCTCACGCGTGGCCGGGCAAGTAAGTCGAAAGTCCAAGGTCCAAAGTCCAACGTAATGGGTGCCCCTCCCACGAGCCAACCGCTGCTCACGTTACCTTGGACCTTGGACGTTGGACCTTGGACCGTTCTTCGCGTGCTAGATTCCGCGTGTTCATGGGGCTGATCAGGGAGTACGCCGGCAAGAGGCCGCGCCTCGGCGAGCGGGTTTATCTCGCCGAGACGGCGGCGATCATCGGGGACGTCGTCCTCGGGGACGACGTGTCGGTCTGGTACAACACGGTTCTGCGCGGCGATTGCCACTCGATCCGCGTCGGCGCGCGCTCCAATATCCAGGACAACTGCGCGATCCACGTGACGCAGGGGGAGTACCCGACGGAGCTCGAAGAAGAGGTGACGCTCGGGCACGGCGCGATCGTCCACGGAGCGGTCGTCCGCAAAGGCGCGTTGATCGGCATCCGCGCGACGGTCCTGGACGGCGCCGTGATCGGCGAGTCCGCCTTCGTCGGCGCCGGGGCGCTCGTCACTCCGCGCACGGTCGTGCCGCCGCGCACGCTCTGGCTCGGGGCGCCGGCCCGGCAGGCGCGGCCCCTCTCGGACGCCGAGGTCGAGGACCTGAAGCATTTCCACCGCAACTACCTGGAGTACAAGAAGGAGTACTTCCGCCTCGACGGGAAGTGGGCGTGAGCCCGCGCTATCGCGCCGTCAAGGGGACCCGCGACCTCTTCCCGCCCGAGAGCGAGCGGTTCGCGGATGCGGAGGCCGCGGCCCGGAGAGTCTTCGGATCGTACGGTTATGGAGAGGTGCGCACCCCTTGCCTCGAATCGACGGAGCTCTTCGCGCGCTCGGTCGGCGAGACAACCGACATCGTGCACAAGGAGATGTACACCTTTCCGGACAGGAAGGGTCGCTCGCTGACGCTGCGCCCGGAGAACACGGCCGGCGTCGTCCGCGCGGTCGTCGAGAACGGCTTCGCGGCGGGGCCGATGCCTCTTCGCCTCTGGTATGCCGGGCCCCAGTTCCGCTACGAGCGGCCGCAGGCGGGGCGCTACCGCGAGTTCCGCCAGATCGGCGCGGAGCTCCTGGGCGTCGGCGGCCCGGCCGGAGAAGTCGAGATCCTGACGATGCTTTTCGCTTTCCTGGAAGCCCTGGGGTTCCGGGCGCTTTCGGTGGCGCTCAATTCGGTCGGCACCGCGCGGTCGCGCGAGGCGTTCGGGGAGGCGCTCCGCGCGTACCTCGAGCCGAAAGCGGCTGCCTTCGGCGAGGACGACCGCCGGAAGGTCGCCGACAATCCTCTGCGGCTCTTCGATTCGAAAGACCCGGCGGTCCGCGCGGCCCTGGAAGGCTCGCCCCGCACGCTCGAATTTCTCGACGACGGCTCCCGCCGGCACCACGACGAGGTGCGGCGCCTGCTCACGCGGGCGTCCATCCCGTTTCGCGACGACCCCTCTCTGGTCCGCGGGCTCGATTACTACACGCGCACCGTTTTCGAGGTCGTGTCGGCGGACCTCGGCGCGCAGGACGCGATCCTGGGCGGCGGCCGGTACGACAACCTGGTGGAAACTCTCGGCGGCCCGTCGCTGACGGCGATCGGCTTCGCGATCGGCGAAGACCGGCTCGTGCAGGCCGCGCCGCGGCCGGCTCCCGCGGGAGGCCTGCTCCTCGTCCTGCCGCAGGGACCGGAGGACGTGGAGGAAGCGATCCGGCTCGCCGACGAGCTGCGCGCCGCGCTCCCCGTTCCCGTCGAGGTGGATCTCCTGGCGCGGGGCTTCAAGAAGGGGATGGCTCGGGGCAACGCCGTCTTCGAGGAGGCTTCCGCGCGGGGACTGGACGGCGCGAGGATCTTCGCCGTGCTCCTCGGCGAGCGCGAACGGGAGGCGGGATCCGTGACGGTCAAGAGGCTCGCCTCGGCAGATCAGG
>Ga0070708_100000565_pt1 | contig 27740 bp, 25 predicted proteins | sample KBSK5503metaG_FD_65469 | JGI IMG/M metagenome (GOLD analysis project Ga0070708, IMG submission 65469) | Corn, switchgrass and miscanthus rhizosphere microbial communities from Kellogg Biological Station, Michigan, USA - KBS K5-50-3 metaG | ecosystem: Host-associated > Plants > Roots >... | reverse complement strand
AATACGGTACCGCGAGCGAAGCGACCGGATGCCGGCACTCAACCAGCGTTTTAAGAGTTCTTGTGATTATCGAGTGCCGGCATCCGGTCGCTTCGCTCGCGGTACTGTATTGGCGTGCCGATCATGTTGGTATCCTTCCTCACTCGACTGACTTTTCACACAGTCTCAGTAGCGACCGGATGCCGCCATTCAAGCTCAAACCGATGTAATTAGAGCAACGCGAGGGTTGAATGGCGGCATCCGGTCGCTACGCTCGCGGTTCTGTACTGAGTGAAGTTTATATGCTCATAAACGCGACTAAGCCGTGCAATGATCATCGTTGACAGGTCGCGCACGTTAGCCATAGGCTAATCTCATAGTTTCGCTTTCATCAGCAAGCAGCGCGTTTCGGCAATTATGGCATTTACAAATCCGAGCGGCAGTTTGGGAGTACGCATCTCTTTTTATGGAGAGAACCTTTTTTCAATTTCCTCCTCACCGCATTGCGCTACCTGGTGTCCGTGCAAATATTGCCTTCGCGGTTGAGCGACTATGACGAGCCTCGACGTTCCCACGAGGCGGCCCTTTCGCGCGCCCTTCAGGAAATACCAACTCGACAACGCCTATGACGAAATGTTCGAGCCCTCGGGCGTGCCGCGTGCGAGCTACGAGACGCTGCATGAACGTCTGGGCGAGATGGCGGCCGAGGAACTGCGCCGCCGTCAGAAAGCCGCCGATCTTTCATTTCTGCATCAGGGCATCACTTTCACGGTCTACGGACGCGAAGAGGGCACAGAAAAGATCTTTCCTTACGACGTCTTGCCCCGCATCATCACGAGCGGCGAATGGACCACGATCGAACGCGGACTGATTCAGCGCATCACCGCGCTCAACCTGTTTCTCAAGGACCTTTATCACGAAGGTAAGATTCTGAACGATCGCGTTATCCCGCGCGAGATGATCTACACCTGCCGCCATTACCGGCGCGAGATGCGCGGTCTGCGCGTGCCCCGCGAAATCTATATTTCGATTGTGGGCACGGATCTGGTACGGCTTGAAGACGGACGTTTTGCAGTGCTCGAAGACAATCTTCGCGTACCGAGTGGCGTCTCGTACATGCTCGCGAACCGGCAGGTGATCAAGCGCGTCTTTCCCGGGATGTTCAGCAACTATGGCGTACGGCCCATCGATCAGTATGGTCAGGTGCTCTTGGCAACCTTGCGCGCGCTCGCGCCACACCGGGACGATCCGACCATCGTGCTGCTGACACCGGGCCCATACAATTCCGCTTATTTTGAACATACTTTTCTCGCGCGCCAGATGGGTATCGAACTGGTCGAGGGCCGCGACCTGCTCGTCCATGAGAATGTGGTCTATATGCGCACCACCGGCGGTCTGCGTCGGGTTGATGTGATTTATCGCCGCATCGATGACGATTTTATTGACCCGTTGACATTTCGCGGAGATACGTCGCTGGGCGTAGCGGGGCTGTTCAACGCATACCGCGCGGGTAACGTAGCTCTGGCCAACGCGATCGGGACCGGTATCGCGGATGACAAAGCTTTGTACGCTTATGTGCCGGCGATCATTCGTTATTACCTGGACGAAGATGCGATTCTGCCGAACATAGAAACGTATCTGCTCAGTGATGAAAGCCAGCGTAGTTACGTGTTAGACAATCTCGACAAACTGGTGGTGAAAGCGGTCGGCGAGTCAGGCGGCTACGGCATGCTGATTGGCCCACACAGCACAGCGGCGCAACGCGAGGAATTTCGCCGGCGCATCGTCGCCGATCCACGCAACTACATCGGCCAGCCGACGCTGGCTTTGTCGCGCGCGCCGTGTTTTATCGATGGCCAGGTCGAGGCGCGTTGCGTTGACCTGCGGCCATACATTTTGTACGGGGACGGCATCACGATCGTGCCAGGCGGCCTGACGCGCGTCGCGTTGCAGCGCGGCTCGCTGGTTGTCAATTCATCGCAGGGTGGCGGCAGCAAAGATACGTGGGTGCTTTACTAAGCGAACTACCATGCTCTCAAGAGTAGCCGAAAGCTTGTATTGGATGAGCCGTTATCTCGAGCGAGCGGAGCACACCGCGCGACTGCTCGATCTCAACCTGAATCTCATGCTCGATCAAGCGCCCGATCCTGACGGCCTGCGCTGGCCCCGACTGCTCGAGAGTCTCAGGGTGACGCTGCGTGCGAACGCGAAGACCGATGCCTACAGCGTTGCCCAGGCGCTGACCTTTGACGCCAAGAACAAGGCCTCAATCATCGCGTGCATGAGTGCGGCCCGTGAAAACGCTCGTCAGGTGCGCGAACAGATCTCTTCCGAGATGTGGGAGGAACTCAATCAACTCTTTCTACAGACCAAACGCGCGGGCCGAAAGTGGAAGGCGACGCCGCATCTTTTCTTTCGCGGCGTCAAGGAAGGTGCGCATCTCTTTCAGGGCATCACTGATTCGACGCTCAGCCACAGCGAAGGCTGGCATTTCATTCAAGCCGGACGCTTCATCGAACGAGCTTCCGCCACAGCGGCATTACTCGAAGCGCATGTTGGCGAATTGTTTGAGCCGTCCGATTCTGAAGTGGAGCACAGTGACTATCTCGACATGGTGGGTCTCCTGAAATCATGCACGGCATTTGAAGCCTACTGCAAAGTCTATACAGCTGATCTCAATCCGGAACGAATCGCTGAGTTTCTTCTGCTCAATCCAGAGTTTCCGCGTTCAGTTCGTTTTGCGGCGGAGATGATTCAAACCGCGCTGGGCGCGATTGGCGAGTTGGCTGAGACGCGTAAGAATGGCCGCGCCAATCGACTTTCCGGCCGGCTGCGTGCGGCACTGAGTTTCAGCCAGATCGATGAGATCATGGGCGGCGGCTTGCGTCCGTACCTGAACGATATCAAGCGTCAATGCGCGCAGATTCATACAGCGCTCTATCAACAATATGTGTCGTATCCGATAGAAGCCGCGCTCCGCTCGGACGGGAAACAGCCGAATCAGTGAAAGGAGCAGTCAATGCACTATTCAATTCGTCATCTGACTAAGTTTCGTTACAGCGCCGCGATTAGCGAGAGCGTCATGGAGGTGCGCATGCAGCCACGCACCGAAGGCGGGCAGCATTGCACCTGGTTCGATCTAGCGGTCAAGCCGCGCGCGATTCTGACTTCGTACCGCGATCATCTCGGCAACTCGATTCACCATTTCGACGTGCCGAGTCATCACGCGAACCTGGCCATCAAGGCGGAGGCTGTCGTTGAGATTGCGCCCCACGTTTTGCCTGAGTCCTTGGCCGCCGACGCGTGGAGCGACCTTGATGCCCTGGTCGCCCAGGGTGACTACTGGGAGATGCTGATGCCCAGCCACTTTGCCACGCCTACTGAGCCATTGCGCAAACTGGCGCAAGAGTTGAATGTTTGTCGCCGCGACGATCCGCTGTCGTTGCTGCGGGAGGTAACTGCGGCCTTGCGCGACGCTTTCGAGTACGCGCCGCAAAGCACCGAAGTTGATTCGCCGATTGACCTCGCCTTGAAGGAGCGGCGCGGCGTTTGTCAGGACTTTGCGCATATCATGACTACAATGGTGCGCGAGCTTCGCATCCCCTGTCGCTATGTCAGCGGTTATCTCTTTCATCGCGCCGAAGATCAGGATCGCTCCGCGGAAGACGCAACGCACGCGTGGGTCGAAGCGCTGATGCCGGGACTAGGTTGGGTGGGCTTCGATCCGACAAACAATCTGATTGCCAACCAACGTCATATTCGTGTGGCCATCGGGCGGGATTACTCTGACGTGCCGCCGACGCGCGGTGTCTTCAAAGGCGAAGCGAAAAGCGAATTGAGTGTGGCTGTGCAGGTTTCGCCTTCCAGCGCGCCACTGCCGGAAGACAAATTGCCAGTGAACGCGAACTGGTTGGTCGCTGATCGGGGAGAGCCAGAGGAGCCGGATTACGAACAGCAATGGCGAAAGCGACAACAACAGGAGCAACAGCAGCAGTAGGTGGCCTTTGGCATTCGGCAGGTAACTACTTCAGAGACACCGGTACCGCCTTTGAGGTTCGTGAAGATGAATGGCCCATCGCCGCGCATACGCTACGGCTTCGCCGCCTGACGTGAGGCTGCGGCTCTTGCCCCGCCGGTCGGCTCACCTCAGCACTTGGGCTGTGCCCCTGGTTGTAGCCGCGCTATCCGGCGGGGGCAAAGGGACTGTGTCAAAACTCGGATGGCAGCGATATGGCCGCTGTGTGGATACACAAAGTCAGAACCAGGAGCGGTAGCGACCGAGTCGTTTCCGTGATGCTCAACTACTTCCGGCCACAACAAATTCTAACCTTATTGGAGAAAACGAAGGAATGCGCAGGCGTATTGACCCGGTCGCTACGGCTCCCGGTTCTGACTTTGTGAAGTGATTTGTTGTAGCTCATTCGCGTTTTGACACAGTCTCAAAGCCGTTGCTACGGATCCGACTTCACTTTCAAAGAGAATGTTTCTTCCCCTTTCCACCTAAAATAAGAAATACCATTTAGGACATCGTTGACTTGAACCTCGCTCAGCGATCGGACACTGAATATGCAAGCAGCCGGTTTCCGGAAGAGACATACATCAACCCTACTGCTTCATCCGTTACAAAACGTTCATCGAGATCGCTGAGTCGCACTTCGCGCTCTGTTTGTCCGCTATTGACATTCACTCCTGCAAGACCGTGTCCACTCCGACTCAAGTCGGTATAGAAATACATCCAGTGTCCTCGCAACGTCGCCAATCGATCGCGGTGCCAGAGAAAGCGCGAGAGCCGTTCGAGTTGATGCGCCGGATCGAGTCGATCCAGCAATCGATCCTGCACCTCATTAGTGCGTTTGCGCGTCAAGCTTCCGTTCTCGATCGTTCCGACTACACCACCAGTAACCCTGGAACTTGACTCGTCCGCAATTCCGCGGATGCGCGAGGCGATACCGAATTGTTTGAAGCGAGCTGAACCATAGCTTCGAGCGGACGCCGTAGCCAATGCCTGCAGATTCGAAAAAGATGAGCGCGCGGCCAGACCTGACCAGCTAAAGCTTGTGACAACTTGCGCGATTTGCACACCACGAACAGCGGTCATCGCGGTCCCGCCAAAGCGAAAATAGAGAGAAGCTGCCCGGGCTGCGACTGCTGCTATGGTCCGCAAAACTCCTCGACCGGGTGGTGTGTGCCGCGCACGCCAAAGCTCCCGCCCGCTCGACGTGTTGAATGCCGCAATTTCCGACTGACCGCCAATAACAGCGGCGCCTCTTTCGTTCAGAAGTCGAAATGATGCTCGCTCTATTCCGTGGTGAATTCGCTCACGCCGCTTGCCACTGCGGGTATCTATGACTATCAAGTCGTCACGATCGGCGACGAGAACCGTCCCCGTGTCAGGAACGAGAAGATTAGTAATGCCTTTGTCGGCGCCTTGTAGCGCCATAAGATCTTACCGGTGCGCGTGTCAACTGCACTGACGCCATAAGGTCCCCGCTCAATCGTTTCGCCGTCTTTAAGACGCGTAAACTGCCCACCGGTTCGCACGTATAAGACGTCACCAATCAGGACCAATTCTGGCGTCACTCCGAGATCTTTTGCTTCCCAAATTGAGTTGCCCGTGTCGCGCGAGATCGCCCTCACGTGACCGCGGCCTGATGTGTAAACAATGTCTTCTGTGAAAATTGGCTGGGCTTCGCTGAGGGCCAGACCCTCCTCGTTGACACGGTATCGCTCACGCAAACGCTCTTTGCCGCCTCGGGCGTCAAACGAGGTAACACCATCATAAAACAAATAGAGTCTGCCGCCGGCAAAAACCGGAGGGTGGTAGTTGTCGAGAGTATATTCAACCTCTGCTCCTTTGTTTTCCGGCCAACGTGTCGGCATCATTTCCACTTCGCTGATTTCAGTCTTCCATAACTCATCGCCAGAAGCTAAGTCGAGAACATGTAACAAGGGGTGCCGCTTGAAGCCTTCGCGTGCTCGATCTTTGGCATCCTTTGCCAGTACGACTGCCAGCAGATTGGCTTGGGGATCTAGCGCCATTTGCATGACCGCACCTTTGATTTTGTCGCTGCGCCAAATCGTGTCGCCACTGAGAATATCAGCAGCTTCCACACGCGTGCGTTCACCTTTTTCAAAACTCAATAAGAGCAGGTCCGTTCCAGGCATTGGCGCAACGTCGGTTTCATCCAGCGCTGTATCTTTGCGTCGCCATAAAGTTTCGCCGGTTGAGCCATCGATTGCGTAGAGTGATTTTTCAGTGCCGACAATTAGCACGCCCATGTCCGTAGGTTGATAGAAGCGAACATCCTTGTCGAGTTTGGTTGACCATGACTGCCCGTTGGCGAGAGCTGGAAAGAGCAAAACCAGCAACAACGCGATGTGACCAATGCTACGATGCCTCATGGTTTTAGGATAGCAAAATTCTATGCGACCTGGAGACCCACGAACTTATATCCGCCGATTACGCAGATTACGCATCAGACAAAAGGAAAATCAGGAAGTAGGGTCAGTAGGCAGGAACCGGAAACAGCAGGCCGTGTTAGCACCCTGGGATGAGTATCTCATCGTTTGCGCTCCTGCTCCTGCTTGCTGCTCCTGCCTCCTGTTTCTCTGGTTTTCCTTTTTGTCTGCGTAATTGGCGTAATCTGCGGATGTAAGTTCGTAAGTCTCCACGGCACAAGGCCGTGGCATCAGTCATGGTCGCGGTTCTGACGACAGTTCAAATCTGATATGCTCTAAGCGCACGAAGACCTTCCTGGTCTGCGAGTAGTAGTCAGGTCTTTAGGATGAACCTCTCACCACAAGTAATGAAGAGTTCGATTCGCATTTGTTGGGTTGTCCTGCTCTGGTTGTCGGCCGGGACAGCGGTTTGCGCGCAATCTATCGACCTCAATTCTCCATCGCCTGTTCGTACTAACGAGCTGGTGGGAAGAATTGCAGCGCGAGACCTCGGCGATGCTCGGTTGACAGATCACTTCTACGCCTTCAACGGCACGCCTGGCGATGTATTGATCACTATTCAGAGCGAAAACTTGAATGGTGACGTCGATGTCTTCACAGCCGGTAGTTTGCGGCCATTGTTGAAATTTGTGCTATATGCCGAACGCGCAATTCCTATAACCAAAAGCATCTACCTGCGCCGTCGCGAAAACCTGATTCTGCGCGTAGAGGCACGCAGTCCAAATGATGATGAGGGGGTTTATCACGTGCGGTTTGGCGGATCTTTCGAGCCGGTGATTGGTGGACCTGAGATCGCAGACAATGAAGCTCCCACCTCCGCAGCACCTGCAACCAGCGCCTCAGGAAAAAAGACAAGACGTGTCACTTCCGTAGGAGCACGCATGGACGAACCCGTGCGACCAGTCACTGAAGTTGCAGTTGCGCCCACGCCGGAACCTACACCGCTGGAGTCGCCATCACCCGAAGCCACAAAAGAACAGCCCGCGAACGTGAAAGCTCCGAAACCGAGTCCTCCTAGAACGGCACGTTCGCGTTCACGCCGTCCGACGGGTAGGCGAGCCACCACCACTCCATCATCCACGAAACCAACCGAAACGACAGTAGCGAAGGGAGCAGATACCGCTGAGGCTAAGGAAACTACAGAAGCTGAACCCGCGTCGAAGCCGGCAGCGCGAAGTAGCGCCAGACGAGGAGTTTCATCGCCGGCAAAACCCCCGAAACCACCTCCCGAGACGGCGGACGAGACTGGTCCAAGGTTGATAATTGAAACTCATGAGGGGACGCTGGTCAATCGTCCCATGAGTAGGGTTCGACGGGTGACGGTTGAAAACGGACGGGTTGTGGTAGTGGGATACGACGGAAAAATCGATCGAATTGAGCTGATTAATATTGTGCGAATGACGATTCAGCACTAGGTTATTTTCCTGACTTCAAACTCGCCAACTTTTCTCGAAATTGCGGCAGGTCCTGACTACTGGGGTCCACTTTTTCCAGTCTTGCAATTGCGTCTTCGGCACCCTTTGCGTCACCTTTTTGGAGTGTAGCGGCGCAGAGTCCCGAAAGCACCATGACATCGTCAGGCTTCATCTTCATTGCTGCCCGATACCACTTCTCAGCTACATCAAAATGCCCCGCATCGAGATTAACCATCCCTAGATTTGCAACGGTTTGGTAATCGGTTGGCTGCAGCTGGTTCGCCTTTAGCAGAAACTCAATCGCCTGATCGTAGCGCTGAATCTGATAGTAAAGCTCCGCAGCCTTAACCTGTGCGTCGAAGTTTTTTGGCTCAGTGCGCGCTTTTTCTATGGAGGCAGTAACTTGCTGTCGCATCGCCGACGGATCGCCGGCAGTATTTGCACCAACCGGCGGATGATCAGCAGGTAAACTCTGACTGCTCGCCGCAGTTGCTGGAGCGGTCGGACCATATTTTTGGCTCATCGTGCTGGCAAACAAGAAGCCAACGATGAAACCCAGCAGGATTCCAATTATCGCAAAAAGCAGATTTTCTCTGGACATGGTCTAACAGTGTTCCCTACAACGTTGAAAGATTGTTTTAGTTGCCGCAAGGCGAGTATGGCATCACTCCTCTACATCTTGAATGATCGACTTGATCTTTTCTCGTAGTTCGGGACTGTTGGTATGTCCGTGGGCAGTGATTGCATGGTTAGTTGCTGCCTCGAGAACTTCTTCCTCTGTGCCTTCAATAACCAACGTGCATCCTTTCTCACTGGGATAAAGTCTGCAGTCAACAACCTTTCTTGTTTCCGACATGATTGCCTCCTTAATTTGCAAGGTGTGCGATTCCGTTTTGTCTTAGTGAATTCTCCGTGTTCTCCGCGTCTCCGTGGTGATAAAAGTGCCGAAAACCATTTCACCACGGATACACTGAGAACACGGAGAACCCAATGGGACGTGAAATTAGAACACTACCCGTTACCGCAGGTTTTATTTTACATTCGCTAGCGATTTGGCCTCTTCGAGTCGTTTATTGACCGACTCCGCAACTTCCGAGTTCGGGGGCATTCTCTTGAGAAGTCGCTGCCAATACTCTATCGCCTGTTTATAGTCCTTTGCTTGGAAAGCTGCGCTGCCGGCGAGTTCCAAAGCCTTCAGGTTTTCCGGGTCGAGCTTCAGTGCTTTGTTAACCAACTCGAGCGACTTGCCCTGAAGCCGGCGGCCGTTTGCCATTGCGTTGGCAAAGGCGTACTCAGCCAGGAGATCAGCATCATTTGGCGCCAGTGCCGTAGCCTTTGCGTAAGCGTTGCTGGCCTCGGGATATTTTTCCATTGAAGAGTAGGAGCGCGCCAACATACTCCAACCTGGTCCATCCGAGGGATTTGTTTCCAGACGCTTGGCCAGAGCAGCTACATTAGCCTCGATTTGTTGCGATGAAAAGTCGTTCGTGGCAGTTTCGGACACGGGATTTGCTGCATTCGCGGATGATTTCGAGAGCGCCTTCAGATCTCCAACCTTCAGATAAAAGACCGTCGCCACCAGCGGCAAGGCGAGCGCGAGTGCATAAACCATGCCGCGCTTTCCCATTGCGTCCGTTGTTGATTTAGCAGCGGCGACGCCTACAGAGGCTTCTTCGAGCACACGGCGTTCAATTTCCTCGCGATCTTGATCGTATTGCTGTCGACTAATGATTCCGTTCCCCAAGTCGGTCTCTAGTTCTGAAAGCTGGTCGCGATAAACAGCGACGTTGGCTTCCTTCTGCTCTTGCTCGCTTTCCTTTGCGTCCTCATGACGTTGGACCAACGGCGGCAAAACGAATGCGAGTGCAACAGCAACCATCAGCGCGCAGATTACCCAGAAAAGAATCATGCAGTCTCCTTTCCAGTCCCGGGTCTTAACAACTCTGCGACGCGCGCATGCTCTTCGTTGGTCAAAGGCTGATCGTTAATGGAGTCTCGCCGTTGCTTAACATAGCGGAAGAGTATAGCGAGTCCTGCCAGTAGGAGAACAAAAGGTCCAAACCAGAGCAGGTAAGTAGTCGGCTTTACTGGTGGCCGGTACAGCACGAAGTCGCCGTAGCGCTGCGTCAGAAAGGCAATAATTTCCTGGTCGCTCTTTCCTGCTTTCATCTGCTCGCGAATCTCGCGTCTTAGGTCTTCAGCGAGGTCGGCACGAGAGTCAGCGAGAGTCTCGTTCTGACAAACAAGACAGCGAAGTTCCTGAGAAAGCTTCATCAAACGCTTTTCAATAGCCGGATCGTCAGCGCTGGATTGAGCCTCTTTCGCATTGACAACCGGGGCAATACAACAGAGAAGTAGCAACGGCAAAAGCAGACGCGACGGTCTCATCAATTTATTCCCTGGAATTTATTCCCATTCAATTCCTTGACGAGCGGAAGGATTTTTTTTTCCCAAACATCGGGGGTAACGGCTCCGATCTGTTTGAAGCGAATCACACCATTGCGATCTATCAGATACGTTTCGGGTGCACCATAAACGCCGTAGTCAATTCCCACACGTCCATCCACATCGGAGGCGCTCAGGACGTAAGGATCGCCCAATTCTCCCAACCAGGCGATGGCGTCCTCGCGCTGGTCTTTGTAGTTGAGTCCGTAAATTGGCACAGCAGCCGTCCGAGAATACTCGAGCAATAGCGGATGTTCTTCACGACAGGAAACGCACCACGAGGCCCAAACATTCAAGAGCCACACCTTGCCACGCATGTCCTGCGCAGAAAACTTCTTGCTTGGATCTTTAAGTTGGGGAAGCTGAAAACCAGGGGCGGCTTTATTAATCAGGGGGGAAGGCACCTCATGCGGGTCACGACCGAGTCCGATTGCCAGGAAAACTACCAGCACAATGAAGAGGACCAGTGGGATTAGATAACGTCCCATAGCTTCTTATCTCCTCGACTCCATCTACGAACAGCCCATTCCACTACTTACGGAGCCAACTGTTCGGCTTCGACCTGCACGGATGCAGTAGCTGAGGCAGGTAGACGCTGGCCTTCCTTCTTAGTCTCGAGCACAGCTCGCTGCTTTCGCGCGGCAAGAGCATATCGTCGATCGCTCAACGCCAGACCTCCGCCCATCGCCATTAAAATTGCACCCCCCCAAATCCAATCGACAAAAGGTTTGTAGTAGACCCGTACGCTCCAGGCGCCGGCGCTCACCGGCTCACCAAGAGATACATAGAGGTCCCGAGTCAAACCAGTATCGATGGCGGTTTCAGTCATTACGTTTCCAGTGGCTGTGTAAGAACGCTTCTCCGGATACATTTGCCGAACAGGCGATCCGTTTTTGCTGACACTGATATCGGCGCGCGCTGCCCTGTAGTTTGGACCAACCACGTCAGTCACACCGTTAAATTGAAATTGGTAGCCACCGGCACTCACAGTGTCTCCCAACCCCATGCGGACGTCCTGTTCGGATTGGTACCCGGTCACTATTGTCACTCCTACAATAAAGACCGCGACCCCAAGATGAGCCAGTTGCATTCCGTAGTAGCTGCGGCTTTGCGTTCGTAGTTTTTGCAAGACAGTTAATTTTCCCGATGTGCTTCGTACCCGCTCATAGAGATTGAGCGAAACGGTCGTCGTTATCCAGAGCGCGAGCAATAATCCCAGGCTAACGAGTGGCTTCCATTGGCCGAAGACAAATGGAAGCGCCACGGCCGTTATTACGCTCACAACAAAAGCCCAGCGCAGTCTGACGGCGAGTTCAGGAACACTCGCTTTCTTCCAACGAGCAATTGGGCCAACGCCCATTAGGAACACTGCCGGAGCCATCAGCGGCACAAAGACCGCGTTGAAGTAAGGAGGGCCAACGGAAAGTTTTCCCATTCCGAGAGCGTCGACGATCAAGGGATAAAGCGTGCCTAGAAGCACAGATCCGGCAGCGACCGTCAGCAGCACATTGTTGGAAAGCAGAAAAGACTCGCGCGAAACAACTTCAAACTTACCTCCCAGTCCGACGTGCCTTGCACGCCAGGCGTACAACAGCAGTGAGCCGCCAATAACGAACACCAGAAACGCCAGAATGAAGATGCCTCTCTTAGGATCCGTCGCAAACGCGTGCACAGAAGTCAGGACTCCTGAACGCACGAGAAATGTACCCAGTAGACTCAGCGAGAACGCGGCAATAGCGAGTAGCACTGTCCAACTCTTGAAACCGCCGCGTTTCTCCGTTACCGCCAGCGAATGAATTAGGGCCGTGCCAACCAGCCAGGGCATGAATGAAGCGTTTTCCACCGGATCCCAGAACCACCATCCCCCCCAACCCAATTCGTAGTAAGCCCACCAACTTCCGAGCGCGATGCCGCAGGTAAGAAACATCCAGGCAACTGTGGTCCACGGTCGAGACCAGCGCGCCCAAGTCGCATCAAGCTTTCCGCTGATCAACGCTGAGATGGCAAAGGCGAAGGCCACTGAGAAACCCACGTAACCCATATAGAGCATAGGTGGATGAGCCACCATGGCGGGATCCTGGAGAAGGGGATTGAGGTCTCGGCCGTCCAGTGCCGCCGGCACAAGCCGGGCGAACGGATTCGAAGTGGTGAGCATGAAGAGGAGAAAACCGACACTGATGATGCCCATCACACTCAACACCCGCGCCACCATTTCATCAGGAAGATGCTTGCTAAAAAGCGATACCGCCACGGTCCACAGTCCCAACATAAACGTCCAAAGCAGCAGTGAGCCTTCGTGCGATCCCCATGTTGCTGCCAGTCGATAGTGCAGCGGCAATTGCGAGTTCGAATTTGTCGCTACGTTGAGCACGGAGAAATCGTTGGTGATAAACGAATAGCCAAGACAACAGAAGGCGGTAGCGACGAAGATAAACTGCACCTGTCCGGCGGGAGCAGCGACAGCAATCCAATTGCGGTTGCCGCGTGCTGCGCCCAGCAGCGGCAGTATCACTTGAGTTAGCGCCAGCAGCAGTGCGAGGATAAGCGCAAATTGTCCAATCTCAGGAATCATGTCTTATTGGGCCTGTGTCCGATATGCGGCAGCCTTGGTGCTTTGTACTTTGTGCTTTGTGCTTTGTACTTGGTACTTTGTACCCGTCCGGCTTAACAGGACGTTCCTTTTTCGATCAGCTTGTACCAAGTACAAAGCACAAAGTACAAAGGCTTTACTTATCTACCAAAGTCTTCGCAGCTTTCGCTTCATCGATAGCCTGACCGGCCTGCGGCGGCATGTAGTTTTCATCGTGCTTGGCGAGTATCGAATCCGCATAAAATACGCCGTCCGCACCGACTTTTCCCTGCGCAACGCAGCCTCGACCTTCCTTGAACAAGTCCGGAAGGATGCCCTTGTACATAACGGGAATACTCGTCGCCGTGTCGGTTACCGTAAAGTGGACAGTCAAGCCATCGTTATCGCGTTTTAAAGTGTTCTTCTCAACCAGTCCACCGATTCTAAAGGTCCGATTTACGGGTGCTTGTTTTGCGGCAACCTGAGTCGGGCTGAAGAAGAAGACAAGGTTATTTTGAAAGGCACTCAGCACCAAAGCGGCGGCGATTGCCAGACCAGCTACACCTACAAGTATGAATGCAATCCGTTTATGACGTCGTTTCATTATTTCTGCCTTTGCTAATCTCCTCGGCGGATTTTCTTTGTCCAAGGATTTGCTTCTTACGCATGGTAAGAGCAATCACTTCGCCCCCGATTGCCAGGAGCGCAAACAAATAGGCACCCCAGACATAGAAGCCATATCCACCCTGTGACCAGTCCATAACTATGCAGTAACCTCCGCGAATCGAGCGGCGTTTTGCTCCCTTTCCAGGATGATGTAACGCAGACGCACTAGCACCACCGCAATCGAATAGAGCCAACAAGCCGCCAGCATGATGAGCATGGCTGCCAACATTTTAGGTGCAATCGTAGGTTTGTTCAAAATTCGAATCGTGGCGCCCTGGTGCAGCGTGTTCCACCACTGAACCGAATAATAAATGATCGGTACGTTGATCACGCCGACCAAGGCCAGCACTGCGCCCGCACGATCGGCGCGTCGAGGGTCGTCAATCGAAGCTTGCAATGAGATGAAGCCGACGTAAAGAAAAAGAAGGATCAGCGTCGAAGTCATGCGAGCATCCCAAACCCACCACGTCCCCCAGGTTGGCTTACCCCAAAATGCACCCGTTACCAGCGAAAGAAATGTGAACGACGCGCCCGTGATGGATATCGAGGTCGCCATCATCGACGAGAGGCGCGCGTTGAACGCCCAGCCGACGCCGGCATAGATCGCCATTAGAACGTAAAGGAACATGCCCATCCAGGCGGCGGGAACGTGGATAAACATTATGCGATACACATCGCCTTGTTGGGCGTCGGTGGGCGCGACAAAGAACCCAACGTACAAACCAACGGCAAAGAGGATTGCCGCCGGAATAGCGAACCAGGGAATGATTTTTCCCGCGAGCGGATAAAAATTGACGGGAGATGCGTATTTGTAGAGGTTCATGTTCTTAGTGTCCGATATGCTTTAGCTTGTCGCGACCTTCGAAATTGACCACTCGGAATGCATACGACAAGCTAAAGCATATCGGACCTCACTCCAAAGAGATCCTGAGCGCTGCTGAGGTTGCCCATGGCGCGAAAATAAGGGAGAGCACGGTGACTGCGCCAAGCAGAGAAAGATTTGGCTGGGGATTTAGGCCCATGATGCTTGCATCAACTGCTCCTGCGCCAAAGATCAACACCGGGATATACAGCGGAAGCACCAGCAGCGAAATCAAAACCCCGCTGCCCCGTAATCCGACGGTCAAAGCCGCTCCTATCGATCCGATCAAACTCAGCACCGGTGTGCCGAGTAAGAGACTAACAAAAAGAACCAACAGCGTTTCTTTTGAAAGATCAAATTGCACGCCAAGTAGCGGTGCTATCAAAACCAGGGGAATCTCCGCCACCAGCCATTGCGCCAACACTTTTCCGAGCACGATGAAATAAAGCGGTTGCGGGGTTAATAACAACTGCTCGAGCGTGCCATCCTGGTAATCGTTTGCAAACAGTCTGCCGAGCGATAACATCGAGGCTAGCAGTGCTGCAACCCAAACTACGCCCGGGGCAATCGACCTGAGCAACTGTGTTTCCGGGCCGATTCCCAGCGGAAATAAGCTGACAACGATCACGAAAAAGAAAAGCGTGGAGAGCACGTCGGCTCTTCTTCGCCACGCAAGAATTAGATCGCGCCATACGATCCAGCGCAACATCAATAAGCTGGAAGGTGCAGTCACGTTGCAAGTTCGAGCAGCAGGCTGGAAACGGCCGATAACTCCAACTCCTGATGTGTCGCAACAATGGCCATTCCGCCGTTGCTCAAATGTTCGTCGATCAAAGATCTAACCAGGGCTATTGCGGCCCTGTCCAAAGAAGTCAGCACTTCATCGAGTAACCAAAGGGTCGTATTACAGACAATGAGTCGTGCCAGCGCGACCCTACGTCTTTGCCCTTCAGACAAGAATCGTGCCGGCAGCGACTCGCGCCCGGCAAGACCCATTGTTTTCAACACAGCGCGGGCTTTGGCTTCGGTGATTTCAATCCCATTCAGCGCGTTCGATACTCGCAGATTCTCTAATGCGCTGAGTTCATCCTTTACGCCATTGCGATGCCCGACGTAAGTCACAGCTGTGAAATATTCATCACCCAGCGAGGAAATGTTCGCACCTTGCCACTGTATTTCCCCTTCAGCTTGGGCCAGTAACCCGCAAATAATCCGCAACAGGCTTGTTTTGCCACTTCCGTTCGGACCCTGGAGCTGCAGAAATGTGCCGGGCGTCAGGGAGAAGTTCACACCTTTGAATAATCTGCGATCGCCTCGCACGCACCCCAGATTAGTGGCTTCTAACATCGCCCGATCTCTTCGATTGGTTTCAATATGTGACAAGGAAAAATATGCGACTGGACGCGTTCATCATAGCCGACTAAAGGTGAGATTGTCATTGGCGAAGCCAAACCGAGTGGTGTCCTAATTTAACACTGTCAGCCGGGACTTGGTGAATACCATGCATACTTGGCGCCAGTCCAAAGGATCAGGCCAGCCTTACCGTGAACCGTCTCCTTTATTCCGTCGCCTCGAAGCGGCGGTAGTCTTTCTTTGTATTTACCGGCTCGAAGACTCTTCAACGTTTGCGTTTCCATATCGTTTCCGACGCCGTTCTTGAGGAGGAAGGTTTGTCTTGCTTCCGGATTGCGCCATCCTTGTGAGCCTACACCGTGGATAATCGCCAACATTGAGTCGCCCTTATTCGCCCGAACTGGTTTTTTCTCGCTGGCGGGTGTTTGCGGGTTTGATAGTGGTCCGGGAAGCGAAATATTTCTCGGGTCCTCGAGGACCCAGTTGGCCAGATCATTATTTATCTCACCGAGCATCTCTTCATGTGGCTTAACGGGAATCGCAAGGTCTTCCGAACCATCACCGTTAAAGTCGCCGACAACAAAAGGCGGTTCATGAGCGCTATCTGCTACTACAACTTTCTGATAAACGCGCGCCAGCACGTCGTCGACATCTTCGGGTTTGGGCGGCAGAGGCTTTGGAGTCTCATTGGCTGCGACAGGATTGATCGACGGTTGTTGTACAGGAAGAATAGCGGTGATCGGTGACGGCGGAGACTTAACCGGTCGCTCCACCACAACAGGTTTTCCCTCTTCCTGCTTGCGTCCGCACCCGGCGAAGGAGGCCGTCGTCGCCAGGATGAGCGCGAAAAGACATAAACAGGTGGTTTTCTTACGAAACATGGTCAGACAACCTCACTCATAAGGTATGCCGCCACACCTCGAGCGTCGTGCTGCGGCGTGTTGGATTGGAATAGAACCCGAAGGGTACAGTCAACGAGGCCACGGAATTTTCACGGGCCCCGCTGACTGTTGTTACAGCTTAACGCAAACTAATCACAGTGAATTAAGGAATGTGACCAGTTGATTCTTCTGCGTGTTGCTCAATGAGCGATAGTTATTGATGACACCGTTGGCCTCGTTCGCATGGCGAAGTATGGCCTCGTTGCGGGTGTAGTTCGCGCCGTCGTGCATCAACTCGTTACGGGTGCGGATGCCCCAAAGGGGAGCAGTGCGCACTTTATTTTTCATCGATTGGTCGAGGGAATTGCTATTGGGGATATTGACTTGAGCAATCCCATCGCCGGTACCCACATCATGAAGTAAGAAATCGCTGTACGGGTGAATGATCTTGTTGCCAAGAGCGGCGGGTACAGTGAATGCCCCTCCATTAATGAGTGTTCCAGCGGGCGCGGTGGTAAGACTTGTTATGTGGCAGATGTCGCAGCCCACTGCATGGAAGAGCGAGCCGCCCGTTTGGGCGTCCGAAGTAGCTGCCAGTGTCGTGTCACGCGAGGGAACCTTGCTGGCCCTCATGAATTGGGCAAAAGCGTCAATGTCATTGTCCGGATCCTCGCCACAGACTACGTTCGGGTTGTTGTTGCACGGTGTGCTGTCGGAAACATCATCACACAGAGCCCTACCGCCCTGACCCGTACCTGCGGGCACAGTCTCCGAAGTAGCCAGCCGGTTGGTTATGCCTTGCTCGTTTAAATAAGCACCGCTCGAGAAGGTTAACAGGCTGGCATCCTGATCCTTCCAGCCGAAGCGGCCGATGCGAAATTGACCCGGCGCCTCAGCTACCGGAACTGTAGTCAGCTGGCCCTTCATGCCACTCGGTTGACCATTGGGAATGTTCTGAAGCGTAGTGTTGGAAATAGCTTCGACGAAACCAAGACCCAAGACGTTAGTAGCCATGCGCCGTGTGCGTACAATTTCGGCGCCGGGGACTCGCTCTTGAGCCTGTTCGTTGGGGTGATTGTAGATTACCGCGTGGGTGGTGGGGTCGGTTACGACACCGGGGCAAGTCGCGCGTTGGTTGATGAGCGACCTGTTGGCAATTGTAACGCCCGGCAAGCCGCCACCGTCGTTGATGCTGAGTGTAGCCGGTACGAAGTTGCCGAAGCCATCGTTGTGACCGGCTCGGAGTTCCGAGACCTGACTGATTCCGCCCGTGACGGGATTGTTGTGACACTCGGCGCAGGACTGGGCGTTGTACATAGGACCCAGACCCTTGACTACATCGTCTCGCTCCTCGAACGTTGCCCTGTCGCCATCATGAACGGCCTGAGTAACCATTCCATTGGTTAGAGTATCGAAGCCTGCTGGGGCTTCAGTAGCCCCCTGTCCTTCGACGGATCTGGACATCCACATTGGCAATGTGAGCGCCGCTGCGAACAGACTAAAAGCTATGACCTGTAAGAGTCTCCTCATTTTAAGTTCACCTCCTAAGGGCTCGAAACGCTGTTTCTCTGAGACACAACCTACAACTTGCCCGTCGGCAAGCTGCTCGGTTCTGCCCTGAAAGCGGAAAACCCTGCTTGAGCTGAAATCCGTTTGAATTGAAATTCCAGGAAGAAGCTCTAGTCGCAACTAGAGTGATATGTCTCCCACAATGAAGTGAACTAAGGAATGAACTTAGTTGTGAGAGAGAACAGGAACCAATTGTTCCTGCAAAGTAGTCAATGGTGCTGGGTCGGTTTTTCTAAGTCGGGAGGTGCGCGCACTTTATTGCAACTCGGGAATTGATGTCAAGAAAAATTCTTTTGACGGTTTTGGGGGAAATAAATGAAGTCCGAACGGAAGACTTTCGTAATTACTAAAGGGCCGCTGGCATGCAAAAGTACGACTAGAAAATCGAAAGTGGTTCGGTAGCTGTCAGTGCTTTGCCTTGCCCGGACTAAGCTTTTTAGGTACAAGACTCATTCGACTATGACGATTCGCAGCACAGACCTTAGAAACAAGGCCACTGGTCGGCGTAAGGTTGCTCTCAGCGATCCACGTCCGGCTTCATACCCTTTTTCAGCTATCGTCGGCCAGGACGAGATGAAGCTCGCGCTTATGCTGAACGTCATCGATCCTTTGATTGGTGGTGTTCTGATCATGGGACATCGCGGCACGGGAAAATCAACCGCCGTGAGGGCCCTGGCAGATCTCTTACCTGAGATCTCAGTCGTTTCCGGTTGTGCGTATCGTTGTGATCCAGGAGCTGAACAGAACCTCTGCGAAGAATGCAAAGCCAAGGCTGCCACGGGTCAGAAGTTACAAGCTCAACGCGCGAAAGTCTCAGTAGCCGAACTTCCTTTGGGGGCGACCGAAGATCGTGTTTGCGGGACAATCGCGATCGAGCGCGCCCTGAAGGATGGTACAAAGACCTTCGAACCCGGGTTGCTCGCGCGCGCAAATCGGGGGTTTTTATATATCGACGAAGTGAACCTCTTAGAAGACCACCTGGTAGATCTCTTATTAGATGTCGCCGTCACGGGACGGAACAAAGTAGAACGGGAGAGTATATCGATCGAACATCCCGCGCGCTTTGTCCTTATAGGATCCGGAAATCCTGAGGAGGGAGAGCTCAGGCCGCAACTTGTGGATCGCTTTGGCCTTCATGCCGAAGTTAAAACTGAAGAGAAACTGAATCAACGTGTAAGCATTGTCGAGCGGCGCGAGGCTTTTGACCGCGACTCCGAAGCTTTCTGCCAGTCGTTCGCTCCGGCGCAGGAGCAGTTGAGAAATAGAATAACTCAGGCAAGTAAGCGTTTTGCCGGAGTGAGAGTGGATAGATCTTTACTGCAGCAGATCGCTCGGCTTTGTTCGGATCTAAAGGTTGATGGCCACCGGGGCGAACTTACAATTATGCGCGCCGCACGCGCGCTGGCGGCGTTCGAGGGGCGCAAAAGAGCCACCGAAGACGACGTTAAGCGGATCGCCGTTATGTCGTTGCGACACCGTCTGCGTCGCGATCTGCTCGAAGAGACAGCTAGCGGAGAACGAATCGAACAAGCTTTAGAGAGAGTTTTTGCTGACACGCCGGGGGCAAACTTTGATGACAGCGGATCTGGCGAGCGCGATTGGTCGGGCAATAATACTCAGCAGAATATTCCGGATGACAAGGGAGACCGCGCGAACGATTCGCGCGCAGCGAGTAAACCTTCTGCATCTCCTACGGCAAATCTCTCCAAAAACAACTCAACCGATGTACCTTCGCCTCCGGCACTCGGAGGTTCATCCCCAAAGCCCCATCTCAACGACGAACTGGCAAGAGCAACCCACTCAAACAAAACTCATTCGTCAAGCAGACAGCTCGCCCGGGCAAAGCATTCGATAGCCAACTCACGTCGAGGGAGATACGCGCGCGCAGTAGCTTTCAAAACTGACGGAGCAAGAGTCGCACTGGATGCAACTTTGCGGGCACTATTGGCGACAGGCTTTCAGCTTTCCAGCTCTTCTGCACGAGCCATCCCTACAGTTGAGAATGAGAATTCAATTCTCAGTGACGTGCGGCGCTTCAAGCTTTTCAAACGCAAGCAGGGGACATTGTTCATCTTCGCCATCGATACTTCAGGAAGCATGGCGCTCAATCGCATTGCGCGAGCTAAAGGCGCGATCCTCAAGCTTCTGCGTCAGTCGTATCTCAATCGAGATAGTGTTGCAATTATTACCTTCCATGGTAAGTCTGCAGATCTTTCGCTGCCACCGTCACGAAGCATTTTGCGTGCAGGGCGCGTGCTAGACTCACTGCGTATGGGTGGCAGCACGCCATTGTCCGCGGCGCTCGCCTGCGCTCTCAACCTGGTGAAGCGCATTCGCAATACACACGGAGAAATGGTTGCGCTACTCTTTACCGATGGACATCCGAATGTGACGCTTCGCGGCGACGTGCATCGCGAACGTGCGTCACGACAAATGCTGATCGAAGCCGAGATCACACACCTGGGCTTGGAACTCAAGAAAGCGCGGGTGATTTTAGCAGTTGTCGATACACAAGGCGGGTTTTCATCTGACGTTGATACCAGGCATATAGCCGAAGTCCTGGGCGCTCACTTCGTTAGAATGTGATGTCTACTGATAAGACCCCAACTCGATCTCCACCTGCCGATCGCGATGGACAAGTGCTCAGACTTTACGAGCAGTTGCTGGAGATCGAGCAGCGTTTGATTCCTACTGGTCTCCATGTGTTTGGCCGACCGTCAGAATCAGTCGAACGCGCAGACGTGTTGCGAATGGTCGCTTCATTCGATCGACCAGAAGCCGGTGCACGCGCGCTCACCGATCTTGTTGCTGAGGGTCTTGGATTTTCGTCGTATACAAAAACCACCACTCAGCAGATTTCCCCAGAGGTGTTGCTGGCTGAACGTGAACGAGTGGACGCAATCGTCGCGGCAGGTATTCGTGAGTTTGTTGCGGACGGTTCCGAAGCGGCGGTTTCGTACCTGGAAAAGGCTGCGAACGTGAAGCCACAAACCTCGCAGCAAGTTTTTGCTTTGCTCCAGACTATTTCAGAAGAGCTGTCAGTGAATTCGGAACTCGAGTCTCTCGTGCGGGCGCTGCGTGGTGAATACATTGCGCCAGGACCCGGCGCGGATATTGTTCAGAACCCCTCGATTCTTCCGACGGGAAGAAACACGCATGCCATTAATCCTTACGCTGTGCCTTCGGCTGTCGCGTTCGCGCATGGGGAGGCGGTCGCCACAAGCCTGCTACAACGTTATTACGACGAGAATGGACGCTACCCTCAGGCAATGGCGCTGGTGCTATGGGGTCTCGACAATATCAAAACTCAGGGCGAGGGCGTGGCACAAGCTCTATGGTTGCTTGGCGTTTGCCCTGTGCGCGACAGTTTGAACCGGGCGACAGGGGTTGAGGCAATACCGCTCGAGCGACTCAGACGCCCGCGCATCGATGTGGTGATGACTGTGTCGGGAATCTTTCGCGATCTTTTTAGTCCGACGGTTCAGTTGCTGGACAAAGCAGTACGGCTGGTAGCCAGTTTGGAGGAGCCGCCGGAATTGAACTACGTGCGTAAGCACGTGCGTGAACAAATTGAGCGCGAGTCGTGCGACATGGATGAGGCTGCGGTTCGTGTTTTTTCCAATGCGCCAGGAAACTACGGAACGAACGTCAACTTTATGGTGATGGACTCGCAATGGGAACAAGAGCAGACCCTTGGAGATCTTTTTGTTACGCGCAAGTGTTTCGCCTATGGCCGCGACTCCCATGGACAGTCAATCGAAGGGCGGGAGGCACGGGTAGCGATGGATCGAGCTCTGGCACGAGTGGAGGCGACCTACCAGAACATCGACACGTTTGAGATTGGCATAACCGATGTCGATCACTACTTCGAATACCTTGGAGGAATCTCGAATGCGGTTGAAAAGCGAGCCCAGTCGCGTCCCTCGATTTATTTGTCAGATAGTCTCTCGCGAAACGTGAAGATACGATCGCTTGAAGAAACAGTCAGACTCGAAACGCGGGCCAAAACATTAAATCCGAAATGGTATGAAGGAATGTTGAAACACGGCTTTAGAGGTGTCGCTGAGATTGAGAATCATGTTTCGAACACCTTTGGTTGGAGTGCAACCGCTGATGCGGTTGACGGTTGGATCTACACGGAAGTGGCAAGGACGTTTGTGTTTGATGAGACGATGCTCGATCGTCTACGAAACTTGAACCCTCATTCGGCGCATTCGCTGGTACGCCGTCTGCTGGAAGCAAATGGTCGTGGCTATTGGGACGTCGACCAGACAACGTTAGAGAAGCTGCGAGATATTAGCAGAAGCCTGGAAGATGAGTTGGAAGGCGTCGCCTAGGCATCCAAAACAATCCTATTAGGACGAGACCACTTCACTACAGAACCGAGGAGCGGTAGCGACCGGGTTGTTTCCGCGAGACTCAACCAGGAATTCATGAGCCTTAAGCTACAGACCTAAGATTAATTTGACAACAAGTTGAGAGCGGCGCGAACGACCCGGTCGCTACCGCTCCTCGGTTCTGTAGTCAGTGGCTGGGTTAGACACATTTGAAGCTTGCAGTTCTCAATTTCGGAGTTATCACACAGTTTCTACAGATACGATGCTTGCCACGAACAGGAAATTGGATTGAACATTACGGTCCTATATGTCGGTTCCAGTTTGCTCGCGCCGTTGAAAGATGCGGAACGAGAAATTAATCGTGCGCATCAACTCCAATTGCGCGTAGCCGCCTACAATTTCGGTGCGCCTTTGAGCGATCGCGAATGGCAGAAAGTTGATCTCGATCTCAGCAAGACGGACGTTGTTTTTGTAATTCATGTTATGGATGGAGAAAATGCGGCGCGCTTAATTGCGACGCTTGAACTCTACAAGGCCCGCCACAACGCAGTCGTTGTTATCAATTGCATGCCCGAACTAATGCGGCGCACGAGGATGGGGCGTTTGGATGTGGGCGCGCTTGGGGGGAAAGCTGAAAGTTCGAAGACGAAGGGACGCGGGCAAGCGGACAAGAAAGCAACCGCACAGGCACTACGCCTTTTAGGTTTGGCAGGATCCTGGGTGGGAAGTCATGTGCGCGGAAGGAGCGAAAAGCAAAGAAAGGGTGGACACGGCCAATACTTAAAGCTAGTGGATCGACTGCCTGCCATTCTTAAGTTCGTTCCTACGGCGGGAGCGCTGACTGATGCCAAGCGCTATTTATATCTATTCTGCTACTTTCTGCAGCCGACACCTACGAATGTTCGCTCGATGTTGCTGTACGCCCTGAAGCATTACGTTCCCGACAAGCGACTGCAAAGAATTAAGATTCGTATCCCACAACCTGAGCACATGCCTTCAGTGGCTATCTATCATCCCGCGGCGCCCGCTCTGTTTGAATCGTTCGAGGCATACAGAAAGTGGTATAGGATCTATCACTCAGCCTCCAATGTCCGCACTTCAAAGGCAGCGCAGGAAACCCTCAGTCGCGAATCAACGATAGGTCTATTGTTGATGCGCCCTCAAGTCGTCAGCAAAACTACGCAACACTACGACGCGCTCATTCGTGCCATCGAAGCTGAGGGTTTGAGTGTCATCCCAGCGATCGCGACGCTCATGGACAACCGCGAAGCAGCCGGTAAATTTTTTATTGAAGAACGCCGCGCGAATGCGATCAAAGACCAAAGTCCAAAAGCCAAAGGCCGCGTGAGCCAAATAGTTTCCTTAACTGGCTTCAGTTTCGTGGGTGGTCCGGCAATGAATGATAGCGAGGCCGCCGCAAACTTTCTCAGCGAAATGAATGTGCCTTACCGATCAGCTGTCAGCCTGGATACGCAGACAATTGAAGCGTGGCGCAATTCGCAAACGGGTCTTAACCCAATCCAGGCCGGAATGCAGATCGCAATTCCCGAGATCGACAGTGCTACGGAACCGTTCATATACGGCGGCATTCCAGCGGCAAGCAATGAGCCGGTTCCGCTCGCGGATCGGTGCGAACGATTCGCACGCCGGTTAAAACGTTGGCATACGCTACAAACAGCGCCGCGTGATCAGATCAAACTAGCGTTAGTTTTGTTTTGTTTCCCACCAAACAAGGGAAACATTGGCACTGCGGCAGATCTGGATGTCTTTCCGAGTCTTTGGGACATCCTCAACAGAATTAAGAGCGACGGCTACCGAGTGAAGCTTCCGGCTAATCCTGACACTTTGCGAGACATGCTCTTGGGCGGAAACTCTGAAACCTTTGGAGCCACGGCGAATATCGCGTATCGCATGCCGGTGTCCGAGTATAGACGTCTCTGCCCTTATGTTAGCGAGATCGAAAATGATTGGGGACCGGCGCCTGGAGCAATCAATTCGTTTGCCGGAGACCTGCTGATCCAGGGACTGATGCTGGAAAATGTCTTTGTCGGTGTACAGCCCACTTTCGGCTACGAAGGTGACCCGATGCGTTTGATGATGGCGCGCAGCGGCGCTCCACACCATGGTTTTATGGCTTTCTATACTTATCTCAATAAGATACTGAGCGCCGATGTAGCGGTTCACGTGGGTACTCATGGGGCGATGGAGTTTATGCCAGGCAAGCAGATTGGACTCTCTGGTGAATGCTGGCCCGATCGACTCATCGGCGAACTTCCAAATCTTTATCTCTACAGTGTGAACAATCCTTCGGAAGGCTCAATTGCGAAGCGACGTTCCTATGCCGAACTGATTTCATATCTGACGCCGCCCATTGAGAATGCTGGACTATATCGTGAGCTGGCATCGTTGAAGGATGTAATACTCGCCTATCGGCAAGCAACTGAGGAGGGCGAGCGGGAACAGTTGTTTGAATCAATTGAGGATCTTAGCAAGTGTTTGAATCTTCAGGTGGGGTCAAGAACAGCACGACTTCAGGCGCAACCAAAACAAAGTGGCCCGATTTCGCGTGATGTGAATGTCTCGCTTTAAGGTGGCCGCTACATCACGCTTTTAAGGTGACCGCTCCGTCTAAGGTGGTCGCTCCGTCACGGCTTTGCCGCCTGATGTGAGGCGTTGCTATGAGACTGTGTCAAAACTCGGATGGCAACGATATGGCCGCTGTGTGGATACACAAAGTCAGGACCGGGAGCGGTAGCGACCGGGTCGTTTCCGTGATGCTCAACTACTTCCGGCCACAACAAATTCTAACCTTAGTGGAGAAAACGAAGGAATGCGCAGGCGTATCGACCCGGTCGCTACGGCTCCCGGTTCTGACTTTGTGAAGTGATTTGTTGTAGCTCATTCGCCTTTTGACACGGTCTTTATGCCCCGCCGGTCGGCTCGCATCGGCGCTTGGGCTATGCCCCTGGTTGGGCTTAGCGCCCCAGTAATTTAGTGCAACTCAATTGAGCAGACACTTTCCAATCCCCGCAGTGCGATCCTTTAACCAACCGTAGACACTTTTCTCTTAAATTCCGCAGGGTCGATTCGGTGTCTAAAAGCTTCTACACCATTAATCATGACGACAGGGATGTCGTTCTGGTAGCGCTTCAATAAGGCGGGGTCAGTCTCAATATTGATCTCTTCAAGCGTAAATAGATCGGCGCAGTGCGCTTCGAGAATCCCCGTCTTAGCTTCGTCACAAAGATGGCAGCCGGGTCGTGAATAAACAATCACATGAGCTTTTGCCAACTAAGATTTCCTCCTCATTGAGGATAGCGAGTTGCAGGCGGCAAATAATGCTTCTCGAGAAATTCTTGCCGGCCGTCTTGCCAGTCAATCGAGAAACAAGGTATAAATACGATGCCGCCCACATTATATTTGATTTGTTTGGTACGGCGCTCTTCATGTATAAGCAAATAGTTTGTGACATTGCGCAGAGAGTGATCCCTGTTGTGCGGGGAGTTGTATAGTTCGCGCTCTGTTTTGTAGTCGATGTGTAACTGCGGAAAGATTTAGAGTTACAAGGCACTTATTCATAGATGAGGTTTGGACTTGGACACTTTAGATAGCCAGGCCAATCAAAAACCGCCGAAAGCGGGCAACGATGCTGCGTCGCAAAGTGGCAGCGCGCCCGTGGCACCCGCCGCTGCGCCGCCTCGACCTGCGACGCCGGCAAAGCCACCGGCTGCGGCAGCGGCTCCCAAAGTTCCTCCTGCACTTGTTGAAAGCAGCCCCGATCCGCCAGTCAACAAAATGCGCCGGCGCATCGTTTGGTCCAGCGTAACGATCTTCTTGACGACCTCGTTCTTAATGTTTCTGAGGTTCTTTCTGCCGCGTTCGATTCTTGAGCCGTCCAGCGTTTTTCGCGTTGGCTTTCCTTCAGATTATGCGCTTGGCGTCGATACCAAGTGGCAGCAACAGTATCGCATCTGGGTCGACAAGACTTCGGATCGGATCTTCGTTATTTACGCACGTTGCACGCATCTTGGCTGCACTCCCGACTGGCGGGCGAGCGAAAATAAGTTCAAGTGTCCCTGTCACGGCAGCGGGTATGACAGTGAAGCTATTAATTTCGAGGGGCCGGCGCCCCGTCCGATGGACCGGGCAGAAGTACATCTCGACCCTGAAGGCCAAATCGTCGTCAACATCGCCAAGCTTTATAGGCAACCCAAGGGCGAGAGAAGCGAGTTCGACGATCCCGGTGCGTACATACCGCTATAGATGAGTTAGCCGATTTTCGAAAAGGATAGCGCCCTTTTTATATTCACGGACGCAGCGAGGTTTCATGGACCCAGAGAATCCTGATCAAAAAGAGACCAAGCAACTAACCACTGGGGACAAGAGTGGCTCGAGTTTGATGGGAAAGGTCCGCGAGGGTAGCTCCGCCCTAAAAGAACGCGCAATTGAAGAGGCGAAGACGTATAAAGATCCCCAGGACACACAGCTTTGGAAGTCGATCTTTCGCGTTTCCCACGATCGGTCTGACCCTCGTAATCGTTCGCTGGCGATTCTCTCAAACGTTTTCCTTCATCTTCATCCGGCAAAAATCAATCGCGATGCCGTTCGCTATCCGTTTACGTGGGGCATGGGAGGTATCACTTTCTATCTCTTCATCGTGCTCACGTTCACGGGTGTGCTGCTGATGTTTTATTACCACCCAACCAAAGTGGACGCGTTCCGCGACATTCTCTATCTCGAACATGATGTACCATTCGGGAAACTTCTAAGAAACATGCATCGTTGGGCAGCGCACTTGATGGTAATCACCACGTGGCTGCACATGTTTCGCGTTGTGCTGACGGGTTCATACAAACGGCCACGCGAATTCAATTGGTGCGTCGGCGTGGTGCTGCTCGTATTGACCTTGTTGCTTTCCTTTACTGGCTATCTGTTGCCCGACGATCAGTTGGGCTTCTGGGCGGTTACAGTAGGAACGAACATGGCAAGAGCTACGCCGATGTTTGGTTCGGAAGGACCCTTTGGCGCCCAACTCGGAATGACGCCCTATAACGACGTGCGCTTCGGGCTACTTGGGGGATCGATTGTCGATTCCAACGCATTGCTGCGCTCCTATATTTGGCATTGCATCGGTATTCCGTTGGTTGCGTCGATCTTCATGGCGGTGCACTTCTGGCGGATACGGAAGGATGGCGGCATATCCGG
>Ga0070708_100000563_pt1 | contig 27746 bp, 23 predicted proteins | sample KBSK5503metaG_FD_65469 | JGI IMG/M metagenome (GOLD analysis project Ga0070708, IMG submission 65469) | Corn, switchgrass and miscanthus rhizosphere microbial communities from Kellogg Biological Station, Michigan, USA - KBS K5-50-3 metaG | ecosystem: Host-associated > Plants > Roots >... | reverse complement strand
ACCGCTGCGTCGTTTGCGGCTTCCGCAACACCACCGATACCAACCAGGCGTGGCAGATCGTCGCCGGTGCCAAGGGCACGGCGTGGAACTGGGACTTCGACGGCTCGTTCAACTACAGCCAGAATACCAACAACGAGAAGGTCAACAACGGCTTCTTCCAGTACACGCAGATAGTTCCGCTGCTGAACAGCGGTGTCGTCAACATGTTCGGTCCCAATACCGACGCCGTGCTGCAGCAGGTCGATGCGTTGCAGATCCGCCGTTCGCTGATCAACAGCAAGCTGAGCGGCTACGGCATCGACGTCAAAGGCTCGGGCGACGTCTACAAGCTGCCGGCCGGTCCCATGGCGCTGGCGTTAGGCCTGCAGGCGGGCAAGGAAACGCTGACGCAGAACTTCGATCCGCTGCTGGGCGTGGGCGATGTGACGGGCTTTGGCGGCAACAACCTGGACATCGATCACTCGCGCACGGTGTGGGCGGTGTTCGGTGAGTTGAACATCCCGATCATCAAGACCCTCGAGGCCAACGTCGCGGTCCGCTACGACCACTACAGCGACTTCGGCAGCACCACCAACCCGAAGGTCGCCGTGCGCTGGCAGCCGGTGCCGTCGTTCCTGGTGCGCGCCTCGTATGGCACGGGCTTCCTGGCGCCGTCGCTGTATCAGTTGTGGAATCCGGTCGTTCCGGGCCTGTCGCAGGCGGGTGTCTCCGACCCGCTGCGCTGTCCGGACCCCAACGGCCCCGACAGTGGCAACAACCCTGATTGCAACACGCAGTTCACGGCGACGTTTGGCGGCAATCCGCAACTGAAGCCGGAGAAGGCCAACCAGACGACAGTCGGCTTTGTCTGGGAGCCGTTGAACGGCGCCTCGATCGGTGTCGACTGGTACTACCTCGACCTCAAGGACATCGTCACCAACGGCGTGCCGATCGCCACGATCCTGGCCCCGGCCACCTACAGTCAGTACAGCAGCCTGGTGACGCGCGCGGCGACGTGCGCGGGCGGCCAACCTTGCCCGATCACGGCCATCGCGCAAAACTTCGTCAACGTCGGCGAAATAAAGATCCAGGGTATCGACGTCGACGCCCGCTTCAGCACGCCGACGACCGACATTGGCCGCTTCCGCGCCATCCTCACCGGCTCGTATTACATCCAATACCTGGCCTCGTTGCCGGGTGGAGGATTCGGGGGATTCGTGTCCAACGCCTATGCCGCGCCGGCCACTGGCATCACGCCGCGCTGGAAGAGCTATGCCGCGTTGACGTGGGACTACGGCCCGTGGACGGCAACGCTGGGCAACAATTACCAAAGCAGCTACATCGACGTGACGACCGACGCAAACGGCGACCTGCGCCGCGTGGGCAGCTTGAGCACGTGGGACATTCAGGCGTCGTATACGGGCTTCAAGGACTGGACGCTGACGTTGGGTGCCAAGAACGTGTTCGACACCAATCCCCCTTTCACGAACTCGTTCCTGACGTTCCAGAGCGGTTACGACCCGTCGTACTACGATGCGCGTGCCCGCTTTGTATACGGCTCGGTTCGCTGGACCTGGAAGTAAGACAGAGCATCGACACCGCGCCACGGACGGGGGCCTTCGGGTCCCCGTTTCATTTCTCGAACTGCTAAAGAAGATCGAGTTGGCGCGGACCTTCGGGCACAGGCGGCCGAAAACGCGAGATATCGAGCGGCGTGCGGTCGCGGTTCAATCCCAGGCGCTTGCACGCGAGGGCGAAGCGCTTCTCGATCAATTCCGCGAACGGGCCGGTTCCGCGCATCCTCTCGCCGAAGCGCGCGTCGTAATCGCGGCCGCCGCGCAATTGGCGCAGGACGCTCATCACGTGATCGGCGCGCAACGGGTAGTGCGCGTCCAGCCAGTCGCGGAAGAGCGGCGCGACTTCGAGCGGCAGGCGCAACATGATCCAGCCCGCGTAGCGCGCGCCGTGTGCCGCGGCAGCTTCGAGGATCGCTTCGAGGTCGCGATCGTTGAGCTGCGGTATGACCGGCGCTGCCAGCACGCCGACCGGCACGCCGGCGCCGGTCAATGCGCGGATCGCCTGCAGGCGACGGGGCGGCGTCGCCGCGCGCGGTTCGAGCGAGCGCGCCAGTTCGCGGTCGAGCGTCGTGATCGAGATGTAGACGCGCGCCATGTTCTTCGCGGCCATCGGCGCGATCAGGTCGAGGTCGCGCTCGACCAGCGACGACTTGGTCACGATCGTGAACGGATGCTCGAATTCGGCGAGCACTTCGAGGATCCCGCGCGTGACTTTCCATTCGCGCTCGATCGGCTGATACGGATCGGTGTTGGTGCCGAGCGCGATGGGATCGCAGCGGTAGCCTATCTTCGCGAGCTCCGCGCGCAACAGCGCCGGCGCGTTCGGCTTGGCGAAGAGCCGGGTCTCGAAGTCCAGGCCCGGCGAAAGATCGTGGAACGCGTGCGTCGGCCGCGCATAGCAATAAATGCAGCCATGCTCGCAGCCCTGGTACGGATTGATCGACTGCGTGAAGGGGATGTCGGGTGAGGCGTTGCGCGCGATGATCGTTCGCGCGGGCTCGATCGTCACCGTCGTCTTGAGCGGCGCGGGTTCGTCGTCGGCCGCGTCCGCGGCGGGCGCGGCCCAGCCATCGTCATAGGCTTCGCGGCCTTCGCGCCGGTAGCGATTGAGCGGATTGTAGGTCGCGCCGCGCCCCCGTTCGGGCGCATCACCCGGCGCGCGCCGCAGCGGGTCGGGCATTGCCGGCGGGTGGTCTTCGCCTGAGGGTTCACCGCGTTTCATGCCGACTATTTTACGCGCTCCACGCGTGGCGGCTTCTCGGGTTTACGCCTAGAATCGGCCACCGCGAGGGCCGTCCATGAGCCGACCGAAAACCCACCGCTTCGACACGCTTTCGCTGCATGCGGGGTCAAAACCCGACCCCGCGACCGGCGCGCGCGCGACGCCGATCTACCAGTCCACATCGTTCGTCTTTCCCGACACCGACCATGCGGCGGCGCTTTTCAACATGGAACGCGCGGGCCACGTCTACTCGCGCATTTCCAATCCCACGGTCGCCGTGCTCGAAGAGCGCGTCGCGGCGCTGGAGGGCGGCGTGGGCGCGATCGCCACCGCCAGCGGGCAGGCAGCCATGCACCTCGCCATCGTCACGCTCCTGGGCGCGGGCTCGCACATCGTCGCGTCGCGGTCGCTCTACGGCGGCTCGCACAACCTTCTCGATTACACGTTGCCGCGGTTCGGCATCGAGACGACTTTCGTCGACCCGCGCAGCATCGATGCATGGCGCGCGGCGATCCGGCCGAACACGCGGCTCTTTTTCGGCGAGACGCTGGGCAATCCGGGGCTCGATGTCCTCGACATCCCGCGCGTGGCCGGACTCGCGCACGAATGCGGCCTGCCGCTCCTCATCGACTCGACGTTCACCACGCCGTGGCTCATGCGCCCGTTCGATCACGGGGCCGACCTCGTGTTCCACTCGGCCACCAAATTCCTGTCGGGGCACGGCGTGGTCGTCGGCGGCGTGCTGGTCGATTCCGGACGCTTCGATTGGGACGAAGGCCCCGCACGCGGCAAATTCCCCACGCTGACCGAACCGTATCGCGGATTCCACGACATGATCTTCAGCGAGGAGTCGACGACGGCGGCATTCCTGCTGCGCGCGCGGCGCGAAGGCATCCGCGATTTCGGCGCGTGCATGGCGCCGTTCACCGCGTTCCAGGTCCTGCAAGGCATCGAGACGCTGCCGCTGCGCATGGCGAGGCACGTGGAAAACACGCGGCGCGTTGTCGCGTTCCTCGCCGCGCACCCATTCGTCTCCGAGGTCGGTTACCCGGAATTGCCCGGCCATCCCGACCATGCGCTCGCGAAAGTCCTGTTGCCGCGCGGTTGCGGCGCCGTGTTCTCGTTCAATCTGCGCGGAACGCGTGCGCAGGGGCGCAAGTTCATCGAGGCGCTGAAGCTATTTTCCCACCTCGCGAACGTGGGCGACGCGAAATCGCTGGTCATCCACCCGGCGTCGACCACGCATTTCCGGATGTCGGCCGACGACCTCGTCAAGTCCGGCATCACCGAGGGCACGATCCGCTTGTCGATCGGGCTCGAGGATCCCGACGACCTGATCGAGGACCTGGGCCGCGCATTGCACTCGGCGGAGAAGTAGCGTGCGGTGGACGCCATGCGCATCGCTGTAGACGGCAGCGACTGCTACGCCTACACCGGCTCCCGCGCGCTGGATGCGCAGAAGCCGGCGATCGTATTCGTCCATGGCGCGGCGAACGACCACAGCGTCTGGGCGTTGCAATCGCGCTATTTCGCACACCACGGATACAACGTGCTGGCGATGGACCTCCCGGGGCACGGCCATTCCGGTGGCGCGGCGCTCGCGACGGTCGAGGCCATCGCCGATTGGATACCGCGGGTGCTCGATGCGGCGGGGATCGCCAAAGCCGCCGTCGTCGGCCATTCGATGGGTTCACTCGCCACGCTGGCGTGCGCGGCGCGCCATCCGGACCGCGTGACCGCGATCGCGTTGCTGGGTCCCGCGGTCCCGATGTTTGTCAGCGATGAATTGCTCGCGGCCGCGCTCGACCACGACCACGTCGCCTACGAACTGATCAATGGCTGGTCGTTCTCCGCGGGCAAGCAGTTGGGCGGCAACGCGGTCCCGGGGATGTGGCTGACCGGCAACGCGATGCGCCTCATGGAGCGCACCGGTCCTGGTGTCCTCCATACGGACCTGCTGGCATGCCGATCCTATGCGGACGGTCTGGCCGATGCGGTGGCCGTGCGATGCCCTGTGCTCGCGATCATGGGAGAGCGCGACCTCATGACGCCAGTGAAAGGTGCGCAGACGATGCTGGCCGCGCTCGCCGACAAGCGCGTGGTGACGCTGGCCGACACCGGTCACGCCATGATGGCCGAACAGCCCGACGCGGTCCTCGATGCACTCCGCGCGTTTTATAGATCCGGAACTTCGGCTTCGCAGGCCTTTCTCTTCAAGCCAGGCCGAACATTGTCTGGATAGCCGGCCGATAGCTGCGCCCCGAATGCAGTTCCGTGCCATCCTCGAGCAGGACTATGTATTCGCCATGCATGAGCGGGCGGAGTTCGCGCACCGCGCCTGCGTTCACGCCATGCGAACGATGGATCCGCAGGAACTGAAGCGGATCGAGCCGCGCCATCAGGCCCGTGAGCGTTTCCTTGTGCAAATAGGGCCGATCCGCCCATAGCCGTACATAGTTATCCTCTGCCTCGAGGCGCACGATATCGGCGACCGGGACGATCACGATCCGGTTGACGGACCTCACCGCTATGCGCTGGATCGGCGCCGAAGCACGGTCGCTCTCCACACGCCCGGGAAAGCGGACTTCCTTGACGGGCAGGAAATCGCGATCAACGTCCACGTCGAGCGTTCGCATGTCAGCCTGCCTTGTGCCGATCCGTTGTCGATCGGGGCCTTGTACCTGTTCCTAGGTGACCCCCATGCAGATTACTCACGGCAACTGGTATCATCAAGTGCCGCTTTTTCCGATTGGCGTGGTACCACTTTCGTGACCTGGCGCGGCGGCGGAAATCTTCCGGACCTGCACTCTCGAGGAGGAACGCGTGCACTTGGAGCTGGATGGAACGGGCGCGCTTTACGAACAGCTTACGCGCGCACTGAAGCGTGGCATTCTTGGCGGACATCTTCGCGGCGGGAGTAAGTTGCCCGCCACGCGCGATCTGGCGAGCGATCTTCACGTGTCACGGAATACTGTGCTGACGGCGTACGGGCAGCTGTGCTCCGAGCAGCTGGCGATTACCCGCGGCGGCTCAGGAACTTACGTTGCCCACAACATGGGCCCGCCATCTTCCTCGAACGCGAGCCGGTCGATCGGGCCCCAGTCGCGCTACGCCGCGCGGACGCGAAAACTTGGGCCGACCATGCTGTTGCGCGCGCAGCCGCCCGTGCGCTACGACCTGCATTGCGGTGAGCCTTGGCTCAGCCCCGCCCTGCTGCTGGCGTGGCACAACGAGCTTGCTAGAGCCGCGTTGCATACACGGCTCGGGTATCCGGCGCCGCAAGGCCTGCGCGCGCTTCGCCGGGCCATTTGCGATCACATCGCGCGGCGGCGAGGCGTGCTTGCAGACCCGGATGATGTCGTGATCGTCAATGGCACGCAGCAGGCGTTGTCGCTGATTGCACGAGTCGTTCTCGATGCCAGTCACCGGGCGGTCGTCGAAGATCCGCACTACGAACTTGCCGTGCAAACGCTGTGGGCGCATGGCTGCAGCATCGTTTCGGTGACGGCCGACGAGGACGGGCTCGTGACCGATGAGTTGCCGAGCACGTCGGTTCGCCTCGTGTACGTAACGCCGTCCCATCAGTTTCCTTCGGGCTCCACAATGTCATTGCCGCGACGCATGGAATTGCTCGCGTACGCAAGCCGGCACCGTTGCTGGATTCTCGAGGACGATTATGACGGAGAGTTCCGCTTCGACTCCAAGCCGATTCCGGCGTTGCGTTCGCTGGATGTTCGCGATCGGGTCATCTACGTGGGAAGTTTTTCCAAGATCGTGTTTCCCTCGCTGCGCCTTGGCTATGTCATCTGCCCAAGGGCGCTGGTAGGCGATCTGGTCGCGGCCAAGAAGCTCAACGACCTGGGCTGTCCGGCCATAGAGCAGGCGGCGATGGCCGAGTTCATCAGGAGTGGCCGGCTCGAACGGCATTTGCGGCGCGGCACGGCCGAACTGCGCCGGCGGCGCAATTGCATGATCGAGGGGATACGAAATCATGCCGGCAAGCACGTTCGGCTCGTTGACTCGCGCGCCGGAATGCACCTGACCGGATGGCTTTCCGGCTTCACCTATGCGCGGCTTGCGAAACTAATCGCGTTGGGGCGCCAACGCGGCCTGGGCCTGCACGCAATACATCATTATTACAAAGTGCCGCCGCCCACCCCGGGTTTGATATTGGGCTTTGCGAGCTTGTCCTGCACCCAGATTAGCAATGCCATGACGATTCTCGGCGCTTGCATCGACGAGGTTTGAACGTTGCCTATGGCAGAATCGTTGTATGAACAGGGATACGCCGACGATCTGCGTCGTTCGCCATTCCGACCCGCTCGCGTTCCTTGACGCGGCCGCGCCCGTGCTCGCGCGCGACGAGGCGATGGCAAGCAGCTACGTCGCCTGGGTCAACGGGCTCCTGCGCAATCCACCCGCTCCGTCCGAGCATCCGTACCTCGCAACGTTCGCCGATGCTGAGTCGGTTGGCGCTGCCGTTTGGCGCGGGCTCGGCGGACTCTGGGTCGGTGCGAGCGACCCCGCCGCAGCCGTCGCGTTTGCCGGGGATGTGTTCGCGCAGCGAGGCGAATCTGCCGGCACACTGCAGGGCGTCGTTGGCACGCTGCCGGCCTGTGAGGCCTTTGCACGCGAGTGGCGCGCACTGTCCGGCCGACCGCACGCCTTGCGCGTCCATCTGCGCAACCACAAGCTGACGCGCGTCGAGGCCGTTGCACAGCCGTCCGGCGCGGCGCGTATCGCCACGGCCGACGACATCGCGTGGGTCAGCGAGGCGCAATACGATTTCATCAAGGAGATCCAACTGCCGGAGGATCCCGAACGGTTGCGTGCACTGGTACCGCAGCGTATCGAACGCGGCCAATACTGGATCTGGGACGCCGACGGTGCGGTTGCGTTTGCCGGCTGGACCGATGCGCCACCCGATGCCGCGCGTGTCGCGCCGGTCTACACGCCGCCGCACGCGCGGGGCCGCGGCTACGCGACGGCGCTCGTTGCGGCAATGTCGCAAGCGTTGCTGGACGAGGGCCGCCAGCGGCTCTTCCTCATCACGGATCTCGCGAATCCCGTGTCGAATTCGATTTACGCGAAGATCGGCTACGAGCCACAGACCGATCTTTTCCATTTCGATTTTCTGGATGCGCCCGCCAACGACGGAATGTGATGGCCATCCCGAGATTCCATTGTCCCAGTGGGCTCGTTGAGAGTCAGCTGAACAGCGAGTACACGTTGCCCGCCCCGGCCGCACACCATGCGCTGCGCGTATTGCGTCTGGCCGTCGGCGATCGGGTGACGCTGTTCACCGGGGCCGGCGGCGAATTCGCCGCGACGCTGATCCGGGCGGACAAGCGCGACGCGGTCGTGCGCATCGACGGCTTCGATGCCGTGGAACGCGAGATGGCGCTCGCGGTGACGCTGGTCCAGGGCATCGCCGCCAGCGACGCGATGGACCACGCCGTGCGCAAGTCCGTGGAATTGGGCGTTGCGGCGATCCAGCCGGTGCACACCGAACGCAGCGCGCGGCTGCCCGAAGGCGAGCGCGGCGGCAAGCGCCTCGCGCACTGGCGCCAGATCGCCATCGCCGCGTGCGAGCAATGCGGCCGCAATCGCATTCCCGATATCCGCGAAGTCGTCGCGCTGGAGCAATGGCTTGCGGCGAGGCCGGCGAACGCGTCGGGACTCGTGTTGTCGCCCGACGCCGATGTGACGATCGCCGATGCGGCGAGACCGCAAGACACCCTCGACCTCCTGATCGGCCCGGAAGGCGGTTTGGCGCCCGGTGAAATCGCGCAAGCGCAGCGATTCGGCATGACGGCTGCTCGACTCGGGCCGCGCGTGTTGCGGACCGAAACGGCGTCGCTCGCGGCGCTGGCGACGATCAATGCGCTGTGGGGTGATTTCCGCTGAAGCGTCAACCGCGGGGCGCGTCGGCGGCGACGAGGATGCTGCAGCGAACGCGTTCGAGCAGCAACGCATCGGTCGAGCCGCGCCACCAGCGCATCGCGAACTTCTTGCTGCGCGGGTGGCCGAGGATCAGAAGCTCGACGCCGAGCTCCTCCACCAGCCGGGCGATGACGGTCACCGGCTCCCCAACGACGACGTGTTGCGTGACGGTGAGCCCGCTTTGCGCGAATTGTGCCGCGGCTTCCTTCAAGTCCGCCTCGACCCGCGCCTCGTCGTCAGAGAGCGCGATTTCCGGAACGTATTCCCCGGCCAGGATGTAGAGCGACGGATCGTGGACGACTCCGGCCAGGTGGATTTCGGTCTCGGGACCCGGCGCCAGCCGGATGCATTCGCCGAGCGCGAGCCGGGATTCCGGCGATCCGTCGTAGGCCACGAGTATCTTGCGGTACATGAGAGCCCCCTTCCTGTCGCCTTGATTCAAGCGAACAGCGGCTTGCCGCAGACCGCCAGTGCGACCTCCGCAAGCGCGTCCCACGGATCGCCGCGGCCAAGCCCCTTGGACAGCGCATCGAGTTCCTGCAATGCGACCAGCAATCGCGGGATGGACGCGGGAGTGATGCGGTTCACCGCGCGTGCCAGCGCGTCTTGTCGTTTGCCCCAGACGCGCACGTTGCGAATGGCCGACGACATGGGTGTCCCTTCGCGCACCATCGCGTGAACGGCAGCGATCGCATGCACGTCTTCGACGAGCTGCCAGATGGCCTGAATCGGCGCGTCGCCTTCGGATTGCAGGATGCCCAGGATGCGCAGTGCGCGAGTCGCATCGCCCGCGAGCCACGCCTCGGACAACCCAAAGACATCATAGCGCGCGACGTCGGCAACCGCATGTTCGACCGCGTCGTGCCCGAGATCGCCCTCCGGCAGCAAGAGCGCCAGCTTGTCGATCTCCTGCTGCGCGGCGAGGAGGTTGCCCTCGAACGTGTCGGCCAGGAACGCCAATGTTTCGCGCGGCGCGCGCTGCCGATGGCGCAAGAGACGCGCCGCGATCCACGCAGGCAGCGCGTCGCGCTCGACCGGATACACGGCCACCGTCACACCTTTCTCCGCCAGGGCCTCGAACCACGCCGACGATTGCGCTGCGCGATCGAGCCGCGGCAGCGTGACGAGCGTCACGTTGTCGGGGTTGACGTTTGCGGCGTACGCCTCGAGCGCCTTGCCGCCTTCGACGCCGGGCTTGCCCGACGGGATGCGCAGGTCCACGAATCTGCGATCGCCGAAAAGGCCCATGTTGGCGTTGGCGGCAAGGAACGCATCCCAGCGGAAACCGGATTCGACGACGAAAACGTCGCGCTCGACGGCGCCTGCCTCACGCGCCGCCGCACGAATCGTGTCGCCGGCCTCCAGTGCCAGCAGCGCTTCATCCCCATGGACAACGTACAGCGGGGCGACGCCTCGCTGCAGATGCCGGGGGAGGTCATCGGCGCGAACTTGCATGGCTCGAACCCCGTTGCGACGGTTACGCCGGCTTCTTCGCCGCCTGCAACCGCCTGATGATCTGCTGAATCGCGTCGGTCTGCATGTCCTTTTGCAGCCGCTGCTCTTCGAGGTCGCGCGCCAGCACCTGCGTCTCGTTGTAGGTATACGAGCGGCGGATCACGACTTCGCCGGCCGGCATCCAGTCCGCGCCCTCCTTGTCGTGCAGCCGGAAGCTGACCCGTTTGATGAGCTGGTATTCGCGCACGGCGCCGGCCGTGGACAGCGACAGCACCTCCTTGTCGTCCTGGACCGCAGGAATGTCGAGCACGACCTGCGCCGCGACCGCGGTCTCGGTCAGCGTTGCGCTGCCAGCCCCAGTGAGCGCGCGCCGCATTTCGTTGTTGAACGGTGGCGCCGCCGACGAATTGAGATAGACGGATTCGAAAGCGTAGCTCGCCGCGCCGCGCAGGTGAAAACCGCATCCGGCCAACCAAAGCGCCGCCGACGCGACAACGAACGAGAGAAGCGCGCGGCGCATCACACGACCACGTTCACGAGCCGCCCGGGCACGATGACGACTTTCTTCACCGGCGCGCCGTTGGCGTGCTTGCTGACCTCGGCGCTGCCTCGCGCGGCCGCCTCGATGGCGGCGTTGTCGGCCGTGGCCGGAACGCTCAACTTGCCGCGCAGCTTGCCGTTCACCTGCAGCACCAGCTCGATTTCGTCTTGCGCGAGCGCGGCAGCATCCACATCGGGCCACGGCGCGTCGAGCAGGTCGCCATACTCATCCGCGAGCTTGAGGTCGCTCCACAGCGCCCACGCCGCGTGCGGAACGACCGGATACAGCGTGCGCAACAGAATCGACAGCCCTTCGCGCACCAGCGCCGCACCGCCGCGCGCGCCCGCGGGAACGGCTTCGAGCGTGTTCAGCATTTTCATCGCCGCGGATACGACGGTGTTGTACTGGATGCGCTCGTAGTCGTAGTTCGCCTGCTTCACCGTGAGATGCAATTCGCGGCGCGAGGCCCTCGCCGCATTGTCGGCATCGCGGAAGTCGAAGCGGCCGGTTGCGCCTTTCACGGCATCCGCGTGGGTCTGCGCGAACGCCCACAGCCGCTTCAGGAAGCGGTGCGCGCCTTCGACGCCCGCGTCGGACCAGATTGCCGAATCGTCGGGCGACCCGGCGAACATCACGTAGAGGCGCGCCGTGTCGGCGCCATACTTGTCGATCAGGTCCTGCGGCTCGACGCCGTTTTGCTCCGTCTTGCCCATCTTGCCCACGCCGCCGTACTCGACGAGGGAGCCATCCGCCAACCGGCCGCCGGTGATGCGTCCCTGCGCGTCGGTCGTCGGCGTGACGGTATCGGGCGAATGGTATTCCTTCCCGCCTTTCGCGTTGCGCCGGAAATAGATGTGATTGAGCAGCATGCCCTGCGTGAACAACCGGGTGAACGGCTCGTCGACTTTTACGAGTCCCATGTCGCGCATGACCTTGGTCCAGAACCGTGCATAAAGGAGATGCAGGATGGCGTGCTCGATGCCGCCGATGTACTGGTCCATCGGCATCCAGTAGTCGTTGCGCGCGTCGACCATCGTCGTGGCGCCGGGACTCGTGTAGCGCATGTAATACCAGGACGAGTCCACGAACGTGTCCATCGTGTCCGTCTCGCGCCGCGCCGGCTTGCCGCATTTCGGGCACGCGACGTTCAGGAAATCCTCGCGCTTGTTGAGCGGATTGCCGCCTCCGTCAGGCATGCAGTCCTCGGGCAGCACGACCGGCAAATCGCGCTCGGGCACGGGCACAGCCCCGCAAACGGCGCAATGGATGATCGGGATCGGCGTGCCCCAGTAACGCTGGCGCGATATGCTCCAGTCGCGAAGGCGGAACGTGATCTTCTTCTCCCCCAGGCCTTTCGCGGCCAGGTCGGCGGCGACGGCGTCGACCGCCTCGGCATAGGGCAGGTCGTCGTACCTGCCCGAGAAGACGCAGCGCCCGCGCTCCTTGTCGGCATACCAGGGCTGCCACATGTCGTTCAGGAACTCCTCGCCGGGCACGGCGATGACCTGCTTGATCGGCAGCCCGTATTTCTGCGCGAACGCGAAGTCGCGCTCGTCGTGCGCGGGAACGCCCATCACGGCGCCGTCGCCGTAGGCCATCAGCACATAGTTGCCGACCCAGAGCTCGATCGGATCCCTGGTTAGCGGATGCGTCACGTAGAGCCCGGTGCGCATCCCCTTTTTTTCCATCGTGGCCAGGTCGGCCTCCATGACGCTGCCGAGCCGGCAATCGTCGATGAAAGCGGCAAGCGCCGGGTTCGCCTTCGCAGCCTGCGTCGCCAGCGGATGTTCGGCGGCGACGGCGCAGAACGTGACGCCCATGATCGTGTCGGCGCGCGTCGTGAACACGTACATCTTGCCGTCGCCGATGAGGTCTCCGCGCTCGTCGCGGATGTCGTGCGGGAACGCGAAGCGGACGCCGACGCTCTTGCCGATCCAGTTGGCCTGCATCGTCCTCACGCGTTCGGGCCAGCCGGGCATCTTGTCCAGGTAAGCGAGCAGCTCCTCGGCGTAGTCGGTGATCTTGAGGTAGTACCCGGGGATTTCGCGCTTCTCGACTGGCGCGCCCGTGCGCCACCCGCGCCCGTCGATCACCTGCTCGTTCGCCAATACCGTCTGATCCACCGGGTCCCAATTGACGACCTGGGTCTTGCGGTACGCCGTTCCCCGCTCCAGCATTTTCAGGAAGAACCACTGGTTCCAGCGATAGAAGTCGGGATCGCAGGCGGCGAATTCGCGCGACCAGTCGATCGCCCAACCCATCGGAATACACTGCTGCTTCATGAGAGCAATGTTCTCGGACGTCCACTTGGCGGGCGCGACGCCGGCCTTGATCGCGGCGTTTTCCGCCGGCAGGCCGAACGCGTCCCAGCCCATCGGCATCAGGCAGTTGTAGCCCTTCATCCGCAGGTACCGGTACATGACGTCGTTGATCGTGTAGTTGCGCACGTGTCCCATGTGCAATCGTCCCGACGGATAGGGCAGCATGGACACACAGTAGAATTTCTTCCGGTCGGAGCTCTCGACCGCGCGATAGGCGTCGGCCGCGGCCCACGCGGCCTGCGCGGCGGCTTCGACGTCCTTCGGGATGTACGGCTTCATGGGCGGATCGCTGTTTTATGCTATTGTCATGGCCCGCCGGTCGGCTGGAAGATGCGCCAGGCGGGAATGGCGGGAGATAATTATACGTTTGCGAAGGAACCTCCCCCTTTTCGAGCGACCCAACCGCAGGATTGACGAACAGCCGAATCTACAGTTGAGTACCGCGCCGACATTTCGATCGTCTTTTGCCCGCATTGTTGCGGTGGCTTCGCTCGCGCTGGCGTCCTCGATTGTCGTCGCTGCCAGCCTCGCGAAGACCGAGCACGTGCAGGCGGAGTTAGTCTCGGAACGCACCGCGCTCATCCCCGGAAAGCCGATCACCGTCGCACTGCGCCTCAAGATGGCGGATGGCTGGCACACGTACTGGCGCAATCCGGGCGATTCCGGACTTCCCACGACGATTGCCTGGAAGCTTCCCGAAGGCGTCGGCGTCGGTGCCCTCCAGTGGCCCGCGCCGCGCGCGCTGCCGGCCGGACCGCTCGTCAATTACGGATACGAAGGCGAAGTCCTTCTGCTGACGGGATTGACGGTGCCGCGCGATGCAACCATCGGGGCGACGTACAAGCTTGCGGCGCACGCCGATTGGCTCGTCTGCAAGGAAGTCTGCATCCCGGAAGGCGCCGACCTCGACGTGGAATTGCCCGTCGCCGAACGCTCCGACCCTTACCCGCAGTGGGGCAGCGCGATTGCCGCCGCGCGCGCGGCGCTCCCGACACCGCTGCAGGGCTGGCGCGTCAATGCGCGAGGTGATGGATCGAAAGTCGCAGTGTCGCTGACGCCGCCCGACAATGCCGCGGACCCCGGCGCGCTCCGGTTCTTCCCCGACGAGGAAGGCCGCATTGAGCCATCGGGCAAGCAGCTGCAGGAACGCGATTCGAACGGCAGCTACGTGTTGACGTTGCCCGCGGCAAACCAGTTGGCGCCGGATTTCAAGCGCGTTGCCGGCGTCGTCACGGCAAGCAAGGGGTTCATCGAAGACGGTGAGCGGGTCGCGGCGGTGACAATCGACGCGCCGCTGGTCGGAACCGTCGTTGCGGGGGCGAAGCCTTCGGTCACGTCAACGCCGGTCATCGACCTTTCGCCGCCGGCCAATGCCGTCCCGGATTCGCAAATCTCATTCGTAGTCGCGGTGCTGCTTGCCTTCGTCGGCGGCGTGATGCTCAACCTGATGCCGTGCGTGTTCCCGGTTCTTTCCTTGAAGGCGCTGGCGCTCGCCGAAGGTCACGCCGATGCCCGCGTCCAGCGATTGCAGGGCATCGCGTTCGCTGCCGGAATCGTCGCGACGTTCCTGGCACTCGCCGGATTGCTCCTCGTCCTGCGCGGCGCCGGCGAGCAACTGGGTTGGGGCTTCCAGCTCCAGTCCCCGACGGTGGTCGTCGGCCTCGCGATCCTGTTCTTTGCGCTCGCGCTCAACCTTTCCGGCGTATTCGAATTCACGGCGCTGGTTCCGTCCGCCGCGGCCGAATGGGAGGCCGGCAATCCTTATGCTGACGCTGTGCTGTCCGGAATTCTTGCGGTGATCATTGCATCGCCGTGCACTGCGCCGTTCATGGGCGCCGCATTGGGTTTCGCTTTTTCGCAAAGCGCTTTTGTCGCGCTTGCGGTGTTCCTGGCGCTCGGCCTCGGGATGGCGCTTCCCTATGCGCTTTTCGCGTGGTTCCCGGGTTGGCGCCGCGTGCTGCCGAAGCCCGGCGCGTGGATGGAGCGCCTGAAGCAGGTGCTCGCCTTTCCGCTCTATGCGACGGTCGCCTGGCTGATCTGGGTGCTCGGTGCGCAACTGGACAACGACGCCGTGATCCGCCTGCTGGTGACGCTCGTCATCATCGCGTTCGGGCTGTGGTCCTGGCGCATCTATCGGGGCGGCACCGGCCGCAGCTGGGCTGCCGCTGCTGCCGTTGCACTCGTGGCGGCAGGCATCGTCGCGTGGCCGCTGCTGCGCGGCGGGGAACCCGATGCGCGTCCCGCCGTGGCGTCGGATGCCGCGGGGCCTTGGCACGCGTTCACGCCGACGGCCGTTTCCGATCTGCGCGAAGGCGGCCGTCCGGTGTTCGTCGATTTCACCGCGGCGTGGTGCGTCACGTGCCAGGTGAACAAGCGCATGGTCCTGAACGACCCGCAGATCCGCGATGCGTTCGCAAGCCACGGTGTCGAACTCGTCCGCGCCGATTGGACGCGGCGCGACCCGGTGATCACGCGCGCGCTCGCGGCGCTGGGCCGCCAGGGGGTTCCCGTCTACGCACTGTATCGTCCCGGCAAGGAACCGCTGCTGCTTCCGGAAGTCCTAAGGAAGCGGACCGTTCTCGATGCGCTCGCCACGCTGGGGCCCGCGCAAACGGTCACGCTCAACTAAAGACAAAACCTCCGAGGAGCCTTCGATGCCAATGCCCATCCGATTCGTTCCGGCAATCGTGGCATTTGTCGCGGGAGCCGCGTGCGCAAGTTCGCCCGCGCCTGATTTCACGCTTTCCGACACCCATGGCAAGCCCGTCAAGCTGTCCGATTACCGGGGCAAATACGTCGTGCTCGAATGGACCAATCCCGAATGTCCGTTCGTCAGGAAGCACTACAACAGCGGCAACATGCAGGGGCTGCAGAAGGAATGGGTCGCGCGCGACGTCGTGTGGCTCGCCGTCGATTCCACCCGCCAATCGAGCTATGAATACAAGACGCCCCGGCAACTGGGCGAATGGATGAGCGCCGAAGACGCCGCTCCAACGGCGGCGCTGGTCGACGGCACCAGTGCCACGGGCCGGGCCTACGGCGCCAAGACGACGCCGCACATGTTTGTCGTCGATCCGTCTGGCAACGTGATCTACAGCGGTGCGATCGACGACAGGCGCACGTCGAATCCCGCGGATGCGAAGGCCGCCAACAACTATGTGCGTGCCGCGCTCATCGAGGCGCTCGCCGGCAAGCCCGTCAGCGTCGCCGGCACCACGCCCTACGGCTGCAGCGTCAAGTACTGACGCCGCGTCCGGATCGTTTGCAAAGTGCGAAGGCCAGCCGCCGCGGCTGGCCTTTTCATTGGTAAAGTAGCCATTGGGGGAACAAACGATGATGAGGGCGCTCCGGGCGGCGATACGCGTCGAGCTTATGCAGGCCGCCAAATGCGCGGGCCTGGCTTGACCGGTATGCCGGGCCCTGCGCGACGGGCGCGCATTCTCGTCCTCGCGGCGGTCGCCGTTGTTGCCGCAGGCTGCGGCCCGTCGGGCGAGAAGCCGATCCAGGGCTATGTCGAAGGCGAGTACGTTCGCGTCGGCGCGCCATTTGCCGGGGCGCTCACGCAACTTTCGGTCAAGCGGGGAGATCAGGTCGCCGCCGGTGCGCCCTTGTTCTCTCTCGAACGCGAAAACGAAGTTGCGGCGCGCCGCCAGGCGGAGCAGCAGCTGCAGGCAGCGCAGTCGCGGCTCGAGAACATGCTGAAGGGCAAGCGGCCGCCCGAAGTGGAAACCGTCGCGGAGCAGTTGCGCCAGGCGATGGCTACGCGCGACCTGGCGGAGTCCAACCTCACACGCCAGCAAAAGCTTTACGCCAGCGGTTTCGTGAGCGCCGCGGTGATCGACGACGCGCGCATGCAAGTCAAGCGCAGCGAAGCCGCCGTCGCCGAATTGCAGGCGTCGGTCGCGACGGCCAAGCTTCCGGCGCGCACCGACGAGATTCGCGCGGCCGAGGCCGACGCACAAGCTGCGCGTGAGGCGCTCGCGCAGGCCGACTGGCGCCTCGGCCAACGCGCCATCGCGTCTCCGGTGACCGGACGCGTCAACGACACCTACTATGTCACCGGCGACTGGGTTCCCTCCGGCCTGCCCGTCGCAAGCCTGCTGCCGGCCTCGAACGTGAAGATCCGCTTCTTCGCGCCCGAACCGACGTTGGGCCGGCTGAAGGCAGGACAGAGCGTCAATTTCTCGTGCGACGGCTGTGGCCAAGCGATGGGCGCCACGATCACGTTCATTTCCGATCGCGCGGAGTTCACGCCGCCGATTCTCTATTCCCGCGACAACCGGGCGAAGCTCGTGTTCATGGTCGAGGCCAAGCCGTCGCCCGAGATCGCCGCGCGCCTCAACCCCGGCCAGCCTGTCGACGTCGTATTGCCGCAATGAACGCGGGCGGGAATAGCGATGTCGTCATCGACGTCCACGGCCTCAACAAGACTTTCGGCCAGAATCACGTGGTCCAGGACCTCTCGCTGTCCGTGCGGCGCGGCGAGATCTTCGGCTTTCTCGGACCGAACGGCAGCGGCAAGACAACATCCATACGAATGCTGTGCGGCTTGCTGACGCCCGACAGCGGCGAGGGCAAGTGCCTCGGCTTCGACATTGTCCGCGAAGCCAAGTCGATCAAGCGCGAAGTGGGTTACATGACGCAGCGCTTCTCGTTCTGGGAAGACCTGACGATCCGTGAAAACCTGGATTTCATCGCGCGCATGTATGGAATGAAGGATGCGCGCCCGAAGGTCGACGAGGCGCTGGAACACCTCGGCCTCACGCCTCGCGCCGACCAGCTCGCCGGCGCACTGTCGGGCGGATGGAAACAGCGATTGGCGCTCGCGGCGTGCCTGCTGCACGACCCGAAACTGCTGCTGCTGGACGAGCCCACTGCCGGCGTCGACCCGAAAGCGCGCCGCGACTTCTGGGAGGAGTTGCACGCGCTGGCCGCGAAGGGGATCACGGTGCTGGTCAGCACGCATTACATGGATGAAGCCGAGCGCTGCCACAAGTTGGGCTACATTCTCAACGGCAAGCTCCTGGTCCAGGGCACCGCGCAGGAAGTGATCGCGAGCCAATCGCTGACCACGTGGAACGTCACCGGTGACGAACTTCCTGCGCTGGCGGAGCGGCTGCGCGCATTGCCGGCGGTGGAGCAGGTGGCGGCATTCGGCACCGCGTTGCACGTTACGGGAACGGACCGCGAACGAATGCGCTCCGATCTCTCGCCACTGATGTCCGAACGTGGGCTCACGTGGTCCGAAGTCGAACCCGGCCTGGAGGACGTGTTCATCCACTTGATGACCGAAGCCGGCGAGAAACCCGCCAACGAGGCGCGGAAGTGAACGCCTGGTTCTCGTGGTCGCGCTGGCTCGGCATCGTGGCCAAGGAATTCATCCAGTTGAAACGCGACCGGCTGACGTTCGGCATGATCGTCGGCATTCCGGTGATTCAGCTCACACTGTTCGGCTACGCGATCAACTCCGATCCCAAGCACCTGCCGACGGCGTTGCTCGTGAACGATCGCAGCGAATTCTCGCGCAGCATCCTCTCGAGTCTTTCCAACAGCGATTATTTCGCGCTGGTCCGCGAAGCCGCCGACGAGCGCGATGCCGCGCGCATGCTGGCGATGGGCACGGTGCAGTTCGTCGTCACGATCCCCGCGGATTTTTCACGGCAACTGGTTCGCGGCGAGAGACCGGCGCTGCTGGTGGAGGCCGATGCGACCGACCCGGCGGCCACCGGCAATGCGATCGCCGCGCTCAACCAGCTTGCGCAATCCGCACTCGTGCACGACCTGACGGGGCCGCTCGCGCCGCTCGCCGCGCAGCCCGGCGCGTTCGAAGTCCGCATTCACGCGCTCTACAATCCCGAGGCCGTGACGCAGTACAACATCGTTCCCGGTCTCATGGGCGTGATCCTGACGATGACGATGGTCATGATGACCGGCCTTGCGATCACACGCGAGCGCGAGCGCGGTACGATGGAGAACCTGCTCGCGACGCCGGCGACCGCGCTCGAGGTGATGACCGGCAAGATCGTGCCTTATGTATTCATCGGGCTGGTGCAAGTGACGATCATCCTGATCCTCGCGCGCTTGCTGTTCGGCGTGCCGATGGTGGGCAGCTTCGTGCTGCTCTATTGCGCCGTGCTGCTCTTCATCGCCGCCAACCTGACGCTCGGCCTCACGTTCTCGTCGCTCGCGCGCAACCAGCTGCAGGCCATGCAGATGACGTTCTTCTTCTTCCTGCCGTCGATGCTGCTGTCCGGCTTCATGTTCCCGTTCCGCGGCATGCCGGGATGGGCGCAAACCCTCGGCGAAATTCTGCCGCTGACGCATTTCCTGCGCATCGTCCGCAGCATCCTTTTGAAGGGCAACGGCCTGGGCGAAGTGCTGCCCGAGGCGTGGCCGCTCCTCGTGTTCATGCTGGTCGTGATGGTGCTGGGGTTGCGAGTATTCCGCAACACGCTCGACTAGGGTAACCTGCCGCGCAGGGAGTCCGGGCAACGATAACAGCAGAGGAGGGGTCCATGGCCATTCGCACGTTTCGCATCGCCGCCATTGCGGCCGCGGTGTTTGCATCGTCCTTCGTGATCGCCGCAAACATGCCTTCGGGCAAGCCGGAATACATGTTGGTCGGCATCGACACCAAGCTCGTGTTCGGTGACGACGGCGCGCCGCAGTTGTTGCCGCCGGGCAACGATCTCATCGCGATCGTCGACATCGGCACCGATCCGGCGAATCCGAAAATCGTGGCCAGGCTTCCCTTGATGAATTCCGTTTTGGGGCCGCCGACGAACCTGGCGATTACGCCGGACGGAACGCTCGCCATCGTCGCGAACTCGGTTGATTGGGTCGCCGACGGCGCCAACTGGAAGTTCGTGCCGGACAACAAGCTCTACGTCATCGATCTCACGACCGATCCGCCGGCGCTCATCGAAACGGTGGCGATCGGCAAGCAGCCATCGGGGCTGTCGATCAATCGCGCCGGTAACTTGGCGCTGGTGGCCAACCGCAATGACAATTCGATCAGCGTGCTGTCGATTCAGGGAAAGACGGTCAAGCTGGTCGACACCGTGGCGATCGGCGAACAAGTCGCGGCCGTCGTCTTCACGCCGGACGGCAAGCGCGCACTCGCCGCGAAGTTCCCAGGCAACAAGGTGGCGCTGCTCAATGTCGACGGGCAGAAGGTGACTTACGACAAGAACGACCTTCCGGTGGGCCTGTGGCCGTACAACGTCGGCGTCATGCCCGATGGCAAGCTCGCCGTCACTTCCGACAATGGCAACTCCGGCCGCTCCGATGGCCACGTCGATTCGGTCTCGGTCATCGATCTCGAGGCAAATCCGCCGCGCGTCATCGACAGGATCATCGTCAACGAATCGCCGGAAGGATTGGTCGTGAGCCCCACGGGTCAAATCGCCGCAGCGATACTTCTGGCCGGTTCGGATGGCCCGAAGAACCAGTGGTTCTACAACCGCAACGGCAAAGTGGCCGTGCTGAAGGTCGACGGCAAGAAGGTGACGAAGATCAGCGAAGTCACCGTCGGAGCCATTCCCGAAGGTGCCGTGTTCAGCCCTGACGGCAAGTGGCTTTACGTCGGCAACTATGCCGACAAGAGCATCTCGGTCCTGCGGGTGGACGGCGACAAGGTCACCGACACCGGCAAGACGGTGTCGTTGCCGGGCCCCCCGGCGTCGATGCGCGGGCGCATGCAATAGCCGGCGCGTCGGCTTAGGTTCCTTAGAGAATGTAGCGCGAAAGATTGTCGTCGCCGGCGATCCCGGCGAGCGTTGCGTCGACGAACTTGGCGTCGATCGTGATCGTGTCACCCGTGCGGCGCGCGGCGTGGAAGGACACGTCGTCGAGCAGGCGCTCCATCACCGTGTAGAGGCGGCGCGCGCCGATGTTTTCCTGCTTCTCGTTGACCGCGAACGCGATCTCGGCCAATCGGCGCACGCCTTCCCCCAGGAACTCGAGGTGCACTTGCTCCGTCTCGAGCAAGGCGCTGTATTGGCGCGTCAGGCACGCGTCCGTCGCGGTAAGGATCTGCTCGAAGTCCGAAACCGACAGCGAGGAGAGCTCGACGCGGATCGGAAAGCGGCCCTGCAACTCCGGAATGAGGTCGGAAGGCTTCGACAGGTGGAACGCGCCGGACGCGATGAACAGGATGTGATCGGTTTTGACCATGCCGTACTTCGTCGCCACCGTGGTGCCTTCGACGAGCGGCAGAAGGTCGCGCTGCACGCCCTGCCGGGAGACATCGGCGCCGTGCATTTCCGACCTTGACGCGATCTTGTCGATTTCGTCCAGGAACACGATCCCGTTCTGCTCGGCCGCCGCCAGCGCCTTGGTCTTGACGTCGTCGTCGTTGAGCAGGCGCGCGGCCTCCTCGTCGGTCAGGAGCTTCATCGCTTCGGCGACGGTCGTCTTGAGGTGCTTGCGACGTCCGCCGCCCATTTGCTGGAACATGCCCTGGATCTGGCTCGTCAGCTCCTCCATGCCGGGCGGGGCCATGATTTCCATTTGCGGCGGATGCATCGCGACCTCGATTTCCACTTCGCGGTCGTCGAGCGTTCCTTCGCGCAGCATCTTGCGGAATTTCTGGCGCGTGGCCGAGTCCACGGGTTTCATGTCCTTGAAATTCACTTCCCTGACCGGCGGCAACAGGACGTCGAGCAGGCGCTCCTCGGCGGCGTCGGCTGCGTGGCTGCGCACCTTGCGCGTCTCGTGCTCTCGCGTTTCCTTGATGGCGACTTCGACGAGATCCCGGATGATGCCATCGACGTCGCGCCCGACGTAGCCGACCTCGGTGAACTTGCTGGCCTCGACCTTGACGAACGGCGCATCGGCGAGGCGCGCCAGCCTTCGCGCGATTTCGGTCTTACCCACGCCGGTGGGCCCGATCATCAGGATGTTCTTCGGTGTAATCTCGTGCCGCAGCGGCTCAGGCACCTGTTGCCGGCGCCAGCGATTGCGAAGCGCGATCGCGACCGCGCGCTTTGCGGCTTCCTGGCCGACGATGTGCTTGTCGAGCTCGGAGACGATTTCCTCGGGGGTCATGTGCGACGACATGGGCGGCTCGTGTTTCGATAGGTGCGTTTCGACGCTTCGAAGGGGCTTCGAGAATTGTACCGCGCCGTGATTTTCGAAAACGCGTTGGGGTTGGCATCCCGCTCGCTGGCTGCGGAAGCCTCGTTCACTTATGATGGCGGAGCGATGGACATGGACTCTCGACTGATAGTTGTTGCCGCGGCTGCGTTGCTGCTGGCCGCGTGCGCGAGCAAGGATCCGTCGAGCCCCGCGGCGGCCGATCAGATCGGCAACGCCGAGGCACGGCTGCGCGGTACTGGAAGTGCGGCCACCGGCAAAGTCATCGTCGTCGACAACGGCAAGGGCGGCGTGACGCTCACGCTGGATGCCGCCAATCTGATGCAGGGAACGTATCGCCTCGCGTTTCACGCCAATCCCAATTGCAATTCACCCAATGGCGAGTCCGCCGGTCCGCTCTGGGGTCCGCCGGACTCGGCCAACACGCCGGGTGAGTTGATCCCGATCGCGTATGCGGGGCAACGCGGCGAAATTTCGTTCTCCGCGCGCATTCCGGGCGTGCACGTCGACGGCACGCCCACGCTTCGCGGCCGCAGCATCGTCCTGCATGCCGGACCGTACGCCGAGAGTCCCCTTCCCGGCGTTAAAAACAACTACATCGCGTGCGGCGTATTCGAAGACCTGGGCCCGGGACTGATCGAGCGACTGACCCGCTAATGTTTCGACGCGGCGGCGCCACCCCCGCCCTGTCATTTCGTGCAAATCCTCGGGACGGGTATCCTTCGCGTTCCGACGGACCTCTCCCTTGGGATCCTTGCATGGCCTTTCTTGCCGACAAGAAAATACTCATCACCGGCGTGCTGTCGAATCGCTCGATCGCGTATGGCGTCGCGCGCGCGTGCCAGCGCGAAGGCGCGATGCTTGCGTTCACCTACGTCAATGACGACCTCAAGGATCGCGTCACGAAACTCGCGGCCGACTTTGGTCCTTGTCCTGTCCTCCGATGCGACGTGACGTCGGACGAAGAGGTCGGCGCCCTGTTCGCGTCGCTCAAGAACGAATGGGGTACGCTGGACGGGCTCCTGCATTCGATTGCGTTCGCGCCGCGCGAGGCGCTCGCAGGCGATTTCCTCGAGAGTATCTCTCGCAGCGCATTCGCGACGGCGCACGACATCTCGAGCTACAGCTTCGCTGCGCTGGCCAAAGGTGCGCGGCCGCTGATGCAGGGGCACGCGAGCGCGCTGCTGACGCTCACGTATCTTGGGTCGACGCGCGTGCTCGAGAACTACAACGTCATGGGCCTCGCGAAGGCGAGCCTCGAGGCCAATGTCCGGTATCTTGCCTCCTGCCTCGGGCCAGAACAGATTCGCGTCAACGGCATTTCGGCGGGCCCGATCAAGACGCTGGCCGCCGCCGGCATCGGCGGCTTCTCGAAGATTCTGCACTTCGTCGAGCGCAACGCTCCGCTGCGCCGGAACGTGACGACCGACGAAGTGGGCAATGTCGCGGCGTTCCTGCTGTCCGACCTCGCAAGCGCCGTCACCGGAGAAATTACGTACGTCGATTGCGGGTTCTCGACGGTTGCGGCGGGAATGAGCGACGACTGAGGCTGGAACGAAGGAGAAGCACGGAATGACGGCGAACGCGCGCCGATTCGACGCCGTCATCGTCGGCGGCGGTCACAACGGGCTCACCTGCGCGGCGTATCTCGCCGGCGCCGGCTTGTCGGTGTGTGTCGTCGAGCGCCGCGCGATCGTCGGCGGCGCCGCGGTCACCGAACAATTCCATCCGGGATTTCGCAACTCCACGGCAAGTTACACGGTGAGCCTGCTCGACCCGCAGGTCATTCGCGACCTGCGCCTGGCCGAGCACGGGCTGTCGATCAGCGAGCGGCCCTTCGCGAATTTTCTGCCGCTGCCGGACGGGCAGTACCTGAAGGTGGGGGGCGGCCTGGCCGCGACGCAGGCGGAAGTCGGAAAATTTTCCGCGGCCGATGCGCTGGCGCTGCCCACGTATTACGGGATGCTCGAGAGAGTTGCGGCCGCCTTGCGGGAGATGCTCGGTGTCACACCGCCGAACATCGGCTCGGGAAGCAAGCAGGACATCGCCGCAATCGTCGAGATGTTCAAGGTCAGCAAGCGCTTCCGCGCCATGCGCCTGCCGGAACGCCGCGACGTTCTCGACCTCTTCACCAAGAGCGCCGGCGAAGTGCTCGACCGCTGGTTCGAGTGCGCGCCCATCAAGGCGGCGTTCGGATTCGATGCGGTCGTCGGCAATTTCGCGAGCCCCTATTCGCCCGGCTCCGCATATGTCCTGCTGCATCACGTTTTCGGCGAAGTGAACGGCAAGCGGGGCCAGTGGGGTCACGCCAAGGGCGGCATGGGCGCCATCACGCAGGCGATGGCGAGCGAGTGCGTCGCGCGCGGCGTTGAACTGCGGACCAACGCGCCGGTGGCGCGCGTGATCGTCAAAGCGGGCCGCGCAGCCGGCGTCGAACTCGACGATGGCACGGTGATCGATGGCGCGCGCGTTGTCGCCAACGTGAATCCCAAGCTCCTGTTCGAACGCCTGGTCGATCCGGTGCACGTCGACGCCGATTTCCAGAAGCGCATCGCCGCGTATCGCTGCGGATCCGGGACGTTCCGGATGAACGTCGCGCTCTCGGAACTTCCTGACTTCACGGCGCTCCCGGGAACGCAGGCGCAACCGCATCACAGCAGCGGCATTGTCATCGCGCCGTCGCTCGCCTACATGGAGCGCGCCTACTTCGATGCTCGTACGGATGGCTGGTCGCGGAAACCGATCGTCGAGATGCTGATCCCGTCGACCGTCGATGACACGCTGGCGCCGCCGGGAATGCACGTCGCGAGCCTCTTCTGCCAGCACGCCAATCCGCGGCTCGAAGACGCATTGCCGGGCCGAACGTGGGACGACGTCCGCGACGAGGTCGCCGACGTCATGATCGACACGGTCAACGGATTCGCTCCCAACTTTCGCGCCAGCGTCCTCGGCCGCCGCATTCTCACGCCTCTCGACCTCGAACGCGAATTCGGGCTGGTGGGCGGCGACATCTTTCACGGCGCGCTGTCGCTCGACCAGCTCTTCTCGGCGCGGCCCGTGCTGGGCCACGCCGATTACCGGATGCCGGTGCGCGGCCTCTATCTGTGCGGCGCCGGCGCACATCCGGGGGGTGGCGTGACGGGCATCCCCGGGCGCAATGCCGCGCGCGAGATCCTGCGCGACGTGAAGCGCAAGCGATTCTGACCGATTACCGTGACCGCTCCCGTATCAACTGAACTGCAGGCTGCCTTCGATCGCGAGCGCGAGGAAGCTCGCACAACAAAAGTGGTCGACGGCGCCGCGGCGCGAACGCAGACGGTGCGGATGTACGGCAGGCTGGCGGCCCTGCAGGCGAAGGTCATTGCGCGCGGCGACGTCGAGCTCGCCTGCGCGCGCGGCTGCAGCTATTGCTGCCACTTGCGCGTCGAAATTCGTCCGCACGACGCCTTCGTGCTTTCGCATCACGTTCGAACACGCTTCAGCGCCGAGCAGCGCGCGCGGGCAATGGCGCGGCTTGCGGATAATCTCGAGCGCATCGCGCGGCTCACGCCGGAACAGCATGTGCGCGCCAACATCCCCTGTGTATTTCTCGAGGACGGAGCCTGCTCGGTCTACGAAGCGCGTCCTGCAACATGTAGAAAATATTATTCGGTATCGGTTGCGACCTGCCGCAATTCGTTCGAAGAGCCGTCAGCGCCGTTGACTGGGGAAATCGAACACGAACAGGTACGCCTGGCGGGCAACGCGGTTGCGCTCGGCTACGCGAAAGGCCTGGAAGACGCGGGGTACGATGCCACGTTGTACGAACTGCATTACGCGGTGCACAACGCGCTGACCCATCCCAAGGCAGAAAAACGCTATCGGGCCGGGAAGAAGCCGTTTATATAGCTTGGCACACGACCCACCGGCGCGCGATCGAAAGGCACGCGACCGAGCGGGTTCGCGAAGCGAACCTCGAGCGGCGTGCCCTCGTGCCCTTGCCGTGAGGCCGCCGCCGGGCCGCCCCAAGGCGGCCGATCCATCTCTGGCAGTTATCGAGAAAAGTATCGTGCGATCGCGCGGAGCGCGGTCGCGAAACTTTTCTCGAACGCTGTATAGCCGAAGTCAGCCGATAAGCCGGGTTCTGTTACGGCGTACGCGAACGTACGCTATGACCGCCATTCTTCTAGGCGCATCGTTACCGGTGCGCTCGAGCCACCTACCCGCGGACTTACGCGAGCAGCGTCGATGTCCGCCTACTTGGTGTTGCTCCGGATGGAGGTTGCCGCGTTTCACCCGCTTGCGTTTGACGGCAAGCGACTCGTCTCTGTGGCCCTGTTCCTCGCCTTCATCGGCCGCGCTAACGGCGACTTATAGCGTCTGGGCGTTACCCAGCATCCTGCTCTGCGGAGCCCGGACTTTCCTCCCCCGCCACAGCTTTCACGGTGACGGCGGCGACGGTCTGGCTGGCTTCGGGCCGCTAGTGTACAGCGATTTAGCGCATGGCACGCACCGTTCCCCGGCGCTCGCGCAGTACACTTGGCCCGCCATAACGACGTCCCCATGGGATCAAAACAAATGCAGACCGATATCGACATCGCGCAACACGCAAAGTTATTGCCCATCGGCGAGATTGCGGCGCGGCTCGGCATCCCCGATGCCGCCATCGAGCCCTACGGCCGAACCAAGGCCAAAGTCGCGCTCGACTGGCTCGCCAGTTTGGCTGACCGCCCCGACGGCAAACTGATCCTTGTTTCCGCGATCAGCCCGACGCCGGCCGGCGAGGGCAAGACCACGACGACCGTCGGCTTGGGCGACGCGCTCAATCGCATCGGGAAGAAGGCGGCGATCTGCCTGCGCGAGCCGTCGCTCGGGCCTGTGTTCGGGATGAAAGGCGGCGCCGCGGGCGGTGGCTATGCGCAGGTCGTGCCGATGGAAGACATCAACCTGCACTTCACCGGCGACTTCCACGCGATCGGTGTGGCGAACAATCTCCTCGCGGCGCTGATCGACAATCACATCCACCACGGGAACGCGCTCGGGATCGACGTGCGCCGCATCACGTGGAAGCGCGTCGTCGACATGAACGACCGCGCGCTGCGCGACATCACGGTGGCCCTCGGCGGCCCCGCAAACGGCTATCCGCGGCAGGACGGCTTCGACATCGTCGTCGCGTCCGAGGTGATGGCGATCTTTTGCCTCGCCGAATCGCTCGCCGACTTGAAGGCGCGCTTCGCGAAGATCGTCGTCGGCTACACGCGCGACCAGGAGCCGGTGCACGCCGGCGACCTCGATGCGCACGGCGCGATGACGGTGCTGCTCAAGGACGCGCTCAATCCCAACCTCGTGCAGACGCTGGAGAACAACCCGGCGTTCATCCACGGCGGTCCATTCGGCAATATCGCGCACGGCTGCAATTCGGTGATCGCGACCAAGGCGGCGTTGAAACTCGCGGACTACGTCGTGACCGAGGCGGGCTTCGGCGCCGACCTGGGCGCGGAGAAGTTCATCGACATCAAATGCCGCAAGTCAGGCCTGCGTCCCGACCTGGTCGTGCTGGTCGCTACTCTGCGTGCGCTCAAATTCCACGGCGGCGCCGATCTGAACGAGCTGACGCGGGAAAACCTGCCGGC
>Ga0070708_100000562_pt1 | contig 27795 bp, 21 predicted proteins | sample KBSK5503metaG_FD_65469 | JGI IMG/M metagenome (GOLD analysis project Ga0070708, IMG submission 65469) | Corn, switchgrass and miscanthus rhizosphere microbial communities from Kellogg Biological Station, Michigan, USA - KBS K5-50-3 metaG | ecosystem: Host-associated > Plants > Roots >... | reverse complement strand
TCTTCAAAGACTTGGGCGAGGATGTGCTCGAGTTTTTCCGGAGCAATGACGTAGTTCAGCCAGGGCCAATTTTTATCGTACTGGGTCATGGCCACGTAGAAGAGATTCTTGGGACGTTTCGCGTCGGCGATTTTGTCGAAGCCCGGTTCGATCAGAGCGCGGGTCATTTGACGGGCGCGGTCGGCGCGGAAGTTGTAGAAGATCACGGCGTCGTCATCGCGAATCGTGGCGATCGGTGCAGCTGCCGCTCCGTTTCCTTTGGTGATGACGATGGGCTTCACGAACTCGTCGGTGACGCCTTGTTCGTAGCTTTTTTGGAGTGCCGCGATGGGGTCGTCTGAATGCGTTTCCGCCTCGCCGTGAACCACCGCGCGGTAAGCCAACTCCACGCGTTCCCAACGGTTGTCGCGGTCCATCGCATAATAGCGGCCCGTGAGCGTTGCTATTTCGCCGACGCCGAGTTCGCGCATTTTTTGCTGCAATTGGCGGACATAGTCGCGGCCGCTGTTAGGCGGCGTGTCGCGCCCGTCCATGAAGCAATGTACGAAGACGCGCTCGACCTTTTGTTGCTTGGTCATTTCGAGCAGCGCGAAGAGGTGCTGGATATGGGAGTGCACGCCGCCGTCGCTCAGCAAACCGAGCAAGTGCAGCTGGCGCTGCCGCCCGCGCTCCATCGCTTGTTGAAAGAGCGGCACGCTCTGCAATTGTTTGTTGGCGATCAGAAGGTCAATGCGCGTAATGTCCATGTGCACGATTCGGCCTGCGCCCATGTTCATGTGGCCGACTTCGCTGTTGCCCATTTGGCCTTCGGGCAATCCGACGTAAGGACCCGCCGTGTGAATCAGCGTGTTGGGAAATTTCTTGAGCAGGTCGTCATAGGCAGGCTTGCGCGCCAGCGCGATGGCGTTGCCTTTTGTGTCCGCGCGATAGCCCCAGCCGTCGAGCACGGTCAGCACAATTGGTTTTGGTCGTTTGGTCATTGTGATTGCGTGAGGACTATCGCGCTGCAATGTCCTGTAGTGCGGCGAGGAGACGATCCACTTCTTCCAAAGTGTTGTAATGAACGAGTCCGATTCGCAGGAGGCCGCCGATGGCTTCGACGCCGAGGCGTTCCGTCAAGTTCAATGCGTAATAGTTGCCGTCCCAGGTGAAGATGCCGCGCTCACCCAGGAATGTCGCTATTTCCGTAGGAGTGTAATTGGTGAGACGCAGGGAAACCGTCGAGCAGCGTTGGTGAAACTGTTTCGGATCGCTGATGCCGAAAAATCGCAAGCCTGGAATTGCGAGCAGCCCTTGGACCAGACGCGAGAGCAACGCCATCTCGTGTTGGCGCGTCGCGCAGTAGGCCGCAAGCAATGCGCTGCGGCGGTCCTTTGCTGTGGGATCGCATCTCCTGCCCAGCTCCGCGAGGTAATCGACTGCCGCGCCGATGCCCGCGATTAGTTCTTGCACTTGCGTGCCGGTTTCCCAGCGGTCAGGGAGCGAATCCGGCGCGGGGCGCACTTTGTAAGGACGGAAGCGCAGCAGATGTTCGCGCTTGCCGTAAAGCGTGCCCATGTGCGGGCCAAAAAATTTGTAGGGCGAGCACACCAGAAAATCGCAATCGAGGGCGCGCACGTCAATTGGGCCGTGAGGCGCGTAATGGACCGCGTCGATGAACATCAGAGCGCCGGCAGCGTGGGCTAGTTTTGTGATCTCGGCGACGGGGTTGATCGTGCCCACGGCGTTCGAAGCATAGCCCACGGCTACCAGCTTTGTTTTCGCGGTTATTTTTTTCTTCAAGTCCTCGAGGTCCAGGGTGCAATCCGATTCGCGAATGCCGACTTGGCGAATAACTACGCCCCGCTCTGCCAAGGCGCGCCACGGCGCGACGTTTGCGTCGTGGTCCAGCGTGGTCACGACGATTTCATCGCCAGAATTGAGTTCACGGCCAATCGCTCGCGAGAGCGCGAACGTGATCGTCGTCATGTTCTGCCCGAAAACGATTTCATCCTTGTCGCAATTGAAAAAATCGGCCATGGCCGCGCGCGCGGAGGCGATGATGGCATCGTTGCTGCGGCTGGTGGCAAACGCGCCGCAGGTGTTGGCATTGGAGTTTAGAAAATAGCTTTGAACCGCGTCCATCACCTGCTTGGGCACTTGCGTGCCCGCGGGTCCATCCAGAAACGCCGCGGGGTAGCCGTTCACCTGCAATTGCAGCGAGGGGAACTGCGCCCGTACCCAGGCGACATCCAGCGGCTTGCTTTCTGTTCCATGCATCACGGGTGTGCTCATCGTTTTCTCCGCCCGCTAGTTTCTCACAGGCCGGGCCGAGGATGAAGCCGCGCGCAGCCGTGTTAGCATTTAAGCGGTTGTTCCTCACTCATGCCGCTTTGGCGCCGGCTAGAAATCAAATGAGCGGCCACGAACCGGCCGCTCCGCGCCACGTTTCTCCATGAGGTGCACAGTGTCCGAATCTTTCACGCCGACCGAGCGAACGCGGGTTTTGCGCGAGCCGCAGCGCGGAGTCTACGACCGCGAAACGATTTACAAGATTCTCGATGAAGGGCTGGTATGCCACGTCGGTTTTTGCGCGGACGGCCAGCCGTTTGTAATTCCCACGCTCTATGCACGCATCGGCGATGCAGTTTATTTTCACGGCTCTGCCGCTAGCAGGATGCTGCGCGGCGTCGGTGAGGGCGCGAACGTTTGTTTGACGGTCACGCTCACGGACGGGATCGTGCTCGCGCGGTCGGTCTTCAATCACTCGATGAATTACCGCTCGGTCGTAGCTCTGGGCAAAGCGACACTCGTTGACGCGCCGCAAGAAAAACTTGAAGCCCTGCGCGGGTTCACGGAAAAGATTTTGCCCGGCCGCTGGACGGATGCGCGGCAGCCGAATGAGAAAGAGCTGAAGTCCACGAGCATTTTGCGACTGCCGCTGACGGAAGCTTCCGCGAAAGTGCGCGTGGGCCCGCCTGAGGACGATGCCGCCGATTACGCTCTTTCCGTTTGGGCAGGCGTTATTCCCCTGCACGTCGCTGCCGGGACGCCAGTTCGCGATGAAAAATGCGATCTGGGAATTCCTCTACCGGCTTATGCAGCGGACTACAGGCGGTGAGCCTTGAATGAATTTACTCCCGCATCCGTGAAGCCGCTTGTGACCATCGCAGCCCTGGAAGCGCTTGACATTCGCGTGGGCACCATTGAACGCGTGGAAGAATTACCCCGCTCCGAAAAATTAATGAGGCTGACCGTGAATTTCGGAGATCACACGCGCACCATTCTGGCTGGAATCAGGAAAGAGCGCGCCAATCCGCGTGAAGTGGAGGGCCGCCAGGCCTTGTTCGTTCTCAACCTGGAACCGCGGAAAATGGCCGGCGAAATTTCGGAAGGAATGCTGTTCGATATCGGCTACGCCGACGGGGTGACTCCGGCGCTGGCGGTCCCGGAGCGGCCGGTTCCCAACGGAACGCGCGCCGGCTAGCGTCTCACTGGCGCACGGCCCGCAGGAAATCGGCAAGCAGGCCGTAGCCCGTGGCTTCGATGCCGGGATTGTGCTCGACGAACGATAACCCGAAAACGTCCAGGTCAAAACGGATCGCCGAGCTGCTGCCCTCGAGATTGGCGAGGGGATCCGAAGCCAGCAGAATCTCCGGTTGCACGCTGCAATCCACGCCGTCGCCGCGGCGATCCGCGCGGCAAACCAGCTTGTAGCGCATCCCCGCGGCGCGGACGGAACGGATTTTTTCTTCGCTAAGCTCGCGAATGCCGGTGCGCTGCACGTGCTCGAGCCGCACGTTCGCACCCATTAAAACTACCGCGAGCGCGACGACTTTCACGGCTGCGTCCCAGCCGTCCAAGTCAGCCGTTGGATCCGTCTCCGCGATGCCCATGGCTTGCGCGCGCTTCACGGCTTCGTCCACCGAACGGCCTTTTTCGATCTCGGTAAGTACGACGTTCGTCGTCGAATTCAACACTCCGGAAAAGCCGCGAATGTCCGTGGCGGGCAAGCCATTCGGAAACATCGAGAACACCGGAACGCCATCCATGACCGTGGACTCGTAAAGAAATTGCCTGTTCTTTTCTCTCGCTAGGGCGGTGAGCTCGTGGTAAGCGTGAACGATTGGGCCCTTGTTTGCGGTGATGGCGTGCATGCCCAATTCGAGTGCCATCCTCAGGTGTTCCGTGGCCGGCTGGCCGGTTTTCACGTTGAGTGAGGTCGCTTCAAAAAAAACATCGGCGCGCGTTTTTTCCAGCCACTCTCGGAGGTTACGCGGCTGCCCCGTGTTTCCATGCTGAATCAGAGAGTGACCATGAAGAACTGCAAGCGGGTTGAGGCCGTCGGGATCAGCGATCCACCCGGTCCGGCGCGTCGCGACTCCCGTGAGCCGCCAGCGTATGTCGTAACGCCGGCGCAAATCGGTCTCTTTGGAAATGAGCAACCGCAGAAGCGCGCGGGCGACGTTGCCCATGCCGACGATGGCGAGATTGTAGGACGGCATTGGCCGTTTCTCCGGGAGGAAGCAGGCGAGACAGACAGGAATGTCTGTCCCACCTTGTGATGAATCGAATTAATGCGCCGCGGCAAGTTTTGCAGCGGCGTCGGCGATTAGCTTGGCTTCATCCTGCAGGCAATGCGCCACGACCTCGACTCCTTGGTCGGCCTGCTTCCATTCCTTCTGCTCGATCGCTTCCCGCACATAAGGCATCGTCTTGGCAGCATATCCGGTATAAAAGCCGGGCGCGTAGAGTTGGTGCCGGTACCATTTCCGGTTCGGCAAGCCGTCCTGGGTGATCAACTTGCGTTCGCTTTCCACAAGCAGCCGGTTCACCTCGTTGAGTGAAGCCGCAGCCAGCGCCGCGCCGCCGTTGGCGTTGGCGTGTTCTAGAGCCTTGTGGTACTGCTCGGCGCTGCGCGTCACTGCATCCGCAGCGTTTTCGAGCGGAGCAAAGTTCTGGTACGGCGGAATTTCTTCCTTTTTCGGCGGAACGATGTACGGCTTCTTCGGATCAGCCATCGCGGTGAAAACGCCCTCATCGATTTCGCGGTTGCGCTCGCGAATTTCATCTTGCATTTTCTTCGACAAGTCCTTCAGTTCACGGACGTAAGTCTGCAAGGTTTCGGCAAAATCGCCGAACTCAAACGGCAGGAGATCGGCATCCCCAAGGCGCATCATGGCAGTGCCACCCGTTTGTGCGAGCGCGCGTCCATAGACGAATGTGGTGTCGCCGAAGTGCGTGTACCAGTAGAAGTCATCGTAAATCGAGTGATAGATGCCCCCGCCATCCTCGCCGCCAAAACCGATGTTGAGCGAGGCGATACCGACGTGCTGGAGGAACGGTGTGAAGTCCGAACCAGAGCCAAGCGCGCCCAGGTGCAGGTCGGCGCGGTGCCGAATGTCCTGTTTCTTGTCGCCAGGAGCCTCCTCAATGGCGCGCAGTTGCTCGCGTTTCCAGGCGGAGAGTTTTGTTTCGGGATCCTGAATGTCCCGCGCGATATCATTCATGAATTTTTCAAGGGTGTGCGAGCCGGCGAGGCCGAGATAGCCGCGCCCGTTGCCGTCGGAATTAATGTACGCGACGGCGTGCTTGTCCAACTCCTCGGCATGCGTCTCGACCCACTCCGTCGAGCCGAGCAAGCCGGGCTCTTCGCCATCCCATGCACAATAAATCAGAGTGCGCTTGGGCTTCCAGCCGGCCTTCACGAGTTCGCCCAGAGCGCGGGCTTCTTCGAGCATGGCGGACTGGCCAGAGAGTGGATCTTCGGCGCCGTTCACCCAGCCGTCGTGGTGGTTTCCACGAATGATCCATTCGTCGGGATACGCCGAACCGGGAATCTTCGCGATGACATCGTAGAGGGGCTGAAGAGGAGTCCAGTTCGATTTCACCTTCAGGTGCACTTTCCCGGGGCCAGGACCAATGTGGTAGCTGATGCCAAGGGCGCCGCGCCACGCAGCGGGCGCCATGGGGCCTTTCAGAGCAGCGAGAAGCGGCTGCGCATCGGCATACGAGATCGGCAGGACGGGAATTTTGGTAATGGTTTCGGCGTCTTTGAGATCGAGACGCTTCGCGTCCTTGGTCGCACCCATGCCCGGAGTCAATGGGTCGCCGGAATAGAGAGGCATGTCCGCAACGCTGCCACGCTGCACACCGTCTTTCGGTCGATAAGGCCCTTCAGGAAAAACGTCGCCCTGGTAGAAACCGTCCTCGTGGGGATCAGAAAAAATGATGCAGCCGATGGCGCCGTGTTCGCCGGCGACTTTTGGTTTAATGCCGCGCCAGGAGCCGTAGTAACGCGCAATAACGATCGCGCCCTCGACGGACACGCCCATGCGCTCGAGCTGCTCGTAGTCAGCGGGAACGCCGAAATTGACGTAAACCAGCGGAGCCGTCACGTCGCCATCAATCGAGTAGGCGTTGTACGTGGGAAGCTGTTCGGACTGCTGGTTCCCAGTGGCAGGGTCCTCGGGCACAGTAGGCTCTTGCAGTCTTGCTGTGAACTTCGGCCCGCCAGCAACGAGCTCGACGACGCGCTCCTTGGGCGTGGGAAACAGAACGTCAAATGCCTCGATGTGCGCGTCGAGGCCGAACTCCTTGAATTTCGCGAGCAGCCATTCGGCGTTGTCTTTGTCGTATGGCGAACCGACGTGGTGCGGCCGCGCGGAAAGCCTCTTCACGTACTCCCGGACCTTATCGGGATCGGGAATCGCGCGCATCTTCTCTTCCCATTGCCGTTCGGCGCGTGAGGATTCCACGGAATAGCCGGCGAGCGGCTGCTCATCCGCAACGAGATGCGTGCCAACCGGCGCCAAAGAAATAGTTGCGAAGACAATTGATGCCACTAAACCTTTGCGGTTCATTAGTCCCCCTCAGTTTTGCGCAGGTATTTTGCCTGAACTGCACGGCGATTGGAAACGTTTGTTACAGAATTTATCCGCGGCTTCCGGTTTTCAAGAGGATGTCCAGGTCATCGGGATGGATGGCACAGAGAAGCGCGTCTTCGCGGTCAATGTGCCCTTTGCTGATCAACTGCACCAGTGATTCCTCCAGCGCGAAGGAGCCCTTTTTTTTTGTCATGGTGATTTCCTGATGCAAGTGCTGCAAAGCGTTGCGGCGAATGTGCTGCCGCGCGCCGTAGCCGATCATCAAAAGTTCAGCCGCCGGAAAACGCTCTCCGCTCTTGCTGGGAAGAAGGATTTGCGTCATCACGGCGGCGATGGCCATGGCCAATTCCTGCCGGATGGTGTTTTGGCGCTCATCGGAAAAGGAATCGGAAATGCGCGAGATGGTCGTGGCGACGTCAATCGTGTGCAGCGTGGAAAGAACGAGATGGCCGGTTTCCGCGGCAGAGACGGCGATGCGCATCGTTTCCGGATCGCGCATTTCGCCGACCACAAGCACATCCGGGGCCTGCCGCAGAGCGGCGCGGAGGGCGGTCGGAAAATCCGGTGCATCCGAGCCGATTTCGACCTGCTCGATGACGCTTCGAATGTGGGTGTGTTCGTACTCGATGGGGTCTTCGATGGTGACGATGTGGCGGGCCTCGCGGCGGTTGATGTCGTCGATTAAGGCCGCGAGTGTGGTCGATTTCCCCGAACCCGCTGGGCCCCCGATCAAGACCAGGCCGCGCGGGAGATGCGCGAGGGCTTCCACCGAAGGGGGAAGGTTTAGCTCACGCAGCGTAGGGACTTTCTGGGGCAACGCGCGAATCGCAGCGGCCGCGCGTCCGCGTTCGCGATGCAGGTTAATGCGGAAACGGCCCAGCCCGGCAACACGATACGAAGAATCTGCAATCTGCATTTGGCGGTAGCGCGCAAGCGCATGTGACGAGAGTGCCGGGAGCACAGCGGCTTCGATTTCAGAACCCTCAAGAGGAGCTGCATCGATTTTTTGCACGGCGCCCTTTGTGCGAATGCAGGCGGGCGCGCCGGCTACAAGCAGCAAATCGCTTCCGCCACGGGCGATCAGCGTCTTGAGCCATGCATCGAGTTGAAGTGTGCTGGCGGGTTCGGAACCTTCGCGCTCGCGAAGCTCGTTCAATTCGTTCACGATGCGGTCGATTTCCGGGGCTTCATCCATGCGGACCCTCAATTGTCCAAACGGAGCGTTGCCGGGAAATATTGACGCAGCCGGAGTTTTTCGTCCAGCACGAAACGCAGGGACACCCGTCCAAAACGCACGCCAAGCAGTGCGCCAGTTCGATGACGGCAGAGACGAGGAGTCTCTGCCGCCTACGTCATTCAACATGCCTGGAAGACGATCTTGCCACCCTGCTGGCCGCGTCCTCCGCGGGGGCCGAGAAGGATACTGTTAGAGTCGGTTTAAGGCGCAACCGTGATCATGCCAAACAATCCGTTGGCGTAGTTATTGGGACCGGCGGTGAAGAATAGCTGATTAAGTTGGCCACCATTTCCGCCGTTGCCGAATTGTATGGCCCAAAGCTGGTTGATGACAATGGCCTGGCCTTTGGCATCTCGCAGCGTGCCGAGGAAAGCTCCTGACGTGGGATCGAACGCGTTGATCCGCCCGTCGGGAACATTGTTAGCGACCAGCAAGGTGTTGCTGAAGGGGCCGAAATCCCCAGGCGCCATCGCGAGACCCCATGGCGAATGAAGAGGACCGGTGATTCGCAAAAGAACATTCCCGGCGGTGTCAAATTCGTCTACGAAACCGGCAGCCGATTTGTTGCCACCGAAGGTCACCCAGAGTTTGCCACCGATGTTCTGAATGCCGTAAGGGGCAAAGCCACCATGGATCGCCGGATCAGTAAAGGAACGCACCAAGGTGAAGTTTTTGTCGAAAACGTCGATGCGGTTGTTGGGGCCGTTGTCCGCGGCGTAAAGGAAATCACCCGAGGCATCGCTGGTGATCGCCAAGCCGGTGTAGACGGCACCAGCTTTCGACTTGTCCGCGGCGATCAGCGCGTGCGTGCCGTCGACCGCAGGACTCCAACCGCTGATGGTGCCATCCAAGGTAGCGAACAGGAAAAGAGCGGTGCCGGTTTTGGGGGGTGTGGCATCGTTCGAAACGGAAAACGAGGGCGTAGCGTTTCCGACCGTGATGTTAAAAACATCACCAGTTGGCGAACCCGGGACGGTAGTTCCCGGCGCAGGCGGAATCGTAACCACTAGCCCTTGTTTCTGGCCAGCTCCGTTGTACAGGGTGGACTTGCCGGTACCGTTGTCGCTGACCCAGAAAGGACTGCCTCCGGAGCGAGTCAGGCCCCAGCCGTTCACCAAGTCCGGGTCGGTAGCGTCAGTGACCAGGTCGGTCCGGGTATATTGCGCGAAAGTTACAGCGGGAAGAACAAATATCGAAAGCGCGGAAGCCGCGAGGAGCTTCCGACAATTGATTGCAAATCTCATAATTATCCTTTTCCTCCAATTCAAATTTTCGGATGTGAAACACATCCTATGTGATCGCCACAAACTGAGGGTTGGGTGGGTAAAAGTTCATGGGGAGCAACTTGAGTTCCAGCACGAACGACTGCTCTCGAGATGAAACATCAATTGAGAACAAGGAACTTAGTAGTGTCGAGCCGGGGAGACGAACTACAGCACTCCTATTTCCCGTAGACAAACTCCACAGCGGATACCGAAGTTGGAAGGTATTTATTCCCAGTAACTGTGCAGAACCTAGACTGGTGGAACGCCGCTGGACTCGATTGGCTAGGCTCTGCGGAGAGTGAGGAGTGTAATTTCTGGGGGCACCCCGAGGCGCACAGGAGCGCCGACGGTGCCAAGGCCGCGATTCACGTAGATCGATGCCACGGCCGATGAGCGGTTCGGGAACAACGACCCGTGCTTCTCTTCAAATACGGAGGCGTTCGAGGCGGCGCGGTCATTCGGCGCGGGAGCGAACATCGGACGCTGATAGAGCCCCGCCACATAGTCCGTGATGAACCGCGCGGGACTAAGCCTGTGGTCAAGAATTTCTACCTGAATCTGTCCGCCATGAGTGTGGCCGGCGAGAGTTAATTCGATGCCCAGCTCCGCGGCACGATTAAACGCGTTGGGATTGTGCGAAAGGAGAATGTTGGGCATATCGCGGCGCACTAGCGGTTCCACATGCTGGAGGATCTGCACTCGGCGGCCGCCTGACGTGCGTTCGCGCTGATAATCGACGCCGATGAGATTGAACGACGCCCCCTTAAAATCGATTTGTGCATTTTGGTGCCGCAGCAGCCGCATTCCGGCCTGCGCGAAGAGGAACTGGGCCTTGTCTTCCGCACGAGCATAAATTTCGTGATTGCCGTTGCAGCCCCAAACGCCCAGCGGGGCGCGCAACCCTTTCACTTCGTCGATGCAATCGGCGATTGGGTCGCTTGCGCCGGTAATGAAGTCGCCCGTCACCAGAGCGAGGTCGGCGCCGAGATCGTTGGCCATGCTGACGGCGCGGCGAACTTGCAGGCGCGGCATGTAGCTGCTCAGATGAATGTCGCTGATCTGCACGATCTTCATGCCCTCGAGCCCGGCGGGCAGGTTGGGCACGGGGATTTCGACGCGCTTCACTTGATAGTCCAGCCGCTCGGCGGCAAAACCGTACACCGCGGTTAGAAACGGCCCGGCTCCGGCGAGCGCGGTGGCCGTCTTGAAAAAGTAGCGGCGCGACGGGTTGGGAAGAAGCTCCGCGGCGGCTGGCGTTTCATCGTGCGGAGCCGCAGCCGCAGGAAGAGCCGTGGCTGTTGACGGCTTCAGACTGGCCTTAAGCAAGAAGGCGGCGCGCAGCCAGGCCCAGATGCGGTCGATTCCGCGCACACTCTTTACCGCCAAGTATGCGAAGAGGGCACTGAAAAACCATAAGCCGGCGAAAACCGCGACCATGTTGCCGGTCGGAACTAGGTAGCCGTGCCGGCCCACGCGGAAGCTGTCCGCCGTCGCAGCGATAATCAGCAGGAGCACCGTAACGTAAATCAAACGCGCCGCTACGCGAAGGCTCTGGCTACCCCAGTTTGACGTAACCCGCCAAATGGCGCGATACCAGAAGCGCTGGGAGAAAAATAGCAGTCCGAGGACGCCGAGGCCAATCGCGCTACGCACTAAGAGCCAAGTCCAATTCAAGTGGAGTATCCCCCCAAAAGGTAAAATATAAGCTTAGCACGCCTGCCCCGCAGGATTTTCCATGACGCCGGCAAACGAACTGCATAAGATAACCCGGCCAAACGGACAGGTGTTGCCTGTCGAGGCGGGAAACACTTGTGCGCGCGGTGCGTCAGAGAAAGTGTGCCTGCCCGGGCCAGCCCAAAGCAGGCCAAAAACAGGTTCAAACGCACGAAAAGATGAGGAGAGAAACGATGAAGAGTCTTAGCAGATGGGGGAGCCTGCTGGTTGCAGCAGTGCTCGCAGCAATGCCTGCATTGGCGCAGGAAGCCAAGCAGGCTGCACCGCCAAAGCCCGCACCGAGCCCGTCAGAAGCGATCCTGGAGTCTTGGAATGACATTGGAAGAAAGTTGATTGCCATTGCCGAGGATTTGCCCGAAGACAAATACGATTACAAGCCGAATCCGGACTCGCGGACGTTTGTTGCGCAGTTGATCCACGCTTCCGCTTCGATGTACTACTTCACGGACCCCGCGCAGGGGAAGAAGCCGCACCTATCTGATGATCCGAAGCGCGACGAACTTCAAACCAAAGCCCAGATTGTGGCTTTCGTAAAAAAATGTGTCCAAGACGGCGCGGACGTGATCAAAGCGAAGGGCGACAAGGGTATGAACGAAAGCGTTGCCGCTGGGGGGCCGCGCTTGACTCGTATCTCGGATCTCGCCTACGGACTGATGGAGCACTCTGGCGAACACTATGGCCAACTCGTCGTCTATTACCGCGCGAATAGCCTGGTGCCGCCCGAATCGCGGCCCAAGAAGTAGCACGTCTCGCGTCGAAGCTGGATCGCACTCTATTGGACTGGGCACGAGGGTACCTCCTTGTGCCCATTTTCTTATTTGCGCTTAAGTGTCCTACGAGGTTGCGGCACCGGCCGCGCCATTCTCCAGCATAGCGACTAGTTGGTTGGAGTCGCTTGTCGGCGGCAGGCAGGTTTGTCCGGCGCAAACCACTGCCAAAGCTTTGTCAGCGGGGAGATGCGGCAAAGTTTCCTTGAGAGCGCCAGCAAGATGGAGCTTCTGCGTTTCGGGCGTTACCCGGAGAACAGATTTGCCGAAACGGTGGACGCGGTGGGCTGCTTCTTCGAGAGCTAGCGCGGCGGGATCATCCGCGCAGCCGGTGATGACGACTTGCAGGGGATGGCGAGCGAAAAGCGTTGCGGCAAGTCCATAGGTCGCGGCAAACATCCCGTATTGCGGCGCGATTCCAGCGAACGCTTCAAGAGTTTTCTTAGCAAAGTTGTAATACCGTTCGTCGCCTGTGAAGGCGTGCATGCGAATCAGGGCAATCGCCGCGACGGAATTTGCCCCCGGCGTGGGTGCATCCTGGAACGGCTTGCGGCGAACGTCGAGACCGCCCATGGGGGCGGCATCGGACGGTCGATCGAAAAACCCCCCGCCTTCTGCGTCGCCGTAACGAGTGATAGCAAGGTCCATCGTTTTTTGCGCGGCGGCAAAATAGCGCGGCTCGAGCGTCACCTCGTAAGCGTCCAGCAAAGCCAATACGCTGAAAACCTGGTCGTCGAGTGAGCCGTCGAGCGCAGGCCCTCCGAGGCGGTGGCCGAATCCACGGGATTCACTCCAGACTTCTTTCAACATGCGGTCGAGAGTCCTAAGGGCGAACTCGCGGCAGTCTTTCGCCAGCCCATCATTCAAAAGCACGCGGGATGCTTCCAAGTACGCAGAGATAAACATTGCGTTCCAGGAAACATACATGGTCTTGTCCACAAAAGGGGTCTGACGCTGAAGGCGCGCCTCCATCATTTTTCCTTCGGCTCGCAATTTTGTGGTGACGATTTCGTCCGCGTCGCGCCCCAGAGTCTCCGCTATTTCTTTGAATCCACGCGCGATCCAGAGCACGTTTTTGGCTGGATTGTGGTGCATCTCGCCGTGAGCTTCCACATCGTAATAAAGTTCGATCACACGAGCTTCTTCGGGCGTAAGGACAGAGCGAACCTCGTCAAGCGTCCAAGTAAAGTAGTCTCCATCATCGTCCAGCGAATAGTCAGCATCCTGACTGGCGTAGAAGCCGCCGTTTTCCTGGTCGGACAGAACTTCGTTCACCCAGCCGATAATTCCATCCGCGGTTTCCCGCAGGAGAGGGTTCTGCGTTACTTGCCAACCGTGCAGGTAATTGCGCAGCAGTTCGGAATTGTCGTACGACATTTTCTCGAAATGCGGGACGAGCCAGCGTTCATCCACCGAGTAACGATGAAACCCTCCCGCGAGCTGGTCGTAAACCCCGCCGCGGGCCATCTTTTCGAGCGTCGTCTCGATCATCGCCAGCAGATGCTTTTCTTTTGTTTGCTGATAGCGCTCCAGGACCAGATCGACGGCCGATGAATGTGGAAACTTCGGCGCGCGGCCAAAACCGCCATTCTTGATGTCAAATTGCTGCGTGACCGAAGCGATTTGCGCATCGACGACGCCGGGGTCGAATTCCGCCCGCGCGCCCGTAAACACTTCCGCCTGAGCCACGGCATCCGCCAAATGATCCGCCGCGCGAACAAGCTCGGCTCTCTTGTTCCGGTAGGAATCCGCCACCGCCAGCAGAATTCGCCGGAAGCCGGGCCGTCCCATTTGATCTTCCGGCGGAAAATACGTGCCGCCGAAAAATGGTTTTCCATTGGGCAGCAAAAAACCCGTAAGCGGCCAGCCGCCCTGGCCGGAAATCGCGCTCACGGCGGATTGATAGCGCGCGTCAACGTCTGGACGCTCGTCGCGGTCCACTTTCACGGCCACAAAATTCTCATTGATAATCTTGGCGATCTCGGAGTTCTCGTAACTCTCGCGGTCGATGACATGGCACCAGTGGCACCACACCGCGCCAATATCGAGAAGAATGGGCTTGTCTTCCGATTCCGCGCGCGCGAAAGCCGGATCCCCCCATTCGTGCCAGTCGATCGGCTGGTGCGCCGCCGAACGCAGGTAGGGGCTCGCGGAATCCTTAAGACGATTTTCAGGATGAGACGGCACGAGAAATCCTTTCGCTTCACGAAACGCTGAAGGCAAGCGAAGTTTTTGATGAGTGCAAATGCTGTCGGAACAGAAGCGCGAGCCGCCGGACCGGCTACTGCACGATGTCTCCAGGACCGGTGTCGCGCGGGTCAATCGGCTTGCGCCCGGCGAAGCCTTCGTCCTGCCGGTGGTAAAAGCGGATGCGGTCCTCGCCGAGCTTCCAGCAGAGATAGACGTCCTCGTTGTCAATCACGGCGGGAAAATCCAGCAAGCCCACGTCGAGGTCCTTGATGACGCAGCCGGTTTCGAGAATGCGGTTCAGCGCGGTTTTCAGGGATTCGGCGAGCTGCGTATGCTCCACTCGCAACGCGGCTAGTTTTTCGTAGGGGACGATCACGCCGCCCATCATCATGATCCGAGCGGAGACCGCGGAAAGGTCGTGTTCCAGCCCTGACAATTTCTTGCGGCAGTCCATGGCTTCCACGAGAAATGGTTCCAGGTCCCGTCGGGCGCGCTCCGCTTCGGTGAGCGTGAAGAGCCGCGGCTCCGGTTCGGGCGTGTCGTCCTGTCCCTCTTCGTCGTCTTCGTCTGCCATGGGGTGTCCGTACTTTCTGCATCGATTCTGCGCTACTTAAATTGATGCTAACGCAAACTCATCGCGTGGTCGAGCGCAATGCGCTCTGGAGGGAGGCACTGCATGGAAAGCGTTCCACTATCCGCCTATAAACACCATGGTGCGCGAGGGGGGCACGAAATCAGGGGCGTTGATGCGGTGTCCTTCTTCCTTCTCATCGACGACTGACCGAACGAAACTCACCACGTCCTCGTCTGTCGCTCCTTCCCGGAGCAGCCCGCGTAAGTCGTGATCATCTTTGCTGAACAGGCAGGTTCGCAGCTTTCCATCGGCAGTCAGGCGGATGCGCGAACAATGGCCACAGAAGGGTTGCGTCACCGGCGCAATCAGGCCGATCTCGCCCGGAGCGCCGTCCGCGAAGCGGTATTTTCGCGCTGTTTCGCTGCGCTCGTGAGGAATTTGCACGAGCGGCCATCGAGCGTGGATGCGCTCGTGAACTTCGGCGGCAGGCACGACAAGATTGCGCCTCCAAGTCCGGTCGGCATCGAGCGGCATGAACTCGATGAAGCGCATGATCACGCCGCGCTCGCGGGCGAATTCGGCAAACGATTCCACCTCGTCATCGTTCAGGCCGCGCACCAGCACCGCGTTGACTTTGGCCGGAGCCAGCCGGGATTTCTGTGCAACGTCGATGCCGTGCATCACGGTGCCGAAGGATTTGGTACGCGTGATGCGTTCAAATCTGCCAGGATCGAGCGAATCGAGGCTGATGTTTATGCGGCGCAGCCCTGCCTGGATCAGCCGCTCGCACCGTTCGGCCAGCAAGTGGCCGTTGGTGGTCATCGAAAGGTCTTCGACGCCGAGCGCATGAAGGCGCGCGATGTAGTCTTCCACCCCCGCGCGCACCAGCGGCTCTCCGCCGGTGATGCGAATCTTGCGAATGCCGAGGCCCAGAAAAATGCGGGCAAGCCGGTCCAGTTCGGGCCAGGAAAGAATTTCGTCATGGTCGCGGTAATTCTCGGGATCGGCGGAGCGGCAGTACACGCAGCGGAAGTTACAGCGGTCCGTGATTGAGATGCGCAGGTCGGTGATTTGCCGGCCGAATTTGTCTTGAAGGGTCATGGCACGATTTTCTGTTTGAACGCGACCGCCTGAATTCCTTCTCTCCACTCCCGTAAAACAAAAAGCCCCGATCCAACTGCTTGGAATCGGGCGCGCGACGGAAATACACATATTCCCGTCGAATCGCTCCTTTCCAAGTTCGGGAGGCCCGGGCGTTTCCACCCGAACCCTCAGCTTCGCGGTTCCTGAAATCCACAGCCAAAGCATCGTCCCTGCGCCGTAGGCTTTCTCTCCGGTAGACAACAGGGATCAGAGTTCCTCCCTAGTGTATGCCTGTGCGAAAAAGACTGCAATTAGGTAGAATCTGCTCCTGCCAACTGCTCTCAGGGCGGGTCGGTTCTACTCTTGCAGCCACAAACAAATTGAGCCACCCCACGTGCACGTGGATAGGACGATCTCCCGATTTGCCACTTGGTGGAAATCCAAAGGCGTTCCAGATTAGCATTGGGTCACTGCCGCGCCATGGTCCGCAAGCGTAAAATCATCGTCTACATCGCCACGAGTGCCGATGGCTTTATTGCCCGGCCCGACGGCTCCTTCGACTGGCTCGACCGTCCTCGTCCCAAGGGCAACTACGGCATGGGTGCGTTCTATAAATCGATCGACACGGTCCTGTGGGGCAGGAAGACATGCGATTTGGCGCTCGACTATCAAAAGAAAGGCGTCAGCGGGACGGCCTTCGATACAAGAGTTAAGAACTACGTCTTCACCCGCAGTCTGCCGCCATTGCCTGCGCCCGCGGGGGTGGAGTTCGTAAACGAACCCATCAAGACGTTCGCAGCCCGTCTGCAGGCGAAGAAGGGGAAAAACATCTGGATGATGGGTGGCGCTGGCATCATTGCGTCGTTTCTCGACGAAGGAGAGATCGACGAGTTCATGATTCACGTGATTCCCAAATTCATAGGCGAAGGCATTCCATTGATTGCGCCCGGCCGTCGCACCGTGCCACTAAAACTGCTCTCCTGCACGAAATTCACAGACGGAGTGGTCAAGCTGCACTATGCCGTCCCTAAGTAATCTTCAGCAACTCCTTAAGACATCCGGGATTCCCGGCCCATGGTGTGTGATAGAGTTTTTGCCACGCTATGCGGATCTTCGTTCTCGGGGCCGGTGCGACCGGCTCCCTTCTGGCAGAACTGCTCCAACGTCAAGGACATACCGTCTGGTGCGGCGACCGTGATCCCTTACGGGCGCGCCGCTTTCTGGGCAGGAAAAGCACCATCGCCGTTTCGGAGGTGAACGCCCGGAATTTACGAGGGATTGTGCGCGCGGCGCGCGGTTGCCAGATCATCGTCAACGCCTCGGCGAGCGTGTTTAATCAGATTGTGATGCGAGCCGCGCTGCGCCTGCGCGCGCATTATGTCGATCTGAGCTCGCACCTTACGCGCAATCCCTTCAAAGCAGAACAGCTGTCCTATGCGAAGCGCTTTGAAGAAAAAAACAGAACGGCGCTGATCAATGCAGGCGCGGCCCCCGGTTTAACGAACCTGCTGGTCAAGCGTGCGGCGGAGATGCTGGACGATGTCCACTCCGTGCACATCCGCCTTTATGAAAGCGCCGAAAGCGACGATCCGATTTCGCAGTGGTCGCCGGAAGGCTCTTTCGATGAAGCCATCTCCAACCCGCGAGTCTATCGCCACGGCAAATTCCGCATGGAAAAACGTTTTGCGGAGCTGGAGAAATTTCGGTTCCCGGATCCCATTGGCGCCGCCAACGTCGTTCTCGCCGCACAGGATGAGGTCGCCACGCTTCCTTACTACATTCCCATGCGGAATATGGATGTGAAAATCGGCGGAAACGAGTTCGACCGCCTGCGTCGCTGGTTCAAGCAAGGAAAATTATCGAAGTCGCGCGGCATCGTCCGCCACCGGTTTCCGCATACTTCTTCGCCGCGGATGATCGCCAGGCTGATCCGCCAGGGCGTACTGCAAAATGCGAGGTTCTCGGCGGCAGTGCTCGTGCGCGGAGTAAAACACGGTGCAAAGGAAGATCAGCATCTGCTGATTCGTACGGACGCTGTGTTCCCAACGCTCTACCAGATCCGCCAGCAGGGCCGCTACTCCACTCCCGTCGCCTACGCTACCGCCCACGCCGCGGCGCTTTTCATCAGGTATTTTCGCCGTGAGGAAGCCGGCGTGTTTGCGCCGGAAATGCTGCCGGCCGAAACGCGCCGCGCTGTCGTCGCAGGTATTCGATCGCACGGCGTGAAGATCACCCAAAAAACGACGGTCATCAAGCACGACGGCGAGGACGATGAAGAGTTCTGACCTTCGCCGCTGGCTCGCCGGCGCTTACGGCCGCGCCTCAAACACCAAATTGAATGGCGTTTGCGTGGCCCGGCGGAATCTCGTGAAGCCGCCGCTCGTAACGACTGCCTTCAATCGCTTCTCTCCCGCTTGGGCGCCAAGCGCCAGTCCCACTTCCTGCGACAGTGACGCGGGCGTGCACAGAAGTGTGGAAGCTCCGTAAAACGCGCGGCCGATGGGATTGAGATTGTCCTCCAGCTTATCGCCGGCGAACGGCTCGACGATCATCCACGTCCCGTCCTTCTTAAGCCTGCTGTGCACATGCGCCGATGCGCCGGCGGGATCGCCCATGTCATGCAGGCAGTCGAAAAACGTAACGAAGTCATAGTCCTTCCCCGGAAAAGACTTCGCGCTGGACACTTCAAACTTGATGCGATCGCCGACTCCGGCATCGCGCGCGCGTTGCTTGGCGGTCTCGATCGATTTGTCATGGTAATCGAAACCAGAAAACTCGGATTTGGGATAGGACTTTGCCATCAGAATGGTCGAAGCGCCTAAACCGCATCCCACGTCCGCGACACGCGCGCCGCTTTTTAATTTCTCGTCGACGCCTTCCAGCGCAGGAATCCACGACGCGATGAGATTCGTGGCGTAGCCAGGGCGAAAAAATCGCTCGGTTCCGACAAAAAGCTCGGGGTGGTGCTCGTGCCAACCAAGTCCCTCGCCCGTCTTGAATCTCTCCGTGAGCAATTCCTCCGCCTTGACCGCCGCGAGTGCCACTTGAAACGCTCCCGGCATGAACGCGGGACTGTTGTCGTCCGCCATCGCAAAGGCTTGTTCTTCGCTGAGGTGAAATTTCACCGTTGCAGGATCGTACGTCACGTACCCCCCGGCAGCTTGCGCGCTCAGCCACTCGCGAACGTAACGTTCCGCAGTCCCCGTGCGCTTTGCGAGTTCCGCCGCCGTCTGCGGGCCCCCCGCAGCCAGGGCTTTGTACAGTCCGAGTTTGTCGCCAATGCGGATCAAGGCCGCGTTAAACGTGGCGCCGAAATCGACCAGCGCTCTGCCAAGAAACTCATTGAGTTTATCCGGGTTGATAGCCATGCATTCCTCCGTAAGCTAAAAATTGGCGGGCCGTGCAGTTGTTCTGGATTCTAGTCTTATGACGAGGCGAGTGGCAAGCCACCCTGGTAGCCGCCTCAACAGCAGCGGTTGGGACGCGAATAGCGGCGATTCACTTGCTCTACGTAAAACTCCTCCGCGCTGAGGGTGCGGCACTCCGCATCTTGCCTGCCTTTTGCACGCAAATAGCGTTCGTACGCGGCGTCGCCGCACCATTCCCGCAATCCGCGCCAAAAGCGGCGCGCAGAGCGCAAAGCGATTTTTGCGGATCGGCGCATCAGTCGTCTCCGTGAGCCGCGCCGGTAAATCCCGCAGCCCACTGCGTCGCAACATATGGCGCTTCGTGCAGAACCGCCTCACGCCGCCCGCTCAAAATCGCATACCACTGGATCAGCGCTTCGATCAGCAGCACGAGGATCATGAGTGCGAGCACTCCCGTAACAACGGCATCCAGCCGCTGGTTGAAGATTAGCCGCTGCGTCTCGGCAATCCTTGCCGCCGGAACTTGTCCCGCGGCAATCTGTGCGGCAAGTGAACTAGCTTTTGAAAGAAAACCCAGATTGGGGTTCGCATCAAAAATTTTCTGATAGCTCGCCGTCATCGTCACCGCGACCAGCCAAACCATCGGCACGAGGGTTACCCCAATCCACCGCAGGCGTTTCATCTTCAACAGAATCGTCGTAGCTACAACCAGCGCCACCGCCGCAAGCAACTGGTTCGCAATCCCGAAGAGCGGCCACAGCGAATTGATTCCTCCCAGCGGATCCACAACGCCTTGGTACAAAAAATAGCCCCACATTCCCACGATAATTGCGCTCGCCAGCAAAATCCCCGGCATCCATCCCATTCGCCCAAATGGTTTCCAGATTCTTCCTCCCAACTCTTGCACCATGAAGCGGCCCACGCGCGTCCCGGCGTCCAGCACGGTGAGAATAAACAGCGCCTCAAACATAATCGCGAAGTGATACCAGATGCTCAGCAGCCTCTCGCCTCCGATGGTGCTCGAAAAGATCTGCGCCATTCCTACAGCCAGCGATGGCGCGCCGCCCGCGCGATTTAGCAAAGTCTGCTCGCCCACGGCGTGCGCAAGATTGGACATGGTCTGTGGGTCGAGATGGTATCCCCACCCGCTGATCGTGGTGGCGGCGGCCTCCGCCGTTCCGCCCACTATGCTCGCGGGACTATTAATCGCAAAATAGACGCCCGGCGGCATCGCACACGCCGCGACCATGGCCATCACGCCGACAAAAGACTCCAGCAGCATCGCGCCATAACCGATCATCCGGGAGTGGCTCTCGCGGAGAATCATCTTTGGCGTGGTGCCCGAAGAAATCAGCGAATGAAATCCGCTGATCGCGCCGCAGGCGATGGTAATGAAACAAAATGGAAAAATCTTCCCCGAAAAAACTGGGCCAGAGCCATCGATGAATCGCGTCAGCGGCGGCATCATGATTTGCGGCCGGACAAACAGAATCCCCGCCGCAAGCGAAAAAATCGCTCCCGTCTTGATGAACGCGCTCAGATAATCGCGGGGCGCGAGCAGCAGCCATACGGGAAGCACAGCAGCGGCAAATCCGTACGCGATGATCAGGAAAGCGAGGGAAACGCCCCCGAACGTAAATGCTTGTGCCCACGACGGGGACGCGGCCACCCACTGCCCGGCCACCACGGCGAAGAGCACGAGCGCGACGCCGAACAGAGATGCTTCCAACACGCGCCCTGGCCGAATAAACCGCAAATACACTCCCAACAAAAGCGCAATGGGAACTGTCATCGCCAGCGTGAACGTCGCCCACGGCGAAGATTTCAGCGCGTTGACGACTACGAGCGCAACCACCGCCAGCAGGATCACCATGATCGCCAGCACGGCAAGTTGCGCAATCAATCCGCCGCGCGCGCTCACTTCCTCGCGGGCCATCTGTCCCAGTGTTTTCCCGTCGCGCCGGATCGAACAGAACAAAATAATGAAGTCCTGCACGCACCCCGCCAGCGCCGCTCCAGCGATCAGCCACAGCGTGCCCGGCAAATATCCGAATTGCGCTGCAAGTGTCGGTCCGACAAGAGGCCCCGGGCCGGCAATCGCCGCGAAGTGGTGCCCGAAGAGAACCCACTTATTTGTGGGAACGAAGTCGCGCCCGTCATCATGGATTTCAGCAGGTGTGGCGCGATTGTCATCCAGCGCCAGCAAGCGCGCGGCGATGAATGCCGAGTACAACCGGTACGCAACCATGTAGCAACAAACCGCCGCGACGACGAACCACGTGGCATTGAGCGGCTCGCCACGGTGCAGGGCGATCGCGCCCAATGCGCCGGCTCCGGCGATCGCCACACTCAGCCAAGCGATGAATTTTAGGGCGCGCTTCATTTCCCCGAGCTGGCGCGAATGAATTGCGCCGTATCCTGTTTCAGTTTCGCCAACGAGGGCAGGTGCGCATAGACCATGTGTCCCGATTCGTAGTAAGCCCCGCTCAAATGGTCCCTCAAGGAAGGATCGAGGCCAAGATGCTCGAACGTGTAGTCCGCCGCAAAAAATGGCGTGGCCAAATCGTAGTAGCCCTTCGCCACAAAAACGTGAAGAAAAGGATTCTGCGTCATCGCGCTGCGGAGCGTCTCTCCCACATCGACGTAACGATTTTCGTAAGGCTTGTAACTCCAGGGATACACGCGTCCAGTCAGAACTTCGTATGGCAGGTCGCTGTCGAATTTCAAATCACCGCGCACATAATCATTCAGGGTTGCGGTGTATGGCCCGATAATCGCCGCGATGCTCGGATCATATTCCGGCGAATCGCCGGCGGCATCGCGGTCAATGCCGGTAAAGCGCCCGTCGATCCGGCCGACCGTGCGCCGTTCGCTGCGCATCAGCTCTTTCGTGAAGCGCTCGATTTCCACCCGCATATTTGTCCGCTCGATATAATCCGTGGAAAGTCCCGTCAGTCGCGCAAGCTTCCGCACCACTTCCGCATGCTCCGCAGCCGGCAGCGCATCCCCCGCCATCAGCGCGGTTGTATATTCGCCTTTCGCAAAGTTTTGCGACTCCTCAACGGCCTTGTGCAAATCCGCCTGCAAGTCCGCGGGCAATTTCTTGTGGTACCAGGCAATCGCCGTGTACGTCGGCAAATAAAGAATGTACGGCAAATCATTTCCCGTATTGAAATCCGCAGTCTGGAAATTCAGTATCGTGGAGACCAGGATGATTCCATTCAAATACATGCCGTACCGCTGCTGCAGGTAGCCGGATAGGCCGGCTGCGCGCGTCGTTCCATAGCTTTCTCCCGCAAGAAATTTCGGCGAAGACCAGCGCTTGTTGCGCGTCGCGTAGAGACGGATGAAATCGCCCACCGACTGTACGTCCTCCTGGACGCCGTGGAACTGGTTTGGCGATTCACCCGGCGCGGGCCGGCTATAGCCCGTTGAAACTGGATCGATGAAAACGAGGTCGGTAACATCCAGGAGCGAGGCTTCGTTGTCCACCAATTTATACGGGGGCGGCAGGAGTGCGCCTGCGTCTCCCATCTCCACGCGCCGCGGACCAAATGCCCCGAGATGCAGCCAGACGGAGGACGAACCCGGACCGCCATTGAACGTAAACATGATTGGCCGCTTCGCAACGTCGCTGACGTCATCCCGCGTGTACGCCATATAAAAAACGCTCGCCTTCGGCGTGCCTTCCTCCGTCTTCATCACGATCATCCCCGCCGTCGCCGTGTACTTGATCTCCTGCCCGCCGATTTTCGCGGAATGTTTCGTCTGCACCACCTTGTCTTCCGGGGGCGCGGGCGTTTTCTTTTCCTCTTTCGGCTTCTCGGCGGCCTTCTCGCCCGGCTTTTCCGGCGGAGTTTGCTCCGTCTGCTGCGCGAAGGAAAACGCAGCGCCAAGCAGAATCAATGCCGCGCAGGTCAATCCCAGATAGCGATATTTCATCGGCGGTGCTCTCCTCTAATTAGACCGGCGGAAATGGCGGAACGGCCCGCGGCATCGTATTCGAGTGCGGCATCATCGTCAATCGATACAAATAGCTCCAATCCGGCGGCGGCGCTTGCGATTTCACTTGTGCCAGAGCTGGCTCGCTATAGAATGCTGGCACGACACTGCCATCTTTAGCTTTTAGGAGCATTCATGCGCCCAGCCCGTCCATGGCTCACCGTGTGCCTGAGCCTCGCCGCTCTTCTGCTGTCTTCGCCCGTGGCCAGCGCCCAGCAAAAAGAAGAGCTTCCTCGTCCGAGTACGCTTCCCGAGTTGCAAAAAGCCATGAAAGCCGTCCTCGACAAGCATCACTTGCCGGGCGCCGGCGTTGCGCTCGTCTCGAATGGCAACTTGCTCTGGTGCGGCGGACTCGGCAAAGCGGACATTGCCTCCGGTCGCGACGTTACTTGCGACACGGAATTTCGAGTCGGCTCCATCAGCAAATCCTTCGTTGCGCTTGCTCTCTTGAAGCTGCAGGAGGAAGGAAAAATCAATCTCGAAACGCGCTTGCAAGATGTGGCGCCGGAAGTCCCCGTCAAAAACCGTTGGCAATCAGCCAATCCCGTGCGCATCGTAAATCTACTCGAACATACCGCGGGATTCGACGATATGGAGGCGCCTGAAGTTTATAACTTCAACGACCGTTACGATTTTCCGCTTCTCGAAGTCTTTAAGGGCTTCCGGGAACCGCAAGACGTTCGCTGGCCTCCGGGGACGCGCATGTCCTATTCCAACCCGGGCTTCGGCATCGCCGGTTATCTCATCGAAAAAATCAGCGGCACGCCTTTCGATCAGTACATTCGGCAAACTATTCTTCGTCCCCTGGGAATGACCAATGCCGACTTTCCCTTCACCGATGCAAATAGAGCCCTCCTCGCCACTGCTTACGATCACGATCCGCCCCGTGCCTTACCTGGCTACCCGTATATTTATCTGCGCCCGGCGGGCGATCTAAAAGCCTCGCCCGGCGAACTGGCCAAGCTGGTGCAGTTCTTTCTGCGGCGTGGAAAGGCGGAGGATGCGCAAATCGTGAAGCCGGAGTCCATTATTCGCATGGAATCCGTCGAGACGACACTCGCTGCGAAGAATGGCCTGCGCCTCGGCTACGGTCTCGCGAACTATACCGAAGTCACCGGCGGCATCGTCACCCATGGCCACGATGGAGGGATCGACGGATTCATCTCCTCGTATCGCTACATGCCGGAACAGAATTGGGGCTACGTCGTGCTCCTGAACAGCACGCAATCGGGCCAGGCCTTGAACGATTTGAACAAGCTAGCCATTGATTTTCTGTCGAAGGATTTTCCCAAGCCGCAGCAACCAGCAGTCTCGATTCCCCCTGCTGAGCTGGAAAAATTTGCCGGCTATTACGCGCCGCGCGCGCCGCGGTCCCAGCTCCTGTCCTTTATCGAAGATTTATCCGGCGGCCTCCGCGTCCGCATGATCAATGGAGTGCTCACACGCTCTGGTCTTTTCGGCAAACCGGAAAACCTGGTCCCGGTTGGCAAAAACCTTTTTCGTGGCGAAAAAGAACCCGAAGCGACGACGATTTTTTTCTCCGCTGGCTCAGGCAACATGGGGCTCTCCAGCCAGGGAATGGATGGTTTTTCCTACGGCGAGCGCACAAACATTGCATGGACGTATACGCGGATTGCGTTGCTTCTGCTCTGCATCGTCCTGATGGTGACTTCGCTGCTCTTCGCGGTCGTTTGGATCTTGCGCAAGCTTTTCGGAGGAATGAAAGGAGTGCAACATCTGGCGGTGCGGGCGGTTCCACTCTTGGCGACACTTAGTTTTATCGTTCTGGTCTTCTGCTTCACAAGACTTGGCGGAGCGGATACCGGAAAACTCACCGTCTGGACGTTCGCAATTTTCGCCCTCAGTATTCTCTTCCCTCTTCTCTCGCTTTGCGGGCTCCTCCTGGCCGTTGTCGTTCCCAAAAACCAAATTCACACGGGCGCCCGTATTCACTCGCTGCTCGTCGCCTTGGCCTGCTGTGTTGTTACGGTTTTTATCGCTTCATGGCACCTCATCGGCCTCCGCCTCTGGGTCGCGTGATCCCACAAGTCTGGCCGATCAACTACTCCGCGCAGCCGTAAAACCGGTTCGCGGCGTCGAGTATGCGCGCGAGCCAATCATGCGGGCGCTTTTCCGCCGACGGCAAAATGTCCCATCCCGTGAACACTACGACCATGTCGTATGGCGGCGCGACTAAAAGTTGCTGGCCGCCGAATCCGCGCGCGGTCCACGCTATATCCTCGGGCGTACTCCCGAAGGATTGCAGCCACCATTGGTAGCCATATTTCCAGTCGCCTCCGGCGACAGCCACGTGCGGCGATACGGATTCCTTGATCCACCTATCGGAAACGATCTCCTTCCCTCCCCACATGCCGCCCTTCAGAAACAGTTGGCCGATTTTCGCGAGATCGTGCGCCGACAAATAGAGTCCGCCCTCCGTGTCCGGCAGACCGGTGGGAGACTGTTTCCAGTAATAGCGCATGCCTAGCGGCTTAAAAAGATGTTCGTCCGCGTAGACATCGACATTCTTGCCGGTGACTTTTTTGAAGATATGCGCCAGAAGCACCGTCGCCCCGCTGTTGTACACAAACACCTTGCCCGGTTCGTTCGCCATCGGCTGATCGATCACGTATTGCGCCCAGTCGCGGCTCGCTTCCATGAGGTCGGCGGAGTTCTTCGGATCGTCGTACGGAAGATCCTCATGCCACTCGAAACCGGCGGTCATCGTCAGCAGGTCTCGCAGCGTGATGCGCTTTTTGCGGTCGTCAAGATTTGCGATCTTTCTAGCCTCGAAATATTTCACGATCGGCGTGTCCAGCCCCGCCGTGAACTCGTTCCGCGTTCTCGCGATTCCGATAGTGACGGATGTAACCGTTTTTGAAACCGATTGCATGGTGTGCATGTCGCTGCCCTGATAAAAGGGATGAAATAATGTGCTGAAATAATTGTAAGGGCCATGCATGTCGTGGTTCAGAGGGCCTTCTTTTTTGGCGCGTTCGCCATAAATCTGACCGTAGTCGTGTTTGTAGGACTTTTCGTAAACGGCCGTGCCACAGCGCAGAACAAGCATGCTGTCCACGAGCCCGTACTTGCCGCCGTCAAGATCGGCGTCGAAGGCGGCGAGTTTTTCAGGGTCGATCCCAAATTCTTTCGGGGAGCCCGTTGGCCAGTCTTTCGTGCCTGCGCGGTTTTGCGCAATCGCGGAACCGGAGATAAGGCACATCAGGAGCGCCGCTGCCGCAGCGCTCTTTCTCGCAAGCGTTCTCTTGCTAGTAAAATGCACTGCGCACATTTTCATCGTTTTTCTATTCCCCTTTGAATCTCAATCAGCTAATGAAGTAAATTTCAATAGCGGGTAGAGTTCACGAAATATTTTTGCAACTTCTCGCGGAAACGTTGCGCGCGCCGCCTCGGACGGCTTCATCTTCTTCCGCACGATCCATCCCTGAAGTTTCTTCCAATCCTCGGCATCTCCCGGCCAGCCTTTCTGCTGCGTCCACTCTTTCTTTTCGAGAGAGTACCAGTAACTTTCATAACGCCGCCCCAGCTTCTTCTTCTGCTGGGCGGGCCACTTCGGCTGCGCGAGGACACGCGGCTCTGCAATCTGGCCGAGCGCGGACTCCTTGCGTTTCGATCCGGTATAGATTCGAAAGCCTGCGGTCACGGCGTCGGCGGAGATTCCCGCGTAGAGCTGGCCAGTCTCGCCCTCGCCGGAGAACGGCGCGGAAACTTTCAGATACATTTGCGCGCGATAGGGCGTTTTGTCTTTCGCGAAACGAATATCGCGGTTGATGCGGGAAAAGTTCGCGCCGGTGCGGCCGGTAGTGTCGAACCGTGAGTCCAGCCGCAGGACTGCCGGGCTGAGTTCTTCCAGAAAGCGCCGCAAAGGTTTTACAACGAATTCTTGGTAGCGTTCGCGGTTTGCGTCCATCCACACTTTTCGATTGTTTCGCGCCAGGTCGCGGAAAAATTGAAATGTCTCGCGCGTGAAAATCGGCTCTGGTTTCGCCATGCGTGGCCCTCGATGCGGTTTGGTGGGGACAAGAGTACACGATTCCCAATCCGCGTCAATTGAACTATGCTGTGCGGCTTGCAGGGGTGAGTGACGGCTGTTCCCAGTTTACGTTTAGGCTGAATTGAGGGTGTGATGAAACAACGGAAATGGATTGTGACGGGTATTTTTCTGACTGGCGTGTGTGCGGCAGTTTTGTTCAGCCCTCCCGCATGGGTGGTGAATGCGGACGATACAAAACCCGCAGCGAAAACGGAGCCGTGGAAGCCGGAAGACGTCATCTACCAGGAATTCGTTTCTCAGATGCGGATTTCACCGGACGGGAAGTGGCTGTTGTGGATCAAGTCGACCGGTGACAAAGAAAAGGATGCGCGCGTTTCCAATCTCTACTTGTCGAGCCTCACGGACAACAAGGAGATTGAACTTACGCGCGGCAGCGATCGCTACTCAAATCCGCGGTGGTCGCCCGACGGCGAGCACATCGCGTTTGTGAGTTCGCGAGCGCGGGCGAAAGCCAAGCCGGATACCGCGCCAATGCAAATCTGGCTGATCAATCCGCACGGCGGGGAACCTTGGGTATTGACGGAATTGGCGCGCGCGCCGCGCCAAATCGATTGGCTGGACAAGGACACGATCATCTACAGCGCGGAAGAAGATCCGGCTCTCTACGAGCAGGAACTTAAGAAAAAGAAGGACG
>Ga0070708_100000560_pt1 | contig 27825 bp, 24 predicted proteins | sample KBSK5503metaG_FD_65469 | JGI IMG/M metagenome (GOLD analysis project Ga0070708, IMG submission 65469) | Corn, switchgrass and miscanthus rhizosphere microbial communities from Kellogg Biological Station, Michigan, USA - KBS K5-50-3 metaG | ecosystem: Host-associated > Plants > Roots >... | reverse complement strand
GTTCCAACCAATCCTGCCAATGATTGACCAATCTTTGCTTTGATATTCTGAAGATTCTCTTTCAACGTCTCAGCCCAATGACTTATCATGTCGGTGCGAATACCAGATATCCGATTTGTGAGGCTTCGTTTCCTTTTTGCAATCTCCCTGGCCATGGTGTCCAAACCTGCAGACAAAATGTTCGCATTTTCTATGGACTCTTGATAGTCCTGGAAATCTCTCGCGGCGTCTTCCTCAGTCATCTCCTTTGCCAGCTCCTTCTCTGCCGCCCGTGCCTGCTTCTGGATCTCTGGCAATTGGGTGACGAACAGAGCGGAAAACCGGTCGCGGACTGCAGAATCAATCATCGATGGAGAAACGGGAGGATTGAGGAATAAGGAGCCGGAGGAAACGAAGTCCCAATATTTCCCTATATTGAGTACCCCTAGTTCGAGGCTTTTTGAAATCTCCTTTGCTTGGCTCCCTGCGCTAGTTATTGGGCTTACGGCAAGTTGGACTTGATCTCGGAACTCTTGGACGGGTTTTGCAACGAGAGAGAGTTGGTCGTTCAGGCTTACGACCGAGTCGACCCACTTCCGGAAATTAGTAGTCACAAGACTGGGAGCCTTGGGTTGCGGACGATTAGCCTCTGCTTCTGGACTAGTCAAGTTGAAGGATTTTTCCCACGAACATAATTATGCATTATCGGAGCGACCAGACGACAGTCGTCGAGCCTTTCATTTCACCAGCTCGTCATATCATCCAAAGAGGGCGCAAATTTTCAGCTAGTGAATCGTATTCGCAATTTGACACGAGTATCACTCTATTGTCATACCACCGTTTGATGTTGGGGTCGGTGAGAAGACGGATCTTTACGGCTTTCGACTCTGGTCAAATTGTAGGCCTGAGCGTCGTTGCCATGGCGGGGACAGAAAAAGCCCTTGGATGTGAACCAGGCCAGTAGCGGGAGCCCGTTGGGATTTGAACCGGAACTGGTTCACATCCATGGCAGATCGACCATTTTCGGCTCATTCTCTCGCTGGTTCAAATCCGAGAGGGTTCGGCGCACGCGTCAGGAATGTAACCCTCTTTTTTTTCATCCGGTTTCGGCCGTATCTAAGTAACAGTCACCCGGAGAGCCTCGACCCGCGACCAGGGGGCCTTCCTAGATGGATTGCTTCTTGGTCTGGTTCAGCGACACGGCTGCTCGGATGAGATTCGTTATTGCGGTTTCGTTTATTCGGTCGTTCTCGTGGACGTCTATGGCGCGAACTGTCTTGCTGTCCAAGCGAGCGGCCAATTCCGGCCTATTTGATTCCCGGCCAGTCCTATGACTGGACAAGATACCTCCGAACCTCCCTAGCGACCAGCTCGGGATTACCCTTCTTGTTGAAGGGGCTGGGGTCGCTTGAGCCTCCGTGGTCTAGGCCGGAGAACTCGGTCCGCTTGGCTCGCGGCAGTATTCTCTCCAAAGAGTCCAAGGCGGCCTTCAGGTAAGCCGGGCTCTCGCTGCCCCCCAACAACAGCACGTCTGCCTTCACGCCCCTGAACTCGTCGAGTCTCCCGCTCATCTCCGCCACCACCGAAAAGTCGTAGTGGAGGGTGCCGGCCATCGTTCGCATGTTCGCACCGCCCGTCTTGGCCTGGCTCTCCTGCCTCCTCACTTGCATATTCACCATCCGCTCTAGGAGCCATCGGGGCATTGCCCTCATCGCGCGTGGCCCCATCTGGGTCGCCTTCATCGCGGTGATTAGAGCCGCGGCCACCCTGCCCTCGGCCATCTCAGAGTCATACCGCTTTAGCGCAGCATCGACTTCGACCTTTGGGAGAGAAAGTGGGGGCTCATAGACGACAGCCTTGTCGATGCCGGGCAGTGAGAGCGTCGCCTTCAGGCAAATGACACCTCCCGAGCTCACCCCGAAGACGCTATGCGAGGCCGTCTCTGATAAGAGAGCCTCAAGGTCCTCCACTTCCTTCTGGATTGAGTAGTCGGGTGCGAAAGGGAACCCCAGAGTGTGCTCCCGTCGGTCGGGTACGCAGACCGTGAAAGAGTCGGCCAGCGCTTCTGCGAGGAGCGAATGGCTCTGGGCCGATTCCATCGCCCCGTGCAGCACCACCAAGCCGGGGCCTTGGCCTAGCCTGTGATATTTGATGACGGTGCCGTCCCTGGACTGCACCGAGCCGACCATCGCCTCGCTCCAAGTATCAAGGGAGGCGGCGTGCGCTCGGGACGCTTCGTCGAACCCTGCGGTTGTTGATGACATGAGCGCCGTGACGCCCGGAGTCTTATTATCGCCTGCCCTACAAGCTGTCGGTTTTTCGGACATGCTTAAGTGAATCGATGTCCTGATTCGTACGAACGATGCACCGTCTCAATGACCTCGACAACAGGATAGCGAAAGAGATCGGGAACCCACAGTCCCTACAGTGGAACGTCCGCGAGTCGTATGCTAGCATAGCGCGCCGGATAGGCGTAGACGAAGAGACTGTCAGGAAGAGTATCAAGCGCGCGGAGAAGGCGGGCTCGATAGTCCGCTGGCGGGTAACGGTGGCCCCGAACTTGATCGGATGCGTGGACGTTTACGTGGATCTGGAGGTGGGAGGTTCGAAGGAGAAGGAGGATGCTATCTCTCGGTTGAAACAGCTCGACGGTGTGATAAGCATCCTGGACTTCGAGGGAAGGGGCTTGTTCATGCTTTTCGACTCGGAGCCAGGGGAACCATTGGCCAGGAAGCTCAACCTGATCAGCGGCATCTGCGGGGACGAAGAGTTCACCACGTGGAACAGCGCCGTCCCCCCGTGCGATATGAAACTCTCCGAGACCGACTGGAGGATAATCTGGGCCATACGCGACGAGCCCAGGAAGAACCTCTCCCGAATCGCGTGGGAAGCGGGAGTCACAGTCAGGACTGTTAACAGGAGGCTCAATCTCCTCACAGAACACCGAGCCATCTTCCTGCTAGGGCGTCCGGACTTCGGGCGAGCGCCCGGCGTGTCAGCGAACTTTCTGGTCCGCGTCACTGAAGCGGAAAAGAACGCCTCCGTTTCGGACAAGGTTGGCTCCAAGTTTAGGACAATCGTCTTCGGGATGCCGGTAGCGCCGAGCCTCCTCTTTTACAACATCGCGTTTGAGAACCTGACGCAGGCGAACCAGGCGGCAGACTGGATCAGGGGCCTCGAGGGAGTCAAGGAAGCAAGGCTCGGCATAATGAACGGTCTGACGCTCGTCACCGACTGGATTGACGGGGAAATCAGGAAGAGGGCGTTCGCGAGAAAAGACACTCGGTGAGCCACTCGAATCGCAAAGCCACTCTTGGATGCTTGCTCTGTAGAGATGGAACTTAACTTCTACTTCGACATATGAAAGCTCGCTCGGATGGAGCGCCTCTCCTATGCAGATTAGTCCATCATGGGACCAGACTGGGACCCCTTACGGGTTGCTTGGTTTTTCCACTTCACTTCTTCGACCAAGGCGGGGTCGGCTTTCTTAATCAAAGCGCGCAGCTATGACAATGTCTTGCCCCGCCAATCGCCGAGGCCCTCGACAATAGCGTCAATCTGTTCGGAGGAAGATCTGTCTTCCGGGGCACGACTCGTACTTGACTTAATCCCGGCTGACGCCTTTCTTCAGGAGCGCCCGGCCTTGTACAAGGTCTGGAGAAAAATCTCCGTCAGCTTTACTAGGCCTTCTTCTTCCATTCGAAAGCCTGAAGCAGGTTTCCGTTGGGATCGAAGAAGTCTACCAGTCTGACATGATCACCTTCCACGATACGCCGGCCGACCTTTACGCCCTTCTCCCTCATGGACCGGACGAATCTCGGAAGGTCTGACACTTCGAAAGTGGGCACGAAGCCGAGAGACTTGGTCATTCCAGTCTTCTTCAGATCCAACAAGGCAAGATAGGTTTTGGAGGAGCCCACCTTGAACTGGATAAAGTCCTTCCGCTCCTCCTCAAAGTTCAGCGGTAGGCCGAGTGTCCTTCGATAGAACTTCTTCATCACCTCATAGTTCGAAACCCTAGCCTCGATCCACTCCAACCCTCTCGTAGAAGCGACTCTAGCCATGGACCCGACTATAGCCTTCTCCTATCTTAACGTAACACTCTCCACAGTGGTCTTGGCTCCGATTTGTTCTTCCCAGGGAGAAGCGGGCTTTGGGAGAAGATGGCAGGAAGAATCATCTCTCAAAAGCGCAACTGCGATTATTTCAAGTTGATCACCCCAAAGCCACCTGTAGTAAGAGCCACTAGAACAGCGACAAATTAAAAGCCGAGAAATAGATGAGTGGGGATTTATGAAGAGTTCGAATTACACCACTAGCTTTGTGGTTGACAAGACTCCGGCAGAAGCTTTTGCCGCCATCAATAATGTTCGTGGTTGGTGGTCAGGAAACATTGAAGGAAATACCAACAAGCTCGGTGAAGAGTGGACGTATCGTTACAAAGACATCCATTATTCCAAACAGAAGATAACAGAACTAGTTCCCAGCAAGAAAGTAGCCTGGCAGGTCTTAGACAGTTATCTCAACTTCATCGAAGACAAAACCGAGTGGAACGGCTCAAAAATCACATTCGAAATCGCAAAGAAAGGCAAACAGACCGAAGTCCGCTTCACCCACTTGGGACTAACTCCCGAGGTTGAATGCTACGAAGCCTGCGCAAACGATGGGGAGGCTACGTCAACACGAGTCTCCGGAACCTGATCACCAAAGGAGGAGGACAACCCAACAAGAAAGAACAGATGGAACGCTAATCAAACCTCGGCATGCACCCTTCTACGGGTCTACCGAAGATGGCTCCAGGCCCAGTGCCTTCTTCTGGGTAGATGGGAGATAACCCAGTTTTGCGAGGGAACGAAGTATCAGGAATCGCAGTGTCGCGGCCCTCGTTGAATCTTGCCTCCGCTCCTTCAGCTTGTCGACTAGGGAGACGAGGTCTTCCGGACAGAAGGTTGTCCCGTTTTCCTTAGCCATGAGTCAACATTCTTCGACTTGCCTACCGAAGCACAGTTTCCTGGATGGCATATTGAGCCTCGTCTAGTGTTGCTAGCGTTGGAACGCCTGTTCCGCTTCGTGGCGAGTCATCACTCTGTCGTGCGAACCCTCACGAATGAACGGGCCTTTGTCCTTCAACCAATAGGGCTTGTTCACACCCTCACTCACTCGAACAACGACCACTCTCATTCCGCTCCGCTCAACAACAACCTCGTTGAAGTGGACGGACTGATAGCAGAACTCGTGAGATATACTCGTAATCTGGTCCTTGATTTTAGAGAAGGCGCTGTCGGGAACCCCAACGATCGTACCATCATCCTGCACCCCGATCAGAATGTCTCCGCCTCTTCGATTTGAAAATGCAACCAGTGTCTCGCAGAACTCGTGCGCCTTGCCAACTTCCTCTTTGAACTCAATCGTCTCGCCCTCGCCTTTCCCTACGAGTCTCATCAGTTGAGACGAAGTGAATTCGAGCCCAAGAATCTGCATTAAGTTCTCGTCCCTGAATCGTCTCCCGAAGAGGGTGAACATACGAGGACTAACCAGATCGTACCCGTCAAGGTGAGCTTTCTTTGCGTAATCCTCTGCGATCTGTTCAACACGAGAGGTAGATCTCCGGCTTCAACCATTACAGAGTTTGAAGAGTCTGGACCCTTAATAATCCGGCCTTTTACCCTTCCTCTCATACTTCGCTTCGTAACAGTAAACTTTGACGCACCAAATTGTCCAGCCCCTACACGCAGGGGTTTGGATTCGGGCTGGTTATGGTAATCGTGGCCGCGTTAACTTGGGTCACGATCAGTCAGGGGGACAAGTCAACCGGCGGGAGCGTCGTGAGATGGGCACAGAACCGTCGTGTTGGTCGAGGTGGCAGTAGCTAGAGCATTTGTTGGATTTGCAGATACGGTAGAGTCGATGACAAGGGCGGCTGTTGTGCTCATTGTTGCGTTGGCGTTCACGATCGTACCATTGAAGGGAACTACCTCGCCGCAGGGATGAATCTGCGCCATGGAGTTCACTTTCAGGAATAATGCGTTCACTCCAGTCCCCGGCCCGGTCCTAGCACCTGCTGCGACAAATCCACCGTTTCGTGTTTGTTGCACGGAAAAAAGCCCTACTCCTTGGCCGTAGGTCTGCTGCCAGTCTATGTTCCCGGCAGGGTCCAGCCTGAGGAGCAATGTCGAGTCAGGAAGAGTTCCGGTCCCTCCAGCCACTATGAACCCGTCGTCAGTGGTCTGTTGTATCGAAAATCCTTCTGGTTTCGCTTGCCCAATCGGGTAGGCTTTCTCCCACTTGACACTCCCATCAGCATTGAGCCTGAGGAACGAGGCGGTGGCACTGGTCAAACCTGTCGTTCCCGCTGCTATTATGAAACCGCCGTCGTGTGTCTGTCCTGCGGAAGACACGAAATTATCATTCGTTCCGAGATATTCGTTCTGCCACACCACGTTTCCCATTGCATCGAGCTTGACAACCCATGGGGAACCTTGAAACTTCCCCGTAGTACTTGCCAGCAAGAACCCGCCGTCAGAAGTCTGTGTTGTAATTGCTGGTCCAAAGAAACCTCCCGCAGCAGGTGAGGCTTCTTCATACGTTTTTGCCCATGCGACGCTTCCATCAGGATTCAGCTTTAGCAGTTGGGGACCCATTACTAGTGAACCGTCAATCAGTTGATCCACGAATCGTCCGACTATGTATCCTCCTTCTGAGGTTTGACTTATGGAATTAGTATTGATACTGCCACCGTTGTAAGTATTCTGCCAGAGAATGTCTCCGTCAGAGTTGAATCTGACGATCCATGTGGTGTAGGTCGACACTCCGAAGGACAGGGTGTCAGCTGCCACTATGAAGCCTCCATCTGAGGTTAGTGACATCGCTCTAGCGAACTCGTCCATTGAGCCACCGTAGGACTTCTGCCAGAGTATGTTGCCGGCAGCGTCTAGTCTAAGGACCCAGACCTTGAAACCATTCACACCTGTTGAGTTGCTCAAGCCTGCGACCAAGTATCCTCCGTCCGGCATCTGTTGGACCGAGTTTGCCAGTTCATATCCGGTTTCACCAAATGTTCTATCCCATGTACGGCCTTGGCTAGCTGACGCCCACACGGGGGTAGTAACGACCGAAAGAGTTGAAGAGATGAATAGAATCGCAAGAAGGCCAACAGTTTTTTGCATGTTACAGACCTAGCAGCCCAAGTCTGTTAATACTGGAGGCTGATTTAACACCGCCGGTATCCATGGGTTGAACTTGAAACATCCTGACTACTTCGGCAGTTTTCCCAATAATGCATGTTTCGTAAAGCCGGCCTTTTCCAGATAAAGACAGAGATCTGAAAACTTGTAAAGTGTGCGGCGAGACAATCACCGAGCGAGCAAACTTCGCTTGAGAAGAGGGGTCCTAACTTCTGTTTGGAGAGACCGGGCTTGCTTCTACGGTTCTAGCCATTCTTTGTCAGTTGTGCCCAGCTTGGATAGGGGGAAGCCTCGCCCCCCATGGCGTAAATTGCCGTCCCATTTGCAGAAATTGAGGTTACAGCGTTGCTAGCGTTGGAGGATGAAGCTCCAAACTGGTAACTCCATATGACCGGCGGCTCCCAGGCTACTAGCCCTAAAATCGCCCCTGTCAAGATTAAAAGAAGGATCACGAAAGGCGTCAGTCCAGAGACGAGAACAGGTATCAGTTCTTTCAAGAATTAATACTTTGAAATCTGACGGCAAACATATAAAATTGTCCGGTGTGGCCAGCACCAGCATCTTAGGAATGCGGAACAAGTCCTCTGTCTGGCAGAATCAAATCGCAAATCTGTGTGCGACATGAGACTTATCCGATTTTTGGTTGTTGCGCTGGTTGGGATGACGGTGTTTCTTTCTGGTGCTCTGTTGTTTTGGGACGGGTGGAATGAGCCAGGTGTGTCGGTTACAGCCGGAGTGAGATCGTACGGCGGAAACCTTCTACTGGTGATTGGATTGATCGTTATGATCTTCGGAATCGCAATCGTCTCCGGACTCATAGTCACTGAGTCGGACACTGACTCTGCGAGCGACTAGCATTGAGTGTCATATTTTGCTTGTGAATCAAATACGTTTGGTTCGCAGGGGAAAAACGGCTAGTCAGAATTGGCTCCACGGCTCTTCCAGACAACCGCGATTTATCGAAGATGTTGACAGTGTAGGAGTTTATGGCAACCAGTTGAGTACGACTCGTCTGATAGAACGTAGTAATCCGCCGATCAGTTTCCAGGAAAAGTCTAGAGATCGGAGCATGGAGAAGGAGTAATCGTAATTGGCCCTGGTTACCCGGCCGAATGTTTCCATCTCTCGCTTAGATTCTCACGCTCGCCGTCTTCGCCACATCCTCAAGCATGGGTAATCTTGAAACGCTAGTTCGGCACAATGTAACTCCTGACTGACTTTGAACTGTCCAAAGTGTCGCCGCAAGATGGAGATGCTCCGCGACGTGTCCAACACGCGATACAGAGAATCGGTCCACGCTTGCAAGTGTGGATTCCTTCTAACCGTTTGGGGAAACCCGAACGCGGTGTTGGGACTAGCCATCAAACGGCAGAGAATCTAGACGGAGTCCGAACGGTACGACGATCCATTTTCTTGGGTGAGAAGCGATGGAAACACCTTCTCGGAAGGAGATGTGTCTGCATGGACTTGGAGACTTGGTACAACAGGCTGACGGGTCGGTGCGCTGTCGGGCTTGCAGTGCGATCATACGACGAGCAGAATGTAGCGTTCGAATCTTTTCCGGCTGAATGAGAAACGTAGGCTCGAAAATGGTCCAAAGGAACCTAGTAGTCTGCTGAATGGTTTCCAGCAAAACTGATATTATCTTCAATACCAATATGTAATGGAGTATGTCAGCGACGTGCAGAGGATGTTCCCTGATATGGTGGTTCCGCAATCGTAGTTTGTGAACCATGAGTTAGCTGTAGCGTTCGAGCTTACTGGTATGCTGAAGATTCCAGAGGTCGTTATGGGGGTTGTGATGTTGACGTCGAATACTTGAGCCGTGAAGGATGCGTGGGCTCCGGTCCAGGAGACTCGAATGTAGCCGGAGTATGTGATTGAGCCGAGATTGATGAATGCTTGAGAGCTGGTTAGCGGGCTTCCTGAGCCCCATATGGAAACTTGGGTTGCTATGGTTCGACTGGTCTGCAATTTCAGGATCGAGGTTAGGTGGTCGAGTTGAGTCTGAATCTGTGTGACTTGTGTTTGAAGCTGGATGACTTGGGCTTGGAGTTGCGTGATTTGAGACTGTAGCTGCTGGGTCTGAGAGACCAGTTGTGCGTTGTTGCCGCCTAGCTGGGTGTTGAGAGCTTGGAGCTGAGAGATCTGAGTATTTAGTGAGTTGATCTGATTATTGAGGCTGGCAATTTGGGAGTTAAGGTCGTTTATGTGCGATTGAAGCTGACTAGACTGTGCGTTTAGGTCTGAGGCTTGGGAGATCTTCAGGTTTTGTTGTCCGTAGTAGTATGTGGCGATTGCAGAAGCACCTACGGTTGTTGCGAGAAGGATGATGACGGTAAGTTTGTAGGATAGTAATGTTGCCATGCATCAAATCTGACTGAAGCGGGGTTAATTGGTGTATCTGATGACAAGCGTGTAGCCGCACTTACAAGCGAAAGAAAGATTCGCCGTACCTCGTGTTGGAGACGTCTCGCCACATCTCCATCTTCTTCCAACAAACAAGGACTGTTCATTTCCTCCTCCTCATGCTCCCGCTTTAAGGAAGCTCTCCCATTCGGGGCTGGAAATGAAATTGCTGAATCCGGGCTTCGAAGCCTCGAAGTCAGGCATAACTCTGCTAGCTCCAAACCTAGCACTCATTCGATTTATGACATCAGTCGCCCCTTTTTCCGTTCCCGATACAACCATCACTCGAACCTCTTTTGTTAAGCCATTGACCAGCGTATCGAGGAAAAGATTCTCACTTGCCCGCCATCCAACGATGAGTATCTTGGTCACTTGAGGCAAGCAACTTTCGAGAACCTTCCGCTGCTCTTCTGGACATTCGTAAACCTGTTTATTTTCGACGGGGATTGCGAGTGCTGGGAACAGGGGTCTCTGAGGAGGCCTTTGAAACGGATGTCCTCAACGGTATGGTAGGACTTGGTGTCGACATCGAGAAAGAGGGCACGATCGATTATGTCGGTGATCAAGTCCTGACTGAATGACCTTTGAGCCTTGAAGTCCCTAATTGGATGTGCCCAGTTTATCGATCCGTGGAGTTTAATCACCTTATACTCGTATGCAACGTAATCCGTGATCTTGTTAAATCGAAAATTGAGAGTATCAGTAATTGCCTGCTCAAGAAGCGTATCGTAATTGAATGTGACCAAGCATACTGGCTCACCGGGGACGCGGGGCAGAGTTTCAATCTGGTCTAACAGAGTGTGGTAATTTGTTACCCCTTTTGTGACGGACTCGGTCCAGGCTGCCTGACATCGTGCAAGCATATGATTGAGGTAATACCGGATTGAAATTACTTGGGCTCGTCTAGTGGGGTACAGACTAGTTTCGTTCTGAAACTTTTCTAATTGGCTCTCCACGTTAATCCCAGGCCGCTGAAGACGTTAGATCAGAGGCTTGCATTTGGGGAACAGCCGATAGTCTTCTCCAAATCTATTGTCGAATAATCCACTGGCTAGCGGCAGTCTCTGCTCATTCACATTTGGAGGGGGCAACCCCTCGTATGAATCCCATGACGCTCCCGCTCCAAAGATGATCATCAGCACAGCATTGCAACCTCTTCTCTTGCTTGAGATGTTGTTCGAGTAGCGTCCTCATTTAAGACGGAAATGAGGCTGCAGGGACTTGCTGGCTAGCCCGAGGATTACGCTGGGGTTCCCCCACACGATCAAGAGAAACCCGCACTTACACCCATGAACACTCTCTTGGAACCGTGTATTGCTCACGTCTCGCAACATTTGCATGTCGAATCGACGTTTACGGATTACGATGCTTTATGATTTCGTGAAAGCCGCAATCGTGAGAATCTAAGCGAGAGATGGAAACATTCGGCCGGCAGCCTGAAATCAACATCGGTACAGCAAGCGGCCGCCTAAGGTCACATTGTGTTCTGGCCCGATTATCCCTAGGTTGTGATCTGCGGCGAATGGACATGACGGACTGGGTGGCGCGAGATCAGCTCCGCTTCTTCAGTTCTGGAGAACGCGTCGTGAGAAGGAGATCCCATGAATTCTTTCTAGTCAGACTTTGATGTCGTGGAATCCCTCACTAGCATGTAACAGCTAACAACATGTTGCTGCGATCCGCCCATGGACTGTTCCATGTCCAGAACTGATTTGAGGCGCGACCGGCTTGTTCGAAGGAACTTGGCACGTTCGAGTCCAGGATTGAAAATAAAGCCTTCTCAATTCCGTTCGACATTAGTTCTTGGGTTGCCGATTCTGATTTTGACCTACTCGATTGCGGCGTTCATTCTACCTGTGGCAGCCATTGGAAGCGTGTCTACGCCGACTGCTAATCCAGCGAGTTTGACCGTTCAAGCAGGTCAGGCCACAACCTCTACGATCACCCTCGCAAGTACCATAGTCCCCGGTATCCCAACATGCCGCACACTCAGCGTGACAGCGGTGGTCACCGGACCTGTTCCCGCACCTATGGCGACTCTGAGTGAAGCGACTTTTACGTATTGCCTCCCCGTCACTTATCTTCCACCTTCCACTACCACTCTGATTATCGATACGACCGGGACTACGGCATCGACTGCTTATACCATCACCGTGACCGTCGCAGACACAACAGGGGATTGCAACACTTCAGACTGCAGCAAATCGGTTTCAGTAACCGTTAACATAGTAGCACCTTCAAACTCTGGCACTCTAGAGCTCCCATCTATCAGCACGCGTGGCTGTGCCGTTCGTGACGGCGAGGTTACTGACTACACCAACTGTCCGAACGGATTGGACTTGACGAATACCGGAGATCAATGGAATGGAGGATGCGTGGTTATCCCCACTTTGTGTGCCTTCCCTGGCATATCCACGCTCAACTATGCTGGGCAAATTCTTCAAGAATCGCTAATAGGAGGAAACGGATTCTGGGCCGTAGCTAACACCTGCACACCCCTGTCTCTCGGGGTCGTCGAGTGTTTGGCTCCAGGTACAGCTTCGGGTGGAGATAACTTAAGTGCGCCCAATATGTGCGCGACTGGAAATATTGCTGCGCTGTTTATCTCTGGGTTGGATGGAGACATTCACGTCAATCTGAGTCCTCAACTGCCGGGGGGATCAAACAATCCCCAGGTTCTTGCGCTTATGAACTCGAATAACTACGATCCCAATCGGATCGGAGATAGTTACGGCCAACTTACATTCGGTCCAGTTATGATTACCGAAATTCCTTTGCAAGACCGAGGACAGTTTTCGAACCTTAGCGGTCTTAGGGGAGGTCAATCGGTTCGGGTTTGTGGCCGGTGGGTGACCGATACTTTTCCAACGGAGGGGTGGAACGAATTGCATCCCGTGACTTCTCTTTCAATTCTCACCGATCCCTCACCGGGCACATACAATATGACGGCAACTCAATGTGCTTCGAGCACGGTTCCGCCTTGCGTCATTGATCCGCCGACCTATGTGAAGATCGTGAAAGGCAGCGTTCCAGCTGCCACCGCGACGGTGCCTGGAACCATAGAACTCACTGCAAATTGCAACCTGGGCGACTTTGCTACCGGCGGCGGTTATCACGACAATAGTAGTTTAGTCACCTTTGAATCCAAACCCACGCCCCAGACTGGAACACCTTCAGGGTGGGTCGCCGGCTTCGATAACGTATTTTCGAACGCGACTGCTTCCGCGGAAACATTTGTTGTGTGCATGAGCGGGAAAACCGGGACAATTTCTAGCTACGTCGTCCCTCAATCGGCCAATGTTCCCGCAAATGGGGATCTCGTGATCCAAGCTGCCTGCAACTCTGGCGGATTTTCCACGGGAGGCGGATTCCAGGATACCAATTCGTTTATTTTGCAAAATCAGCTCTTGCAAGCTCAGTTCGGCAACAATGAAACGAAGCCTATCCCTGACGCGGGGACGCCTTATGGATGGGTGACTGGGTTCAGAAACTTTCAATCTGTTGCACAGAGCGCGACCACATTTGTCGTGTGCATGGGCGCTCCTAACTTCCACACTTTCACTGTGCACCAAAGCGTCAGCGTTCCGAACTCTTCTAGCTCGGAAGCCACAGCGAATTGCGGTTGGGGGGTTTTTTCGACAGGCGGGGGATGGAATACTACCTACAGCATAATCACCTCGGGAACCGGTCCCTACCCTGTGACAGGGATCCCAACTGAGTGGGTGAGTAATTTCACCAATCCCGCTACTGCCCTTGCTTCCGCTCAATCCATTGCCGTGTGCACGACAGGCGTCATGACGCTCGGGCCGCCCCCACCGCCACCCCCAACAGTCGTAATCATTCCCCCGTATTCCTGTCTCACGGCACCGCTAGGCTCTTCCACTACAGCTACAATAACCCTGAGGAGCCTCAACAACTTCGCAGGGACTATAACATTGAACGCTACCTCAATTAATGGCATAACTGTCACTCCGAACCCCTTTAGCTCTACACTGATATCAAACGAAACGAGGTCCTACTCACTAACGCTCAATGCAAGTCCCAATGTAACCCCCAGGCCCTATTCTGTCGCACTGACTGGAAATGGTACCGCAGAAGAAGGGACCGAGTTTAGGCAATTGTGCGTTTATGCGAAGGCTCCGACCAACACTTCGACGGGAATGTTCACCTCAGCGAATGTCTCAATCCCCAACGGGGGCTCTGTACCCTCGGCTACTTCTGTCTATGACACTGCCAACGTAAACGGGGCGATTTCTGGATTTCCAATTGCTGGTACCGTGACCTATGATTTTTACACAAACGGCATCTGTTCCGGCACTCCCACTACGTCTAACGCAGCTCTGGGCGCGCCTTCTCCGACCTTCGGTCCTTTGGCCAGTGGCAGTTACAGTTTCCAAGCTACTTACCATGGGAGCGACAACTACCTTCCATCCACTGGTTCGTGCGAGTCCTTCAGCGTTTCCAATTCGGTAGGGGGAACATCAGTTCCAGTTGACAAGCTAACGTTGCTTGCTCCGTTCATTGGTCTAGCTTCGATTCTTATTGCCGTTACCATTGGAACGATGTTCCGCATCGGCCGCCACAGAAAGCAAGACAAGACCATGAAGACAAAATGAGCAACGACCCCAGTCAGCGACACTGACGACCAAGCATCTATCCGACGATTAGCCAAAAAAAGCTCGATTCGTGATGAACATCGCAACAATAGCCGGCCGCCGAATGTAACGCGTTCTACATTGTTCTCAGAGCCTCAAAGGTCGACTTTCAGTGTTCCTGATTTGACTGGCTAAGGACACGGAGATCAAGAAGCGCAAGAACACGTGAGTTGATCTAAACGCCACAACAAGCGACAATTCGCGAGGTAAAGGAGTGTTTCGTTCTCAGCAACAGAGCCAAGTCACTTGCGAACCTTGAACCTGATAGATTCCAGAAGGAGCTTGATGCTCTAAAGGTCGTAGTCCACGAGATGACGGACGCTCTAATAGATAGGATTCTTGATTGGCGAGCCCCCCACTACAATAGTTTCAGTTGGACTTGGGGGACATTGTCAAGCGAGGAAACTGGTGTATGGCTGGGTGCAGGCGGGCTTCCAGACACACTGTGCACCGGCTCGGTCAAAGAGACCGCTTCATCGATCATGCGCATGGGTGGAGCTACAGCCATTCCAACGGTCTCAACGGATCGTCGGGCAAAAGACAACATTCCGGGGATCATGCGTGTTTCAACACTCATTTCGAAAGAGCGTTTGCTGTCGGTTATCGCAGATCCGGGTGGAACCCATAGGCCAACGCCACCTTGCAAAAGAATGCGATGGGATCTGTGTGATGGATCTCTCCGTGCGGTCGCTCTAGCACTCGCCGGCATTGAAACCGTCAGTGCATTCTTTGTGAAGCCATGAGTGGATGACTTGCTGGCGTGCTACTCATGAAGTGCTTGCTTGTTTAGCACGTCGCAGTTTCTCTCGAATACGCTCTGCGAGCTGCGATGGTGTGTTTTTGTCAGCCCGCACATACTTGATTGTTGGACTCAAACCCGGAACTTCTGCGTCGTCGAACCGGACCGGAAGGATGTAAGATTCCTGTTCTTCGAGCTGTCTTGCGAGAGCGCTCGTCCGTTCGAGCTTGGGCCAAACTTTCCTTACGTAATCCTGGGAGATGAACATAACGCAGAGAGTCGAAAGTTTCCTGAAAACTCGTTCTAGGTAGACGATCAAATCCTCACCCCAAAGCCTAGTTTCCTGATTCTTATCGAAGAAGACCTTGACGCCAGACAGGCTGAGGTCTTCTTCTACTTGCTGAACGTACTCGACTTGCTCACTAGCGTAAGTGAAGGCCACGTCTATTTCGTGCTCAGATCTTTTTTTTTCCTGAGCCGTTGGGTTCAGTGTTGCTGCGCCATAGAGCGATTCCAAGAGTTTGCGGAACTGAGACTCAAGCCCTGATTGAGCATCCCTATCACTTCCTTTAACCAAGTAGCTGAAACGAAACGTCCTTCCGCCTAAGGCTCGGTCAACAAGGTTGACATGGTAGTATAGGTATGCCTTTGATCCCCATGAGAACAGGCCTTCTTTCTGGGTAGCATCCCTACAGTCGAGCCGAAGGTCGATCAATGCCCGAATTAGTCTTCCCAGTTCGAACTCGCCCTGCACTTGGAACTCAAGTTCTACCGCCTCTTTGCCTTCAAGCTCTCTGGGGATCTGCACGTTTCTGTCGTCGTCCAGATACGAAGGAAACACGCGCCCTTTGCCATCGGCGGTCTCGATGGCGATTCCGGTGGAAGTGTAGAATCTGTCGAGCATGGCGATGAATGTAGGGTTGGCGCTGAGTGTTCTTTCGATGTCCGCCATCCATCCTTCCTTCAATATCCCGCTGTGTTCGCCAACAAAGACGGGGATATTCGTCCTCAGCTCGTTGAATAGAGGGTCGTCAAGAACGACGAGGTCCTTGTCGATCGAGGGGTTGTATTCGATCTCGCCCGAGTCAGAGAGATTCTGAAGAACAAAACGTAGATGCCTCGGATATATCGAGGCCCCCCCATCCTGCTTCGTAAGACTGAATATTTCCTCGACATTCGTCGTCGGTTGTCCTCTTTTTCTGAGAGTAGCGACAGTTGCACGAACCCGGTCAACTAGCTCAGATTGGGCGGCGGTGTGAGAGTGTTCCCAATCTATCCGTGCTTCTAGCTCCTTTCGAAATCTCAGAACTTCGCCAGGGTCTCTTGGATAGACCTTGATCACTCCGTCGAGCTTGCGTTCAGCAATCTTTTGTTGTAGATATCCATCGGTGATCTCCTTAAGGGGCTGATCCGTGAATGTCTCGACTAGTAGTTGCTTCGCAGCAGACGCGAGACGCGGTTGTAGCCTCTTTTGAATCTCTAATGCCGTGGTAAACCCCTTTCTGTCTGTCTGTTTGAAGAAGTACAGAACCAAGTCCGAATCTCCCATAAGAGGTAACAGAGAAGTGACGACCCTTTCCTGTCCACCATTGTCGTTCAGCAGGATCCTTCGTTGCGGTGAGTCAGTTTTCGTGACTAAAGTCCAGACTCGCCGGCCGAATGTTGACGACTGATCTCCCGGCTTACCAGTGGTCAAAGTGCTACACAGAGTACTCTTGCCGAACCCAGTGTGACCGAGTAAGGCGACTTTGACATAGTTGTAACGCACTAGGTCCAAGAGCGGATTTAGAGACGAAATCTTGATTGAGGCGAGGCCCGAACTTGTGAGTAGAAGAAGATCATTTCCCACAGGAAAAACCGCTACGGTTCCGGCCGCGGGGGTTCTGCTTACTTGCTGGCCCTCTGGATCGACACCGATAATTTCATCGGCGGTCACCGCGAGCAGTTGCTTCCCGTCCGAAGTATGGGTTGCTGATTGTCCTTCTCCCGTGGCAGCATTGGTCTGGAAGACCGGTACCCATTCGTTCGACTGAGCCTGAAAGTTGAAGATTGAAATTTGACCGCCAAATCCGAGCGCTCCCAATAAGTCAGGTCCCAGAAACGAGAGGCCGCTCACATAGGCATCCAGTCGAAGTCTTTGACGGAGAATAAACGAGTCTCCATCCTTGAACCAAGTAAGAATATTCCCGCGATAGTCTCCAGAAGCCAGCCATCCTGATGCAGAATAGTCAAGAGCGAAAATAGCATCGTTGTGCCCAACTAGCGGAGTCCAAGGCCAAGCGTCCGATGCGCGTTTCAGTACCTTGAGAACTCCGTAGTTTGAGCTAACGATGATGGTGTCAGGATCTGGGGAGACTGCTCGCCACACCCGATCTTGCTTAGAGTTGGTAGCGGGCAGAATTTGTGAATCTTTAGGGTCATCGAGGGCTTGCACTTTGTGTAGGTCTCCGGCTTGGCTTCCAACGAAGAGTCCACCATCAGGCGAAAGGGCGAGTGCATACACAGTTGACGCTGCTCTAAGAATAATCGTTGGCTCCTTCGATGAACCGAGGGACCACCGGGCAACGTATCCGTTCGCATGACCCGTGATGAGAGTTCTGCCTTTTTCGACAAGCACACCTGAAGTGGCCGGTGACATGCCCCCAGGGAAGTCCAGAATGAGTGAAGTTATTGGGGGCATTTATTCCGACGAAGGCTGATGAACTATTGTAGTTTTCGAATGCCTTGCAAGCTTGGCCAACCTCATGAGGTTAGAGTAAGAACATGACCTGGGCACTCTACGTCTAAGTGCTATGAAGCCGCAGTCCCGTTGCGTTGCCTGACCGATTAGTTCCCCTACTCACAGTGAGCTTCATAGCCGACGCGGACCCCGTGTTTTATGTCATAACAACCGAAGCGGAGCGAGTGCGGGGCTAGGGTTAATTTTCTCCTGAAAACCAGTGGAAAACCGATATGCCAGACCTAACCCTAGATTGCAAGGTGCCCATCAATCTCCAGGAATCAAAGACGCCTAACTTTCATGGAGAATTGCAGTCGCTATCCTATCTCAGTAGAGGACTCTTTCTTCTCTATGGTCAAACGAAGAAGTACGAGAAGATAGTGCTCGATCGCCGGGCAAGCCGTGAAGGTTCCAAGATCTTGTTTTCTTTTGGTTCAAATCCACCAGGGTTGGAAGGCATTCCGCAAGACCTTGTTGCATGTTTTTTCCATTGGTACGCCGTTAGTGTGTGCAATTACGTCTGGGTTGTGGGATCCATTGGGTATCAGATCGGATCGATTAAGATAACAGTGGACGATTACGCAAAAGAGGTCATTCCAGAAGTGCTGACCTACCGCAACAAGGTTGCAGCTCATTTCGCAAAAGTGAAGCCCAAGAAGGGCGAATCCCTACTGGACAGGGATGCCAGTGTGATATTTCCAGTCGGTTTCTCTGACGCTTTCGAAGCTGCGTCTTGGACTTTGGGTCGCACGTTTGAGGGCGTGAGAGAAGAATCCACGATCAAGCCTTGGAAGCTCACGAAGGTGCACGAGAATCTGATCCCGCGATATTGGCCCGAGGCTGCAAGTAGTCCCCCACCAATTGAAGGCTAGAAAAAGCCCAATAGCGGACTGTCCCCCCATCAGGTCGGTTATTAGTTTTACATTAGAACTGATACATCCGCTGAACAGTTCACGCTTGTCTGACCGGGGACAGCTTAGCAAAGGGATTTAGGAAATATCAGTAATAGTTGTAAGTGCAATGCCGAAGCCGATAATCAAAGGCAGAGTCCGCATCCTACGACCCTCTGAATACGAGCTACTCTGGAAGGGCGCCGGAAGCCAGGAGAACCAGACCAGGCTCGACGCGCTCTTGCTGACGGGTCTCCGATATGTCGAGGCTCAGCGATTACAGGTGAACGAGGACTGGCTTGATGGCCGGTTCATACATCTCCCCGAAACCGCCCAGAAAAAGGTCAAACGACAACAGAGAGAACGATGGATCCGGCTAAGCGACAAGGGACGCACGATACTCCGATACTTCTTTAAGACTAAGCCCCTTCCCTCTTGGAGCGGCTGGAGCCACAACCTGGAGCGATGGGCAGAGTCTTCCAAGCTCGACCCGCTAGGACTCGGACCCAAAACCACAAGAAAGACTTGGGAGTCGTGGCTCGTATCGTCATATCCAGAACGTTTCCCTGAGATTGTCGTGTCGCAGGGACATACGACTTTCGTGGCTGTGAATCACTATCTTGGACTGCCCTTCGACCTCCATGATAAGGAAGAGATGGCAGAATGGGTCAGCGGCTGGGAGAAATGATGTGGAGCGAGAGGTGATTACCGCACTTCATACATTAGGACTCTACTGCTGTTCAACCCTCAAGAGGCTCTTCTGTAGGCCTCTCTGCTAAGACCATCAGCTTCCTCGTTGTCTTCTCTGGGAACCCATCGAAAGACGATGTCTTTGAACTGATCCCTCAAACGTTTAGCCTCCCAACACTTATCGCGATACAGCCCTTTCCGGAGCTTCCATTTTCCACTCATCTGATTCACCACGAGAGTAGAATCGCTTCGAACCTCGATTGCAGTGGTCTCTCGATGTTTTTCCAAGAGAAACCCGAGTACCTCACAGAGAGCAGCGTATTCGGCGACATTATTGCTCATCGCCGGACCACGTCCTACAACCCCTGACCTCCTCACCAGAACATCCCCAGTTTCGTTCCTGATCACGTACCCAAAAGTTGCCGTGCCCCCAGGGTTCACCGGCTCGCAGAGTCCATCAATATAGACCACGAGCCTCAACAATACTCACAAGGGAACTCTTTCTAGAATTTGAGTGATAACGTGGCATCTATAAGGAGACATGAGGAAAATCATCCTTCACGACGGTTGATCCTACTTCATCCCCTGAGCGAAATCAAGAGCATTCTCTCCCGACGAACCTATCGATCAGCCAAGATTAAGCTGGCACTCGTCCGCGGTGATGGTCGGGTGAAAACCAGCCGGCGGGTAAGCCATTCTCTCCCCAAATCCATGGAAAAAGATCCAAACGCTATACTTGATCCGCGGCACTAGTGCCAACTCTATTAAGACGTTGCAATAGCGTCGATCTTCCCCTTGGGCCATGACATTCATCGCTCAGTGCAAGAATTGTTCTACAAGGGCCAGGGTCCAAATGCCGTCGGCTTTTGAACAAGAACTCAACCACGGCGGCCTTAACCTAACGAATAGCACACCGCCAGAATTGGCGGCCATTGCGGATAGGGACTGGGTGCTGACACATCTGGCAGAGACGAAGCAGCTAGTTCGTAATAACGGGTGGCGCGGGGAGCCGCACAGTTTCATTTACTGGTGGCTCTGCCACAAGTGTAAAACAGCAAATTTCATTCTCCATCTGGAAAGGTCTCATTCCTGCACCCACTGCGGTCACGAGATTCCGGACGGATTGCAGAAATGTGCTAATTGCGGGGCTCCATTCAAGGATTGAGAGGTTCGTCAGACGCTGGTCGAGAAGATCAGAAACATGAGCCCAAAACCGTGAGCCGTCGCCTTGGAGAGTTGAAAAATGAAATTCAAACTCGAACTCTCTGGTCCGGAAGCAGCCTGATTCTATTCGTTATCTTCGGAAGAACCGGCTACTGAGAATAGATTGTCGAGTTGAGACAGTTCCAGTTTTCCCAGCATTCGCCTCGCAACGATGCTCGCCTCCTTCTCACTTCGTATCAGCGTTACCCATCCAAATAGCATCAGCATAAGGCCAACGAGTAGACTGATATTCGATTGATCGTTCCAGACAGCTCGGGCTCCGAGAGCAAACATGATGATCCCAAGTGCATCTTTCTTGATGGTTCTTCGATTCATGTCCTAATCCGCTCTCTCTTTGTCCCACGCGGTTTCCCAGCGCTATTGGCGAGGGATCCGTTCAGTGTCGGAGCGAAGAACCAGACTCTGTTTGTTGAGCGAGTTCCCCGGCGAGAACTACTATAGTCTGAAGATTCTCAAATTCAATACTGAACCAAGGCGAAACTTACCTGGTTCTTGTGCCGATCTTCACGTGGACTATAGTATGTGCTGACTTAGTGTCCCTAGGGTGGTTTGGCCTTGTGCGCTCCCGAGACTTGCGTGCGCCCTTTGCGGACTTTGGTGTGCCCTCTCGCTGGGCGGCATCCTTACGAGTTACTGGACGGAGGAGCTTTTCCGTGTCTGAGCGATGAAGCCCAATCCTGACCGTGGCAAGTGCCATTGCGGCTGCAAGAGAAAGGGAGCCGAAGTCAAGGGTCTCTACGGGAGACGTGGCGACTTGCTTTGTGCAAAGAATGCTCAGAACAGCATGAGCCATGGAAGATCGGTTGAAGTTTCGCGTCGCTCTATGCCTTATGCGATCTCAACTCTTTGGCGAGGCGACTTGCCTTCTATAGAGAAGAATCCAGATTTCTTCGCTCGTTTCGAGTCGATCTGGTGCTGGACCTGCGGCAGGGCCACGACGCACGAGATAACTTGGCGTTGGGGCGGAAAGTGATTAGTCCAGACAGGGCTGCTAGAGCCGCAATTTATCTCGCGACATCGCCAGAATTGGAAGGCGTAACCGGAAAATTCTTCTCAAGAGGGAAAGAAAAGAAATCATCTAGAGAATCCTATGACGAGATCTCCGCCGAGCGACTATGGAAGATAAGCGAAGAGCTAACAAAACTGACCGCCTGAGACTGAGACTCGTTGGGTGACCAGACTTCCATTTACGAAAGTCTGAGGGCCTGGATATTACAACTGCCCGGAGTAAAGGAGGCACATCATAGAGTCGGAGGGATCGAATTCCAAGTAGGGGGCGTCGAATTCATGCACTCTCACGGAGCCTCATTACTGGACATTCGACTTTCGAAAGAGGACCAGGCATCAGTATTGAAGACCGGACAAGCTCTTCCCCATCGAGCGATAGTACACCGTCAAGATGGTTGGATTAGCTTACGAATCGAGAGGTTACAAGACCTTGTGAATGCAAGGAAGGTTGGTGCACCTGGCTTACGAGAACGCCAAGAAGAATCTTGAAGATACGAGGGCGGAGAATGCAGTCAAACTCCGTTGAGATCCTGTATTGAGAGGATCTACTCTCTTCCAGCTTGGGCAACTTTCGCAATTCTGTCGAGCGCCTCTCTGGTGCCCTCTTCGAGACGGGATCTCACGAAGCCTTGCGCAAAATCGGGGATCGCTGAAAACTGGATATTCCATGACACATCAATTTTCGTCCTCCTTTCTCCCAACGGTACCAGCTTGATCTCTCTCGACCCTCTCAGCGGGCCATCAGTCATCGTCAGGTGTATGGATTTCTTCGGCCTTAGCTCGATTCTCTGAGTACCCTTTCTTCCCATGAATCCGACGACTACCTCCCTTTCGATCAGATTCCCCTCCCTTCGAATGTTACGGATCGAGGTCAGTCCATTCCAGTATTCAGGATCCTTGTCCACATTGCAGATTATGTCCCATACGTCGTCTACTGAAGCGTCTACTTCGCGGGCCTCAGCGATTGTTACCATAAGATCTTGCATCCGATCGGATGCTCGGCGTTCCTAAGCCAATCCCCAACGAACCCCGCGTTTTTGGACAATTATTAGTAAGGTGAAGAAGAGAGACGGGGATCAGCTGAGTGGAACACTCTGTCGTTACGAGACAAGGCGTACGCGGATCTCATGAGAGAACTCTGGGGCTCACCGGACATCTGGAACACAAAGAAATCATATGTTGAAATTGCCGCTAAGCTTGGGGTTGACGAGGAGACTGTCAGAAACAGAGTCAAGCACCTCAGAGACAGCGGATTCCTACTAGGCTATCGCCTCGTCCCCAACCCGGCTCTACTCGGACGCGCATTTGCCTCACTTCGCATCGAGTTCAAAGACAGAGAATCGAAACAAGCCGCAATCCCGCTCCTCTCCAAGGTCGAAGGCGTCATAAACATCGGAAGCACTTACGACAAGAGCGTCCTTGTCACTCTATTCGCTGACGAAGACCAAGACTTCTCGAAGCTATTAACCGCTCTAGGAGTTGAGGCCGAAATCTCATCCGTACCCGGATTAGGCCTTAGAACGACCAACTTTCGCATGACCGCACTTGACTGGGAAATTGTCAGCCTTCTATTGAGAGATGCTGAAAGGAAACTTGACGAGATTGCAAAGCAACTCAAGGTCTCGACGAGGACCGTCAAACGGAGACTCAACATGATGATGAAAGAGAACGCAATATTCACCATGCCGATGGTCGATCTGAGAAAGACCGAGGGCATATCCTACCAGCTAAGAGTCGTCAGCGAACAAGACAAGAAATCGGAAGTGGAGAAGTCTGTCGTCGCGAAAATAGGCGACGTAGTCTTCAGAGCTTCCGACTCCCAGAACGGTTCGGTCTTCGGCTTTACCGGGGCCAACGTTGCCCAGGGAAACGACATTCTAGAATGGGTCAAACAGCAACCAGGGGTGAGGTCGGTCACGATGACCATTGCAGAGAGGGTAGTGCAGGTCTTCGACTGGATCGAAAGTGAAGTCAAGAGACATGTGAGAACGATGCCCAATTCAGGAGCCATGCTCTGAAAGGAAGACGCCTGAGACCATAGTGAGTCGCAACTGAGAGGTTTAGTTGTGTGATCCGACAGTTGCAACGGATTGCTCCTTAGAGCGATAATCGAGTCTCATTGACATGAAGGTTCCTGCAATCACCATTCCATAGATGGCCATGGCAACCAGTAGATGGACCCATGCGATCACTTGGTTGCCCGTGCTCAAAGTAGTAAATCCGAGAGCGATCTGGACCACGATCAGCAAGACCAATCCAATGGACAGACCCTGCAGAGGCCTAAACGGCGGCTTCAACCTCTGAGCCATCACGAGTGCGACTATTGCGAAGGTGAGGACTACAAATCCGGTGATAATATGCGGCAAAGCCATGATGAAGCTGAACGTCAACAGTCCTCCCAATGCGATCTGTAGAAACACAAGAAGCGAGGTTACCCGAAACCAGAGTTGAATCTTCATTTCCAAGGATCTCTTTTAGCTTGTTGAGTGGTCGGTCTGATTCTTAACAAATCCCCCAAGCTTGTTCGTGTTCTTGGACATCTTACAGATTGTCTGAAACCGCGACGACTCTTAGGAGCGTTCTTAGATAATCCGCGCCAAGTATTAGCTCCATGGGAACAAGAATGCAGACAACCAGAAATCGAAGAAATGCGCCTCGGTGGGGCCTGGTCTGGGTCAGTGTCTTTCTCGCTATCATCGCAATCATTGTGAGCATTAATCTAGTATTCCGGCCTGCGAGGTATTATCTTTGGTATCCATTCGCCTTTGGTTGGATCTGGGTCCCCTTCGGGTTCTTCTTCCTCTTCCTTACGCTACGATGGTTCTTCTGGCCTTGGGGGTGGAGCTATCAGCGTAGCTCTTGGACTGGTGGTGATGCCTACGAAATACTGAGGGAGAGGTTCGCGAGAGGAGAGATCACGAACGAACAATTCGAAAGGATGACGCGTGATCTAAATCAGAACGAGATACAGTCATGAGGCTCACTCAGGAAGGTGATGCTGTCATGGCGACAGGCGGTAAGGCATTGTTGGACCGAAGACGGGCCGGAGTACTATTCATGTTTGGTAGCGTATTATTCCTGTTGTTGACTACCGCCTCCGAGTCTATCTATCCGAATTTCAGTCTCCAGACCAATGCGGTCAGTGACTTGGCCGCAGTCGGGACAAGCACCACGATAATTGAGGAGACCGCGATACTGGGACTAGGCGTTTGCTGGACTCTTGGCGCGTACTATTTGTTCCGTAACACCGGAAGGAGCAAGAAAATGGGCTTGTACGTACTCCCGGGCGTCGGCTTCTTACTTGCCGGTCTTTCACCCGAAAACGTAAACATTGTAATTCACTCCATTGGTGCTCCGTTCGCGTTTGGGTTCGGAGCCGTCTCGGCGCTGATGAGCTACAGAATCATACGGTCGCAGTTCAGATATTTCTCCATCGCGCTAGGCGCCCTGAGCCTGGCTTCAACACTCGTTATTTTCATTGGAGGACAACTGGTAGGTCCGTGTGGTTCTTGCGCAGGCAATGTACCTGGGTACACACAGAGGCTTGAGGAGTTGGGCCTTGGTCTCGGGGGATGGGAGAGCATGATCATCTATCCTCTACTAATTTGGCTGATTGGTTTCGGAAGCTATCTGCTGGCATCTAGCGATCTGAGAGAAGAAGCATAAGATCTGACTCTAGATCTAGAGTGTTGCTCCTGGCAGTTCTGGAGCTAATCGTTGGCGGAATCGTTGTGTTCGGCGGTGCAACACTGGTCTAATCCTCGACTGACAAATTCATAGAAGCATTATGGCAGATTTTCCCAGCCCCATTGAGCCAAAGAAGCAATAATCCTGCCCTAACCAATGGCTAGCGAAGGTGTCCCCGGCATGTTGCGAATACGTCATCAATTGCCTGGAGTTTCCACGTTCTTCCACATGATCGATAGAGTTCTTGGGTTCTCAAGAGTTTGTAAGACATCACCGAGGAGACCGAAGGACGGTTCCACGCTTCTCTTGATTCTTGACGGATGACAATCAACCACGTAGGGTTTGAACGTGCATTTGCTCCGGCGCCATGGGTCATAGACTGCAGATAGAGGGAATTACAAGTTCGAGATTCGGTTAAAGCGATGCCTTAGAAGGGAACTAGCCTCCGGTTCAGACTCCGGCAGGTTCGCATCCCATCAGAGATTTTGAACCGAGATCGAATGGAACATGGAGGCTGTCTCGGTTACTCGGGAATCGCTCGGCCGCCTCCTGCCCCGCCCCCTCCAGTAGGAGGGTCCTGTCTAACTATGAGGGTCTTGGAAATGGTTGCGTTTCCCATTGTTGTGACGACGGATAATGTGGCCCGGTAGATGCCGGCTGTGTGGTAGACGTGTTCGACGACTGTACCCGTTGCGTTTGTTCCATCGCCGAAACTCCAGAGGAACTCTGGCGGGGTTGGTGGGTTTTGGAAGTAGATGATTGTGGAGGAGGCGTTGAATACAACCATTTGGCCTGGATCGGGGTTTGCTGGCTGAAATGTGAATCTCGGGGCGACACTAAAGATGACGAGTTGGCTGACGGTGTCAGTTTGGTGGTTTGAGTCTTGGACTGTGAGTGTGACCTCCCAATTGCCCGGCAGTCCGCCGTACATGTGAGTCGTAGATGAGCTATTTGTCTTGAGGAGCGGTGATCCATCGCCAAAGTTCCACGTGTAAGAGACGATGTTTCCAGTGGGGCTGATGCTGTAACTGGCGTTGAAGAAGACAACGTCACCAGGAGCCGCGCACATTACGCAGGGATTGTAGGTGAACGCGGCTATAGGCCCCGCACTATCGTTGGCCACAGCGGTTCCTAGAGCAAGACTGAGAATCGCCACTACGCACATGATAGCTGCCGATCGTCCCGCAAAGCTCTGCATGTTCCTTTATCGAAGCTGTCCAGGCTTATCTTCTTTTTCTAGCAAGAAGGAGCTTGGAACACTCCGAGTCCAGTGGACGAAGCGAGGAAACTGCCGACGCGGGGCACAACCTGTTTGACCTGGATTTCGTGAAGGACGGAGCTCGTGGGTCGTCCCGGACGGGCAGGAGCAGACATTGTAGACCAGTGGTCTGTATGGATGGCCCAGCGAACGGAAATCCGCTCAGAATGCTGTTTCGAGTCGCTTTCGAACTACCAGATACCAGTCAGCGTCGCGGTGTGTGGCATTCTTGAGGTACATTGACAGGGGGCCTGGAAAGTTGTAAGCGGCTGACTTTGACTCCTTGACCGGGTAGGCTTCAGCGAATTCTAGTCCTTTTTGTGAGAATTTCTTGCATCCAGTGTTCAGTAGTTGGGAGGCGACTCCTTGGTTGGGATGCGTAGAGGCTATCACGAAGCAGACGATCGAACCGACTCGTTCTGCCTTATCGGGGGCCTGGACCCATCAGCCAATGAAGCGTGGGGTAGCTGGTGCGAGGAGCCGCGTTACACCAGCCAACGGGTTTTCCGTTGTCGTAGGCAAGGAATCCGTGCATCTTATCCTCCTCGATGAGACTTGAGGCCTAGCGACGACTCTCAACCTTCCCCTTATTGGCGAAGTGATAGAGGGAGCAGTAGCAGTCAGACCAGTCAGGATTGTCCGCGAATGCAACAGTGTCGAAGAACACCAGGAAGTCGTGTCTCAGAGAAGGCGTTAGTTCTTTGACGACCAGCTCTCCCATGGGAGATCGCGATAGCGTGCCCCTCAATATCTGTTTTCTGCCGGTGTACGCAGGGTGGTAGTAGGATCCCTCTGGCAGGCACCATTCGGGGTTGAGCCGTGAGATGGTTTCTTGCTGACTTGCTCTTTCGACATTGTTAACCTTTCACTAATCGGGAGGGAATTGAGTCATCCGAAGGTTTTTTCGTGATGCTTCGAACGCCGACTGAGCTCCTATTGCACTTAGTACAGCCGAAGTATACGAGACTCGCAATATGGGTCGTCTGCGTGCTGATCCTATTGATCGTGCCTCAATTCCTGTCGCAAGCGCAGGCAACCCAGTCGCCTGTTACGCCTGTTCTTACGGGTCTCAACTTTCCCGTCTCCTTGAAGTTTGCACCAGACGGGCGAATTTTCTTCACGGAGAAAGACACCGGCAGTATACGAATCATTCTTCAGAACGGAACTCTTCTAGCGACGCCCTTCGCGACCGTCTCGCCCATCTTTGCAGACGGCGAAGCCGGACTTCTAGGCATCGCCCTAGACCCATCCTTTTCCTCCAATGGCTACGTCTATGTCTACTACACGGACCGCGATCCTCAGAATTACACGCACGGGCATATTCGGCGCTATACCGCAGCCGGCAATACGGGCGCAGATCCAGTCAGCATCTTCAACGTAACA
>Ga0070708_100000557_pt1 | contig 27909 bp, 23 predicted proteins | sample KBSK5503metaG_FD_65469 | JGI IMG/M metagenome (GOLD analysis project Ga0070708, IMG submission 65469) | Corn, switchgrass and miscanthus rhizosphere microbial communities from Kellogg Biological Station, Michigan, USA - KBS K5-50-3 metaG | ecosystem: Host-associated > Plants > Roots >... | reverse complement strand
TCCCACCAGCAACGTACCGGGCGACTGTGCCGCCGCCGATCCGCCGAGGAGTAAGGCCGTCATCGCGCAGACGGTCCAACTTCTTCTCAACATGATTGGTTCCTCTCAAAGGGTGGAGATACTTTGCAGCAGGTTACCGCGGTCGCACGTTGGGTCGTGAGGCAGGATGCATGCCCGGTGAGCGCACTCGCACTCTCCAGACCGTCCGCCTCACAAACGGACAAACTAGCAAGTCTTTTCCGAGACGCTAGTGATACGCGTCCACAAAAAACAGCGCGACAAACATTCGTCACGCTCCGCCGATTTGCGGCAGCGGTAGCCGTACTCGTCGTGGCCAGATCGGCTTGCAAGTGCCACGCCAGCCAATGCTTGCGGCGGGAAATACGCAACTTTCGAACTAGCTGCTGGAGTTAAGGCCGAATAACGCCTTTTGCCACCAGCATTTACGAAACCACGCGCCTCCACCAGGATCCGCGCCGCCGGGAGAGCAGTTTGTCAGTCGCAGCACGCCAGGCTTTGCGCATTTCCGAGCCGTCCGCGAAACGATCTTCAGGCTTTGCCGCGAACGCGGTACGAAACCAGTTTGCAAGAGCACTGGGAAACATTCCGAGATCAGCACGCTCATCGAGCTGTCGCGCAAGAATTGTTTTCGCATCGTCTTCACCAAACGGCGGGTCGCCAGTCAATGTGAAGTACACGATCGACGCGAGCGCGAAATAATCTGCCGCTGGACCTTGCTGCTCGCCGAGCAGTTGCTCCGGCGCGGCGAACGCAGGCGTTCCAGTCGTCCCGGCCACATCCTCTCCGGTCACGTTGGCAATTCCGAAATCAGTGATGCGCCAACGCTGATAGCGATCGATCAGAATGTTCTCCGGCTTCAGGTCGCGGTGCAGGATTCCGTTGCTGTGCGCGACGATGAGTGCGGCGAGAATCTGATCGACCTGCAACGCAATCTCCGCGATCTGACGCGGGCCCGACCTCGCGACCAGGCTCGCCACGCTTCCCTCTTCGGCGAGCTCCATCGTGTACCACGACAGGTCGCCGCTCGAATCAAAGTCGTAAATAGGAACGATAGCTGGATGCGCGAGCTGCGCTGCCAGCCGTGCCTCGCGCCAGAACGCGCGTACCGCTTTGTCATCACGCGCGATGGCTGGATGCAGGGCTTTCAAAGCGACCTCACGCTCGAGCGATAAATCGCGCGCGCGCCAAACCGTTCCGAACGCGCCGGTACCAAGCATTGAGAGAATCTCGTAATCATCTCCGACTGCCCAACGCACACGTGCTTCCGCCGATTCGGCGGTATTGCGATCCGGCTCGCCGCGAACCATCACCACCGAGCGCGCCGTATCGCCGCGTTCGACCGCGCGCAACAGCACGGCCACTGACGGGAACCGGTCGGAGGCATTCGGTGACAGTGCTCGATCGAGCGCAGACGAAAGGGCTTCGGGTATCTCGGGTCTGACAAGCTTTATCGGCGGCGCGCCGCGCGGCGGTGGCGGCTCACCAGTGAGCGCAGTGAAACACATTGCCGCCAGCTGCCACTGATCGCTCGCCGGCGTTGGGATCCACTCCTTTGCCTCCCATTCCGGAGGCATCGGCAGCATCTCCGATCGTAACGTCCTTGAGTCGTGTGTCGATTGACCATCCAGCGGACCACTGCCGGGTCGAACACCGGGCGGAATTGCTTCTCGCGGAACGGCCCATTGCCACTCCAGCATCCAGAGTCGTCCCGTTGGCGTGGTCCACAGCGCGTCACCATTCAGACCACCGTGGGCGATTCCCGTCTCGTGCAGATACGCCAGCGTCGAGCAGGCGCCGCGCAGCAATTGAAATACGTAAGGGATATCGGCAAGGCCGAGTCGGGCGAGGCGGGCGCGGACTGTCTCTCCGGTCACCCAGCGGCGCAAATAGCCAGGCCCCCGACGCACATCGCGATACGCAGTCCAATAGTGATAAGTCGTGGGGATCGATGGATGACTCCGGTGCGCGAGCTGCTTCGCTTCCTCGAACAGCCACGGCGTATGCGCCGGGTCCGGAGCGGTGACCAGCGACAGCGAGCGGCCCAGCGCATCGATCACTTCCTGATAGTGTCGGTAGTCACCGACCATTCCTCCCGGACCCCACGACCAGTCCGGCGGCAGCTGCCAGTCGGCGATGTGCGGCGGGAGTATCTTCGTCGCGCGCGGAGTAACGACGCCGCGATTGGCCGAGCTCACGCCTTACTCCGCGACAACAGAATCAACACACGCGTGCCCTTCCCCTCTTCGCTGGTAATTGCGATCTCGCCGCCCCAGGCTTCGATCAACCGGCGAGTGACGGCGAGACCGAGCCCGCTGCCCGTCGTTCGCGTGGAAAAGTGTGGCTCGAATATTCGCGGCAGAACAGCGGCCGGAATTCCGGAACCGTCATCGCGTGTCTCGATCATCACTCTCCTGTCTTCCTCTCGCAATGTGATATCGACGTGGCGCGACCCCGCGAGACGCGCGTTCTCGAACACGTTGAGCAAAACATCCCTCATCTCGTCCTTCTGCGCCAACGCCCACGCGGGTCGGTCAGCGCCGCGAAGCTGCCATTTCACCTTCCGATCGCCCATCTGCTCCAGCCCAACGACATCCTTTACGACGGCGGCGACATCGACGTCGACCGCGGGCGGAAGATCGGCCGGCGCACTTCCATAACGACTGAACGAGCGCGCGATTTCGTCCAGCCGATCGATCTCGGCGAGGATCCGTCGCACATTCTCGTTCAGCACCGTGTCGAAATTCTGTCGCGGGTCGCTGCGCGCCCGACGCAAGTGCTGAACACCAAGTCTGATCGGCGTGAGAGGGTTCTTGATTTCGTGCGCCACCTGACGTGCCATCTCTCCCCACGCCAGCACGCGCTCCGCCCGCGCCACCTCGATGCGGCTGAGCTCCAAATCACGGGCGAGACGCCTGGCGGCAATTCCGCTGAGCCACAGCGCGGCCAAAGCCCCTGCTGCGGTGGCAAAAAGAACGAGCATGCCGAGGTCGCGCCGCCGCCGATCGAGCACGATGTCGTCACTGCGAGCGGGCGCAGCGAGGACGTAGCGTTCCTGCGCCGGCCCAAGCGCGGCGCTATAGCCAAATAGCATCTTCGAGTCGCCGAGCGTGGATTCCCAGGCGGCCGAGAGCTCGCCGGCGGTGCCCAGTCGCAGCTCCACCGCCGGCGGCAGCGCCCGACCAGTTGGAGCGAGAGCGTCGAGCACGCTGTCGCTGGTCCGATCGAGAAGTCCGTTCGAGTAGAGGAAGAGCGGCGTCTCAAACCGACGCGCCGCTCCCGATAGCTGCGTGAGCTCGTTGTCAGCGGCCACCGCGCGCAGAGTTTCGTGCACCAGAACCTCGCGCGTTTGCAGATCATCACTGCGCAAGCGTTGATAGGACCATATGGCAAACGCCACTGCGGGAATCACGAAGAAGGCGAACAGCGCCAGCGTGAGACGCGCGTGGTAGGTGTAGATCCATTTCGCCGCGCGCAGACGCAGCCATCGGATGAATCCTTTCTCGGTGAGCGCGCCAAGCAGCCAGAGCAGACCCGCCAGCAAGAGATCGAGCAGAAGCACGATCACCCCGCGCTCACCGCGCGCCCATAGCGAGCGCAGGTCGATTTCGGCGTGCGCGCGTACGGTGCCCGCGCTCGTTGAGATCAGACGGTCGCCGTGCAGCTCGTTGCCGATCCGATGCCATCGCACTCGCGTCGTGTCGGCGCGAACGGTCGGCGACAAATCAGTCAACGCGACGGCGTACGGCGGGTCGCCTCCGGACGGCGGCGCCATTCCGAGAAGAGCAGCGTACGGATTGGGGGAGAGCAGGCGTGTGCGGGGCAACACCAGCACCGATGTCGCACCACCGGTTGGATGCGAAACTGCGGCGAGGATCTGAACGCCAGTAGACCCGAGCACACTCTTTGTCACCGGCTGCTTAGTGGCAATTGCCTCTAGCACGGCGTTGATGACCACGGCGGAGTCAGGCGTCGTCGGCGCCACTTCGAACTCGGCGATCGGCTTTGCGTTCGCATCCCACGATTCAAGGCTGGCAGGATATTCCGCCGCCGCCAGATCCGATGCCGCATACACCTTCAACAAGTCGGGGCGACTCTGTGGCGGCGGCGATTCTGAAAGCGTGGTGACGAGCCGTCGCGTAAGCTGCAGTGCGTAATCATCGACGTGACCGAGGGCGGCGACATCCTGCTCCGCGAGTTGCATCCGCTGGCGCGATGTCGTGGACCAGAGAGCAATGAGTGCGACTACCGCCGAAATGGAGCCGATGATAACCGCAGCTCTGAAGGTGACGAAGCCGGCACGACCGAGAGCCATGCGCAGCATCCAGTACGCCGCCAGCAACACGGCGAACAGAAAAAGAAAAAGCGGGATTTCCCAGGACAACCACAGGCCGGCGGTAATCCCCCACGGGGGCTGCCCAATGCCGCGGACGATATTCGACGCGAAGGGAATGCCGATGCCGAGCGTGACCACTGCGCCGACCGCCGCGTAAATTCGCGCCCAGTGCGTTTCGGGGCGCGCGCGAATCATGGCGTAGACGGCCATGAGTATCAGCGCCGCGCTGATGAAGAGCGCACCGGCGTTCGCGGTGAGTGGACCGCCCAGCCGCGCGAAATAGTAGGCTGGGTCGAAGAGCCGCGATGTATTCGAGAATGAGTTCCACGGAACGAGCGCCGTAATCGCCAGCGCTGCCGTGACCGCAAAGAGTCGCAGCGGGAGGGCGTGGCGGTCGCGCCATGCGTAAGCGAGAAATGCGATCACCAGGATGACGAGCGCGATAGTTCCCCTGGCGCGGAGCATCGACGCCCGTCGAAACCCAATCTCCTCCGCTGTCGCCAGATGCGGCATCGCGCGCAGAACTGGCGCGCCGTTAGACACGAGCACGACGGGGCCCGCCCGCAGACTTTCTGGCGGCGCAAATGAGTACGAGGCGACGCCTTGCGTGGGCGCGACTTGATCTTCCACCGACTGGGTGAGCCTGTCTGCGGGCGGGGCTGCCTGGAGCACGGTCGAAGCAACTGCGCGTCGCGCCCCATTCCATCGGGCGACGTTGAGCGTGACATAGAAAGGACTGAACGTGACACTAACCGGGGCGGTCACACTATCGACGTCCGCCCGCATCTGTCCGGACCACGCCAGGGGTCGGCCGTGATCGAAGAGAATCACGGACTCCCCATCACGTTGAGGCGACCGTTCCGACAGGAAATCAAAAGCGGCTTGCTGATCCGACGGCGCGCTGAGCGCGTTCGCCGCGCGCTCATCCAGTCGCTGGCGAGTCTCGCCGAGAGAGCGCTCCAGTCCGCGGATGCTACTCTCGGCCGCATCTATTCTTTCGCCCCTGCCCTCTGTTTGGACACCGGCAGTGCGCGGGAGAGCGGGTGTTCTCACCCACATCGCGATCAAGAAGAGCGGGACTGCCAGTCCGACGAGGATTGCGCCTCGCCGCATGCGTCCGCTTCTTACATTAGGACTACCAGCCAATGCGATGACGCTTCCCTCCCCTATTCCAGTCTCCGGGCCGCTTCGCGTAAAGGAGCTCAACCCGGCTCAGGTTACGGCGATCCTCGGCAATGATCCGCGTTTGATCATACCCATCGGCACCTGCGAACAGCACGGACCTCACCTTCCGCTCGGCTGCGACACGATCATCGTCGAGCGCATGGCGGACGACCTGTCAGCGGAATATGGCGTATTGCGGGCACCGACGGTGGAGTACGGAGTGAACGTCGACACCGAGCGCGGCTTCACGGGGAATGCGTCGCTCCGCAAGAAAACCTTGCACCGGATGCTGAACGACCTGATCGACTCGTGGGAAGCGACAGGCGTGAGGGAATTCATCCTGCTCACGGCGCACGGTCACGATCCGCATCAGGAGGCTCTCGCCACGGTCATCACCACCGCGGCTCGCGTAAGGGTGGTGGACATGTTCGGCGTCAACCTGTCTGATCTGCTCGAGGGGCAGCGCGAGGCGATGCACGGCGACGAGGTGGATACGTCGATCATGCTTTTCCTCTTCCCGGAAATGGTGAGTCTCGATCAGGCACAGGACTACATGATGTCCAGGGAACAGCTGAGGCGATACCGCCGCGGCTCGCTGACCGTGCCCAGCGGAAGTGCGGGCTCGATCGGGCGCCCGTCGTTGGCGTCGGCAGAAAAAGGAAAGCTCATTTACGACCGCATTTATTCCAAGATCAGCGACCGAATTTTCCTGGCGCCGTCCCCCTCGGAATAACGCCGCAAGGTCTCCTGCCGGCGCTGGCGCATCAATTTCCGACGCGGGACGGAAGGCTTAATTCAATCTTAAGAAAATCGGTGTGGGTCGGAGAATGAAACTCTGTTATATAGTTGCCCGTACATCTCCAAAAGCTCACCTCTCCCTACAATGATTCGACCACTGCTTCTTATAGGTCTGGCTGCAGTTGCCACACAGGCATCCGGCCAGGTTGTCCCGCGCGATTCGACCGCCCCGACGAGTTTGACGATCGAGCAGGCGATTGAGCTTGCCCGCAGGAACAACCCTGAGCTGCAGCAGACACTGAACAACCGCATTGGCGCCCAGGCCGCAGTGCGCAGCGCTTATGGCGCGCTGCTGCCGAGCGCGGATGCTGCACTAAGCGTGCAGCGCCAGCAGGGCGGGCAGCAGATTTTCAGCGGAACCAGCCTCGGTGCGAGCTCGGATGTCAGACAGTCGAGCTACCAGATCGGCCTCAATTACCGCCTCAACAGCGCGACTTTGATCACACCGAGTCTGCAGCACGCGAATCGCGATGCAGTCGAAGCGGACATCAACGGCGCAACGGAGATTCTCCGTAGCAACGTCTCCCAGCAGTATCTGACCGAACTTCGCGCTGAAGCGACCGCCGACCTGCAGGACTCGCTTGTCGTCGCGGCGCAGCAGGAGCTGGTGCTGGCGCAGGCAAGAGAGATCGTGGGATCCGGCACGCAGCTCGACGTGCAGCGAGCCGACGTCGCGCTTGGGCTGCAGAAAGTCCAGGCGCTCCAGGCCAGAAATCAGGTCGAGATCGAGAAGCTGCGACTGTTTCAATTGATGGGAACCCCACAGCCGGCGAACGTGAAGCTCGTTAGCCAGTTCACGGTCACGCCGCTGAATCTGAATCTGGAGCAGCTGATTGCGTCGGCTCACAACCAGAATCCAAGCGTGGTCGCCTTGCGATCGCGCCAGCACGTCGCCGATTTAAATGTGAGACGCGAGAAAGGCGAATACTCACCGACCTTGTCGATCTCGACAGGCTTTGGTGGTTACACCTACGGCTACACCAACTCGAATTTCCCCGTGCAGCAGGCGGCAGCGCAACTCGATGCCGCTCGCACGAGCTGCATTAGAACGGAAGAAGTGCGGGCAGCCCTCAACCTCTCCAATCAGCTCGCCGCGTGCGATGCAATGGCTTTCACCGCCACCGATGCCGCGTTAATTCGGGATAACAACTCTAAGTTCCCATTCAATTTCACGAAGTCACCCCGGTCGATCACTGCGACATTGTCGCTGCCGATATTCGATGGCTTCGCACGGGAGCAGCGGCTGCAGGAAGCAATGGCCAGCCGGTCCGATGCGCGATATGGCGTGCGGGCAAAGGAGCTGGCACTGACGGCTGACGTCACGGCAGCATATCTGATCCTTACCACCGCCGAAAAAACGGTTGCGCTGCAGGAACAGAACGCAGCAAAGGCAAAACAGGAACTGAAGCTGGTTCAAGACCGTTATAGAATCGGCGCGACGACGTTCGTCGACCTCACCGAAGCGCGAGCGACTTATGAGCGCGCCGAAAGTGATCGCATCACCGCTGTTTACGACTATCACAAAGCCTTCGCCGCTCTCGAAAGCGCCGTGGGTCATCCCCTTCGCTAATCGGAACGACAAATGAAGAAAAGAACCAAGTGGACGATAGCGGGCGCGATCGGACTCGCGATCGTGATCGTCGGCGTCACGAGCGCGATGAAGGGTCGCAATAAGGCGACCGAAGTCCGCATCGAGAAAATTCAGAGGCGGGATCTCGTCGCTTCGGTAACGGCGAGCGGTCAGGTCCAGCCGCACACCAAGGTCGACATCAGCGCCGACATCAGCGGGCGCATCGTGCGTCTGGCGGTGAAGGAAGGACAGATGGTCACCGCTGGCCAGTTCCTGCTCGAGATCGATCCATCGCAGTACCGCGCGAGCGTCGAGCGGGCGACGGCCGCGGTTGCGTCGGCGAGGTCGCAGGCGTCGCAGGCCAAGCCGGCTTTGCTCCAGGCTCAGCGAAACTTCGACCGGTTGATGGCGCTCAAGAAGGCGAATCCAACTCTCGTTTCCGATGAGCAGATCGAACAGCTTAGAACCCAGGTCGAGGTCAATCAAGCTACCCTTGAAGCAGCGAACCACGCCATCGACCAGGCGACGGCGTCCTACCGGGACGCGCAGTCGCTACTCAGCAAAACGACGATCGTAGCCCCCATGAGCGGCCGCGTGACGCGCCTCAACGTGGAGCAGGGCGAGACGGCGATTCAAGGCACCTTCAACAAGGATGCTGCGACGATGCTCACTATCAGCGACATGAGCGTCCTCGAGACGAAGGTGAAGGTCGACGAGACGGACGTGTCGCGCATCAAGATCGGCGACTCGACGGTCGTACAGCTCGATGCGTTCCCGGACACGACGTTCATTGGGCGCGTGTCGGACATCTCGAACAGCTCTGTCAAAGGCGCCAGCACTGGCGGCACCGGTGGATCGACCGACCAGGCGATCGACTACGAGGTCACCATCCAGTTGCTGAACGCTCCGCGCGAGACCCGTCCGGATTTCTCGTCGACGGCGAAGATTATCACCTCGACGCGCAACAACGTGCTGTCGATCCCGATCATTGCGCTAACTGTCCGTGAGGACAGCGTCAAGCCCGACACAGCGCTCACTCTCGCCAAGAAGGCGCCGGCGAAACAAGTCGGCAAACGCGATGTCGAAGGAGTGTTCGTGGTTGGCGCCAACAACAAAGTCACCTTCCGTCCCGTAAAGGTTGGTATCGCGGGTGAGAAGTATTTCGAGGTTCTGACCGGTCTCAAGGAAGGCGAGAACATCGTCGGCGGAACCTACCAGGCGATCCGCGAGCTCAAGGACGGCGCAACCGTGCGCGCTCAGAAGGAACAGCCGAAGAAACCCGGCGAAACCGCGAAATCATAATGTACACGGATGAAATTCCGCTCAGCACAACTGCTGAGCGGCACATCGTTACGAGCGATGCCGGCACAGCCCCGGAACAGGACTGGGTCATCGTCGCGCGCGGTTTGAAGCGCGATTACGACATTGGCGGCGAAGTAGTGCATGCGCTGCGCGGCGTCGACATCGCGATTCGCCGCAATGAGTACGTCGCGATCATGGGTCCGTCGGGGTCGGGGAAATCGACGCTGATGAATCTGATCGGCTGCCTCGACACGCCCACCGCCGGCGAGTACTGGCTCAGTGGCGCGCTGGTGTCCGACAAGGACGAGGACGAGCTGGCACGGGTACGAAATCGCGAGATCGGATTCGTTTTTCAGACGTTCAACCTGCTGCCGCGCGCGACTGCGCTGCACAACGTCGAGCTGCCGCTCGTCTATGCGGGCGTCCCGGGCGACGAAAGAAGAAAGCGCGCAATCGAGGCGCTCGAACGCGTTCAGCTTGGCGATCGCGTCCAGCACCGGCCGAACGAGTTATCTGGTGGTCAACGCCAACGTGTCGCAATCGCCAGAGCACTCGTGAACCAGCCATCAATTCTTCTCGCCGACGAGCCGACAGGTAACCTCGACTCGACAACCTCGGAAGAAATCATGCGCGTTTTCGAGGGCCTCGCCGAGCAGGGTCAAACGGTCATCATGGTGACCCACGAGTCGGACATCGCGGCCCACGCGCGTCGCGTCATCGTGCTGCGCGACGGACTTGTCTCCAGCGACGACAAGCGCGCGACCTTCATCAAATCCGCCGGCATCGCCCCACCGAATCTCTCGCCTTCGCCTAAGGCGTAGCGATGCCGTTCGTAGAGGCCATCTGGCTCGCCCTGGCGCAGATCCGCGTTCAGAAGCTCAAGAGCTTCTTCACGCTGCTGGGCGTCTGCATCGGCGTGATGTTCCTCATCGCCGTGATCTCCATCGTGCAAGGCATGAGCAGCTACATGGAGAACGACTTCGCGGCGAAGATGCTCGGCGTCAATACGTTCACTCTGCGTCGATTCCCCTGGTTCGGCGACGGTGCGAGTTCGGAAGAGGAATGGCGCAGCTGGCTGAGACGGCCACGGATCTATCACTCGGACCTGCCGCTGGTCGCGAGTGTCGTGCCGATGGGATCGCGCTACGCGGTTGAGAGCCAGGAGTACCTCCAGGCGCAATCGCAATGGGCGCGGCCGAAGCAGGTGGAAGCCCACGCGGTCGACGGCGACTACTTCACCATCAAGAAGTACGACGTGCACTCAGGAAGGTTGTTCACTCCCCAGGAGTCTGCGCTCGGCGCGCCGGTGGTCGTAATCGGCGACGAAGTGGCGAAGTACTTCTTCCGCGACCTCGATCCGCTTGGGCGTCAGCTGCGCGTCAAGGGAATGCCGTACACCGTGATCGGTGTGCTCGAGAAACAGGGCTCGGTGTTCGGGCTGTCGCTCGATCGTGTTGCGATCGCTCCCTACAACTCGCCGCTGCACCACTTCACCAATCCGCGCGGCGACGTCGATGGAATAATGGTGCAGACGCCGACCTCGCTGACCATGGCCGACGCCATGGAATCGGTGCGCGAGGTCATGCGGGGTCGTCGCAAGCTCAGACCGAGCGAGCCCGACAATTTCTTCATGGAGACCTCGGCGAGCGCGCTGGCGTTCATGGACAAGCTGAAGAGGGTGATGACCATGGCGGGGACCGCCTTTCCCGCGATTGGCCTGATCGTCGGCGGACTTGTCATCATGAACATTATGCTGGTGGCGGTGGCCGAGCGCACGCATGAGATCGGGATCAGGAAGTCGCTGGGTGCCAGACGACGCGACATCATGCGACAGTTCCTCGTCGAGGCCGCAACTCTGAGCACCCTCGGCGCGGTGATCGGAATCGTTCTCGGAATTGCCGCCGCCAAGGTCGTCGAATGGAAGACGCCGCTTCCCGCGGCTGTTGCACCCTGGTCGATTGTGATGGCAACTCTGCTCGGGACGGTCGTCGGCATCATCTCGGGCGTGTACCCGGCTCGCAAGGCGGCATCGCTCGACCCGATCGAAGCCCTGAGGAAGGAATAACAATGCGGATCGCAGACCGCATCTTCAACGCGTTCGAAGGCGTTGGCATGGCCGTCGACTCTATCCGCTCGAACAAGGTGCGAGCTGCGCTCACCATCATGGGTGTCGCCATCGGCGTGTTCGTCGTGGTGGCGATGTCTTCAGTCGTGCGCGGCATCAACGAAAGCTTCGCCCGCGACCTAGAGGCGGCGGGCCCGACGTCGTTCTACATCTATCGGCGTCCGATCAGCGGATTCCAGGCATGTGACGGATCCGACGAAACCTGCCCTGAGCGCCGCAATCCCGCGCTGACGATCGACGAGGCAACGGCGATCGAGCGTCTGCCAACCATCAAAGCCGTCACTGCGCATCTCGGCAGCGGCGCCAAGTTCACCTACAAGGACAAGCAGGTGAGCACGGGTTTGGAGATCTACACGCCGAACTGGGTCGATGTGGACGGGGGCGACATTTACCCCGGTCGCAGCTTCACCTATGCCGAGAATACGACGGCGTCACGCGTGGTCATCGTCAACGAGAAACTGGCGGAGCGGCTATTCGGCTCGTCGGACCCCATCGACAAGACTATCGGCGTCGACGGTGTCAACTATCAGGTGATCGGCGTCTACCACTACACCGCGAGTCCGATGGGCACACCCACATCAGCCGGCGGCGGCGATCAGGCCAAAGCGATAGTGCCCTTTGAGGCTGCCCGCCGCAGTCTGAATCCCTGGATGCGCGGTGTCGACTTCATCGTCAAGCCCGAGCCGGGAGTGACGACTGAAGAGGCGACCGACGACGTCACCGCGCTGATGCGCGCGCGTCGCGGACTGCGCTCGACGCAGAAGAACAACTTCGAGATCGTGACGCAGGACCGCCTGATGGGCATCTACAATCAGTTGTTCGGCACATTCTTCGTCGTCGGCCTCGCGCTGTCGTCGGTCGGACTGCTGGTGGGTGGCGTCGGCGTCGTCGCTATCATGATGATCAGCGTCACCGAGCGCACGCGTGAGATCGGCGTGCGCAAGGCGCTCGGCGCGACCAGGAGCGCGATTCTGTGGCAGTTCCTGGTAGAGGCGGCGACGCTCACCAGCATCGGGGCAGCGATCGGCCTTGTGCTCGGGATTCTTGTGGCGCTCGGAATCAAGAACGCATTCCCCGCCGTTCCGGCATCGACGCCCGTTTCCGCGGTTATCGCGGCGTTGGCGACGAGCGCGTTCACAGGGATTCTGTTTGGGCTATTGCCCGCTGCGCGCGCGGCGAGGTTGGATCCGGTAGAGGCGCTACGCTACGAATAGTTAGCTCTGCTCGCGCCTAACCGTAACGCGTTCCGTGTTGTGGGTAGCACCGTTGCCTGTTCCCGGTGACTACCGCACGAACCTCACTACTGGCGTGATGGCAGAGGCAATTGCAAAGGAAACCGCAGTTGTTTTCCCATAGATGGCGGGCAGAAAGGTTCGCACCGTGGTTTACCGGCAACCCGGAACGGTGCTACCCGCAACGCGCAACGCGTTACGGTTGAATGCTAGTAGAACCCTAACGGAGTTAGCCGCGGAGATTTCTTGTGGCGCGTGCGCCTTCCATCCCCGAAATTAGGGCATGCGCTTCGGCGACGTAATCACAACCGCGCTCCAGCAGATCCGCGTCAACAAGCTGCGGTCGTTCTTCACGCTGCTCGGCATCATCGTCTCGGTGGCATTTCTGGTGGCCGTCGTGGCGATCATTTCGGGAATGAATGCCTACGTAAAGGAGAACCTGGCCAGCGCCCTCATCGGTGCGAACACATTCCAGGTGCGTCGCACTCCGATTCGGATCGGACTGTTCGATGACGAGGAGTGGCGGCGGTTGCAGCGGCGCCCGCGCATCACCGAATCGGACGCCGAGGCCGTAATGGCTGCGGTACCCGAGGCGGTAGCGGTCAGCATGCAGACCGGCTGGCCAGTCCCAATCGGCGATATCGTCTGGAAGAACAGGACCCAGGCCGACGTCGCCATCTTCGGCATCACCGCGCCGTATCAGGTAGTCCAGGATTACGTGTTCGCCAGCGGACGGCCCGTCAGTGATATCGACGTGCGCGATCACCACTCCGTCGCGGTCATCGGTGCCGACATCAGCGAAAAGCTATTTGAGAACGTTGATCCCGTCGGTCAGGACATTCGCATTCTAGGTCAGCGCTTCACCGTCGTTGGCACGATTGCCAAAAAGGGACGCGTGCTCGGGCAGTCGTTCGACGGTTTTGTCCTGCTGCCGCTGCCGAACTTCGAGATGCTCTTCGGCCGGCGCAAGACAACCAATGTGTCGGTCAAGATGCCGACCGCCGACCTCGTGCCGAGTGGGATGCAGCGGGCTGAGGAGGCGATGCGCGTTGCCCACCATCTGCGGCCGGCTGACGAGCCCGATTACTCGGTCGAGACGGCGGACGCATTAGTGGAATTCTGGAAGAACCTGACGCGTATTCTCTTCTCGGTCATTCCTGCCATTGTTGCCATCGGCGTCGTGGTCGGCGGAATCGTCATCATGAACATCATGCTGATGTCGGTCACCGAACGCACCCACGAGATTGGAGTGCGCAAAGCAATGGGCGCGAGACGCGGCGACATCCAGCGGCAGTTCCTGGTGGAGGCAATCGTCCTGGCCAGCATCGGCGGAGCGTTCGGTGTGATCGCCGGCTGGGGTCTCGCTGGTCTCGTCAGTCTGGCTTCGCCGCTCCCAGCGAGAGTGAGCCTGTGGTCGGTGATGCTGGCGCTCTCTTTGGGCGCGGGAGTAGGCGTGTTGTTCGGAGTTTATCCCGCGTCGCGCGCCGCCCAGCTCGACCCCATCGATGCGTTGCGCGCCGAATGATCATCACCGAGCGAATCCGCAGCAACGTCCAAATCGCGGTCGATACCATTCGCGCGAATAAGCTGCGCTCGTCTCTCACCATCCTCGGTGTCGTCATCGGCGTATCCACCGTGATGACGATGGCGGCGATCGTCCAGGGAATTCAGGACCAGATCGTTCGCACCATCGAGATCGCCGGACCGACGACGTTTTACGTGGTGAAAGTTTTCTCGCAGACGCCGGTGAACCCGGATCGGCTGCCAAAATGGATCCGGGTGCGTCCGGACCTCGTCCAGGCCGAAGCCGATCGGATCAAGCAGCTTCCTGAAGTCTCATACGCCGCAATCTGGGCGCAGAACAACGGTCGCTTGTCTTACGAGGCCCAGCGGACTCAGAACGTACTGATCATGGGAGCCGACGATCGGTACCAGGAGATTCAAGGCGGCGAGCTGCTCGACGGTCGCTGGTTCACGGCGGCGGAACTTTCGTCGGGTGCAAGCGTGGTAGTGCTGGACGAGAATGCGGCACACAAGCTATTTGGTCGAGAGTCAGTGCTCGACAAACAGATTCGGATCGGCGGGCGTCCCGCGCGCGTGATTGGTCTCTACGCCCAGCCGGAGAACATTTTTTCACCACCGGGGCAGGACATCGGCGCCATCATCCCGTACCAGATGATGGACCACCAGTTCACCATCGATAAAACGAACGCGCTCTACATCCCCGTGAAGCCAAAGCAGGGCGTCACCACCGCGCAGGCTCAAGAGGCCGTCACCATCGCCATGCGTGAGATGCGCCGGCTCCACCCCGCCGACAAGAACAACTTCGACCTCATCACCCAGGATCAGATCCTCGACACGTTCAACAAGATCACAGGGGTCTTCTTCCTCGTCATGATCGTGTTGTCGAGCGTCGGCCTGCTCGTCGGCGGCATCGGGGTGATGGCGATCATGATGGTCTCCGTCACCAGTCGGACGCGCGAGATCGGCATCCGCAAAGCCCTCGGCGCGACGAGAAAGGAGATCCTTTTCCAGTTCCTCGTCGAAGCCGCCACGCTGACGGGATTCGGTGGCGCACTGGGAATCCTCATCGGCTTGACCTTCGGCCGTCTCGCCACTCTGGCGATGAAGATCGACGCTGGAGTACCGATCGGGCTAACCCTCGTCGCGGTGACGGTCTCGGTCAGTATCGGACTCGTTTTCGGAATGCTGCCCGCTCAGCGCGCGGCCAAGCTCGATCCAATCGACGCCCTGCGGTACGAGTAGATTTTCCGCATGGCAAAAGTCGATGTCCTGGCAATCGCCGCTCACCCCGACGACATGGAGCTCATTTGCGGCGGAACATTGATCCGCGCACAAATGCTCGGCCGATCGACCGGGATCCTCGATCTCGCGGCCGGAGAGATGGCGAGTCGCGGCACGCCTGAGCTGCGGGCGAAGGAAGCGGCCAAAGCCGCGAAGGTGATGAGCGTCTCCGTGCGCGAGAACCTCGGACTCCCTGACGGCGGCATTCAGAACACGCCGGAGAATCGCGTCAGGGTGGCGGTAGTCATCAGACGTCTCCAGCCGAAGATCGTCATCACTCACTCGATTCACGGCCGCCATCCGGATCATCCGATCGTCGCACAGCTGGTACGGGATGCCTGCTTCGTTGCCGGTCTCAAGAAAGTGGAACCAAAGATTCCTCCGCACCGGCCGCTGAAAGTTCTTCACGCGCTCTCGTTTCGCGAAGACAACGTGAAGCCTACTTTCGTCGTCGACATCAGCGACGCGTTCGAGAAAAAGCTTCAGGCGATTGGTTGCTACGAGTCACAGTTCGGTGACGTAGTCCAGGCCGGAGAGGTTTACCCCAATGGTGAGCCGCTACGTGAGCTGATCCGCCACCACGCGGCACATTACGGGTCGCTCATTCGCTGCCGCTACGGCGAGCCGTTCTACACGACGGAAACGATGCGCGTCGACGATGTCGGTGCGCTCGAGGTCTCGACGTTTTGAAGGAAAAGCCTCGCCAGGCTGTGGCACCCGCCACCAGCAAGAGCGCCGGCGGAGAAGTCACCTACTCTTCTTACCTCGCCCTCGACGAGCTGTTAAGGCTGCAGCGCCCACGCTCGCAACCAGAGCACCCCGACGAGCTGCTGTTCATCATTGTGCACCAGGCGAGCGAGCTATGGTTCAAGCTCATTCTGCACGAGCTCGAAGGGCTGATCGACCTGCTGGAGGCAGGAGACACACTGGGCGCCCTCACGTCGGTGAAGCGCGTCAACGCGCTCGTCCACATCGTCACCGGCCAGCTGTCGGCGCTCGAGACGCTTCCGCCACAGCGCTTCGCTCAGTTCCGCGGTTATCTCGGAACCTCGAGTGGCTCGCAAAGCGTCCAGTTCCGCGCCATCGAAGCGATGTCCGGAATGCGCGACGAGCATTTCATGCAGGTCTTGAAGCAACACGGTGACATCGCTCCGCTCGTGAAACAGGCGCTGGAAAAGCCGACGCTGCAGCAGCTGTTCGACGATCTGCTCGCCGCACACCATGTCACCCTGGAGCAAATCTACGCCGAGCCGCACCAGCGTCCGCTGCAAATGCTGGCGGAAGGGCTTCTCGAGTACGAGCAGGGATTCGGCATGTGGAGATTCCTGCACGTCCAGCTCGTCGAGCGGATCATCGGCCCCGGTACCACGGGTACAGGTGGAACCCTGGGATCCAAGTATCTGCAGAAGACTATCTCCCAGCGCTTCTTCCCGAAATTGTGGGAAGTGCGGGGGAAATTCTTTCAGGGTTGAGCTAGATTTCCCCTATGGCAAACACCCCGATCTATCTCGACCACGCCGCCACAACGCCGGTGCGCGAGGAGGTTTTCGAAGCGATGAAGCCGTTCTATGGCCCGCGCTTCGGAAACCCATCCAGCACGCATCGGTGGGGGCGCGAAGCGCGCGCGGCATTGGACGAGGCCCGGGAGCGAGTTGGCCGATGTCTAGGAGCCCGACCCGACGAGATTTGCTTCACCTCAGGCGGTACTGAAGCCGACAACCTCGCCATCCTCGGCGCCTGGCGCGCTCTCAAGGCGAAAGGTCGGAAGGCAGTCGTGACGACGCCAATCGAGCACAAGGCTATCCTGGGCGCCGTCCACCAGGCCGCACATGAAGGAGCCGAAGAGCGCTTCCTTGTCATGACGGCGGACGGAGTACCCGACTCAGCGTCGCTCGACCTGCTCGTCGACGACGATGTCGCCGTCTGCTCGATGATGTGGGTCAACAACGAAATCGGAACGATTCAGCCCGTCCCCGAGCTTGCCGCCAAGGCGAAGGCGCGCGGAGCACTCGTACACACCGACGCGGTGCAGGCGTTCGGAAAAGTCCCTATCGATGCTCAGAAGCAGCAGTTCGACTTTCTCACCATCTCCGGACACAAGTTCGGAGCCCCGAAAGGGATCGGCGCTCTCTTCATTCGTCGTGGAGTCCACGTCGAGCCGTTAATGCACGGTGGGACACAGGACCGCGGACGCCGCCCAGGGACCGAGAACGTTGCGGCAGCGGTAGGTATGGCCCGCGCAGCGGAGCTCACGCTCGCTGAGTGCGAGGCTCATTGTGCACGCATTCTGAAGTTGCGCGACAGATTGGAGGCTGCCATCCTGGCGAAGGTTCCCGACGCAGTGATCCATGGGCGCGGTGCTCCCCGTGCGCCGCACATCACCAACGTTTCCGTCCCGGGCACCGACAGCGAGTCGCTGCTGATGGCTCTCGACCTTCGGGGTATCGCCGCCTCGGGGGGATCCGCGTGTCAGAGTGGAAGCATCGAGCCGTCACACGTGCTCAGCGCGATTGGCGTTCGGCCGGAGCTCGCCAGCGCCGCGGTTCGCATGAGTCTCGGCGCACTCACCACCGATCAGTGCATCGATCGCGTAATTGACGTTTTCCCCGCCCTCGTCGCCAAAGCGAGGCAATTGGCTACGGCGCAATAAATCATGACGAGGGAAAGAGTTCTGGTCGCCATGTCGGGCGGGGTTGATTCGTCGGTTGCGGCGGGACTGCTTGTCGAGCAGGGCTACGACGTCGTCGGCGCGACGATGAAGCTTTTCTGTCACGGGGAAGATGTCCCCGATCGTCCCTGCTGCTCACTCGACTCGGTCAATGATGCGAGACGCGTCTGCGAGCAGCTCGGCATTCCGCACTACGTTCTGAATCTCGAGAGCCGATTCGGACATGACGTCGTCGACAACTTCGTCGATGAGTACTCGCGCGGACGGACGCCGATTCCGTGCGTGCGCTGCAACACCTTCACCAAGTTCCGCGATTTCCTTAAAAAGGCGGATGCGATCGACGCGCGATGGATCGCCACCGGTCACTACGCGCGCGTCGTGAACGGCGAGCTGCGTCGCGGCGTCGATGAGAACAAGGATCAGACCTATTTCCTGTGGGGGATCGATCGCTCCGTCTTGTCGCGCATGATTCTCCCCGTTGGTGATCTCGACAAGGCGCGGACGCGTGCCCGCGCCCACGCGATGGCACTCGAGGTGATCGCCGAGAAGCCGGAGAGTCAGGAGATCTGCTTCGTGCCAGAAGGTGATTACACCCGCATTCTCGAGCAGCGCCTGCCGCCGGATGCGCCGGCGCTCGCGCGCGGGCCGATCATTACGTCGACCGGTGTTGTGGTTGGCGAGCACAACGGATTTGCGCGGTACACCATCGGTCAGCGCCGTGGGGTGCCGGGCGGATTCAGATCCCCTATGTACGTGATTGCAATTCGCCCCGAATTGCGAGCAGTGGTGATCGGTACCCGCGATGAGTTACTCGGCAATGGATTGATTGCCGGAGAGGTAAACTGGCTGATCGATCCTCCGAGACTAGGTGACCGCGTGAGCGTCCGCGTGCGGCACCGCGCGCCGCTGGCTCGCGGGGAGATCGTACGCCTGGATGACGACGAGCTCGAAATCGCGCTCGACGAGTCGATCTCGGCTATCACTCCCGGCCAGTCGGTGGTACTCTATGACGGAGAGCGGGTGCTCGGAGGTGGCTTCATCGAGTCGGCTCGGCAACAGCGTAATTCGCTTCCGGTTCTGGCTGCATAACTCGGCGATCTCGCCGAGCAAACTTTCGCGAGGGGGCCCGGCGTCATGCAAGGCATGGAATCGCTCCACCAACGACTGCGTCTCGTTGTCCTGGTAGTTACTCTCGGTGGCGCCGCTTGCCGTCCGAGCGCGGTTCCTCCGCTGCAACCAGTGGTACTCGCGCCACGGCTGGTCCCGGAACCTGCGTCGACCACAATGACCGGCGGCGCACCCTTCAACCTCGCGCGCACATCGAGCATTGTCGTCGACCCGGGAAATGCGGAAGTCGCGGCGATCGCCGAAATGCTGGCAGCGCAAATCCGGAGACCGACGCAGTTTCCGATGGTCGTTTCAACGGCGCCCGGATCGCCCGGCGCCATCGTGCTCAGGCTGAGCGGAGCTCCTGCCTCAGTTGGCGATGAAGGATACGCACTCACCGTCACTGGCGATTCCGTGCGTCTGGTCGCCAATCGCCCGGCGGGACTGTTTCACGGCATTCAGACCATCAGGCAGCTGCTGCCGCAGGACATAGAATCCGAGATGGGCAGCGAGCGCAGCACCTGGCAGATACCGGCGCAAAACATTGTCGATTACCCGCGGTTCGCCTGGCGCGGTGCGATGCTGGACGTCGCCCGGCACTTCTTCACGGTGAGAGAGGTGCAGCAATACATCGACCTACTTGCGCTCTACAAGATGAACGTGCTTCACCTGCATCTCTCAGATGACCAGGGATGGCGAATCGCACTCAACTCGCGCCCGCAACTGACGGCGCTCGGATCGCTCACGCAAGTCGGCGGCGGACAGGGCGGTTTCTACACGCAACAGGACTATCAGAACATCATCCGCTACGCGGCTGCCCGCTACATCCTCGTCGTCCCGGAAATCGATATGCCCAGTCACATCAATGCCGGGCTGATCGCATATCCGGACCTCGCCTGTAGCGCGCGACCGACGGGCCCTTACAGCGGCACCGATGTCGGCTGGAGCAGCCTGTGCGTCGACAAGGAAGCTACCTACGCGTTCGTCGACGACGTCGTGCGCGAGATCAGCGGCATCACTCCGGGGCCGTACTTCCACATCGGCGGCGACGAGGTGCAGACGCTCACCCACGACCAGTACGTCCGCTTCGTCGAGCGCGTCCAGGGGATCGTCAACAAGTACGGCAAGAAGATGATCGGGTGGGAGGAGATCACCAAAGCCCGACTGAGTCCGACGACAGTCGCCCAGCAGTGGAAGAGCGACTCGGCGACCGCCGCACTCGCCAGTGGGGCGAAATTGATTCTCTCGCCCGCGCCGAAAATTTATCTGGACATGAAGTACACACCGACGACCGAGCTCGGCCTCCATTGGGCCGCGTATGTCGAGGTCCGCGATTCCTACGATTGGGATCCAGCCGCGTACATAAAGGGTGTCGGAGAGAAAGACATTCTTGGCGTCGAAGCGCCCATCTGGAGCGAAACTGTGCGAAACATCGGCGCAGTCATGTATCTCGCCTTGCCGCGGATGCCGGCGGTCGCCGAAGTCGGTTGGACACCGCAGGCGAACCGTACGTGGGAAGGCTTCCGCACGCGCCTCGCATCGCACGCACCGCGCTGGAACTACCTCGGCATGAACTATTACCACTCGCCACAGATCCCGTGGTGATTCGCAACTTCCTGATTGTGGCGCTGGTCACGGCGACCGGTGCGGCATTCGCTCAGGATGCCGCGCCGTTTCCACCACCGAAGATCGAGCCGCCGATTGTAACACCGGGCAGAACGAACTCGGATCCGCCATCGGATGCCATCGTTCTGTTCAACGGAAAGGATCTCTCACAATGGCGCAGCGCCGATGGCACGCCAGCCAAGTGGAACGTGCGGGATGGCTACGCTGAAGTTGCGGCCGGGACTGGAGACATCTCGACCGTTCAACAATTCGGCGACGTTCAGCTCCACATCGAGTGGGCAACTCCGGCAGTAGTCAAAGGCGAAGGTCAGGAGCGGGGTAACAGCGGCGTATTTCTGATGGGCCGCTATGAAGTGCAGGTGCTCGATTCATACGAGAACAAGACCTACTACCACGGCCAAGCAGGCGCGGTTTACAAGCAGTACGCACCGCTGGTGAACGCCTCGCGTAAACCGGGAGAGTGGCAGGCGTACGACATCATCTTCCACGCTCCGCGTTTCGACGAACAGGGCAAAGTTGTCGACCGCGCTCGCGTTACCGTTTTACATAACGGTGTATTGATTCAGAACAACGTGGAGATCTACGGGCTGACGTATCACGACCGTCCAGCGCTCTACATCGCGCACTCGCCGCAGGAGTCGTTGAAGCTGCAGGATCACGGGAATCCGGTTCGCTACCGGAATATCTGGATCAGGCGGCTGTAGGCGCCGCCTCCCGCGCCGCGGGCTCGACCACCGTCTCTCGAGTGGAAATCAGGAAGATCGCGAGGCAGCCCGCAGCCAGTGCTGCTGCGGCGATGAATGCGGCCCCCGGCACGTGAATGCCGGCGCCGGGCGCCGTGAAGCGCGCAAAGAGATGCGTCATCAGCGGCGGGCCTATGATCGCGCTCAGAGAGAACAAGCTGGCAACGGCGCCCTGCAGCTCGCCCTGCGCATCGCGCGCGATTCGGTGTGACATCAGCGCGTTCACGGTTGGCATCACCAGCGCGCCGAAAAACCACCCGGAGAGAGCGGCGAACATCATCCACCCAGCTGTGGCCAGCCCAAAGCCGAGATAAGCCGCCATTCCGCCGAGTATGCCGATGATGGACGCTTTGCGCTCTCCCAGTTTTGGCACGACGTAGCGCATCATCGTCGCCTGGCTCGAGACCATTACCAGACCGGCAACCGCCAGCGACGCACCGATCATCGCCTCCGACCAACCGAATCTGAATTTGGTATAGAACGCCCAGGTCGACGGCATCACCTGATTGGCCAGCCCCCAGAGAAACAGCGCTGCCAAAAGACCGAGCACAACCGGGTGCTTGCGCATCTGCGCCAGTGTGCCGAGCGGGTTGGCGCGGCGCCACTGAAATGCGCGACGGCGCTCGGGTGGCAGTGATTCCGGCAACACGAAGAAGCCATAGAAGAAGTTGACGATGCTCAGTGCCGCCGCGACGAAGAAAGGAGCGCGTGGCCCGAGGCTGCCGAGCAATCCTCCGATTGCCGGCCCGACGATGAAGCCAGTGCCGAATGACGCGCTGACGATACCGAAGTTCTGCGCGCGTCTCTCGGGGGGACTGATGTCGGCAACGTACGCGTACGCCGGTGTGAACGACGCGCCGGCAGCGCCCGAAATCGCACGACCGATGAAAAGCCAGGCCAAGGTCGGCGCCAGCCCCATAATGATGTAGTCGATGCCCAGTGCGCCGACCGCAAAGAGAATTACGCGACGCCGGCCATATCGATCGGAGAGATTTCCCAGCACCGGCGCCCAGACGAACTGCATCGCCGCGTAGACGAAGCCGAGCCAGCCGCCGTACACTGCCGCGCGACTGAGGCTCTCGCCGGTCAGGTCGACGAGCAGCTTCGGATACACCGGCATTATCAGGCCGAAGCCGATAGTGTCGAGCAACAGCGTCACCGCGATGAACGCGAGCGCGTGCCGCGTCTTGGTGCCGGGTTCCAGAGTTCTCAAGGCCGCTGCTCTGGCTTACCGGACGACGTGCACGTTCACGTTGGCGTTGTTGGTCGACATGTACAGCCGCGCCCACAGCGCCAGGAGCATCTCCTGGGCGCGCGCGGCGGTAATGTCACCAAGATCGACGACGTCCTTCCAACCAAAGCCCTTTTTGAGGAGGTCGGTGACCGTCGCCTTGGCCTGGGCATCGTTCCCGGAGACGAACATCGTGTGCACACCATGGATGAGCGACGGCTCAACCATCACCGCGGTGGTAACGGTGTTCAGCGATTTGACGACCCGCGCGTCTGGAAACGCGCGCTGAATCTGCTCGGCGAGCGAGTCGGTGTTGGCGATCAATAGTGAGGGCGGCATCCCTTTCGAGAAATCGAGCGGATTCGCCACGTCAACGACGACCTTCCCTTTCAGATTCTGCGCGCCCGCGGCTCGCAGAGCCTCGAGCGACGCCATGCCCGAGGTACAGTTGAAGACTATCTCGCCGTAGGCGGCCGCATCGGCGAAGGTGCCCTCGGACGATTTCCCGCCCGCTTCTTTCACCCACGCTTTCGCCTTGTCGCCGCCGGCTTTGCGCGATCCCATCCGCACATCGTGACCGAGCTTGACCAGCTTGGTGCCGACGGTATTGCCGACGATGCCGGTGCCCAGAATTCCGATTTTCATGAGTCTGAAATGAACCGCGGACGCGGCGGGACGCCAGTGATCAGTACTTCAGCCCACCCGATTCGGCGAATTCCTTCATCATCCGCTCCTGCTCCTCAGACAATTTCTCCGGAACCTGGATAGAGACTTCGACAATGAGATCGCCCTTCTTGTCGCCTTTCTCGATTCCCTGCCCGCGCACGCGGAATCGCTTCCCGGAAGGAGTCCCCGGCGGAATCTTCAGCGCGACTTTCTTACCGTCGAGAGTGCGAACGCTGATCTTCGTGCCCAGTGTGGCCTGCGCGATATTGAGCGGCACCGTCGCAATTACATCGAGCCCGTCACGGCGATAAAACTTGTCGGGCTGCACGTTGAAGGTGATGATGAGATCGCCGGGGGGTCCGTTACGGGTGCCCTTGCCTCCCTGACCCTTCAACCGGATTTTGGAGCCGCTGTCGACGCCGGGCGGCACGTTGATGAGAACTTTTCTGCGCGCTCTGATCTCCCCATTGCCGTGACAGGTTGGACACGGTTCGGTCGGAATTTGTCCACGACCGAGACACACCGGGCATGGACGGTTGACGGCGAATCCGCCCTGCCCGAATGAGATCACCCCACGACCGTTGCACTCGGGGCAGACCCTGAGCGACGCGCCGGGCGCCGCACCGCTACCGTGGCAAGTCGGGCATTCCTCGCTGACCTCGAGCTCGATCGGAACCTTGCCGCCACGAGCGGCGGTCCGAAATGGAATGTCAAGATTCGCCTCGACGGTCTGTCCTTTCTCGGGCCCCGTTTGGCGCGCACTCTGACGCGATTCCCCGCCGCCAAACATCGAGCTGAACAGATCGCCGAGTCCGCCGAGCCCACCGATGTCGAAGTCCTGGAAGTTGATGGTCTGTGACGCCCCCCGCGCCCCTGGTCCCCGCGCGGATCTGGCGCCCCCAAAACCTCCGAACCCGCCCCCGTCGAATGCGCCCAGCCGACGCATCTCGTCGTACTGCTTCCGCTTCTCCGGATCACCCAGGACGTTGTTGGCCTCCGAGATCTCTTTGAACCGCTCCGCCGCCTTGGGATCGCTCTTGTTCGCGTCCGGGTGGTACTTCTTGGCGAGCTTGCGGTACGCCTTCTTGATCTCGTCCTGGGAAGCGCTAGAGCCTACGCCAAGTGCGGAGTAGAAGTCCTTCGTCTGTGGCATGTACGATCAGTCGATGTCGTTCAGCCGTTGTATTGCTTCACGACGACGCGCGCCGGTCTAAGCAGCTGTGATTTGAAGAGGTAGCCCGGCTGATACACGCGGGAAACCACGTGGTCATCCTCTTTTGCTGTCGTCGGCTCTGTTGCCACCGCTTCGTGCAGCGCGGGATCGAAAGTCTCTCCGACCGGGTTGATGACCTCGAGGCCGGCGTTGCCGAGCGCCTTCAGCAGCTTTTTCTCCACCATGTCGACGCCCTGCACGATGGTCGTCGAGTCCGTGGTGGCTGGATCTACGTGGGCGAACCGGGCGACGTCGTCGATGGCTTCGATCAGATGTCGAACGAGCTCCGCCTGTGCGCGCGATCCCGCGTCCTGCCGCTCTTTCGCCGAGCGCTTGCGAAAGTTGTCGTACTCGGCCGCGAGTCGCAGATACTTGTCGCGCTCATTGGCGAGGTCCGATCCAAAGCCCGTCGCATCCCCGGTTGTCGCCGCGTCCGCACCGCTAGCGGGCAGCGGATCCGCGGCCGCCTCAGCGGAATTCGAGAACGTCGGGTCGCCAGCTTCACCATCCCCCTGGCTGGCACCTGGCGCGTAATCGTCGGCCGAACCCATCGTCTCCTGCTCCGGCAACGGGGTGGGATCGGTCTTTTTCTTCGAGTTTCTCATGTGTCTAAGTTAACCTTTTGTGACAGCGCGTCGCAGCATCTCGAGGGCAGCCTGAGCTGCGCGCTGCCTTATCTCGATACGGTCTCCTATGAGGTGAAAACGGCGTGCCTTCGCTTCGGACCGCGACACGTTCAGCGCGATCCAGACCAGGCCGACCGGCTTTTCTCGGGTGCCCCCGCCCGGGCCGGCCACACCGGTTACCGCGATCCCAATGTCAGCCCCCGACCTGGCGCATACGCCGGCCGCCATCTGCAGCGACACTTCTTCGCTAACCGCACCGTAACGGCGAAGATCTTCGTCCTTGACACCGAGCGCGTCACGCTTGACGTCGTTGTGATATGCAATCACGCCGCCAAGAAAAACGTCGCTGGACCCCGGGATGTTCGTGATCCTCTCCCCCAGCAATCCCCCAGTGCAGCTTTCCGCAACCGCGAGCTTCAGTCCGGCGCTCCGACACTGGTCCAGTACGACCGACGCGAGATCGACGTCTCCCTCGCCGTAAACGTACGCTGAAACACGATTCCGGAGTTTCAGCATCGCCTCTCTCACCAGTGTCTCCGCCTGGTCGCGCGCCATTCCCTTGGCAGTGACCCTGAGATCGAGACCGGCGACTCCGGGTAGATACGCCAACGAAAGCGAACCGAGCGGAGTGCCAGGCTCGCTGAGAAAATTAGGGCCCAGCATCTCGGCGACGGCAGATTCCGCGATGCCCGTCGTGCGCAGCGTTCCCGATATCACCGCACTCTCTGAGTCGCCGAGCAAGACTTTGATTCGCGGCAACACCTCGTCTGCCAGCATGCCGCGCATCTCACGCGGCACGCCCGGGATCATCGCCACCCAGCGTCCTTTCTCGTCTTCAAGCCAGATTCCGGGCGCCGAGCCGTGGCGGTTGGCAAGTATCCGGGCGCCCTCCGGGATCTCAGCCTGACTCCGATTCGTCGCCGGAAACTTTCCACCCGGAAATCGCGCCAGCCAGCGTCGCTCCAGGTCCGCCGCAATCTCTTCATCGAGCACCATCTTCCGGCCGAAGATCTTCGCGATCGATGGCTTGGTGAGGTCGTCGCTGGTTGGACCGAGGCCGCCCGTCGTTATCACCGCACCCGTTCGCTCCAGTGCTTCACGCACCGCCGACGCGATCTGGTCCGCTTCATCGCCAACCGTCGTGCGACGTACGATTTCCACGCCCGCTTCGGCGAGACTGCGGGCAATGTGCGCCGCGTTGCTGTCTATCGTGAAGCCGAGGAGGAGCTCGTCACCAATCGTGATCAGCTCGACCCGCAAAGCGCTCAAGTGGCGAGCGCTCCGGAATATCGGCGCAGGTAAAGCGCGAGAGAATAGACAGCGAGAAAAACGGACGCAATCATGGTAAGCGAGCCGACCGTGCCATTGAAGTAAGCGAAGGCATGCCAGGTCGCGCCACTCCATTTGTGGTTTGTCGCCGTCGTCGCTGCAAAAAACCAGAAATAGGCGGAGCCGACCCAGACGGATTGAAAGGCAGTCTTCCACTTCGCCGGGCCGATCGCCGCGATCACCACTCCGCGCCTGGCCGCAGTCTGCCGAAAGATTGTCATGAAGATCTCACGACCGATGACGATGGCAACGATCCACCACGGCAGGCCGACCGGCCCCAGCGGGGTCTGAAATTGCAGCTGTGAGGCGTCGATGCTTTCGGCGCGCGTCGGCACAAACGGATCGTTGAACGGCGCCATCAGCACGAACATCGGAATAAGCGTCGCGAAGAGGAGCAGCTTGTCGGCCAGCGGATCGAGAAGGCGCCCCAGGTCCGTGATCAGGTTTCGCGTCCGTGCGAGCATGCCGTCGTAGTAGTCGGTCAGCGCAGCGACGACGTAGAGAACGAACGCAATCCCCCGCGCGCTCGGGGATCCTATGAATGGAAGTGCCGCGATGAATGGCGCGGCGAGAATCCGGGCGGCGGTGATCGCGTTGGGGAGATTCACCCGGCGGTCTCCGGCCCGCTAAGCGAGCGCCTTCAGAACGAGCTTGCTGACGGCCTTGAGTGTGTCGAACACGCCATCACCCTGTACCGCGATCGCCTCGAAGTACGGCGCCTTCTCGACCCACTCGCCGCCTGACAGCTGCTCGACGAGGTTCTGGCCGGCGTGATACGGATCCGGCTGAACGCGATGCTTGGCGGTGTCTTCGACCTCCCAGCCCGGATTGAGAGCAGCCTGCAGATCCTCGATCGGTGCGGCGTTGGGCAAATCTCGCTTGTTGTACTGGATGACGAATGGCATCTGCGTCAGATCGTATCCATACTCGGCCATGTTGTCGTAGAGGTTTTGCATGGACTCGAGGTTGGCTTCCATTCGCTCGGCCTGCGAGTCGCCAACGAATACCAGGCCATCTACGTTCTTGAGTATGAGCTTGCGGCTGGCGTTGTAATAGACCTGACCGGGGACGGTGTAGAGGTGGAAGCGGGTCTTGAAGCCGCGAATCGTTCCCAGATCGACGGGGAGGAAATCGAAGAACAGCGTTCTTTCGGTTTCAGTGGCGAGCGAAATGAGTTTTCCGCGCGTCTCCGGCTTCACTTTGCCGTAGACGTGCTCGAGGTTCGTCGTCTTACCGCCAAGCCCGGGACCATAGTAAACGATCTTACAATTGATCTCGCGCGAGGCGTAGTTGATCATCGACACGGTCTAGCTCTTCCTCACCAGTTGAAGAGTTTGTCGATTTCGTCAT
>Ga0070708_100000555_pt1 | contig 27984 bp, 21 predicted proteins | sample KBSK5503metaG_FD_65469 | JGI IMG/M metagenome (GOLD analysis project Ga0070708, IMG submission 65469) | Corn, switchgrass and miscanthus rhizosphere microbial communities from Kellogg Biological Station, Michigan, USA - KBS K5-50-3 metaG | ecosystem: Host-associated > Plants > Roots >... | reverse complement strand
AGGAAAGGCGGTAGTATCGGCGCATGACCGTGCAATGGAAGCATCACATTGTGAGCGACCCGGAAATCCTGCGTGGAAAACCGCGGATCAAGGGAACGCGCATACCTGTCGGGCTCGTGTTGGGCCACTTGGCCGCGGGCAAAACTTCCGCGGAGATTCTGGCTGAATTTCCCGACCTCAGGGGCGAGCAAATTGCTGCGTGCCTGGACTATGCACGTGAACTTTCCGAGTTTGAGGCCGTCGTCTGATGGCATTGCGGTTCCTGGCCGACCACTGCATTTCCAACACAATCGTTCGAACGCTACGAGATGCGGCCCATGAAGTTGTGCGTCTAAGAGATGTTCTACCTGTGGAATCCCCGGATAAGATTGTAATCGCTAAGGCTCAAGAACTAGAGGCGATTTTGCTGTCGATGAACGGCGATTTCGCAGACATCGTGACGTACCCGCCGAAGGACTACAAGGGGATCGTTGCGCTCCAATTGCGCAACCATGTCGAGATTCTCGATCCATTGATGGCGAGATTCATAGGATATTTGAAATTACAACCCGGGATGAAGCACTTTCACGGGAAGTTGGTGGTTGTGGAAGCGAACCGCATACGGATTCGAGAATAGAAAATCGAACGACGAAGAGTCAAAACCCGCACCCTTTGCAAAACGAAACCCAAAGGGTGCGGCACCCCGTTAGGAATCAGCGAGGAATGTCTGCCCCACCCGCCCACCTGCCTTGCGGCAAGCTCTCAATGAGTCGATAATTCTTCCTTGACTCGTATTGTTGTCGGCGACAAACCACCACCACCACTTGTCAGCGGGTTGTGATACCTCGATGAGCATAAGCACTTGTCCCATCGCCACAGTGGAAGCGCCCGTCGAGCAGGTCTGGCGACTGCTGGCGGATCCCAACAATTATGGGTTGTGGTGGGATGCGGAAACGTGCTGGCGGTTTGCGATGGAGCCGGCTGGCCCGGCCAAGGCGGGGCAGCGAATATCCGCGCGAACGAGAGCGCTCGGGAAAGATTGGCACGTGCGGATCACGGTTGCGAGCATTGATCCGGACAAACGGGCCTTGGACCTGACGACGCAGTTACCGTTCGGCATCACGGTGCACAACCATATCGTGTGTTGGGCGCTGGATAACAAGCATTGCCGGGTGAGCTTTGGTTGAGAGTTCACAATCTCACCTGGATGGTGGGGATGGATGCTCGAACATTTCGGGAGCCGGCAGTTACACGAGGGAGTAGCGGATGCTCTGGCGCGATTGAAGAAGGCGGCGGAACGTTCTCAACAAGCAGCGGGTAAGTGAGTGCTGCCCCACCACCGCGTGCGGACGACGCGCTGCGATCGGGACGCTGGCGATTCCTGATTTCCAACAATAAGAGTCCTACCGACGATGCCTACGAAGACTTTAGACGAGAAGAAAATGAATGATTCGTCCGCTTCTAATCTGCGGAGGTTTGCCGAGCCAGCAAGCCGAGGGTGATTCCCCCAAGTGCAACGATCACTAGCGCTGAGCCGAGAATGGCGATGCCTCGCGGGATGGGACCGTGATTGAAGGTCTGCAGCAAGACTCCGAGGGGGAAAATGACCGCACCGGCAAAGAGAGCCAGCGCAAGCGCTACCTTGTAGCGCTGGGAGAGCTCGATGCGATCGAAGCCAATTCCGATAACGATTAAGAGCAAGGCCAGACCGATCCAGTGACCATGAACGTCCACTTGACGGTCGTAGATATATTTGGCTTCCCTGTAGTTGCTGAATGCGGTTTCGGCGGCGGCAGGATTTCGACGTGCCGCAGCGTCAAAGGCCGACGCAAGGGAAGAACCAATATTATTCAGCGCTTGATGCTCGGCAAAAACGGCATACCACAAGCCGTACGCCATGCCCCAGAGAGCCAGAGCGATGCCGCCCAAAATGAGAAGCCTCCGGCCGCCGCTCATCGTTTGTCTCCAATTGGGGTGTCTCCGATTCGGGTGTCTCCCGTTCGGGCGTCTAGCTGGCCGGTGTAGCGGAGTATGCCGATCCACATGGCCAGCAGAGCGATGATCACCAGCAAGCCACCAAAGTCCGCCAAGCCACCGGCCACAAGACCAAACCGCAATTCCATCAGGACACACACGGGAAGCAGTACGGAACCGATGATCAGAATGTATGCCCAACGGAGTTTCCAGGTCTCGCGCAAACTGACGTAAGGCTGAAAAAAAGCGAGCAGCATCGCGAGGAGACCAAATTCGATGATGTGTGCGTGCGCGGCAATCTTAACGGCCTTGTCGCCTTGAAGCTGGCCATAAGCTTCGAGAGAACGGTCGACTACCCTCGCGTCGTTTGCGGCGGCTCCGGTGGCCATGTCCATAAAAATGGATGAGTCGAGCGCTTCGTGACGATAGAGATCAGCGCCGGCGTAATAGGCGCCATGCAGAAAACCGACGAGGACCATTATCAAGCCGCCGGCAAGCAGTATCCGTCCTGGCCTACTGCGATCCAGGAGAAGCACATCCTGCACGGCCCGCGGAACTTGCGAGCGAAAGAATTTTGCCAGGCCGAGTAGAAGCCCAAGGGTGGCGATGAGCACCAGCAATCCGCCGAGATCGGCAAAGATGCTGGCCCAGCCGATGGATGGCAATGGACTGTAGGCGAGGCCGACGTAATGGATGAGAAAGACTCCAACGGGAAGAAGGCTGGCTCCGATGAGAAAGAGCCAGGCGAGTCGCTGTTTTGTGGCTTCACTAAATGCAATCCAAGGAAGGAGGATCGCGAGGAGGAGAGCGAGGTAGCCGAAATCAATGGCGTGGACGTGGGTGTCCACTTTGGTGCCGCGATTTTCGAGGAATGATCCGACATCCTGAAAACTCGCGCCTACGAGTGCAGTATCTCCGGCCAGCGCGGCGTGCGCGGCTGAAGCCAAGCTCGCGCCCACCCGCGACGCGTTCTGGTGCAGGACGAAAACCGCGAAGATGTCTCCAAAAAGCATTCCGATGAGGATGAGCGCAATGCCGCCGAGCACGAGCAAGCGGCGCGCGCTCAGCGGAGCAAGAGAGGTTATGGGCATTTCGTTCGCGTTTTCGACACGCGGGAATTGTTCAGAAGGCATTGAGATGTCTTTCGACCCGGCCTAGTCATGCCGAGCGAGCAAATTTGGCTCCTTAACAAGGCCGCGGCCGGCCTCTCAGGGCGAACCAGCTAGAAACTGAATTTCACAGCCAACTGAATTTGCCGCGGGTTATTAACGGCGCGCGGCGTTCCGTACAACGGGTTTGGCGACCCTTCGCGGTTGGCGGACGGAGCGACGGGACAGCCAAAGGCTGATGGGTCGACGGGGCAGAAATCGGACGCACCATAAACGGTGTTGAAGAAGCGGATGTTCAGCGTGTTGGAAAGATTGAACGCTTCGGCAATCAACTCGAGGCTCTTCTTTTCGCGGAATCGAAACGTTCGCGCAAGGCGGAGATCGACGCTGCGGAAGTTGTCTCCGATAAACGTATTGCGGGGATCGATCCCGACGCGGTCGTTATTTCCAAAGATGTCGCCATTGGCGTCAAACCCCGCGAATTTGGAGAAGCGCTGCGGCGACTGGATGGTGGTTATCAGGCCGATGAGAAAGTCGCGCGCGAAGACATTCCAAGTGGCGGGCGTCGTCACGGTGCCGTTCAGCACCAGGCGGTTGCGGACGTCGTCGGACGAGAGGGCGCGCTCAGCGCGGAAGTTTTTGCTGTCCTGCGGGATCAGTACGAAACTGGGGTTCGGCCCGTCATCGATGGACTTCGACCAGGTATAGCTGATGCCATAAGAGAAATTCCGGGACAGCCGTTTATTGATGTTGACCAATAGACCGTCGTACTGGGAATCCCAACGAGAGGTGGCTTCAAAATAGATGGCGATCGGAAACGTACGGACACCGGGAGTAAACGGGCACTGGGGAACGAATGAACAATAGAGGTTCTTCGATCCCGGACGGCCTTCAGAGTCGTGAAGTGTCACGACGGCTGTCGGGTCCGGCTGGTTCACGTTGAAGAAACTGCCGAGATGGACGCCGCGAACGTGTAGTCCGCTGATGCTGACGGTAGTATCGGGGAGCGGCTCAAATTCGACCGCCAAACTTGCCTGGATACCGTAGGGATTCTTGCTATTTTGATCGAAGCGCACGACCACGGAGGGACCGAAGAATCCGCAATTGGCTATGGGTGTACAGCCCGGGAATGGGTTGGTAAAGGGATCCGTGGTGTTGTCCGGATAGGCTCCGTTTTTTATGAGGCCCTGTAAGGCGAGCGCGGTGATTGAAGGTTGGCTGGCGAAGGCGAAGAGTTCCGTTTTGGCGTTGAGTCCATTTTCAAAAGGGCGGCCGGGATATTTTCCGTTGTTGAGCTGAGCGATGTTGCCCGTGCCCCCGCACGAGGGCTCCTGGCAGGCGAGGAGGTTGGCGGGAAGCATCCCGTGGAAGAGCCCAAAGCCGGCGCGGACGACAACATGATGTTTGCCCCCCACGTTGTAAGCCATACCCAACCTGGGGTCGAAATTCTTCCATTGCGTGTTGAGCACATTGGAGGGCCAAGTCTCAAACTCCCACCGGATACCGGCATCCAGGGTGAGGCGGCTAGTGGCACGCCACTTATCTTGAAGGAAGAAACCCTCATAGGTGTGGTTCAGGGTACCTTGCGCTTGATTGCGGATGGCGGGCGAAAAACTCGTGCCCTTGTAAACCGAAGTGTTCAAGCTTTGTTCGTCGAAATTTGGGGCTTGGAAGCGTTCGAAGAAAATGACGTTGGGATGCTGACAGCCGGCCGGGCCGGGGCCACCGGGATCACCGGGAGCCGAGACACATTGTGCCCCGACCCCACCCGCCACACCGTCGTTACCGAGGAAAGCGCCGAGGCTGGGGAAGTCCGCTTCGAAGGGATAGAAGAGCGGGAAGGACTCCGTAGTCTTCACAAAATTAAAATTACCTCCGAAACGGATGGTGTGTTTGTCTAGGCTGCGCGTGACATTGTCCACCAGCTCAAAGCGCGACTCGCGGTAAAAGTCCGGATTGCCGCGGTTCACACCGAGCGTGAAAGTATTTGATAGCTCGAGATGAGGCTGAGTGGTTACGGTCGGGAAGTCAAAGGAACGCCGGGCAAACTGCGCGCGAAGCTCATTGATAAGCTTGGGACTGAAGACAGAAACAAGCGTACTGGCAATAGACTGGTCGCGATAAAAGTTTTTCTTGAACGCGGAAGGAAGATCAAAGCCATCGTTCAACGGCGATTGGTTGAGCAACCGTCCGTCATTGACGAAGTAACGGACGAAAAAGGTTTCGTTGTCACTGAAGCGATGGTCCACGCGGAGGAAGCCGTTATCCGTATCGTTGGTGCGGAGAACACCGCCAAGATTCGGCTCCGACGGTAGCCCGTAGATCGCTTTGACCTCATTGATGGCGTGTATGTTTGCCAGCACCGCGGAATTGTAAAAGGGCGACTCACCACGCCGCTGTACTTCGTAATTGCCAAAAATAAAGGTCTTGTCCTTCCGAACGGGGCCGCCAATGGCCGCACCGAATTGGTTTTGGCGCAATACATGTGCTCCGGTGGCTTGCAGGAGGTTGACGGCATCGAGCTTATCGTTTCGGAAATACTCGTAGAGGGATCCATGCCATTCGTTGGTGCCGCTCTTGGTGATGATATTGACGATGCCGCCGACGGCGCGTCCAAATTCCGTGGAGTAGTCACTGTTGATGACGCGGAATTCCTGAACGGATGCCTGAGGCGGAGTGCCGCGCTGGATTCCCGAGGCTGTGGAGATATCGTCGGCGCCATCGACGGCGATGAAGTTGTAATGGATGTTCTGTCCCGCGAAGGAAAGCTTGGTGACCGGCTCAACGATAACGTCCGTGCTGCCGGATGTGGTATCGCCGATGGTCACTGCCGGCGAGAGCAGCGCAAAATCAATGAATTCGCGGCCGTTAACGGGCAGATTGACGATCTGGCGCTCGGTGATGACGGTACTAACTTGCGTCCGGGTGGGCTCGGCCAGCTCGGAGGTGGCTTCCACTTTGACCTTTTGCGTCACTTCACCGGGAGACAGGCTGAAATCGAGCGCGGCAGACTGGCCGACTTGCAGGGTAATGTTTTTCGTCTGCGTGGCAAAGCCCGAGAAAGTGACGGTCACCTCGTAGTCACCAGCCGGAAGAGCGGGGATGGAGTACTCTCCGTTATCCGAAGACTGCATCGAGCGCGAAAATCCGGTGGCCGCATTGAGGACGGCAACGCTGGCCTTGGCAATGCTTCCGCCCGAGGCATCCGTGATTCGTCCGGAAAGAGTCGCCGTCACAGCCTGGCCGGAGGCTTCCGCGGCACAGAAAGAGATGAGAGCAAGCAGACAGGCAAACGAGCAGAGAAGTAGAACAGCCATCCTTCTAAATCGGTCCATCACACGCCCTCCCCGAGAGACAACAGCGGCTAACGCGCATTGCAGTGTTCGACGGTTTATAACAGGGCTTAGTGAGTGTCAAGCTTACCTTGTTCAGGAAGGGTCCTGGATTGGTTTAGACAATGATCGGTAAGCGCGGAAACCAGAAACTGATCTGCTAAGCGAGATTTCAGAACGTGAGGCTGGCCGCAGAATGAGGCGGTTAGTCGGTTGATTTGTGCGAGGACTCGGCGGGGCGGGGTCACCCTTGAGGGGAAGCGGGGGGCGACAGGACGAGAGCGGCGAGGAGAATTGGCAGAGTACGGAGTTTCATCTAGATCACTCCTGAAACGGAAATGCGTGTGAATGCAAACCGGCGAGTTTAGCACAGCGGAAGAGCGGTCATCCTCGGAAGGATGACCCTACACGGGCGCGGGGACAGAAAATCGTGAGATGAAAAATTATGCGGGCGAGGGTATTTTCTTGTTGCGCGGCGGAGCGAAACTTGTATTCTGCGAATGCGAACTCACTTCACCCATCGCGAGAGTGAGCATCGCTTAGGAGGACGAGAGTAAAAATTGAGTTCTTTATCCGTTCCTGCCCGGATTTCTTCCCCTGCAATTTCAACAGCGAAAAAAAGAGCCGCAAAACTGACGCTCTGGCCGCTTGTGGCGGCGACGTTTTTCATGGTGTCGGGCGGGACGTATGGGACGGAAGAGATCGTACATGGAGCGGGCTATGGGCGCGGAATTTTGATTTTGCTGTCCTTGCCGGTGCTGTGGTGTTTGCCGACGGCGTTCATGATTGGAGAGCTTTCGAGCGCACTTCCGGCCGAGGGCGGCTACTACGAGTGGGTGCGGCGAGGGCTGGGAAATTTCTGGGGATTTCAAGAGGCTTGGCTTTCCTTTGCGGCGAGCATCTTCGACATGGCGATTTATCCAACATTGTTCGGGTTCTATCTGAAGCAAATGTCGCCGTGGTTTGGAACGGAGAGCCATGCGGTGCTGGCTGGTCTGTTCGTGGTAGTGACTTGCGCGATTTTGAATATCGCTGGGATTCGAGTGGTGGGAATCACTTCGCTGTGGCTGTTCTTCTTACTGTCGGTTCCGTTCGCGGTGATTGTGGTGATGGCGCCGTTTAAAGTTGGAGCGTTGACAATCAGCCACGGGGCGGCTGATGCGACGGGTCTGGGCCTGCTGGGCGGCGTGCTGGTGGCGATGTGGAATTACATGGGATGGGACAATGCGTCGACGATAGCGCAAGAGGTGGAGAGACCACAGCGAACGTATCCGAGAGCGATGATCGCAGCGGTTGTTCTGGTTTCGCTGACGTACATACTGCCGTTTCTGGCGGTGTACTTTACAGGGATTCCAGCTTCGGCCTTTGAAGCAGAGGGTGCCTGGGCCGCGGTTGCGGGGCTGATCGGGGGAAAAATATTGGGGTTCGAGTGGCTGCGTTTGCTGATTGTGGTTGGCGGAATGATGAGCGCGTTTGGGATGTTCAACGCGCTGGTGATGAGCTACTCGAGGCTGCCGCTGGCGATGGCGCGGGACGGGATGCTGCCGAAGATCTTCGCGAAGACGAGTGCGAAGACAAAAGCGCCGTGGGTAGCGATTTTGGTGTGCGCCGGATGCTGGGCACTATGCCTGGGTTTGAAATTCGAGAAGCTCGTCACGCTGGACATCATGCTCTATGGAGCGAGCTTGATGCTGGAGTTCGTGACGCTGGTGGTGCTGCGAATCCGCGAGCCGGCGTTGAAGCGCGGGTTCCGGGTACCGGGCGGGCTGACCGGGGCGGTCATAGCGGGAATTTTTCCGCTGCTGCTGATGAGCCTGGCGATGGTGAAGAGCGGGAGTGAGACTATTCTCGGGATCAACGGTATGGCGTTTGGCGGGATTATCATCGCCGGGGGATTTGTGCTTTATTGGGCGACTAAACATTTGCGGCGATCGGTAATTGCCCCGGCGGCCACGCCGAATGCGGCATCGAGCGAGTAAGCTACGACGCGGCGAGCGTGCTGCTGATATACTCCGCAGTTCATTTCAATATCCTTTTTTCATCAGGAGACCAGACGTGAAGACCTTGCGGCGTTCCCTGCCATTCCTGCTTGCTGGTGTTGCGGCTCTGTGTGTGCACGCCGCCGGTGCGGCTTTGCCGGATACGGGGCCGCGATTCGATCAAAAAATGTTTGGTGGAATGCATTGGCGGATGATCGGGCCGTTCCGGGCGGGGCGGTCGCTGGCGGTGACGGGAGTGCGCGGGCAGGCGGATGTCTACTACTTCGGGTCAGTGAATGGAGGAGTCTGGAAGACGAACGATGCGGGGCGGACGTGGAATCCGATATTTGACGCGGAGCCAGTCGGATCGATCGGGGCGATTACGGTGGCGCCATCGAATGCAAATGTGATTTACGTGGGGTCGGGCGAAGCGGACATGCGCTCGAGTATTTCGTCCGGGAACGGGATGTATAAATCGACGGACGCGGGAAAAACGTGGGAGCGCATTGGGCTCGAAGATACGCGGCAGATTGCACGGATTGTGGTGGACCCGGACAACCCGGAAAAAGTCTTTGTGGCGGCGCTGGGGCATGCGTACGGGCCGAACAAGGAGCGCGGAGTCTTTCGTTCGAACGATGGCGGGAAAACTTGGGAGCAGGTGCTTTTCAAGGATGAGAATACGGGCGCGATTGACCTGGCGATGGAGCCGGGAAATCCGAAAGTCATTTATGCGGCTTTGCTGCAAACGCGCAGGCCGCCGTGGAGCATTTATGCGCCGTCGAAGGGGCTGGGGACCGGGCTCTATCGTTCGAAGGATGCCGGGGAACACTGGGAGCAGTTGACTGGACACGGATTGCCTTCGGAAGACCTAGGGCGGATGGGGATTGCGTTTGCGCGGAGCAATCCGAAGCGGATTTATTTGATTGCCGATGCGAAAGAGGGCGGGCTGTACCGCTCGGACGACGGCGGGGAGAATTGGGAGCGCGTTTCGAAAGATGCGAGGATTTGGGGACGCGGATGGTATTTCTGCGAAGTGAGCGTGGATTCTAAGGATGCGGATACGGTGTACCTGCCGAATACTTCGATGTACCGATCGCGGGACGGTGGAAAAACGTTTACGGCGGTTAAGGGAGCGCCGGGGGGCGACGATTACCACCAGTTATGGATCGACCCGGATAACCCGGAGCGAATGATCTTAGGATGCGATCAGGGCGTGATCGTCACGCGGAATGGCGGGGAGACATGGAGCTCCTGGTACAACCAGCCGACGGGACAGTTTTATCACGTGGCGACGGACAACCGATTTCCATATTGGGTTTACGGAGCGCAGCAGGACAGCGGCGCGGCGGCGACAGCGAGCCGGAGCAATTGGCGGGCGCTGAATTTTATGGACTGGCGGCCAATGGAAGCGGGCGGAGAGAGCGATTACACCGCCCCCGATCCAGTACATCCGGGAATTATTTACGGCGGAACGGTGGCACGGCAGGATTTACACAACGAGCAGGTGCAGCAGATGCCGCCGACACTGATGTACCCCGGGGAGTATCGGAAGACCTGGACAGTGCCGCTGGTTTTTTCGGAGATTGAGCCGCACGTGTTGTACTTCAGCGCGCAGGTTTTATTTCGAACGGCCGACGGCGGAAATTCGTGGCAGAAGATCAGTCCAGACCTGACGCGGGAAGAGCCGGGCGTACCGGCGAATCTCGATGCGGCGACGGCGGCGGATGCTCCGGTGTCGAAACGGCGCGGAGTGATTTACACCATCGCACCGTCGCCGAAGCGAGCGGGCGAGATTTGGGTGGGAACGGATGACGGGCTGGTGCAGCTAACGCGCGACGAAGGAAAAACGTGGAAGGAAGTGACGCCTCCGGAGATGACGGCGTGGAGCAAGGTAACGCATATCGAAGCCTCCCACTTCGATGCAGGCAAGGCGTATGCCGCAGTGGACCGGCACCGGCTGGAGGATATGCAGGCGTATTTATACCGAACGAAGGATTTCGGGAAGAGCTGGCAGCGCGTTTCGAATGGGATTCCGGAAGGAAGCTTCTTGAATTGCGTGCGGGATGATCCGAAAGTCGCGGGACTGCTTTATGCGTGCACGGAAAAAGGTGTGTACGTTTCCTTTGATGATGGCGACAACTGGGCCTCGCTGCAGCTTAATTTGCCGACAACTTCGGTGCGCGATTTAGTCGTGCACGGGGATGATCTTGTGATCGCGACGTTCGGGCGGGCGTTTTGGGTGCTGGACGACATCACGCCGCTGCGGCAGTGGAGCGCGAAGGTGGCGAGCGCGGACGCGTGGCTGTTCGAGCCGCAGACGACGTATCGAATGAGGCCTGGGTCGGACGAGGGGACACCGTTTCCACTGGATGAACCTCAGGCAGATAACCCGCCAACTGGGGCGGTGGTGGACTACTACCTGAAGGAGAAGCCGACGGAGACCGTGCAACTGGAAATTTTTGATGCGGCTGGGAAACTGGTGCGGCGATTTGCGAGCACGGATGCAGTGCAGAAAACCAATCCGGATGCGATTGACATTCCAATGTATTGGATACATGACGCGGAACCGCTGTCGGCCGAGGCGGGGATGCACCGATTCGTGTGGGACTTGCGGTATGCGTTTGCGGGAGGCGGAGGACGGCGGTCGCGACGGGGAGGAGGCGGGCCGCTGGCGGTTCCGAGGCGATACACGGTGAAACTGACGGCTGCGGGAAAGACGATGTCTGCGCCGCTGGTAGTAAAGATGGATCCTCGCGTGAAGACGAGCACGGTGGATTTGGAGCGGCAGTTTCAAACTGCTTCGACACTGGCGGTGGGGATTGGGGAGTTCACCGCAGCCGTGCAGCGGGCCGACGATCTGGAGAAACAGATCGCGGCGCGAAGCACAGAGGCACGGGGAAACGCGGAACTCGCGACGGCGCTGGCGGATTTAGGGAAGATAGTTGGCGCTGTGGCAGGGGCCGGAGCGGGCGGGGGTTACGGATATTTTGGGTTTGCTGTTCCCGGGAAGGAGCCGACGACGCTCAGGCAAGCGTTGACAGCTTACGGGGCGTTGATGGGGATTATCGAGAGTGCGGACACCGCGCCATCGGCAGATGCAACGGCAGCTAGCGAGAGATGGGAAGCGGCCGGGAAAGCAACGCTGGGGCGGTGGGAGGCAGTTCAGACAACAGAGTTGGCGCGCGTGAATTCCCTGCTCGAGAAAGAACATTTGCAGCCACTGAAAGCAGGAACGGCGGAAAAGCCTCACCCTTAAAGTGGTCAGTTACAGGCCTATCGCCTGAGTGGGAAGAATTCTCTCAAGATCATGAAGACGCGGGAACGCGACATTTGGCAGGAACGCGGGTTATATGAGAGTAAGAGAAAAGGACGCCAGCCCAGAAGAGGACCCTCCATGATCAGGAATAGCATTACGAAGCAAATTGCAGTTACCGCCGGATTTCTGGCGCTGACTTTTGCGCCGGGAATCAGCCGCGCACAAGACAGTGCGCAGGCACCGGCGCAGGATCAGAGCCAGACAGCGACTGCCGCGCCAGCAAAGCACGAAGGAAGAATGCACGGTGCGATGAAAGGACTGAAACTGACAGATGATCAGAAAGCAGAAATGAAGAAAATTCACGAGTCGGCAAAGTCGCAAGTGGATGCTCTGAAACAAGACGGATCTCTGACGGCGGATCAGAAGGAAGCGAAAATTCATGAGATGCGTCGCAGCGCTCGCATGCAAATGGTGAAGCTCCTGACGCCGGAACAGCGGGAGCAGATGCGAGCCAATGTTCAAGCTTCGCGCGCGTCGCGTCGAGAACGACAGAAACAAGAACCGCCACAAACCCAGCCGCAGAGGTAGTTCGTGCAGAATCCCTGGAGCGGTCCTGGCGATAAGAACAATTAGGCAATCGGCCGAATCAAGGCCGTGATTGCTTCGCGAACAGGGGCGGCCCGACGGACCGTCCCTTTTTCGTAGGGTGAAGGATTCGGGCAGAGCGGATTAGCGATTGGATTTGGTATGCTGCTCGACGTGGGAAAAACCGATCGAATGAGCCAGCGCGCTCGGGTCCAAAAGTACATTCGGATTGGGGCGCCTTTTTTCGTGGTTATACTCGGGGCTGTTGCGCTGAGTTTTTCCTCGCAAGCGCGTTCAGAGCTGGCGTCAGCTAGTCCTGCAGCACAATCCGCGGCGCCACAAGCACCACCGACAACACCTGCAACACCACCGCAAGGCCTTCCACAGGCCGTGCCGGGGGCAGTGCCGCGCGCCGGGTTAAACATCGTGGTACTTGATCCGGCCCACGGCGGAACCGATCCTGGCGCACGGGGAACAGGCGGAATGCGCGAGAGCGAAATCGCGCTGGACTTTGCAACTCAGGTGCGCAAGGCGCTGGAGTCGCAGGGATTTCAAGTTGTGCAGACACGCCAGGGCGATGAAAATCCTTCGTTTGATGACCGATCCGCGATAGCCAATGCCCAGAGCGGAGCAGTTTTCGTGACGCTGCATATTGCTTCCACGGGGTTGCCGGGAACGGTGCGAGTTTATGTCAATTCCGTTCTGCCGGTGGCGACGGACGTGGGCGGATTGATTCCCTGGGAACGAGCGCAGACACCGTTTCAAGGATTGAGCAGGAAACTGGGCGATCTGGTGCAGGGGTTGCTGGCGCAGCGGTTCAAGGGATCACCGAGCACGGCGCAAACGGCTGCGGTGAGGCAGTTGCGAACGACGGCGGCACCGGCAATTGCCGTGGAAATATCGAGCGTCGTTGTTGAAAACCGAGCGGACCTGGACCGGATGGCTCCGGGAGTTGCGGATGCCATCGCGACAGGTGTCGCGACGTTCCGGCCCTCCTACGTGGTGCCGACACCGGCGGGAGGAACGCCGTGACGCCGAGGTGGCGCACATGGCTGCTGGCTGGGCTGGCCCTCGCAGTCATCGTGGGAGCGATTTACTTGCCGATTCTGCGGCGGCGAATGAAACTCGCCGCAAAGCTGCAACAACAAACAGCAGAGCAGGCACGGAGAGAATTGACGCAGACGATTCCCGTGAATCCGGGCGAGCCGCTGGTCAAGGCGAGATTATTTTGGTCTTCGGGGAATGGGGATGGGACGCTGACGAACGCGACAGTTGAACTACCGCTTTCGAGCGACCCGGTCTTGCGTTCGAAACAGGTTCTGAACACGCTGCTAGCGGGACCGGTGGATAGCGATCTGCGCACCCTGCCGCCGGACACGGTGCTCCTGGCGTTTTATTTGCTGCCTGATGGTACGGCTATAGCAGATTTTTCCGAGGCATTGGCAACGGAGACTCCTTCGGGAATTCAAAGCGAGCAAATGGCAGTGGATTCGATAACACGAACGCTGGAAGCGAATGTGCCGCGCGTGCAGCGGCTGAAGATTTTGATTCATGGGCAGGAAGTGGAAACGCTTGCGGGACATTTGGACCTGACAGGCACGTTTTTGGTGAACACGAATGGGATGCAGGTCGCGCCGGCGGCGGCTCCGACCACATCGCCGGCAACTCCACCGAGCACGGACAAGTCGACAACGACTCCTGCGCCCGCAACCACACCGGGCGCGGGAACATTGACACCAGATAAGGGCACCGGCAAACTGGCGCAAGCCGAGCGGAAACCGTAAGTGATTTGAATTAGAGAGTAGATGCAACAGGAGGAAGAGTGCGAGTTGATGGACGGGGCCCGGACCAGATGCGCCCGTTGAAGATGACGCCAGATTTCATTTCGACGGCGGAAGGCAGCGTGCTGATTGAGCTTGGGAGTACGAGGGTGATCTGCACGGCGACGGTGGACGATGGCGTGCCGGGATTTTTGAAGGGAAGCGGAAAAGGCTGGGTAACGAGCGAATATGGGATGCTGCCGAGGGCGACGGAGGAAAGGACTCCGCGCGAGGCGACGAGGGGTAAACAGTCGGGGCGCACGCTGGAGATTCAACGGTTGATTGGGCGGTCGCTGCGAGCGGTGACGGACCAAGAGGCGCTAGGCGAGCGCACCGTGTGGATCGATTGCGACGTAATTCAAGCGGACGGAGGGACAAGGACGGCTTCGATTACGGGAGCGTTCGTGGCACTGGCGCTGGCGTTTGAACGGCTGGTGGCGGCAGGGATTTTGAAGAGTTCGCCGCTGATCGATACGGTTGCGGCGACGAGCGTGGGGATTGTGGATGACCGCGCGCTGCTGGATTTGGCTTACGAAGAAGATTCGCGGGCGGAAGTGGACATGAACGTGGTGATGACGGGCAGCGGCCATTTCGTGGAGATTCAGGCGACGGCGGAGGGGCGGCCTTTTAGCGGAAGCGAGATGCAGGACCTGTTGGCGTTAGCCGCGGCTGGGATTCGGCGGCTAACGGAGGAGCAGCGCGCGGTGCTGCCGGTCAAATTCAGTGCGCGCGCGCGTTAAGCTGTTGCTGGCTTCGTCAAATCCTGGAAAACTTCGAGAGTTTCGTGCCCTGGTGGTGGATGTGCCGACTGCGCTTGCTGAAATCGAGTTGATGCCAGGTTTCGATTCCCTGCCACCTTTTGAAGAAAATGCACCGACGTTTGCGGAAAACGCGGCGGGAAAAGCTCTGTACTATTCGCGGCTTGGAGATGGACTTGTGTTTGCGGACGATTCCGGGTTAGTGGTGCCAGCGCTTGGCGGAGCGCCTGGGGTGCGCTCGGCGCGTTATGCAGGGGCTAATGCGACGGACGCCGAGCGAATTGCTAAATTGATTGGTGAGCTCCGCGGGAGTACGGGTGCGGAGCGGGCGGCCTATTTCTTGTGTGCGATTGCGTTGGCGGAGCGAGGACGAGCCATCGCCGTGGTGACGGCTCGGGTAGATGGCGAGATTCTGGAGTCGCCGCGAGGGACCGGCGGGTTTGGGTATGATCCGGTGTTTTACTTCCCTGTTCTGAAGAAAACATTTGCAGAACTTTCGCGGGAAGAAAAGAATCAGATAAGCCATCGCGGGAAGGCGTTTCGGAAACTGCTCACTTCGATGGGGACTTCGTAGTGCGCAGCTTAGAACGACAGACAAGAATGTCTGTCCCACCTGTGTGGTATCCTTCGCCCCATGCCTGCAAAGAAAATAACCAAGAAGAGAAAAAACCCACGCAAGAAATCTGGCACGGCGAAGCCAGTGCGATCTGCGAAGAAAGTAGGAACCGCGAAGAGAGTTGCGGCGAAGGGGACTGATCCGAAGCGTGTCGCAGCGATTCTGGCCAAGCTGGACGAGGCGTATCCAGCCGCAACATGCGAACTGAAGCACGAGAACGCGTTTCAATTGCTGATTTCAACGATTCTCTCCGCGCAGTGTACGGACGTGCGAGTGAATCAGGTGGCGGAAACGCTCTACAAGAAGTATCCGACGCCAGAGGCATTCGCATACGCAAATCCCACGGAGTTGGAGCAAGAGGTGCGGCCGACGGGATTTTTTCGGAACAAGACGAAATCGATCATGGGAGCGAGCAAGGCGATCCTCGAAAGATTTGGCGGGCAAGTGCCGCGCACGATGGAGGAGATGTTGACTCTGCCGGGAGCAGCGCGAAAGACGGCGAACGTGGTGCTGGGCACGGCCTACGGAATCGCGAGCGGAGTCGTCGTGGACACGCATGTAATTCGTATATCCAACCGACTGGATTTGACGCGGAATGAGGACCCGAAGAAAATCGAGCAGGACTTGATGCAGGTAATCCCAAAGGAAAAGTGGATCCTTTTTTCGCACCAAATTATCTGGCACGGGCGGCGCGTATGCCAGGCGCGTAAACCGAAATGCGCGGAATGCAACCTCGAGATGCTCTGCTATTCGAAAGACAAGACGATCTGAGCGAAGCCGGGAATGGATTGTTGTAGCGCGAACGTCGTCAAATCACCTGCATCAAATCGGGAAGAGTTTCCCGCACGACGGACGGGAAGACTGCACTCCAGGCCGGGCTTTCACGTATTATGCAGCCATGAGGATATTGCTAGTCGAAGACGACCCGGGAGTGCGCAGGTTCGTGGTGAAAGGTCTGCGCGAACAAGCCTACGCAGTGGACACGGCGGCCACTGGCGAAGAGGCGTTGTATCAGGCGGAGATCAATGAGTACGACCTGGTCATACTCGATATCATGATACCTGGCCCCGACGGATTCGAAGTCTGCCGAAGGCTTCGGAGCTCCGGCCGAGGAATGCCGATCCTGATGCTGACTGCTCGAGACGCCGTCGAGGACCGGGTGCGCGGACTCGATCGCGGAGCGGACGATTACCTGACCAAGCCTTTCGAGTTTCGCGAACTCCTCGCGCGGCTACGCGCACTCCTGCGACGATCAACGGAGTTGCACCCGCCGAGGCTGAGCGTTGGAGAACTTGTGCTGGATACGGCGGCACAGAATGCAACGCGAGGCGGAGAGGCGATTTCGCTGACACACAAGGAGTATGCGCTCCTGGAATACCTCGTGCGTAATGCGGGGCGCGTGGTGAGCCGAGCGGAAATCGCCGAGCACGTTTGGGATGAGAGTTTCGATCCATTTTCAAATTTGATCGAGGTTTACATCAACCGGCTTCGGCGGAAGATCGATCCGGACGGACACTCGGGACTATTGCAGACGCGGCGGGGCGCTGGTTACATCTTGAAATCTGGCGAGGATTCTGAGGCGGGAGGGCGCGCGCAGGCGGCAGGCGGGCAAGGCAAGGAGAATGTTTCGGACCGCAAGAAACATGCTTGAGTCCGTTCGCGCGCGACTGACGATATGGTATTCATCGGTCCTCGCGGTGGTGTTGGTCCTGGTGACTGCAACCACATATCTGATCGTCCGGAAGGCGTCAATGCAGCGGACAGATTCGGATCTAGAGGTTTTGGCGGATTCGTTCCTGGTTACCGTTCATGCCGAGCTTTCGGACGCGTCGGAGACCGGGACCTCATCGATTCTATCGGCAGTGCACCAGTCGATGATTGAACATCACTCGAACAGCGATGCGCTTGTGGTGTTGGGTCCCGGCGATGAAATTGTCACGACTTCAGACGACGTCACTTTTGCGGACACGAACCCGGATGCTTCGGTGGCTCGCGCCCTAGATACAAGTGAAATTCGGAGTTTAGCAAAAAAGGGCGGGCAGAAGGAAGCGAACCTGGAAACAATTCGTGGAGAACGCTCGCGATTACGCGCCTACTCGCGTCCGTTCAGTGCTGGTGGCCAAAATTATGTCCTTGTCATTCTCCATTCGCTGCACTCACAGAATGAGATGCTCGAGACCATACGGCTGACATTTACATGGATGATTCTTCTGGGTCTTTTGCTTGCGGGAACGGGCGGCTACTTCCTGGCAAGAAAGAGTCTGGCGCCGGTGGTCGCGATGGGAGCACACGCACGGCGGATTGGAGCGACAAATCTGCACGAGCGGCTTCCCGTGCTCAATGCCAACGACGAACTTGGTCAGCTGGCCACAATCTTTAACGATCTGCTGGACCGGCTGGACCAATCCTTCGAACGCCAGCGCCAGTTTATCGCGGATGCTTCTCACGAACTTCGGACTCCTCTAGCGATACTGCGTGGAGAGGCCGAGGTCGCCATGTCGCAGCCTGGCCGAAGCGCAGAAGATTACCTCGAATCGCTCGGGATTCTGCAGGAGGAAACTTCGCGACTAACCAAGATCGTGGAAGACCTCTTCACGCTGACGCGGGCCGACTCGGGCCAGTATTCCTTATCGCCAGAGGATATCTACCTCGAGGAAGTTGTGGCGGACTGCGCGCATTCCGCAAGAACGCTGGCGCGCGAAAAAGACATTGAATTGAGCGTCGATGCGTCCTCGGAATGCCTGGTACGCGGGGACCAGGCTCTTCTGCGACGGATGATCCTGAATCTATTGGACAACGCGATTAAGTACACGGCTGTCGGCGGGCACGTGGAGATTGCATGCCGGGCGACGGCGACTGACTGCGAAGTACACGTCACCGATACAGGGACGGGAATACCACCGGAGTTGCACGCTCGCATTTTCGAGCGGTTCTTTCGGGCTGATCCGGCGCGATCGCGCTCGGGGCGCGAGGGCGGCGCGGGGCTGGGACTGTCGATAGCGCTGTGGATAGCCCAAGCGCACCACGGGCGGCTCGAATTAGTAGACTCCGATGCCTCAGGGAGTCATTTTGCCGCTTATCTGCCTAGACCTGGGGTTGCCGCTACGGAAGCGGATTAATCGTCTGTTTATCTCGAGGCCACTACATTGGATGAAGCGGAACGCGAGGGTTCGCGGCCGCTCGAGAGAACTCCCATGAAAACATGCTTTCTTTCGAATCGACCTGTGCCATTTGCGCTTATTGTACTCGTCCTTTCCTCCTTTCCGGCCGCTGGCCAACAACCAGATAATCCGGTGCCGAAGCTGACCGCGTCGTCCTCCATAGGGCCGAACACCCAGCCTGCACAGCAAGCTGGCGCTCCTCAAGCAAACGCTCCAGAGCGATTGACTCTCCAGAGCGCGTTGGACCGTGCTCGAATAAATAGCACACAATTCCAAGCCGCACAGACCGATGCTGCCCTTGCGCGTCAGGATCGGTACCAAGCGGGCGCTGCGCTGCTACCCACGGTGACGTATAACAACGAGGTGCTATACAGCCAAGCGGCCCCGGCACCGGTGGCCGAGAAGACCCTCGTTCCAGTCCTGTTCATCGCAAATAATGCAGTTCACGAATACGTAAGCCAGGCCAATGTGCACGAAACAATCGACTTCGCTGGAATTGCGGGCTTTCGCCGAGCGTCGGCTATGGCCGCGCTTGCACGGGCTCGCGCGGAGATTGCCTCACGCGGTCTGGTGGTCACCGTCGTTCAGAGCTACTACACAATGGCCGCCGCACAACAAAAAATGGAGACGGCGCGCAAAGCCGCCGAGGAAGGCGACAGTTTTCTCAAGCTGACTCAGGCTCGCGAAAATGGCGGAGAAGTTGCGCATGCCGACGTTTTAAAAGCCGACTTGCAATCCCAAGATCGCCGCAGACAGTTCCAGGAAGCTCAACTGGCTTTTCTGAACGCCAAGCTGGGCCTTTCCGTTCTGATTTTTGCTGACTTCAACGAAAATTTCGAACTTACCGACGATTTGCATACGAACATGCCGTTGCCGACGCTGGAGGAAGTTAAACAGCGCGCTGCTCAGGAAAATCCAGATGTACGCGCCGCGCTGGAAGCAACTCGCGCCGCAGGAGACGGGGTCACTATCGCTCGCGCCGGCTATCTGCCGTCGCTCGGGCTCGACTACTGGTATGGCATTGACGCCGAAAACTTCGGAGTGAACTTTCCTACGAAGATCAACGGCCAAACGTTTTCGAACCTGGGCTCTTCCATAAGCGCAACGCTCAACATTCCCATTTGGAATTGGGGCGCGACACAAAGCCGGGTGAAGCAGGCCGAACTTCGCCGCGCACAAGCAAAACGCGAGCTGTCATTCGCGCAGCGCAGGCTTCTCGCGGGAATCCAATCGCTCTACGCGGAAGCCGAGACGTCCATGAACGAGCTTGCTGGCCTCAGCCGCTCGACGGAACTGGCTGCGGAGAGCCTCCGGCTGACTACGCTGCGCTACCAGAATGGGGAAGCCACAGTGCTCGAAGTGGTCGATGCGCAAACGACCGCAGCGCAGGCGAGCAGCATGTATGAGGACGGAGCCGTGCGCTACCGCGTGGCGCTGGCCAATCTGCAGACTCTGACGGGAGTGCTGGCAACTCCATGAAACTGACGAAAGTTTGTGCTCCGCGGCAGTCTATTCGCGCGAGGGTGGCCGCTTATGCCGTCTTCGGTACGCTGTTTTTATCCGGCTGCGGGAAGGCCGAGAAAGAGCAGGAGCCGGTGGTCTCCGTGCAGGTTACCCCTGCGCAACGCGGACCCATCTCTCAAGTGATCACCTCGGAAGCGGTAGTGTTTCCGCTCGAACAAGCCACGGTGGCGCCGAAGATCACATCCACGGTGAAGAAATTCCACGTGCAGCGCGGCACGCGAGTAAAAAAAGGGCAGTTGCTTGTGGTTCTAGAGAACGCGGACCTGGCCGCAGCCGCGGAGGCGAGCAAAGGCGACTTCGAGCAGGCCGACGCTGCGTACAACACGACAATCGGGTCGAGCTTGCCGCAGCAAATCCAGAAGGCGCAGCTCGATGCGCAGACTGCGCAATCATCGTTCGAGGCCCAGCAAAAGGTCTTTGACAGCCGCAAGGAACTTTTTCAGCAGGGCGCCATTGCGAGGCGCGAGTTGGATGCCGCGGAAGTCGCTCTAACGCAAGCCCGCAGTCAGAATGAACAGGCACAAAAACAGCTTGTGGATCTTCAACGGCTCGGGAAACAGCAAGCGGTGAAGTCCGCGGAAGGCTCGCGTCTCTCAGCCGAAGGCAAATATCGCGGCGCCGCGGCGCAGCTTAGCTATTCCGAAATTCGCAGCCCCATTGACGGCGTCGTGACAGATCGGCCTCTGTATGAAGGGGATCCCGCGACCGCCAATCAACCAATCCTTACGGTGATGAATCTTTCCCGGCTCATCGCCAAAGCGCACATTGTGCAGGCCGAGGCCGCGGCGCTAAAAGTCGGAAACCCAGCCGAGCTGAAAGTTCCCGGCGCGGACGAGCCCATCCAGGGCCGCGTCACGCTTGTCAGCCCCGCACTTGATCCGGGGAGTACGACTATCGAGGTGTGGGCCGAAGAAACCAGACCCGACCCGGCGTTGAAACCCGGCATGACCATCCAAGTATCCTTGACGGCGAAAACGGTAAAAGATGCAACCCTCGTGCCGACTTCCGCCCTATTCAAGAGCACGGAAGGCGCCGATTACGTGCTTCTCGTTGGGTCGGACCATCTCGCACACCAAAAAATAGTCCAAGTCGGCATTCGCAATGGCGGCTTTGCGCAGATCGTCAGCGGCATCAGTGCCGGGGATCCGGTCATTACTTCCGGGGGGTATGCATTGCCGGACAAGACGCAAGTAAAGATCGAAGCGGCTGCTCCGGCCGAGACTAAGGGGGGCGAAGAGACCGGCAAAGCAAAGGACTCCGCGAAACCAGACGACAAGGACAAGGAGTAGCGGCGCATGGAGCCCCCGTCCGAATCGCAGAAAGCTCCGAAGTCTAAGCAGCAAGACTTGCCCTGGTTTCAGCGTCTATCGAGTCCCATCCTATTCTTGATCATCGGCCTCGCGCTGGTCGGCGCATATTTCGCCTTTTCGATTCCGGTTTCTGTTTTTCCCAACACGGATTTTCCCCGTATCGTCATAGGTGTGGACAATGGGGTGATGCCGATCGATCAAATGTTGGTGACGATTACGCGACCCATCGAGGAAGCCGTCAACAGCGTTCCCGGCCTGCAGAAAGTTCAGTCCATCACCAGCCGCGGTTCGGCCGAAGTCGATCTCTTCTTCGACTGGAATGTTGACATGATTCTCACGCTCCAGCGCGTCGATGCCGTCGCGGCGCGCTTGCAGGCCGAACTTCCACCCACCGCAAAAATGGAGACCCACCGCCTCACCTTTGCCGTGTTTCCCATCCTTGGTTACAGCATGACTTCGGACACTGTTCCGCCGAACAAACTCTGGGAAATCGCAACGTATGACTTGAAACCGCGGATCAACCGATTGGACGGCGTGGCATCAGTCATCATTCAAGGCGGCCGGGTTCCAGAATTTCAAGTATCGCCAGACCCCGCGCGTCTGCTGACGGCTGGGGTCACGGTCACGGATATTCTGGAAGCCATTCGCCGCACAAATTTGATTGATTCGCCCGGCCTGATCGAACACGACCATCAACTCGCGCTAAGTCTCGTCAGCGGTCAGGTTCGCACTCCAGATCAAATTGGCCAGATTGTCGTCAAGAATTCAGTGGCGGGAGTACCGATTCGGCTGGGCGATATCGCCGCGATTTCACCATCGGTCGCGCCCGTGTACACGATCGTAACCGCGAACGGCAAGCCGGCTGTGCTGCTGAACGTGAATCGGCAGCCAGACAGCAACACACTCCAGGTCGCAAACGAAGTCCACGTGCAAATGCGGGAGCTTTCACAAACCCTCCCTCCGGGCGTTCACCTCGAGCCTTTTTACGACCAGTCGACAATCGTCCACGATTCGATCGCGAGCGTCCGCGACGCGGTTCTCGTGGGGCTGGTGCTCGCCTCGATTGTCCTTGTCCTCTTTCTGCGCGATTGGGGATCATCGCTCGTCGCAGGACTTGTGATCCCGGCAACGCTTCTCATCACGTTTATCGTCCTTAAAGTTACCGGCCAGAGCTTCAATCTAATGACCCTGGGTGGCCTTGCCGCCGCTGTAGGCCTCGTCATAGACGATGCGATTGTTGTTCTCGAAAATATAGTTTTGCACCGCGACGCGGGCCAAAGTCGCTTCGAAGCCATCCAGAGCGCGCTGCGCGAGCTGACAGTTCCCCTCATTGGCTCGACGATTACGCCCATCGTTGTGTTTTTGCCTCTCATTTCCACCACCGGCGTCACCGGCAGCTTTTTCCGCGCGCTCGCGGTAACCATGACCGTATCGCTCTTCACCTCGCTCCTGTTAGCGTTGACGTGGACGCCGACTCTCAGCCTGTACTTTGTCCGCCGAAAGGACACTGTGCAGATTTCGGCAAAGCGCTCTGAGGATGGGACAGACGTTGCATCGCTGCTGGTGGCCGAGGAAGCACACCTTTCCGGCTTCTTCGGTCGGGTCGTCTCGTTTTACGCGCGAGTCATGGCGGGAGTGTTGGAACGTCCCTGGATCCTCGCCGCGAGCTCTGCAGTGATTATCGTGCTGGCGATCGGGTGCTACATGACGCTTGAAAGCGACCTGCTTCCCGCAATGGACGAAGGAGGCTTCATCCTGGACTACGACACGCCGCCAGGGAGCTCGCTAGCGGAAACCGATCGCATCCTTCTCCACATTGAAAAAATTCTCGGTAGCGTCCCCGAAGTCGAAAACACTTCGCGCCGCACAGGATTACAGCTTGGCCTGGCCGCCGTTACGGAAGCAAATCGAGGCGATTTTACGGTGAAGCTGAAGCGCGACCGAAGCCGGGATATCGAGGAGATCATCTCGGACGTACGGGCGAAGATCGAACAGACTGAGCCTACCGTCAAGGTCGAGTTCATTCAAGTGTTGCAGGACATGATCGGCGACCTGACCAGCCAGCCCGAACCCATCGTCATAAAGCTGTTCTCACCGGATGCCAAGCTTCTCGAGGAAACGGCACCGCGCGTCGCGGATGCCATCGGCAAAATTCAAATTGGCAGCTCTCACCCGGTCGTGGACGTCCTCGACGGCATCGAAAACACTACCAGCGGCCCGGCGGTTACGTTCCAGGTTAACCCCGCCGTCGCCGCGCGCGCCGGGTTCACTCCCGAGGAGATTGCCGTGGATGCGGCGACGATTCTGGAAGGCGAGCCCGCTGCAATGCCGGTAATCCTCAGTGATCGCTCCTATCCCATTCGCGTCCGATTTCCGGAGCAGAACCGTTCTTCGCTCGACCGCATGAGTAACACTTTGCTCGTCAGCTCCACTGGCCGCACCGCGACTCTCGGCTCTCTGGCTACTGTCACCGCAGAGCCCGGACAGACGGAAATTCGCCGCGAAAATCTTCAGCGCCTCGTGGAAGTCACCGCTCGTTTAGAAGGCGCGGGCCTCAGTAGTGGTATTGCTGCCGTGAAGAAAGCCGTCAACGATCTCCATCCTTCCTCGTCCATTCGAGTGGAATACGGTGGCCTTTACCAAGAGCAACAAAAATCCTTCCACGACCTTTTGATCGTCCTTCTCCTGGCGCTCCTGCTTTTGTTTGCAGTGCTACTTTTCGAATTCCGGACCTTCTCCGCGCCCGCCGCCATTCTTGCCTCTGCTTTACTCTCGTTGTTTGGCGGCCTCCTCGCGCTACTCATAACACGCACAACCTTCAATGTCGCTTCTTTCATGGGCATGATTATGGTTATCGGGATAGTGGCCAAGAACGGAATTCTGCTCCTGGATGCCGAAGATCGCTTTCGAGACTTAGGCTTTTCTGCCGAAGAAGCTATGATCCAGTCCGGGCGGCGGCGTCTTCGCCCCATTATGATGACCGCCCTCGCAACCATTGCAGGGATGTTGCCTTTGGCGTTTGCCATCGGCGCAGGTTCTCAAATGCTTCAGCCGCTGGCGATTGCCGTTATCGGCGGGATCCTCAGCTCAATGGTTTTGTCTCTGGTGTTTACACCGGCGATCCACTATTTCCTTCATCGCAGAGCAAGTGTCAAGAGCGCACCCGCGGAAGCGGTCTAGTAAGATCGCACCCGAATACGTCCAAAAGCGGGGTCTTAGTTCCCTTTCATTGACACTCCTAGTAAAGTTGATAGTGAGGATTATTTATTTTCATGCACAAAGCAGCGGCAAAGGACAACACACGCATGCTTGGACGAAATCCAGCTGTGCCACTCAGTAAGAATGAGCACCTGTTGCGCTGGGTGGAAAAAATGGCGGAACTTGCGAAACCGGCACGAATCCATTGGGTCGATGGCTCGCAAGAAGAAAACGACTTTTTACTCCGGGAGATGGTTGCGTCGGGAACGCTCACAAAGCTGAATGAAAAGCTGTGGCCCGGTTGCTATTACGCCAGATCGGACGCGAACGACGTTGCGCGCGTGGAAGACCGAACTTTCATTTGTTCGCTATCGAAGGACAGCGCGGGCCCGACAAATAATTGGGAAAACCCGTACGAGATGCGGAAAAAGCTTAAGAGTCTTTTTAACGGCGCGATGCGCGGGCGGACGATGTACGTATTGCCTTACAGTATGGGGCCCATCGGCTCGCCGATGTCTCAGATCGGGGTGCAACTGACGGACTCTCCTTACGTGCTCGTGAATATGCGCATCATGGCACGCGTTGGAAAGCGGGTTTTTGAGCAGATCGATACGGGGATACCTCGGGTCGTGCCGTGCATGCATTCCGTCGGTGCGCCGCTCGCGGAAGGTCAGAAAGATGTGCCGTGGCCGTGCAATAAAGAGAAGTACATTGTGCATTTTCCGGAGACGCGCGAGATATGGTCGTACGGCTCCGGCTACGGCGGAAACGCGCTGCTCGGCAAGAAATGCTTCGGATTGCGAATCGCCTCCAACATTGCGCGGGATGAGGGTTGGATGGCGGAGCACATGCTGATTCTTGGCGTGGAAAATCCAGCAGGCGAGAAAACGTATGTGGCCGCAGCCTTTCCAAGCGCGTGCGGAAAAACAAATTTCGCGATGCTCATCCCGCCCAAGGGTTTTGAGGGATGGAAAGTTTGGACTGTCGGAGACGACATTGCCTGGATTCGACCGGACGAGCGCGGCCTGCTACGAGCGATAAACCCGGAAGCAGGGTTTTTTGGCGTCGCGCCAGGAACCTCTGTAAAGACAAATCGCAATGCCATGGCCACGCTGGCAAGGAATTCCATATTCACAAACGTGGCGCTTACTCCCGAGGGCGGCGTGTGGTGGGAAGGCATGACGGACGCGCCACCAGCGGAATGCCTCGATTGGAAGGGGCAGAAGTGGACTCCGGAGATCGCGAAAGAAACGGGCGCGAAGGCGGCGCATCCAAACGCACGCTTCACGGCCCCAGCCTCACAATGCCCAACAATCGATCCAGCTTGGGAAGATCCCAGCGGGGTTCCCATCAGTGCGATTATTTTTGGCGGGCGCAGGGCGACGACGATGCCGCTCGTGTTCCAGGCTTTCAACTGGAGCTCCGGCGTTTACATCGGCGCGACGATGGGATCGGAAACGACGGCGGCAGCTGCAGGCGCGGTGGGAAAAGTGCGGCGCGATCCGATGGCCATGCTTCCCTTCTGTGGCTATCACATGGGCGACTACTTCCGTCATTGGATCAAAATGCAGAGGTCGCTGACTCTAACGCCGCGAATCTTCCACGTGAACTGGTTTCGCAAAGATGGAGACGGGAAATTCATGTGGCCGGGGTTTTCGGAGAATATGCGCGTTCTTAAATGGATTGTGGACCGCACGAAAGGCAGAGCATTGGCTAGAGAGACGCCCATCGGGTGGATGCCGCGGCACGAAGACATGGAGTGGAAGGGCATGGATCTCTCCAAGGAAAAGTTTGATGAGCTGCAGAAATTTGACCGCGAGGCTTGGCGGAAGGAAGTGATTGAGCACGAGGAGTTGTTCATCGGGCTTCACGACCATTTGCCGAAAGAAATGGTTTACGAGAGAGAACTGCTGATCTGCAGGCTTTAACTAAAAATGGAGTTCCGTGTAGACGAGATACGCCGCAAGAGTCAGGCCGAAGAAAGCAGTCACAATCCCGGCTAAGTCGATGATGTAACCGGCGGGCTGAAAGTTACCAGATTCGATCCTATTTGTTTTTCCAAACGGGTTTGCGCTTCTCGAGGAAAGCGTTCAAACCTTCCTGCGCGTCTTCTGTCTTCATCAACTCTCGAATATAAAGCTGTTCCGTTGCGGAGATTCCTTCGATTACGCTTGTGTAGAGGCTCTGATCCACGGCGCGCTTGGTCAGGTTCAATACTCTTCCACTGAGGGATGTAAGCTTGCGAATGTAATCGTCCGATTTTTCCTTGAATACCCGCGTCGGAAAAACTTTGTTTATGAGCCCGATAGCCTTGGCCTCCGATGCATCGATGACTTCGCCGGTTAAGAGCAGTTCCAACGTCCTGTTCCTGCCCACAAGCCGCGGGAAAACAGCCGCAGCGACCGGGGGGAACACACCCACCTTGATCTCCGGCTGTCCAAACGTCGCGAGGTCCGACGCGATCACCATGTCGCAACAAACGGCCAGTTCACATCCTCCACCCAGGGCCATCCCGTCCACCAGGGCCAGACTCGGCAGTTCAAGAGAATTCAGAAGCCGGAAAATTCCGTGAAACGTATGGAGCATTTCTCCTACCATGGCTGGAGAATGGTCCTTAATGGAGACGCCCGCTGAAAAAGATTTGCCCTGGTGGTCGAAAATCAGTATTTTCGCGTCGCCGGCACCTCTTATTCGCTCGAGTGCGTGATGAATCTCCTTCATCATCGCAATATCGATGATATTCAAAGGGGGCTGGTTTAAAGTAATCCTCGCCACGCCATCACGGATTTCGCAAAGGATGCTTGAATACTCAGCTGGCATGAAAGAATTCCCCTCTAGTTTCGTGTTGCTGTGTGCGACATAAGAATCCCATATAGGCGCAGAGAAAGCGTTCACAAACTTCGAAATGCGCAGGGCTGGGTACTTAAGTGGATCCTAAGAAAAAAGGAACAGGCGAGATGAGACTTGAAGTGATAGACATCACTGCCACGGTTTGCCGGAGGCTACTACGGAGCGATGGTAAACGGAATCGGCCATACACTCCATATAACATAAGAAAACTTCTACTTCTCGTTTAGGGCGAAACAGGACGTTGTGCTTGCCTGTCATAGGATCAGCTTTCGGATGAAGCGAGAGGCCTTCGAGAAGCTGGACCGCTAACCCAAGGAGATGTTACTGGATTCAGGCACAGGCACGATTCAGTAAGAATACTTGCCGCAGTCTCGGCATGCACGAACTGAAAATGATGATCTGGACTAGAAGTAAAGTCGGGAAGTGCTTTAGAATAAATACAGCACTTCATGTCGGGGCGTAGCGCAGCCTGGTAGCGCGCCTGCCTTGGGCGCAGGAGGCCCCCGGTTCAAATCCGGGCGCCCCGACCAAAC